>Ga0181612_154423_pt1 | contig 14627 bp, 7 predicted proteins | sample HoacroProtozoa21_FD_119630 | JGI IMG/M metagenome (GOLD analysis project Ga0181612, IMG submission 119630) | Hoatzin crop microbial communities from Cojedes, Venezuel. Combined Assembly of Gp0051906, Gp0051904, Gp0051908 | reverse complement strand
TATGCTGTGTGGAGATGGAAATATTTTCTTGTTGTGAAGAATCTATGGGCAAATACTGATGATTGTACTTATTTTTATGTTTTGGTGATTACATAAATCTGCTTTGAATTGCTAAATAGTACTTAGGTTTTGGAGTGCACACAGGTTTCACATGCCGAAGAGAACTTCCCTGCAACAAAATAAAGAGAAGAAAGGTGCACTCTCGGATGCTCTGGTGCAAAACACGCTGTAGAGTTTCATTGCCCTGTAAAATAGACCTGAGAGTTTCATCTTTTAACGCTGATGGTAGTTCAGTGCTAGAAGTAAAACCCAGTGTTGCCTGGTGGATGAATAACAAAGAGCTGTGTATATATTGATTTTAAATCCTCACCACCGCGTCACATTTTCCGATGGGACATGTTTTGGCCTGACATTGAATAGGGTCTGTTTCAGTGGCTGTGTTCTGGTCTGAACACTAAGCCTGAAAGATAATAAGAGGATTGAAGAACTGTAGGGGTGGCTTTGTCTTAGAGGAGCGTACTGGATCAGTGAACCTGTTAGTCTGGTATCCAGACCCGGCGTGGCTGGTATCAGGTGATTCAGCAGAGGAGAGAGGGTGAGAAGTAAACCATGCCATTGTAACCCCTACGTGGTGAAAACCTGGGTGCTTACACAAGAGATCTGGGTTTGATTATCATAAACACTTGTAACTAATAATTAAATTGGGGTCTTGTGGGCGTTGTTTCATATAGCTATCAACATGACTCTTGTCTCAGGTTGACATCATCAAGGTGTTTATGCTGTGTGGAGATGGAAATATTTTCTCCCATTGATTTTTCTTTTTTTTTTTTTTTTTTTTTTCTTTCTGACTGCACTGTCCTCCAACTTTGTGCACGGTGTATCCATCCCCACTTTCACCTAATACATGGTGAGTTATGCAGGAAAACACTGTCAATTTTCTTTACTCACCTCTATGCATCTTTTCCACTTTGGCAGGGACTGCACCAGATCTGAGCCTTTGTCAACTCTGTGGTTCGAGACCTGAGCTAGGACTTATGGCGGATTCAGCTGACACCTCAGATTAGTCACAGCTGAATCCTTATTCCTACCAGAAAGGAAAAAAAAAAAAAATAGAAGAAAGCACTTTGTCTTTGCAGTTGCTTGTGTGCACATTCCTTCACTCATGGAGCTGCAGCAATTTGTGGTCTTGAAAGGACTTTGGTTCCCAGCTGGGGCAGAGCCCCAGAGGTTGTGCGTTCCTCCTGACCTTGTGGTGCTTCTGGTGGAGTCCTTCTGTGTTTGAGCCTCTGCCCAAAAAGTGCTTGAAGGAAAAATTTTCCTTCCTGCCTTGTTGTGTTGAGTAAGGAGGTTTGAGAGACCCTGCTGCAACTTTATGAAGATTTCAAAGTGCCCTTTTAACCTGATGCTTTGGTTTTGTGTTTGCTCCACAATCGCCCTCTGTCTAGCACATGACTTGACACCACCGGCTGCTGCTGCTGGAGATGTCAGATCCTTGCTCTCCCCAACCCCGAGGCAACTAGTCAATACAAGGGAAGTGTTTGACGCTGCGGATTTCAGGGAGCTCTGAGGAGTGGGAGTGTGGGCATCTGGATATAGATCATAAAGAGGAGAGCACAAGAGGGCAGAGCAGGATGAAAATAATTGTCAGGAAGAATGTTTCAAAGAATGAGGAGGCTTTTAAGGAAAGACAGTGTAATTCTTAGAGGAAGAAGGGAAAGAATAATAGCAAACATGGGGGAAAACCAGAATGATGTGGCACACCCTTAGCACAGAGATGTTAGTCGGTTCATATCACTGAATGACTGTCTTGTCTTCTGCCAAAATACAAGATGGCAAAGGGTTGCCTTTGCTTCTGATCCATGAAAGTTTAAAGCCAAAAATACTACCAACAAATGTATAGGGATGAGAGGAAAAAAAAAAAAAGATGTTGCAGATATTCCAAGAATCCTTTGGGTAGTAGTTTGCTCACTTGCTTTAGATGCTCAAAACAGGACTCATAGCTGCAGTGGAGGAGTTGTGCCTGCTTGAACCAGAACTGAACTTGGATATTTTTTTTTTTTTTTTTTACTTAGTGACATCTACTGCTCTTATAAACTGAGTAAAAGATTCGTATTCTTGTTTATTTTCTCAGTTTAGGTTTAATTGAACATGATGCTAACTGTTTGGTGCATACTTTGTAAAGCATTGGTGCAAGTTTAAGCTTTACCTTTTTTCCGGAATTCTTATGGACTGTGTAAGCTGAGCAGAGTCTGTCTGTTAAAAAGAAATTTGCAAATTATTTCAGTCTCTGTTATGCTTAAATTCACAGCAGATTTATATGCTTTCGTATTTTGGGATCCTAACACCTTACAACTTTGAAGTTTATAATGACTGTTGAGTATTTTTCTCCACAGTTTTGGCAAGCTTTAATTTCCTAATGTTTCTAATACTTACCAAGATACAATTAAAATATTACTTAAGAAAATCAAAGCAAACAAAAAACCCCTGGAGGTTTTAGAAGGTAGTTTTGTGTGGGTGTGGCTGAGCATGAAATCTTCCAGAATAAAAATGGTGACATTTGAGAGACTGTAAGCCATTGCCTGAGAGACACACAAACTTCATAGAGAATTTGTCTCGGCAGGTGAGACTGTTTTGAAGCTGGTGTTTGAAGTTGCCTTCTGGTGGGAATGAAGTCTTCACTGGGTGATTAAATGGTTTTTCTGAGTGGCAGTTGTTTTGGAGGGCTTGCTTTTTTACCTAGTCTATTGTTAGCATTTAAGCTATGACTGATTGCTGCTGTACAAGAGAGAACATCTTGGTAGAAGAGAATGAATTATGGAAGTAACCTGAGCTTTGGCAGAGAGGACTTTTAACACTCAATGTCTTTTGGAGGGAAAATGACTGAACCCAGGGTAGTCAGTCCATTGACCATATAGTATCCTTTCTAACTACTAAGCTTCTATGCAAAAAATGGAATGTAGATGACATTCTTAAAATGTGTTACAGAGTTTAGGAAGCCAAAGTTTTAATGAGCACAGTGACTTCAGAGATAACTAATGCTTCTCGATTACTAACAGATTATTTTTCCCTTACATACAAAGCCACTCCACGTGAGCAGACTATAAGTTTCAGTGACACATGGAGTCACTAAAATATTCTGTGCTAAGTATAATGTATAATAGTTTTTGCAAGTACAAAATGTGTAATATTTTCCATTTAAGGCCTCTTAGGTACTGAAATTTTAAGTGTGCCTGCTGTCGATAGTGATCTTGGAGTCCCTTGGCCAGAAGAGTTGCCAGTTATCTCCATTTCAGGTTTTGGAAGGAAGGTGATGCCTCGACAAGTCGGTTATTTTCCACAAAGTCTGCTTAACCCATAAGAGACCACCCTAATAGTGTGATAGTGAAGTGAATGCTGAGACTAAAGCTTTTGTGTTGCATCTCTTGGAGCTGCCTACAAAGGAGCAATGTTGAATAACTAAATTATAAAGAGAGTACGGTTGTGGGATTTTCGTATCTATTACAGTTGGCTGAAGAGAGCTTTCTTGGAGCAGAAAGCGCCTAGCGCAATTTGAGCGAGTTGGAGAGAGGGCAGACTGAAGTTCCTGTGGCAGGGCTGCTAGGCTACAGTGCTGTGAGTGGCTGTCTTGGGCTTGGGTGGAAGTTGGGACAAAATCAAGTTTCAGCACAACTCAGGTAAACAATACTGTCATTAAAAAAAAAAAATAGACAAAAATCAGTATTAAATCTCAGTTATCATATGGAAGGTATTTTGACAGGAAATGAGGCTGGCGAGAAGAGAATTAGATGTTTCAGATAAGTGAAAATTGCTTCCTTCACTTACTAGCCACTTGTATGAAAAGCTATTAAGATCGGTGTTTTTTAGGAGCCAGATAAATTTCAGAACTGGTATTTTAAACTAATGAATAAAATCACTTTTTAACAAAAACAAATAATCCTTACTTACATTAGCCGTTAAAGTTAAGTGACACACAAGGTAGTTGTTGCAAATAAAGAAAAAATACCTCTTACAGATTCTGTTATACAGAATGCATAGAGGTGAGTGGGGGTAGCATGCCAGTGCTAAAATTAGTAATGTATCAATTCAACGTTGTTATTGCTCATTTCTAAGGGGAGGGGGGAGATTGGAGAAATCAGAACTACATTTCATATACTCATAAAGTGATATAATCTGGTAGATTTACCTTGGTAGGGAGGATAGATTCCTAATTTATATGTGTTTATTTTTATACTAGAAATAACAAGTGCATTTTGGAATAAAATACAGTTATAAAATTCTGAATTTCTCTTAATGTGGAGAAAAAATGATTCTTTCTTTAATGAGGATTTTATCCGCCGTTAAAGATAATGGAGCCTGAGGCATTTAATAGCCTTCCTAGAGAAACGTAATACCTTGCAGGGCCAGACCTGAACTGTTTCTGCCATAATCCAGTGATTAGCAAACACAGTGCGTCTTTGATCAAGATCTGAATAAAGGACACTGTGAAACTATTCCCTTTGTTGTCCTTTTCTTTTTTGCAAAAGAGAGATGGAGAAGGTTGTGGATTGCTATATGACTTGAGGATGTAATTTCATGGCAAATTTTATTTTAAAGCTATACCTTCAGTTTTCATCATGGCTATTTTTCTTGGCAGAGTTTTTCTGTTCTCCCCTTTTTTCCCCCAATGCATTGGCACTAGAATGTCTCCTTGTTAAGATGAGATACCATGAACAGCTGCGCAGTGTGGGTGAGGCCGAAAGGAAGTGTGAGGGTGAGCAGGAGTAATTGCAGACATTAGATATTTACTCTTCAGTACGCTATTCATTGTATAATGTGCCCAACTGATTTGATTCTTAAAAAATGCTAAGAATTCATCTGATCCTTGTCATGATGCACCATGTTCCTGCTCTTTGTTTTTGTGTCTTTTTGTCTTTTTTTAAATGCTGTGGAAAACTCCTCTCGTGATGAGTCACCAAATCATTAAGTTGCCTCTTGACATTTTCAGCATTCTTCCTTTTTTGTCTGTCTATCAATCTGGGTGGGATTTTTTGGTGGGTTTTTCTGTTTGTTTGGGGGTTTTTTTGCCTTTTTTTAAATTGCTTTTCCTAAAGAGGATGTGTCAGACTTAGCTGCTACCCATTGGGGTAAAAACGTGGAAATGAAGATACAGTATATGCCATTAATGGTCTAGTATTATTCTCTGCTTTAGATCACTGTGAATTGCTAATGGTCAGGCAGGGAGGCAAAAGCAAAAACTGGTAGAAATGTGCAGAACCCAGATGATGATTGGATTTCTGTGACAGTAGATGTGGAAGTGTTTCAGCGGGGGATTAGGGAGCTCTTGTGGTTGCGATCATTTCAAACTCTCTGCACCTCTGGAGCTGGCCAAGCCTGTAGGGAAGGTTTGGGTAGGCAAGGATCACCCCAGGTGAGAACTCGCCAAAATTCAGGCTTTGTGCATATGGCTACTGCAGCTGGATACTGCTGGAGTGAAGACGACCATGGGTTATCATGTGTGGAGACTAGAAGGTAGCCAGCACTACTTTGTTAGCTTCCAAACCATGGTACCCAACCCAAGCTTTGTTTCACTACACAGAATATTTTTCGGTACTGTGAAGAAATGATTTTTCATTTTTGCATGAGACTGCAGAAATCTTAAGCCTTCCACAGGTCAGTGAAGTATTTTTTCCTTTGTTTGTGGATGCTTCCTCTTGGAGATAGTAGTTGGCCCAAGAAAAATAGTATTGGTCACCCGTCTGCTTAACATAAGTGCATTATTAAGAAAAGATGTCTGGACAGCTGAGCTTTTCATCTCTGTCCAAAGAGATTGCCCAAGAAGTGCAGTTTGCAGCGCAGAGACCAACATTTCCCATCATGTATTTCCTAGCTCCGAGTCAAATGCATGCCTAAAGACTGTTGTAGGAGGCAGCTGAGACCCGTGACTTTTCTTCTGCTGAACAAGTGCCTTCAAGTAGTAGACTTTGGAGCTGCACCCCTCACCATGGCTTACCAGGACAGTATCTTTTACTAAAACAGCATCCATATATCAAAAACTTGGAGGATCGAGTTAGCGTACAACTGTTCGTAATGAGTATTTTCTGCAGTCAGTGAGACAGTGCATTCAGTGCTCTTGTATTTCAGGTAAATAAATGTTCCCCCCAACTCCTCTCTCAAATAGCAAATTTTCTTGCTAATGCCTTTGAATGAGCGTAGATTCTCCTGTATGGCTGTTGGCAATTTGCCCTTCACAATTTTGGGTGAAACTTTTCTACCCATTTCTGGATTGACCTCTGCAACCCATTGAATACCTTTTTGAAATTTCAAGGGCTCGTTAGCTAGCCTGTAAATTGTGGTGCCATTGACCTTGCACGTTTATTTTAAGCAGTGTCCATAGTTATTGAGTGGAAGATTTAGGGAAACAATGTGAAGTTGGCCGCAGTTTATCTTCACTTCTTAAAATAACACAGATACCTCAGAGAGTGGTGTGATCTTTAGTGACATTTTAATTCTGTTGGCACACTTTGAAATAGCCAGCTGGGGCATCGCAGATAGACTATGGTTTTAAAGCCTTGCAGATACCATCTAAATGCCAAACTTTTGAGCAGCAAAATAATGCATTTGTACATAGATTAAACATGCAGCAATCAGAAGTGCCTCACAACACATGCCAGTAATTGTGAACAGCTGCATTAAAACAATGCAGCTGTTAAAACTCCTCCATGCCCCACAATACATGTATTTGTCTGTTCCAAATATTACTCAAGGGTATATCTGTACGCTTTTTCTGAGGATACAGAGAATCATTTGGGATGCATTCATTTGGGGAAATCAGTCCTTGATTATATTCTGTCAAGGGAAGGAAAGGTATAAGCAGACTCACAGACATTCAAAAAAATAATCCAACCCCATTCTCACACAGTAAACAAACAGCGTCTTGCCCTTAGGATCTTTGCTTTGGTGTCTGAGAACAAATATCACTGTAACAATGTTGTATACTGCTTGTGTGTATGGTGTCTACTATGTTGCAGTGCTAACTCCTCGCAGGCTTTAGCTGTATCTGCAAAATACACAGTGCTGCTACAGACACACATAATACTCTATTTTGGCTTGATTGCTGTTCTTTGTATACTGTGTTTGGCTGCTCCTTATTCTAAAGAGGAAAAAATTCCTGGCCAAATGTTGAGCCAGTTTACAAGGGAGCAGGCGAGTATATTGAAGGGCAGAGCACTCGGATGTGTCAGCATAAACTGTCTGTCTCCATGTGTTAGGACAACTCTCTGGCCCTTTTCCATGGAGTCAGTAATCTAGGCTCTGAGAGGCATTTGTTAAAAGAGGTAATAAGTTTAGATACAGAAAAATTTTTTTCTTCTTTTTTCAGAAGAATTGCTCCCCTCTTAGCGGGTAATAATGCCTGCTGTTTTTATGCCAGCTATAGTCATTGAGTTAGAGCGAGCCTGGCCTGTATGGGCAGTCTGAAAAAGTTATCACATTTGAGTCACTGAAAAAATGACACCCTTCAAGTCATACGTACCAGCAACCTAATCAAGCAGCTGGACAGGATTTTACGTGGTATGAGGACATGAAAGACTCTAAGATCTCTTCCCCAAGCGATTGAACCCAAGGTTGAGAGGCATTAGCTTTTATTGCCAGAACCTTTTTAGTGTCTTGAGTAGCATACTTTTGTTAGGAAAATACATAGTGTTATTCACTGCATAAAGCATACCAAATTTGTCACAGGACTGAGACAGTAGAGGCAGGTTAACTGATCACATTCTTTGTGGTTTTGTTTCCTACAAATTGCTTCATTTTACATTTATTTGTATAGCCAGAGGTATTTGCTTTGCACTTGTTACTTTAATTTAAAAGCATTAAACGTAGGATGATTAAAGATGAGAAAATTGAATGTGACTTAATCATTATGCCATATCAAGCCAGTAGCAAAATGGAGACAAGAATCCTGGGAGTGCTCTAGCCTCTTCTAGCATGTCAGCGCGTAGCTGTGAAAGTTATGGGTAGCAACAGCTAATGTTATTCTGTGCCTGTTGCTGAGGCATGTTTTGTGCCAGTGAGTATTTGAGGACTGGAACATAAAGTTGAAAAAATTCTTTCACCATGATGGAAACCAGTCTTGTCATCAGCATTGTCATCGTGCTGTCTGTCTTGGGTTTCCCTTGAGGAAGCCTTCAGCAGCCTGCGATTCAACCGCAGAGTGTTCATGTCATACAAAGGAGACCGAGAGCAAAGCTGTCAAGATCTCAAACTAGGAAATACAGGGGACGCCTGCACTTCTGCGTGAGGGGCTTCACTCTGGCAGTCTGGCGTGCTTCGTGTGCACTGTAACTTCCTACAGGATTCCGCAGCAGCACAGATCTGATTTTGACTCTGCTGCCAGTTTACAGACAGCCTGACTAAAAACTTCTCGAGGCTGACATGACCATACTGTTTGTAGTGCTTTGAGACAAAGAGCAATGTTGTTTTTCTTCTCTATATTTATGTTAGTAGGAAGATACGAGAAAGTCAAGAAAATGATGACTCTTCGAAAGTTAGCCAAAACTTTCTTGGTGCTGCTTTTGAATCTCCAGTGCTAGTGTGAAGTCAAATGTCCATTGAATTCAATAGTTTCATGAGACTGCCAGAAAGACGGCGAGCTTGAATAATAGCCGTTTGACCCATGTCCAAAAGTTTACTGATCAAAAAGTTTCTAAAGCACTGTTGGTTTACTTCCCAGAACCTGAAGTAGCCTTGGGATTTGGCAGTTGCTCGGCAGTCAGGCGTGAGCACTGGTGCTTCCTGCGCTCCTGGCCAAGTCTACATTGATGGAAAAGCTTGCATTTTGGAAAGTGGAAACATTTCTCAGAATGTGACTCTTCTTACCTGTGAATTTGAATAGTATGTGAATATATTTGGGAGTGAAACTTTTGTCCCCTTTTTTCAGAAAGTGGGGGGGGGGTTGTATGTGATATGTTATCTGAATTGCATGACATGCTTAATGGCATTTATCTTCTTTTTGAAAATCGACTGAATCTGCTCCTGTTATCCCAGTGTTAGGATGGGAAAAGAATAGTTTTCAGTTGAGTTCTCTGTACTATGGGTTCCCTGTGACTCCAAATCTGGTACTGTACAGGCAGTTTACCTGGCCCAGTGACACCCAAGTGCACCCCATCTCAGTCTGCTGTGTAATCTGTGTCATTTTTATCTTCGTAAAACTCATTATCTCATTGTTTGGGTGCCACAAGTGATGTTACTTGTCTCTATTTACACTTTTGTTTATCAAAAACAGAATATGCCCCACACCTGTTGTTTTCCTTTGAAAAACATATCTCTCCAACAAGCACAGTTTATGAAGCTAACTTGCAGACATTCTTTAATTATGAAAGGGCATGTGATGATCTGTCAAGGGACAGTTGTCTCTAAATGGATTAAAAGAAGCTTACATGGGTTAAAAGTGGGCTGTGCCCCTTTGTAGGCTGAAAATAGTTCAAGTTAGCTTGAGCTGGCTAAACAGTGTGTATTCAGTAGCTATGCAGGTAACCATTTAGTTTCTCCATTTCAGATAGTAACTTTTGCACCTCTGAGAATGTGGGATGTAAAGAATAGAAAAAAACCCAAGATAAATATCTGAACTGACCAGTGTTGTTAGATAAACTGTTCCTAAGCATCAGCCCGGAGGAAAAAATGAGACAATGTTTAAATAAAACCTGTCCTCTGTCATGCAAGATCATCTCTCAGCTGTTGAGAATCTAAATTGCACTGTCCTGACTCATCAGCAGGGCTCTTCCTACCTTCCTCTAGTAAAGAGTGGAATGAGAATAAATTAATGATTGGCTGTTTGGAAAAGAAATATCTTCCTGAATGATAGTGGTACTCTCATGAAGCGTAACAGCAGGAGAAAGATAGGATTTTTGGTAATGCTGGCAAAAGCAGGCAGGTTTTCAGTATTTTCCTGAGGTCTGAAACAAAGATAAATACAAGTTGAGAGCCACCACTGTGAGTTTAACTAGATATGTAGCTGTTACACCACCTAATAGAAAGGTAAGTGGTAGCTGCAGGGTCAAGTGTCTATTAATAGCTAAAGTCCACTGCTGCACTGTTTTGGGGGTGCTTTTTTCCCCGACATTTTTTTGAAAAATTACTGCCTTTGAAAAATTCCAGGGTATTGTCAGTAGAAAGTCATGTCTAGCACAGAACCACAAAACCCCCTGAGGTAATAAAAACACATATTGTGCCTGTCAGACATTGCTCGCTCACTTTTGTCTTGCCTCATAGCCAAAGTAATGTTTCCAGCTTTGTGAAAAAGCTCAACAGGTTTTGTGACCATCAGATGTTTTGCATCTGTTTTACATCAGTGATTAGTTGCCCACAAAAGCAGTTAATTACTTCGTAGGCTGTGATCGTGCTGTGAATGTTATCCCCTAAGTATTTTTAGCTGAGAATGGTAAAACCTACTTTTTCTAAAGCGAGACTGCGGGAAGGGAAAAGTCCTTAGTTAGCTGGATCAGTTGGAGTCAGATGGGATTATTAACTTTTCTGTTCTTTTTCACTTGTTGCAAATGACAAAAGAATTACAGCACTCTGTTTTATGCACCTTTACTTAATCAGTGTCAGAGTTTCCAGTATAACTGGTTCCTTGTCCGCTTTATTGACTACAGGAATTAACTAGTTGAGATCACTGCGGCTTTTTCATCTTTTTTGCCTAGCTCTTGCTGTAAACAAAAGAATTTCCAGCTACAGCTCATACTCTGGCAGTTGCTCTTTGACTTGCCTTTCCCTTGAAGGTGTGGCAAGACCTGCTGGCCAGGCTAACGTGAGGTCTTCTAGATGCAATAGTTGGAGGCTTCCTTATAAGACTTATTTCACACTGAAGCTGTTAGATACCTAAAGCTGTAGCAGACAGCCATGTCGAGACAGAAGTAGCTTTTCTCAGCATGTGAGACCTGCAATATACACTGCTAAGCCAGTGACCGTAAATACAAAAACAATAGACGGAAATGATAAAGGGCAACAAAAAGTGAAGACCTGTGGTGGAAAACTTAAATCCTTCTGGCAAGTGCATGTTCATTGAATTGGTCCTGTAATAATTCTGTAATGCAGTTTATAGCATTTCAGCCCTGCTGTCTGCAGCCACTGCTCCCTGTGGTGGTGTCCCCTCTGTGGACGGGCTGGGGCAGCCCCTTGAACACGGTCGCTGCAGTGAAGATGGGTGCAGGTACGTGCTGGCTGCGGTGTCCCTGTGGTGGAAAGGCACAAAGTACTTGCAGCAGTTTGCCAGCCAGGCCCTGGGCTTGTGCACCCCGAGGGTGGATGCTTAACTCTCGCTGCTGGGGTGGTGTAGGAGGGAGCAGAGAGAGGTGTCTGAGGGCCTGGATGGGAAGGAAGATCTGCTCGTTTGGTGGTGGGTTGGGCTCAGGAGTCAGACAAATGCTTAATGGTATTCCTGACCTTAATTGGATAGAATTTAAAACCATAGCATAGCCTATTAAAAGCAACAGAGTTCATCCTGGTTAATATATTTAGCCTCATGTATCTTTACGGGTTCTGCCACATCCCTGGCTTTTCTGGACCAGCCCCAGGCTGAACGGTTTTCCTGACAGTCGCGCAGTTGCGGCAGGCTCTCCGCATGTCCGTGTGGTTGAGGCGGAGTACAGCTCCAAACAGCACAGGTGGAAATTCAGTAGCTGTGGTTTTAGTTTGCTCGTGTTGTTCCCGTAGCATCGTATGTCCATAAGAAGTGGGAGGAAACAGCTGGGGTTTGGCCAAAGACGCCTGGGCAGTGCTGCTGGGGTGCGGGCAGGTGACACTGCTTCCCGTGCTGGTGACCTAGTGAAGGACATGGCTCTTCTGCGTGACAGCTGCCCAACACCTCAGAAAAGGAGCTTTCATGCCATTTGGTTAACTGTGCTTCCACTACATTTCTCTCAGGTTTTCTTGAAGCCGTGGATGGGTGAGCTGCTTTGTAGAGGAGAGATGTGCTTAACTCCCATAAGTAAAAGATAATAATCTAATGGCTCTCGAAATTGCCAGATTCTTCATTTGAGAGAGAAAAAAATTATATAAATGCTCATCCCCAAGCATGTACTTAAGGATAAAAAAACATATGTTGGAGGTTGAGGAACTGTTTGTCATGAATTTCCAGTTGAAATAGCTATGACTGTGCTTTCAAGCTTATTTGGGCTGTGTTTTAGACAAAGGAGGTAATTTCAATGTTAGTCACCATATTGTGGAAAGCACTGGAAAAAACAATTTAGTGTTTAGTGTTGAACCTCCTAAATTATAACCTATATTTGATGACAGAGTGAAGTCAGCATGAAGTTCAGCTTTGTTTTTTTTTTTTTGAGGGCTTTGGAGGACTGACTACGTCTGCAAGTCATTTAGATCTGTGCTTTTCGTTAGACTGGTTATTTTTAAAGGGTAGCTTGCTGTGGTAGAATTAGTTTCTAATAAGCACTTCTGAAGAAAACTAAATGTATAAATTCCGCTTTGTTAAAAGCCTGGGCATAGTTGTTTTGTCTTGTTACTTGCACCTGACTGTTATCTGGATACCGTTACTTGGCAAGACAGCTTTAGGAAAGCATAAAGAAAAGAAAAATATCAGTTTATATCAAGGCATAACTGACAGAAATGGCCACCATCACTGAAGGTAATGTATGAGGAGGTCTTATATACAAGACATTAGTTTTACTATTGCTTGTGAGGGGTTAAGCAGTGGCAAGATGGGTTTTCTGCCTACTGAACTTGATCGTTTAGACACGCTGAGCTACCTCTTGTATATAGGCTGCTCTATAAATTTGAGGACAGCCAGCAGTGATCTGCTGTACAGGAGCGTGAGGCACCGGCCATACTTGGTACCTGGGGGTGCTTTACCTGTTTGGGCTCTGACCAGGGGAGTCACGGGTGGGAACAGGCAGATGTGACCTCTACTCTGGTGATGGCTGTGTGCATGGCCTCCCTTGGTTTCTAAACCTTCTGCTTTCACGGGGGCGAGAAGCATGGTTTTAAAAGTCTCTGGCAGTCGAAAGGTAAGAGAGATAAATTCCACGGTATTTTTTCTTTAACTTTTTTGTTTGGTTTTTGGTTTTGCTTTAATAGAATAAAATATTATCTGCCTGCACTTAAACTCTCTTTACAAATGCATTCAGTAGGGTTGCCACAGACCACAGGAATGAGACTATGAGCAGTGGTTGCCTTTGGGAGGTCTTGAAAACAACTGATCCTTTGTGGGTAGGAATACCAAAGCAGAGGGCAGCTTGTTTCTCTCCTAAAATGTCAGCACTGTTTATTTTAACACATGATGGTGAAATCCCAAACCTTACTTAAATGTAAGAGAGGGGACCTACGTTAGATCTGGCCAACTATCAAATAAGCCAGTAAAGCAAGAACATAATTTTTCTTGCTTTTACCTGACCTAGTGCTTCATCATAATCTAATGTGCTGGGGGAGTGAACAATGTGAGGATGTAAAGATATTATGTAGTGTACACTAAATGTAAAATGCTGACATGCACATTATATTAATTCTCCCCCTTTAAACTTACTGAAAATGTAGAATCAGTTGAGAGTGACTTGTGAGCTAGTATTCCCAGGCTAAATGTAATGAAGTGTTAAGTATTATCTCAAGGTGCTACTCTGTCGAGAAATAAATACCAGTATTCTCAGCATACTCCATTAAATATACCTCATCAAAGAGCATGGAGCCCAAAAGATAAAAGCTGTTTAAAAATAGCCCATTTGGCTAAAGAGATCCTTTTCTGTCACTTCCTATACAAGTGGAGCATCCGCAGAAACTCTTTTCAGTATTTTGTTAGTGCTGAGACAACTGTCTCACACTGTTTGCATTTTAATGTCTGAATAATCAGGAGTTTACAGCCTGAGCTTTTAGGGCAAGAGGAGAAACAGTGCATTTTTAGTGTAAGAAGTAGTTTGCAGAATGAGATGCTCATACTAAGACTGCTGGAGATGTATGGTATCTGAAGTGCCGTTATGCATCCCTTCTCTCTGGTTTGAAGTTGCCATTTGTTCTTTTAAGCAGGCGGTCAGTGCTGTTTGTAAGTAACATTCCCATATTTGTCATAATTTGGTATGTTCAACTAAATAAAAACTAACATAATAAACAAGCGCAAAGAGAATGACTTAAGACATAAAACATAGTTGACAGCTGTCAGCTGGTATGTTACCAAGCACGATGACCAGAGTATAGATTTGAAAATATTGCTGAGTTTCTTAAGGAGATAAAGAAGTCATCTCCTTTTTGCAAGGAGCGCAAACAGATTCCAGTTCGGATGGAGTACTACCTAGTGATAATTTTGCTACCTCTGCTTTGCCGTGTGTTGGGATGTGCAGAGGTCTGCAGTCTCTAGGCCACAGGTGCTTGTCTTGGGAGGGTTGCCGAAGCGCTGGTTTGCCGACTGGCAGTGTGTATGAAACTGTGGGAAATGTAGTTGTATGCTATGTTAGTGTGTGCAAGGCATCCATTTCTGATGGTGTAGAAGTTGCAACAAGAAGCAAGTTTAAGAATGTTTTTGCTTTTCTATTATTGTGAGGCAGAGCAAGGTTGGTAAGAAATGAGTTATGTCTGTGATGGAGAAAGGGCTTGGGTCTAAGGAAAAAAGAAATACATTTGGATTGTTCTTTTTTCTGTGCTTTAAATTACAT
>Ga0181612_178079_pt1 | contig 14628 bp, 6 predicted proteins | sample HoacroProtozoa21_FD_119630 | JGI IMG/M metagenome (GOLD analysis project Ga0181612, IMG submission 119630) | Hoatzin crop microbial communities from Cojedes, Venezuel. Combined Assembly of Gp0051906, Gp0051904, Gp0051908 | reverse complement strand
TGTTTTCTTTTTATACCAGTTGTGGGGACACATTTTCAATTGCTGCTGCAAGTCTTTAGCACTTTTTTTAAACAGTCAACATGATCTTCATCTCCCTAGAATTTAATTTCATCCCTTGCCTACAGCAGCTCTGGTTCCTGCAGTGCTTTGCTGGGGAGGGAAAGGGGCACTAGAGGTGAGGACGGGGAAGGAGCTCACCTCTCGCTCCTCTGTGCCAGCCAGGAGGTGAGTTCTGAAAAATCTGAATTTCAGTGCTAGCTCTGCTCACGCTCTGCAGACAGAAGCTGGAAGCTGGAGAGAGAGAGAGAGCAAGGCAGGAGCTTGAGACTGACTTTGCAAATAACGCATCCAGTACTGCTGTTTTATTATTTTGATATGGTTTGGTATCACGTGTATAATCACAGTACTAAACTGTACTGGATTACCTACCATGTCACTTTCTTCCCTGTGTCAGCTCTTCAAGGGATGGACTTTTATCTCCAACAGTTTAAAAATTAAACCCCTTGGCCAATGTTTCTGTAGAAGAGTTTTTATAGGTAAAGTTTTATCTATCCGTCTCTTCCACAGCATTTGGTAGCAACATGGAATATTTTTCAGAGTAGTCTCCTCCATAGACTCTACATATGACTTTGTCAGCTTGTGGCCATAGAGAGAACATACTGGCAAATTTGAAAGTTTTACATAATGAATTTCAGTTCTTGCTGAGTTGAAATTCCAGGAGGAGCCAGGGGACATGCTGCCCACACTTACCCTCTGGTTTGGAGGAGGAACAATTTGATATAGCACAGCAAAATGCTGGTCCCTAATTTGTATCACACAGGGCTAACAACCTTGAAAAGAGATGTCTGTGGAAAAAATCATCTATCCTCTGTAGATTTCTGTAGCTTGAATGAAGTACCAGAAGAAATGCCCATACTGTCTTTTGCTCTCAAAAAACTGCAAAGACAGCATGTCACTGGTATCAAGGAAACTGCAGCTCCTTCTGAAAAAGAGGGAGGAGTTTTCTGTTAATGATGATTGTTTTTAGGGGGATGGGGATGTAAAGAGGGGAGAGCTGTGTACCTGTGCATTTTAACAGAGCCGAGATGCAGGAACCCCTCTGAGCACACTGCATTTTGAAAACCAGTCCCTGACCTTACAGTTTGCTGCCTTTGTAACAGCCCATGACATTGCCAAACTAGTTGCAAAAAGTCTGCCTGTTAACCTCATAGTCTGGAAAGCTGAATGTATGAAACGGCTGTCTGAAGATGTGCCTTCCAAGGCCCCTGGCCAAGCCAAGATTTCTGTACTTAAGATTGCTGTTGCCACAAGAACAGCAGATGTTTGCACAGCAGACAAACAACATTGATGATAAAGCAAATTGACCTTTTTTGGAACAAGCTATTTGGAGCACATTCCGAGGGCAATTTTTTTTTTGCTTTTCTTTTCCTGCACTGTAGTTTTCTTCATAAAGCTGCTTGGCTATATGTTGACATGTCTGTTGCTGAAGATGATAAAAAAATTAAAGAGAAGGCTTTACAAACTTTTCCACTAACACTGATACTACAAATCATCAAACCTAATCCAAACCTATTTTTGTCAGCTGTGTTTTACTGAAGTAGTTATAATGATGTTTATTTTTCCAGTGTCCCTATGGGAACCCTGGAAGATTCCAAAATGTAATAATTAAAGAATGACAGGCCTTTCCTTACAATATAAAGCGAGGAAGAGTTTTGTGGTTTAAACAGCTATGCTGTTGCTTGTTAACAAGATATTTTGCCTTGTACTCTCGCCAGGCCTATAATGGTCAAAAATGTTCAAGTTGAGAACTACACGTTTGTTTTCAATCAGTTGTTTTTCAAGTTAAAAGGCTTTAATGGCTTGTTTTAATTTGTTCAGTAGTATTCGTCAGTAGTATTAATATTTGTATTCAGTCACTTGGTGCAGTACAGCTGAGGCTGTCCCAGTAAGGCAGTACATTTTGTTGTCGCTTGTTTTTCCAATGGCAAGACTTTTCTTTTAAGGTATAAAAGATTAACTGAAAGTTTGGGGAATCTCTGTGAGCTTGAGTAAAATACTACTTTTAAATTTACACTTTAAAAGTGTATCTCTAATTTAGATGTATAATTAAATATTTTGAATAAAATTATTATGAATGTAAAGTAAAAATACCACTATAATAAGTGAAAATGTCAGTGTCATATGGCTGCATCTTTACTATTTGGACCTAAAACCAAATTTTTTTAAACATAAGCTGATGTTCCTGTAGTTATAACAAATGTAACTCCTGGTAGAGAATTGATTCCTGGCATCTAAGGAATTTTAGAAAAATTAACTAAGTTCAGACTTTACAACCTCTGTGATTTTTAAAGGATTTCATCTGTTGTACCACTGACATCAATGGAGGTGTGCTGCACTGCTTAACAGGAGAAACATAAGACCCTGTGTTTCTGTGTTGTTATTTTTCAGATGTGATTTACAATGCTAATTTAAGGACTAGGAAAAAAATGTTTGGTGGGATTTTCTAGGTATTAAAAATACAGGTAGCTTGTGTTTTGACTTAGGTTATAAAATGTCTTTGCTGAATAGTAGGCAGTAGGCTTTTGGACAGGATTTTGTAGTGCCTGGAAGGGGGGTGTGTTAATATAAAAATTCTAAATAGAATGATGGATTATATATATATATATTGGTATTAGGGTTTGGATTTTTTTAGTTTATAACATTACGAAGCAAAAACACTGAATTCTAGGAGAATCTAAATGGGGTTTCTTACATATGTCTAGATATAATTTGGTTGTTACGTAGTGTCATTTGCTTTTGGAGCTTTTGATAACCAAGTCCCTTTTCTGTTTAGAAACATTATTTTGAACAAAATGTTCTGCAGTGTGGTGCCTGTTTATGTGCACTGCAAATAAAGCTGTACTAATTCCGACAACTTCTCTATAGATAGAAGTAGATCTAGATTGGTCCCTGTACCATGAAAGCATCAGCTAAAGAGGTTTTTGTGGGTCATGTAAAGTGGCTACCCTATGTTGTGCTTTTGTTTTGTTTTTTGATCCAAGAGTGTGATGGTCGATGGCCTGTCTGTAACAAAAATACTGTCCCTGTGTTATAGATGTGAAACTGAGTGAAGTATCTGAAGTTACTTGTTTAGGATCATTGAGGAAAACTGTGTTTGGGCCAGAAATTTGACTTGCGTCTTCTGAGACCCATTCCAGTCCTGTGTACACTGGCTTATACTGCCTTCTTTAATGCACAGCTTTTATGGACCGTATTTACTGAAGCTTCTGTTTTAGTAATAGATTTCGTGTGTAAAGTGTTGAACGTGATTTTAAAATGATTATTTTTAAAAGAACTGATTTCCCTGCTTAATTATTCTCATTTGCAAAAATCAAGAAATGACTATTAAATGTCCCCTGTCTTGAGGAAGTGGTCTCCAAAAAGACTGCATGATACATCATCTAGGCCAATATTGCCGTTCCAGTCATCATTCCATCAGCATTTTAATTTTTCATTGCATAAAATATTGTTTTGCTCTTTGGCAGAGAAATTAATATTGTACAAAGTGAACTCCTCATTATATTATGGTTTACTTTTGCAGTCAGAGTTAACAACATATAGCACAGATGTGGTCGATATCTATGAACTCAAAAGACTGTAGAAGAATATAGTCAGCTTGACTCTTGGTTTGTTTTTTTCTTTAAATTAAAAAAAGAAAAAGCAAGCTTAGTTCATAAGCTTTTTCTCACAGCGGGTTTGGCTTAGTTCTTACTAATCATTATTTCTAGCTTTAAACTTCATTATATTACATTAGAGATATAGGTATATAAGCAAAATAGTCTGTTGTTTTCAGGGCTCTGATTACATCTATTTTATGTTGCTGTTACATTGCACTTTTGTTTGTTTTGTTTTGGTGTGGTTTTTTTTTTATGATTGATGTTTTCCTTTGTTTCAGCCAAACCTTTTACATCAAAAGTGAAACAGATGCGACTACATAAAGAAGATTTTGAAATCCTGAAGGTGATTGGTCGAGGAGCCTTTGGGGAGGTATGTATGTCAAGGAGGTGGAAGCAAGGGTTTGAATATGCTCTTGCAAATGTGCAGCACTGAGGAGAGACAGTTAATAGCAATGTACTGGTGTATGGGGTTCAATATTTTTTAGGCATAATGGGTGTTGTAGGCCCACCTAATGTTTGATGCAAGTACATTATGATTTATGCATTCTTTGACAGCTCTTTTAAGTCTTCTAAAGGTTGAGAGAAGGCAAGTTCACATGGATTAAAAGACCGTGTTTCAACTGTCTGATGATAAATCATTTGCCTGACTGTAATTCTTTCCAGTCAGCAGGTGGAGGCCAGTGAGCTACTGATGATATAAAGATCTAGTAATTTGTAATCATCCTAATAACTAGAAAGTCTGAAAGTAGTTTTCAGCAACTTAAATAGCCAAATACTGATATGGACATTCTAAGAACACAGAGACATCTCTCTGCTCCTGTCACTTTGCTTCCTATTTTTAATGAATGTTTGAATATTTTTCCTGTATTTCTTTTAAAGAGTTTAGCAGATGTTAGGGTTTTTTTCAGTTGTCACCTACTGGTATCGAACTATATAATATTTTGCTGCTTCTGATTAAACAGTCTCCAATTTGAAGTCATCAAGCAGGGCTGTCAGTGACTAGATTTTACACTAGACGTGTTGGATTATAAAAGTTGAGAAAACTTGAATAAATGAAAGTTCACTTCCTGCCCTTTCTTCTTAATTATATTAGGTGCTTTGTTGTTCCTGCAGGACAATATGTATAGAAAAAAGAGCAACCTAATGCATAACAGTGCCTTGAATTTTTGATAACCAAATATACTACAGATGGAGATAGAAAGCTTCTGCAGAAGGTACTCCATTCTGCATGAAAATATGCGTGAACTGAAACCCAAAGTGTAAGAAAAAGATATTCTGAGCAATGTCTTCATTGCTTTTGGACTTGGGAAGGTGTTTTTTTTCAGTTCTCTTTAGTATGACAGCATCTCCAGAGGCTCTGTGGCATGTGGCAGAGAAGAGTTGGTTTCAGGTTCATTTACATGTTTGCACCATGTGTGAAAATTAGTCTTTATAAGGAAGAATGGATTTCTATACCTAGTATGTAAGGAACAGGAATTTTTACTGTAGTGTATGTCACTACATACTCTGATGCCCGTATGCAAATGTCATCATTGGGCAACTGTAAAAATAACAATAAGAGTAGTATTTATGTATCTACTTCATCATTTTTGGTTTTGCTCCATCTGGGGTAATGCTTCTATATAAAGGAGACTGAAGGCTGAAGTTACTCAAGGATAACGTATCTTTAGTCTGAACCTCTGCCACAGAGAATGTTGTATTCTCTGTTTTGGTGTAAATGCTTCTGCTTAAAACATTGTCTTTCCTCAGTGCTGCCATAGTAGTTGCAGCTGAGTTCATGTACAGGTTGTATAAGAAAAATCACTGACGTGCTTTCTTGTCAGAAGAATCATATGCAAAACCTGCCTTAAATTGTGTTTTTAAGAGAAGTCATTTTTGTCTGTTAGATCAGCATCAAACTCCACAGCAGCTAAACCACAAAAAAACCTGTAGTTCTTTCTCAGAAAGCTTCTTTGTGGTGAATCATTCCATGAATAGTGAGACCATAACTTTCCCCATCCCCTTCTGTGGACAGTGTGTAGTTGGTTAGGGTCTCCTCCTTTAGGAACAGTGTTTCTTTCTAATTCCTTAGCTGAGAAAGATAGCGTGAATCTGCTTAATTGTCAAAATCTTCAGTAAGAGGAAAGCTGAAGTTCCTTCAGTGAAGATGTTTGGCTTGTTATGTTCTTAAGCAGGTCTTAACATTTACAAGGACATATGTGAAATTTTCTTACCAGTTTAAAGAAGACAAGTTTCAAGTCCTACGCAGACATTCATCTAAGAAAACAAGTTCTGTATGACATTACTTATTTTCCTTTAAAATAACCAGTAAATATCCAAGCAAGGCTGAAAAAAGGAACTGCAAATTTTACTGCTCCTTAAGCCACCAAAAACTGTATGAATATTCAATTGAAAAATACTTGTATGATTCAGTAGACTGCAGTTTACTGAGACAGATTAAGAAATCTGGAAGAATGTATTTTCTTTTAAGCAAACTATAAATGAGACCAAGGTTGCTGTAGGTTACTGGGAGGAGTAATTTTTGTCTTCTGAATCAACATAATTCTGAAATTCTGTAGACTACCAACTTAGTGCAAGTTTTCTTTGGCATGGTCTCAGGCTTGTTCTTATTTTGATTTTACGCTACTCAATTTCTTCTATTTGCATAGTCAAGAAATATTTCCTTTTTTGTTTTTACAAGTTTGATGTAGACAAAAAGTAGTTTAAACTAGTTATTGCTTATAACTGTAAGGGTTCATTGTTCCTAGTTTTCTTTTTCCCGTTACTGTGCTTGCTGCCAGTCTGAGAATGCTTCCTTTTTGTCAAATTGATGACATGCCCCTTCTTTCTCCATGTATACATTCCCTTATGTAAAATTTTAGGTAAGAGAGTGCCGTCTTTAGAAAACACTGGTGTTTTGCTTGGAGAAGGAGGATTATCCTGGTAAAATTAATAATGGGGGCATCAAGTGTTTCATTGTGCTGGCTTGGGACAGCCTGGTTTGAAAAGCTTAACAAACAATGCTGAACAAGAAGACTTTAAACTTGGGAGTTGAAGAATGCTGCTAGGAAAGCTGAAGAAACTGGGCAACAGCTCTTAGTGGTGTCTCTCAGCAGTGTAAAAGTGTGGCTTATTGAAGGTTCTAGCTAATACCAAAGTTTTCAGCTCATTCTATTATTGCTTAAAAAAAAGTTCAGTGCTTGCTTATGCAAGCAAATATGATGTCATTATATTGTTGATATTTCAAAGATGATGAATTTTGTGGTTCTGAGGATTAGTTAGTTACTCCTAAATTTTGACATCCAATTATGAACAGTAACATTCCATCTTCCTGTTTCTGGAGGGCTGCCTACTCTTGATAAACAAGAAAACTAATGCTGAGCCTTTAAAAAAAAAAAGTCTTACTTTTTTTTACTTTTTTCCTTTTTTTTTCCTTTCCGTTTCGACAGCTTTTGATTTAGCTTTTTTCTGTATGGCTCTGTTGCTTTTTAAGCAAAGCAAATGTGCAGACGTGTACCGTAGAGACAAGTAGCTAAGTTTGGGGCAGAAGGTATCTGGCAGCATGCCAGACTGTACTGCTATTTGTGGGAAATATGGAAAACTGTTGGAAGAATGGGGAAAAAACCTATCAGACTAAACCAAGATGTTTACATCAGGACATACCAATCATTTTTTGTTGGGCTGCTCACAGGAAAATACAAATTTAAAAAACCCCAACCTTTAAAAGTCCGTTTCTAAGAAATTCCAGTAGCAAGACACTTCAGGAAAACTAGACAGGAATGGTTATCCTTTCTTCTGTCTTGATAGCTTCACTGGCGAAAGTAAAAGACCAAAAGAGCACTCTGTGTGTATTTGGGCCTTTGTATACATAGTATATACCTCCGTGTGTGTATGTAAACACTGCCTGGGTCTGTAATAATTTTTCAGATTTTTTTTCTTACAATTAGAAACTGCATCAGACTGCTCATTGATGAAGTGTCACGTTTTCCTTTCACAGTCTTGAAATAGGCATTTTAGCATTTACTTTCATAAAGCACTGAAACACTGCCCGAAAGATGCTGTGATTGCAGAAAAATTATGATGTTTGTGATCTTTTTTTGCATGCTTGTGATGGTTATTGGTATGGAAAAACATTAATGGCTTTCACAGACAAAAAGGCTGCTTCTGACTGATTGTAAACACAGCTGGTAAACATGAGTCTATTTCTGTTCTTTACTCACTCTTGAATACTACTACACATTCACAGAAGGTACCAAGCTCTCAATCTTGTCATTGAAGCCCTGCGCTCCAACTGAAGGCAGTGCCGTAGCTCTATTGGTTGTGTCCTAAGTGAATGCTGTATAGGAGACTACCAATTTAGGCAGCTGTGCAATTAGCATATGTCTTTCAATAACCAAGTCTTTTGCAGAATAACGCAACCTTTCACTGAGCGTGCTACTGCCAAGAAATGAAATTCTGAAGTTGGACTTGAAATACATGCATTATCTTATGCCTCTGGCTACCTATACTACAGCAGTTAATGGTGGGGAAAAACTTGCCTTTCACGCTGGGCAGCAGCACCAGTCTAGTGGGCTCTAGGACCAGCCTTTGAATTTTTCCCTACAACAGCTGCAAAAGCCTTAGAGGTCTTTAGGGCAGAATTAGATTGTAGCTTCATACCATAGACTGCATGGTGCAGTAGGGGGGGTCCCTGTCGTCCAAGATAGGATAGAGTTTGAATGCTGACTGCTTTCAATGTTAAGGCTTTCTCCTGCCTTTTCTCATTAGAAATCTGTACAGATACGGCTTATCAGAGTTTCAAGATAGCTTTAGCTAGTAAAGTAAAAGGAGACTCAAGATTGAAATCCACGTTGTGGGTTATGTATCACTGCAGAGGATCAATCTTTCACTTCTGAGGAAAATTGTGATGCTCAGTCTTGGGGTGCCACGCACAGAAGAGTAGACATTCTTTATGAATGAAAATTAGATTATAGTCTGAAGTAACAATCAATTTTTGTGTTTCAAATCTGAAAGTACCTTGAGGGATCCCAGGTCTGGACTCGAACCTCAATTTTTATGCATGAAGTAACCTTTAAAAATCTCAGTTCATAAACTAGTTTAAACAAGTAGATGTAGTACCTTTCTGTCTTCTTTCCTTTTTTTATCGCCCACCCTCCCTGCAACCCCAGAAGGCAGCAGTGTCAAAAGTAGGGCTGATAATGCATTGCTGCGCATACAGGAAGTGACAGCTGCTTCATCTGTGAATCTATAGTGAAGCAAGAGATACACTTTTAGATACACTGTAGTTTAGACATCTGAGTGTTGCAGTCCTTCAACCTATGCTTTTGCTATGTGCAGCTGTGGCAGCTGATGACACATCTGAAGATGGTTGAAAGAGGTTTGCATGACATCGTCTTCAAACTGTCTGATCCTGTGTTTTCTTTTCCGTTATCACTGTCTTCACACATAGCTTGTTTACTGATTATGAAAGAGGTGGAAGGAATGTAGGATTCAACCTAGCCCGCAGGATGAAGATGATGATAATCTGTGTGACAGCATGTTGGTTTGTAACTAGAGGCACACAGAAATAAACTTTTATCTCCTGAAGTCTCAAGATCTATTTGAAAGGGAAGGGATAGAATGGGATAGTTGGTGCATGGTTGTTAAAAAGTTTTGATTGTTGAATTTCTCTGTAATTGGGATGGTAGTGTGGTGGTCTGATCTAGTTCTGATCAGCAGCTCTGAGTCTGTCACAGATTCACGGCCCTTTTGAGTAAGATACTTAGCTTTCCATACCCAGGGAAGCCTGAACTGTGAAAACATGTTTGCATGAACGTCTTCCTTCCCTGTTTCCTAAAAATATTCCGTGTTAGCTTTTATTATAGCTGAGCAAAACTATAAGATTCTCAGAAAAGGACTGTGTCAGTTGGCTTTGTTAATAGATCATTACATAGCCCTATGGTATCTAACGCTTCAGAAGCAAGGGGCGGGGCTTGTGTTTGCTAAGTTTTACTTCTCAAAAAAATGTGGATTTCACTGTTTCCCTGCCACTAACAACAGACATCATAAAGAGCTCATTGAATTTCAGGTGGAAAAATGTGAATTAGTACTTTACTATGTCTTTGAAGAAAGTCGAGTGCATTCCTTGACATGAGAGTGGAAGTTTTATGTATGGCAAACTTGCAGTCTTGCAACTGCAAGTCAAGCAACAACTGGTGATAGCTTCGTGATAGTATGATAGAGCAAGAAGTGTGATGGTGAGAAATACCATTGTTCATCTACCATTGTTCACACAGAAAAAATGATACATAATTGAAGCTTAAAATAGACTTGGAACTTTCACAGAATAAATAGCCTGTGCTGCTGTGATGTTACTCTTTCTCGATGGTGGTGGTATGGTACTGTGTGGATAGTAAAGCTAAGTGTCCAGAACACTGAAGAAAAAAAAAACCCAAAACTGCAAGGTTCCATAAAAATTAAAACAATATGTGTTTTCATGTTTTAACTTATTTATCTTTCATTTATCTTTTCCAGGTTGCAGTAGTAAAACTGAAGAATGCAGATAAGGTTTTCGCCATGAAGATACTTAATAAATGGGAGATGCTGAAGAGAGCTGAAGTAAGATTACAGAAATGTTTTCTATAATCATGTACCCTCTTACTGTGCTGAATTGTTACTTCCCACAAGACTCTGTGTGTACAGAGGGATTGAGGACGTGCTTCACTACATACTGACAATATGAAGGTTAATATTAAAATAAGCTTAAAACAGTTCATCAGAAGGGTTAAAATGGTGTGGAATCTTGACTTAGGTGGGGCTGGATGTTTTAGACATTATACCTTTCCTGTAATTGCCCAAGAATTACTTACTATACAAGCAATCTTTTAATACATTTCTTCCCATTAGGAATGTAGTCTTTAGCAAGTATTTTCCATGGTGAAAGGTAATTACTGAGCTATAACTCACCAAGCCTATTAGTTTGTCAGTAGTTAGAACTTAGTCAAGGTCCAATTTGTAGACTGAAAAACCAGAAAGATCAATTTCAAATTAATTTGAGTGCATGCTTTATAAAAATGTCCATCTGCAGAAATTCGTGGTGAAAAGTTGCTTGTTAAAGCTGGAGTCCATTCTGTGTTCTGAAAAACGTGGAACAACTTTGACCTGCCCTGCTTTGCCTTGAGTTCCTACTTCCATTATACGACTCCACTCTTCATAGAATCCTTGATATATTTCCCTGGATTCCATTGGAAAGAGACTTACAAAATGCAGTCTATGCCTGAAGACTTGTGTATTAATTTTAAATGGAGCATGTATCTAACTCTTTAAATTGTTTTTTTAAATTCTTCACCTATACATACTAAAAATAAACTGTCTAAATAATAGACTCAGGAAAATATAACTCAGTGTCTTACACATACAAAGTTGCTTTGGCCATTGGGTTTTCTTTCGTTTGGACAGTGCAAGCACTATCTTGGTGTCTCTTCCAACTTGTCTGATTGAATTATCTCTCATCTCAGTTTTTATCTGAGATTCCTACTTTGCTGTTCTTAGACTGCCTTGCTGTTCAGTTGCTTCCAAGTTTATTTTGATTTCCATATTAATGTTTTAATTATGTCTTGTTAGGAAATGAGATCAATGGGAAACCATCACACTTCAATTTGTCTGGATACATTTTTTTTTTTTAAAGCCAATTTCTGATGCATGCACATCCTGTCTCTTTTAATGATAATGTTATCATGTTAAGAAGTATAAATGGCATGCAGATTGTGGTTAGACATACACAATGTGTTTCCTCTTTATCCAGAAATTATTCAGATACTGAGGAATCTGGTGTTAGTCTCTATACAAAGAGGTATTTCTCTCCAAACAGATGTCGTTACTGTAAGTTTTGTTATTTCAGTGAAAAAGAGGAAGACAGAAATAAAGTTCCACGCTATTTTTAAATGTACCCTTTTAAAGTCAGTTTAAAAGCTATATCTTTCCATTAAAATTAAGTTATAAATAGGTTTGAAATATTTTTCTCTATTCAAGGTATTAAAAATACTTTTCCCATGGGTCCAACTGAGTTTCTGAAAGTCTGAACCATTAGCCTAAAAAGAATTACAGTTATGGTTTTCCATGTATTTGTAACCCATGGCTATACAGTGGGAAGAGAACCATCTGGAGTGAAACTGCGTTACAAAGCATGACCTTCAGCAACTGCAACCTGTCATTTTTAAATGTTGATGAACGCATCTCACTTGTTACTACTAGTAGGGAAAATGACTCATTTTGACTCTATAAGCAATGTGCTGCACTAACACTGAAATGCACAGTAAAATCCTACAGTCCAAAAATGCAAGACAAGCATATAGGTAGCTGTATACGTAACTGGCAAAAAGAAGTTGTTCGTATATCCTTGTATCAACTCTGTGGGAAGTGGGAGTCGTTTGTAAAAGCAGAAAGGGAGTGTGTACTCAAAAGAGGCTTGAGAATGCCAGATTAAGGTTGATGGCTGCAAGCTCTGAGAGTAATTATATGCAAAAACTTTGTTACAATTGAATTATACAGGTTGCGAGGTCAGTGTTATCTTTTGTATTATAAAGACCTTAAGTTTTCCAAATACTTGCCACTGTTGAAAACTCGGAGATGTAGTGTAGAACTGGGGACGTTAGTGATACAAGGAGTACCTGAAAGTGTGTGGCAGCCTGCTGTTACATTCCCAGACCCGTTACCCTGAGTGTTGACAATCACTTATAAATTACATGTGTGCCACAGTGGTGCCAGATGAGGCTCAGGAGAGACCAGGACAAGTATTATGCAGCTTGGAAGTGGTCAGCACTCCTAGGAGGTGCTGACTCTGAGCTGTAAGGACATGAACACCAAATAGCCGAGCACCCCAAATTCTTTGCTGGGTGAAGGACGCAATAACTGTGTCGATATAACCAAAGCACCGAGTGGGCTTTACTGTGACAGAGGGTTGGATCAGATGACCTCTGGAGGTCTCTGCCAACAATTCAAGGAGACTGTGCCTAGGGAAGGTGAAGCATAATGTTGAAATAATGAAAGGCACAAAAAAAAAATCTTCACTTAAAACTTAGTTGAGCTATGTTTCAGTAATTACAAGAACCACTGCTACCATCTTCCCCCCCCCTTATTTTTTTGCCATTAGTTGATATAAAGCCCATGAACCACTTGGACTCTTTGACTATTACTGTCTCAGCTGTCATCTACTGGGGTAATAGCTCTTGCTGTCAGCTTTAGGCATACTGCCCAGGGGTGGGTGTTTAGAGCACTCAAGGAATGCATGGTCTTTTGTTAAATCATGGCAAAACCAAGTGGAATTATATAAACTCTCTAGTAACTAATCCTGTGAATTGTGTCATAACAAGTAGAGAAACTACATGTCATTTATCCTTGTGAAAACAAGAGTTCATAGTATCTCTCTCTGAAATATGTCAAGAGTTTACAAACAAGGAAGTAAAAAGATCAAGCTGAAGCCTAGAACAGCTTTTCTTCTTCTGAAGATCATCCTTTCTCCTTCTCCCACCCCCAGGTCCATGTTTCATTTAATAACCTTTAACTGTATTGGTTTAAAGTATGTTTTGTTATTTTCTCAAATTTAATTGATTGATCTCATGCATTGTGCTATGATTGAAGTATACCATTTTTTCTTTTTCCTGGTCTGCATTACTCTTACTCACTGTATTCACCAAAACAAGACTTGGTGTGGGTTGTTTGCTTGGAGGAGCGAGTTGTTTTCTGCTCTGTTTTTACTGCATGTATTCTTGTGCATAGCTCAGTCTAAAATGATACTTCACTCTTCATTCTTCGCTCTCCAGATCTCACAGCCAGCAATAACCATGTGAAAGTTCTGGTATTTGCCTATTGTTTTTGGAAATTAAATTGGAAAAGTAGAAAGAAAAGGCTTGGATTTCCTTTAAATTTAGCTGTCTCCGAAGATGGAAGAGACAGAGTATGGTTCAAACAGATGAAACATCTTTGTGAAGTAGCAGAGTGTGCTGGAAGGGATTATGGTCTATGTTTTTCTCTAACTCTGCATCTCCCTGCTAAATAGAGTCCGTACAATTAATATTCTTTCTTTTACACTATCTTTTACATCTTTTTCTGATCAAAATTGTATGTTGGCTTTGCTACTTGGTATCTTCTGTTTTCTTGTGATATTCACTTCAAAACATTTATCATATTTTTTGCTATGGTTTCTTCTTGGCTGCTCATCTGTTTGGTCATTTTCCTCTGTCATTCTGCAAAGCTGCTTTTGCTGAGGTATTTTATTCACTTCTCAGGGCAAGTTGCAAGACCTCCATTGAATTAACTGCCTTGCTGCTTTCCAGTCGGTTATTTTCTTCACACTTTTTTTTTGTTTGTTTTGTATGAACCTGTGTTCTCCTTCTCTTAGATATTCTTTAGCATTTTTTGGCAGTTCTCGTTCCTCCTCTGTTCCGCTTGCACTGAAGGCACCTTTTGCCTCCTGTGTTTCTTTCCAGTATATTGAGAGGAGGTCTTCTCGCATGTCTTATCGACAGCTTGTATCTGGCAAGAGCAATATTCAGTTCTGTCCTGCTTTTCCTGAGCCGAAAGTGTGGAGAAAACCACAACTGGTTAATGATTATCAAATTATGACTACCTGGAAGTTGTTGGCAGCTATACCCAAATAACAAGAAGAACACTGCGTATGTGAAACGCTAACAGTATGAGATAAAACAATGACACAAGACTCCAGATTTTAGTTCTTTAACTCCTATTGCAGTTATATAATGCCATTATTGATTGTTTTCTTCAATCCTATATTGCTATTCTGTCATCATTGATACTTGATTTCAATATCTCTATGTACAAAAAAGGTAAGATTTTGACTTGGGATTTTTAGGCAATGGGAAGCAGCAGCATATTTCTCCCTTTGCATCACTCAACAATATAGAGAAGTACAACTGTTTAAATTTGAAGAAGGTGAACTTTTCTAATACCTAGTTTTTCATAGATTTTGGCATGTTTGGAGAGTGTAGTAAATGGC
>Ga0181612_146214_pt1 | contig 14628 bp, 4 predicted proteins | sample HoacroProtozoa21_FD_119630 | JGI IMG/M metagenome (GOLD analysis project Ga0181612, IMG submission 119630) | Hoatzin crop microbial communities from Cojedes, Venezuel. Combined Assembly of Gp0051906, Gp0051904, Gp0051908 | reverse complement strand
GGTGCGGGGAGCTGCCTCGGGGCATCGCCCGCGGCTCAGCGCCTTGTTCTGGGGTCTGCGAGCGGCAGGCTCCGGCCCCTGTCCTGCTGCGGGCCTCCGCCGGGGAGCTGCAGCGTGGCTGGGGGAAAAGCCGAAAGCGACACTTCAGAAAATCGCGGGGTCTTTGTAGAGAAGTTGGGAGTATCGTCGTTACCAAAAAAGTGAGAGGGCTGATTGCCTTTCTCCTTGCCCTATGGGTTTGGACGTGACTGCTGTTACCACAGAACTTGGGTTACTGCACGCTGGCTGCCTGTCCGAGCGCCCTGAGATAGGGCAAACGATGTCCTCAGCTCCAGAAAGGCCTGCGAAACCCGCTTGTTCTGTCTCGTTTTAACCTCTTGTTTTCTCTGAAAAACGCTGTTCTGCGTTTTTGTGCAGGCAGGCGGGCGTGCAGCCGGGCTGTGGGTGCGTGTGCTGGGCACGATGCGGCGGCGGGAGCCTCGGCAGCGAGGGGCTGGGGGGCCGCGGCGGAGGGTTGGCTGGGGTGGAAGCTGGTGGCTCTGCCTGGGGTGGTACGGTGGCTTGCTGTGGTCGGGTCATGCGAAACGTGCTGTTGGCCAGACAGGAATAATTTTGTTTCAGGCAGCAAGCAATATCCTTGTAACCTGGAAGCAAGGAGGAAAGAGACTGTATAAATAAAGACTATGTTAGGAGCTGTCTGGCTCTGTGGTGTTTGGTATTCCTAGCCAGTAATAACGCCTGTTCCTCAGCAGTGGGTACTGAAGGTAGGCTTTCCCAGATGTTTTTCTGTAACAAAACCTCTTGCCCCTTAATTTTATAGGTGCTCTGTGAGGGCGCAGCTGGGCTGGAAGGCCACCGCAGCCGTTGTCACCAGGGTAATACTCCAGCCTTCTGGCGTTAAGGACCTAGGAAATAATCCCACAGGTATGTTGTAAATATATATAGCAACCAATAACTGCCAGTTGTGTTTTACAGGCAGAACACTATTCTACAATTGTAAATTGGCATTGCTATGACACTAACAGACAAGAATTTTGCTTCTTGCTTATGCCATAATTTCTTGAGATTTTTTTTTTTTAATGTAGCTCTTCCCAGTGCGGGAAGTACGAGCCCAGAGTATGATTATGTATTTCAGAGATGGTAACAGCAGAGGGAGCATGATTTAGCATTTGGTATGAGAAGTTTTTCATTCTAGGTTAAAGTCAAGAATCCAGTCTGTTTATAATTTCCATGCTGTGCATATTGGCAAGCTTCCAGAGAAGCAAGCTGTAAACACAGATATGTTTCCTATGACTAGTTCTGATTTTTGTCTATAGCTTTCTATATGTCTGAGAAATGAGAATGCGGAGTATGGTAAGGGGCACATTCTAGGGTGATCTTAGAATAGATTCAACCTCTGCGCCTCTGAGATAATGTCTGATTTTCATTAAACTGCTGATATTAAATGAAAGAAAGGGTTCACTGATGGTATAGACCATTTTTATATATAAAACCCCCCTTCTTTCTGGACAGGAAGATTTTTTTAATGCTGTATGAGCATATGGAAGGTTAAGTATCATGATGTACTAAAATTACGGGCTTTGCACAGTAAAATGCAGTCTGAATTGTAATGCTGAAAATAAGCTCAAGTGGGAAAAGCATGCAGTCTTGCTGCTCTATCTTCAGCAGCTGTGGGATTTGACTCCAGTCGGCTTCAATGAGGAATAGGCTTGCAGATGCTGCAGAGTAAGATGCATGCAGATTTGCGGTGCCTTCGACTAGATTTTCTTGCCTGCTGGAGTGCAGAAGAAATATTCTTTGCTGTGGTTTAGAAAAAAATAAACTGTTGGGAGCTAATCAAGATACTTACAGTTTCTAAGGTTATTATAATGAAGTATAACACGAGCCATTCTATTGGCAGAAACACATGCAGTAGTGCATGAATGTGCTGTGTCCTTGCTCATGCATGCAAATGAACAGCTTTTCCTCCTTTTCTCTTGGCTTGCCTTGAAAAATACAAGGCAATCATGCTGTATTATTTGTTAGGCAATTATAATTGTTTTCAGATACAGAGTAAGCCCTTTGGCAAGAAAGGTAGCAGTGTTGGCATAGGCTGTCTTGATCAGTAAATCCAATGTACTGGAGGAAGGCGCTTGGAAGCAGTTGTTTGATGAAGAGAACTTGCTTGCGAGGAGGCACCTGATGTTGAAAGGGAGCAGTGCCTTTTCTGTCTCTCTGGGTATGACAGAAAACTTGCTAAAAATAGCAAGGTAACTAACTGCATGCTGCACTGGCGGTGCCGCAGAGCCTGACCTGAGGTTCAAGACATGACAGTGCAGTCTGGGTGGGGTGCTCACAGGCTTGAAGTCCAGAGTTCTTTGGGTCGCAGGGGTGGCTGAACACTGGAGTGTCTGAGTTCAGGTGGATAATGAATTTTGTACCTGAATTGCTTTTTTCAAAGTCCTCAACCAACGGTGAAGGTCTGCTTTCTTAGGATAAAATTAATATGTTTCCTTACGACTTAATAATTTCTAAATAGTTCTGTAGCTGCTGTCATGTGCCAGGCATCTCCCGGCCAAGGTGTCGGGCTGATCTGTAAGACTTGAAATACTGCTGCAAGCTGGATGTTTTTTATGGCTGCTTTTCTTTGAGAGGTGTTGAAGCTCTTCCGTGGCAACACCCTGAAAATCTGTTTACTATTCAGCACATCTTTCGGCTCTAAAGTGTGTAAGCCATCTTGCAGTTTTTTGTGTACTATTCTCCACTTAAATATATTTAGCCTTATCTACAGCCATCAATACTGATAGCAAGTTGTTGCCTGCTCCGTTGTTTGTGGAGGGGAACGGGGATGAAGCCAGCTGCACGGCCAGTTCAGTACTACTTGCTGTGTCTGCAAGCAATCAGGCAGCGGGTGGAAGGCACTGGCATTTGGAGAAGCCCTGAGCAAACCTGTCTCATCCAAGAGTCTAACCTCAAATTGTTGTTTGAGGATGGACCTTTCTTCAGAGCCTGGCGTGTGGGCCTCGACTGTGTATGGGCCAAGAACCCATCTGTGGCCTGAGGTGGCTTTGAAGTAGTGATTTGCTTGTTAGATTTCACCATGATACTTTAAATTTAGATACATGTGGAAGCAGCTGTTCTAGCAGTGATTTTCCAGGTGTCTTTAACAGCACAGGCAAGCACAGAAGAGGAGACAGGCTGTAACCTGTATTTGTGTCATCAGCTTGTAAGTTATTGCACTGTGATTGTTCAGAAATATGGTATATTAATTAGTTTTTGACAGTATCTAGTTATGATACTTTGTCTCACAAACTTTATTCCCCTATAGCGAAGTGTGGGTATAGGTCTGTAAGAATGGAACCAAACTAGAGAACAAGTGGTCTAGCGTAATTGCTTGGAAGAAACCATTGCTATATGATCTGGAAAAAAATAACAGACCAAAAGCCTGGAAGAAATAGAGAAATAGATCTGTCAGGAGTAACTGAAATTTCTCATGAAGGAAACACGTTGCAGAGAATGCCTGATGACCTAAGATACTGACAGAGCAGTGACTTCTGCTGTGATCTGTGCTCAGTATTGGTAACATGCTGATGCAGTGAGCTGGCAGTCTGCTGGCCAGTGATGGCATGCAGGTTTTTAACTGTAATTCCATATGGATCAGTGAAGCACTGCACACTTTGTCATCTCTTTTTGCTTTTGATCAGTATGTTCTACCTGTTTTAGCTGTTACCCAGGTGCATTGCTATCTTGAATATGAACTACCTTGGTGTGGCTGTGAGGTTGCGTCATCTGAGTTTTGTGGGCTGGAAACTGAAATATAGACTTAGAAAGAAATGCATTCACAGGGGCTGACATTAACCCCGTGAAACTTTTTCCCCCCAGCTAGCCTTTGGAAAGAGAGGTGACCTTGGCCAGTAGCAGTCTGGGGCAGCTAAATCACACTCCAGTTCCATATCTCTCCTGGAGAAGCCTGATAGTAAAAGGAGTGCTGTCCTCTGAGTGATGGCGTGGAAGAATACTGTGTTTTCTTCTGGAGCTCCTGTAATCAAAATGAGAGTTCACAGTACAGCAAGAGCCACGCTCTGGCCTGATTTGCCATAATAAGCAACAATAAGGGATGTGACTCTTGTGCTTTAAATTACGTGGTCTGGTCTTATGTTGGTTCCACTTAGTTTAATTCGAAGTCTGTACAAATTGGGAGCCTGGACGAAGGACTTACTTTTGTCAGTCCCTGTTTTTAGTTCGTCTGTCAGGCAATTGAAGGGTTTCTTCTGACTTCTTTTATTCTTCTGAGCACACCCTTATCTGGGAATGAAAACTGACATCAGGAGTGAATGATCAGCTGTGAAACAGGTAATTGAACATGCGAGTTGCACTATTGTGGGTGCTACCACTATTGTTTTGAAAAAAGCAGCAGAATGCAAATCAAGCCCCCTTATACACAGTTGTGCCAACTGAGTGGTACTTGCTGAGACTCTTTTGTGGGGTGAAGGCTGGGAGAGAGGTGCATGCTTTCAAGGCCTCTAGCTTCAGCATACGTGGGTAGGTGTGCTGCCTCCTGTCTAGAGGAGGGCTCTGTGGGGACCGTGCTCTTGTTATGTGGCGTACAAAGGAAGCTGCAGCCTATTGGCTTGATCAGAAGTGGGAGTCCTGAAGGGTTGGATGAGTAAGAGGTATTTGTTTCCCCTTCTGACCTGAAAAATATCCTCCCTTTGGCTCGTGTGGGAGCTGGCTTGACACCCCACGGCTGGGTATGAAACTCAGAGCGGGTGAGAAACTGATAACCCTGGTAGATGTGCAAGCAGCTTTTCTTTTATAGGTCAGGCCCATGTTTGCTATCTTCTTCATTAAGAATTTTTAGAAAGCTTATTTAATGAAGAATTCAGTCTAACTTGTGGAGAAACATTCCATCCTGGTCTATTTTGTCTAGAAGAACCTTTTTTTTCCTTCTGCCAGTGCTCTCTGAAGTCTGACAGCACTCTTTCCAGTGGGAGCAATGATTCATTGAGGTCTTACACTCTAAAGAAGTGTTTGTACAATATCCATTTGGTTAGCTTTTTAGCTCTGCTGGATAGGTACATTTAAGGGAAGGGAAGGAGCAAAACCTTAAATATCTATTGCTGTTTTCAGAGAAGTTTCGTTCTATCGGTGTTGCTGGAACAGCTGCTCGCTACAGTGAGAGCTGTCTCTGGAGTAAGGCAGTGGTGTATGTGCCCATCTGAGGTACACGTGGCCTTCGGATCCCTGGGCTGATGGCACTTGATACACCATGGCGAGCCGGGGCACTACGCTTGTTGTCCTGAGCTGTCTTTGAGCCCAAGCTTCAGGCAGCGGGAACTGCCTGCTGTTGGTTCTCATAGCCCACTTCTCAATCTGTTGCAAAGGAATGTTGCTGCTCTTGCTTAAACAAAAGGAGATCCTAAATTCACCTGTCCATCATGATATCTTCATCATTTGAAGATGCTGTTGAAAAAAAGCCAGGAATGTAGGCAATATTTGTCCTACACAGGCTTCTTACCTGGCATGTCTATGCAACTAAGCTCTTCCAGTCTCTGTTTGAATAAAACATGCTGGCTTTATAAACATTTGTCTCGGTTATTGAGGTAGGAGGTGCTAATGCCCTTTCTGCCTCTCTTACCCTCTTTGTTAGCAGATGGTTTAGTTGTGGTGGGGTGGGCATGCATACGTGTGTGAGTGCACACATGCTCATGCTGTCCAAGAATGTGGTTATAACATCATGTTCAGCCTCCTGTAATTCGTTATTTGTGCTGTTTTTCCCAGTAACAGCTGTGAAAAGAATGTGTACAAACAACTTGAAAACCCTGCAGCCAGGTGTCCTGCTTGTTCAAGCAAAAGCCGATTTCTCTGTTTACTGAGGTTTCTGTTTATTGGTTCAAGTAAATCTGAGTAGGATGGCAAAGCTGTTTAAGATCTGCTATAAAGACAAGCTGCTAGCTGTAGTAAGTGGTGTTCTTGGCAGATATCCTCAGCCATGAGAGAACATGGTCGGGAGGTGCAGGCTGGAGAACGTAGAGTTGTGTTGTTTTAACTGGCAAATTCCCTTGTAATTGTTTTGCCAGGCTTTGTGTAGTGCATCCAAAAAAGCACTCCGTGAGACAACGACAGACTATGCAGATGGACACTTGTGGCTTAATATATCCAAATTAATGTACTTCCCAAGTGCTCTTGACTTGCTGTGCTTTCTGCTACATCACTTATTGTGGCTTTCAGTATTGGCAGACCTCTGCATGGTACTACTCATTCAGCTTTACTCAGTTCTCAGATTACCCATGTACTAGTTCTGAACTAACTTAAACAAGCAGTTTGGGAATATGTGGTTTGCAGGGGGGTGAGAAACAGAAGAGGGAAAGGAGAGGACTTACTATGATGCTGTGAGACATTTTCCTGCTTACTCATGCTTGCAAACTGTTGTGGTAAATGTTTCTGATTCCTCATGTAGTCTTTTAAAGCAACTGGAATAATAATTTTAAAACAATAATCTTGCTGTGTGATAATACATAGCAGAGAACAGAGCTATTTCTAAGGTTCTTTGTGATTGTAGTAGCGTTTGTGGTGTGTTTGGTGTTTGTCTGTGGCACGGGTGAGCTCAGCTAAGGGTGAGAGCTTCTATCGTGCTGTGGGCTTGAAAAACCCGGAAGGAAAGGGCGATATCCACCTTTCAGCTTCCGTCTCGTGTTGTGCAGGCAGATACGTGGAACCCAAGGGAATAATGAGCTAGGGTTGTTCCAGAACTATCTTATATTAATACCTTCCCACTTGCGGCACTGCTTGAAGTTTTAGGATGTTGCATGTATTTTCCCTTCCCTTCTCTTCTCCATCCCACTTTCTCATCTGATTTAAGTGATTCCAGTTTGCCCCAAATAGCTGCATGTTGTTTAGTGTATTTGGAGTAAGAGCAGGCTGCAAGTGGTCATTCCCAGTCACCAGTTTACCCAGTTACAATGGGTAGGAAAAAAAGAATAATTGTCTCGAATTCAGGTGACCAGTTGCCATCTTTGTTTTGGCACTGTGTCCAGGGGTGTTGTGAGCTCCGTGTTTGCTGAGCAGCAGTGCTCATCTGAGGGCTGGCTGCAGTGGCTGCTCCCGCTCAGTGAACAGGCAGCTCTGGAGTGAGCTGTGGGCTGGTCCAAGTGCGGGCAGGCTCCTCGTAAATTCCCTGGAAGAGGCAGTCTTGGCTATTGGATCTACCAGGAGAATTACAGCTCCCTGGAGGCTCTTCTGTATGGACCTTGCATCCCTTACTTCCATTGTCTACTACCTTGTCTGCCTGTCTGCTCAGGCTGGCTTTCCCTTCTGTGCCATTGGTGGGCTGTGCTCTTACAAGGGTAACAATCTGCTCTCAGCCTCCCTGTCCTCCATCTGGGCTTCAAAGCTGGCACAGCCTGCAAAATACAGAATTCATAAAGGCTGTGCCCAGAGGCCAGTATGCTGGGATGATGCATCTTGAATAAGCAGAGTTGGAAATTTCACTTTCAACTTTTCCAGCCATCGCTGCCACTTCCATACTGCAGAATGCTATATTTCTGTTTGGCTTTCTCACTATTTGTATTTCTAGACAGTTTTTATATAACTGAGTTTCACAGCATGCTACAAGTCTGACCATTTAATTTAGACTTTTATTATTATTGGAATATCATACAGCTTTGTATACTCTCCTATTTTCCAGCTATAATTGTGCATGATGTGGAAGGCATTGAGCTGCCCTTGCAGAAGATCTTGTTCTCACTGTCTCAGAGGACAAATGTATTTCTTCCATTACTTGTGTCATGGGGGCCTTCTGTGGACTGCAGTGTCTTCCATGTAAATCCCAAGGAATATACCAGATAGCATTTGAGACTGTTAAGTAACAGCTCCTGTGGTCAAAGACCTTTTTCAAGCTCTACTGATTAGAATTCGGTTTTCCAAAGATGTAAATCATTTTCATGAGGGTGAAATGATTGAAGATGAAGATTAATGCCTTGGGCTTTTTTCCCCACAAATAAGTTAATAATTTTTCTCTTTCTTTTCCTTTTTATTTGTTACAGGTTTGAGCTACCTGGAAGATGAAGCCCTGGCTGCAGTTGGTGTTCTTTGCCTGTACTTTCTTGATCTGGCGCACAGAAGCAGAGTTCTTCACCTCCATAGGTATGGAAAGAACCAATGCATGGTGTTCTGATGTAGTTAATGGGATTGCCAAAACTGTTAAAGTTTACAGTTGAAGCATATGGCTTTCTTCATATGGCCCTATCAAACACTGTCCTCATTAGGAAAAGCTACTCTTCTGCATCAGTGATGCTATTCTGCATTGCAAGCCTTGCATAAGTGCAGTTTGTTTGCAGCTGAGTAGCTTAGAACACGGTGACCAACCCAATACAAGTGTCTCTGGGGACTGTCAGTAAAGTAAGACAGTTCCTGTGGTTTATGAAGAATTGTGCACCTGTTGTCATATTGAGCACAGCACAAACCTTATGCTAAAAAGCTTAGTCCTGAATTTGTGATTCATGAAAAGAATTTAAGTGATAAATATGTGAAATATTTTCTTTCACAAGCCTGAAATCTTCTGTCTTCTCAAATCTGGAATTAGGTGTGGGAAGGAAAAATTGATATCCCCCTTACCTTGTGTGTATTTGGTAAGACTTGAGTAAATCCTGAAGAATTTACATTGTTATAAAGCCTGAGAATAGATTGATTTTTATGACAATTTAGTTCTTGTGTTCTAATAGCTGTGATACAACCATGTGTGATTGTCGCAGAGCATAAAAATAAGCACAAACTGAGTTTTCTTCTGTGACTTGGTCTGATGTTTTCCTGTGGAATAGTATGGGCAATTTACACCCGTAAGGATAATCGATGTTGATTAACTACAGCTGGCTGCTCTCCAGAATACCTTTTGAGCTCAGTGGAGCTATATTTCTGAATGGCAAAACTCAAAACTCCCAGTGGTTTTAGTACCCTTGGAACTGCTCGGCCAGAGCATGGCAGAGTGGTGTTTCACTACCAACCTCCAGCGCATGCTCCCGTGCTCTGGAGTTGGCTAAACAGTATTTAACTACGTGTAGATTATTTGGTTCTCCTTTTTGCCTAAGTTAAGTAGCTTTTTGTACAGAGTTACTGTGAAGGATCACCCTTTTCTTTACACTTACCTATTCCTGAACCTTTCCTAACTCTGAAAATAACGCAGCCTGCTGACTTCTGTCTGCTTGATCATGCATCATTAATAATTAGTTTGGAATGCTGAAACTAAAGTTCTGGCTGCATTTATAAATCTCATCCGGTCTTTCTGTTCGGTCTGAAAAGCAAAGTTTGTCATAGCAATTAGGATTGATATGCTAGCAATTTCCACTAATGCCAGTCAGGAGAGAGAGTGTGTGTGTGTCAGTCTGTAAACATTAGTCTGAAATTCCTATGTACTTAATGTTAGGTTATGTTTCCACAGTTACCCATCTTGAAAAGCTGTAATTTTAAGTGATGCCAATGGTTAGACTAATTTATTAGTGTGACCTAATCTGCACCCATATGTAGAACAGATGCTTTGGCAACTTATTTGGATCTTCGATTGCTTTGACTCAATAGCTGTATTAATATCAAACCTTTCTTTTGATTGTCTTGCATATAATTGTAGTACTAAAAGTAATTCAGAGGTAGTGGAAGGGTCGAAGCAAAGCTACATGAGCCTTAAAGTTGAGATTTTTAAAGTATTTGAATGCCAGACCTGTATGTATAATAGCTTTTGTGGTTTACAGGCATTGAAGTACACGCCCTTAATTTGTCTGTTCTTTGTGGTGGTTTAAATAGCCCTGGAGCATCTGAAGTCTGTCTTCTGTGCTGTTGGAAATTGTTACTTTTTTTTAGGTCTGATTACAATTTGCTCATACTCTGTTTTTAGGTCAAATGACAGACCTGATTTATGCAGAGAAAGACTTGGTACGGTCTTTAAAGGAATATATCCGAGCAGAAGAGAACAAGCTCGCTCAGATTAAAAGGTACGGGGAGAGGTTTGCATAACAAAGGGTGACAAAATGGTTAATCTGTTGTGTTCAGTTATACCACACCTTTCTGTCACCACTCTTTGCTGCTAGATCTTGTTAGTATTTCCTCAGCTGGTAATCACAGTGAGACCATAGGTACTAACTTGGTTGTAATTTATTCCCGTAAACTTGCGGAGTGGGAGCCCTGCTTCAGCTACTGTTTAGATTTTTCCTGCTTGTTTAGAAACTGTTGTCTGCTGGGCTCTTCCCACTCTTCCCCGTCCTTGTACTGTCACAGTGCTTCTGTGGAGAAGACACTAGAGATATCAGAGGAGCTCTGTCCATGTGACTTAAATGCCTCTGGGTGCCAGTGCTCTCTGCTACCTGTTGTAAGCAGTGGTCATGTGGTGAAACAGCAGTGTGCCAGTTGCAGTGTTGAGCGGAGTGCACGCTGAACCCCCATCTTCCTTCCTGTGTTGGCTTTGCTCTCAGGGGCAGCTCTCCTCTGCCTCGCTCTCTTCAGTCACTGACCTGGCTACAGCACATCTCCACGTTATCCTGATTGCTCAGATCCCTTGAAAGGCTCTTGCTGACAACAGATATTTTCTGTGTCGCTTAGGAAGACTGTTAATACTTATCTGGCTGAAAGTAATATCTAACAGGGTGTGACACTAGAATAGTGTAAATGAGGTCCAGGTTCAGAAGAGATGAGTGCCTGTAAACGAAGCCACGCTTTCCAAAGAATTTCTAAACTCTGGGCTTTATGTGGCAGTTTGATCTCCCTTAAGGGGTGTAGGGTGGGGCTGGGGCTATGGAGTAGTGAAATGATATTAATTCCTTGTCGCTTGTATACACAAATGTTCATTTCTTGAAAAGCTGCCCTTTTGAGGAAAACTATATTTCAAGTATTGTTAAAGAGAATGTCAGTTCAATCTATGTATGAACTGGTCGTCTTTAAAAAAGCCTTTTTTGATAGACTGACATATGCAAGTGCTTTTTTATGATTCAAAAGCACATTGTGATGTGCATAAAGAAACTAGAACTTGACAGTATTACTGCTTTGCAAAATAAACATTAGAAGTAGTGAGGCTAAATTAAAAAGGGAGTGCTGGTGAGACTGGTCTTAAGATATGGTTAAAAGTTGTTTGTAACCATAGTTCATTCATGGCTTACTAAGTTTGAGATTACAGGCGCAAAGGGGATTTCTTATGTTCAGTTATTAGCTTATCTCAGCAGAGTGTTTTCTTCCTATTGAGTACTGAGAGAGGAACACACAGCTTGGCCAGGTGTAGAAGTTAAGGGATAATATAAAGGGCAAAAGAAGAAATTCTCACTGTAGCATTGTCAAGATAGTGGACAGTTCAAATGTACTGTAACACCGCAGGTGAAGCTTCCCACTGCTGCTTCAGAGCTGAACAGCAGTGCGATCGAGGTGACGGACAGCACTGCCACTGTATTGTCTGAGGGTTTCCACTCGGAAAATCAAAGCTTATGGTTTAGTTTCCATAAAGCAAAAAAGCTCTTGGGGGGTTTAGTTATGCTTGTATTTTTACCAAGATAGCTAAATGACACTGTCAGTGATTGTGTGCTATATATATAATTAGTTTCTGAAGTGCAGTATGCTGAAAATTGACGGCCAAGACTCACTGCAGGTGAGGTGCATGCCTGCTGTAGTAAGGTTTAAAATGGCAAGCAGGGAAACAAATTCCTTTTAAAAGAAAGACTATTGTAATTAAAAAAGTATTCAGTTATACTTCACTTTATCCCTATGAGGTTGAAAGCTTGAAAGCTGGTCATGATGACAAAAGCAGCAATGAATTGATTCTAGCTGTGTAATTAGGATGACTTGAGAAGGAAGACATGCATTCATATATTGTTCTCAGACTGAGGCGTACACTTCTTGTTCCAGCTGGGCTGAAAAAATGGATATACTGACTAGCAAATCAACCTCTGATCCAGAAGGCTATCTGGCACATCCTGTGAATGCATATAAGCTGGTGAAGCGTTTAAATACTGACTGGCTGGAATTGGAAAACCTGGTTCTTCAGGATACAACAAATGGTAAGGAGTTACAGGAGAGGAGATGTCAGTAGGAGGTAACCTGACAACAGTTGCTTACCCTCCTTGTATTCTGGAAAGCTGCAGGCTCAGCTGTGGTTTAAATATTATTGCCAAGTTTGCTTGAAACTTAAACTAATGGCTGGCTGCTTGTTTACTGGTTACTCAGGTGAGGGGAACTTGCTGCTGAAATATCTGTCAAGACTCAAAGAAACTGTATCAGTCTTAGGCCTGTTAGATTTCGTGTTGTTTGGGGCAAAGGGGAGAATTGGATATGCTAAAGTGGTCAGCTGTGGCAACTGTTGTTTTATGCCTAGTCTTGAGCTTTATGTTCCTTTATATACAAACTTGCTCATCTGCTTTCCCAGTCTCCTGCTGCTTTTGGTGATCATTGTTTTTCTGTGTTGATTGGTAATAAGGTTTAAGAATGAAAATGAGACCCGTACTGAATTGAAGAATTTCGTCAGCCCCAGCATTAGCAGTTGGCAGATGTAGTCAGTGTGTTGATAACAGGATAATACACAATTGCTGTCTGTAAACCTATCCTTCTACATCAAATGTTTCCAATTCTAATATTTGCTTTTACATCACATTGTCAAAGTGTCTGCCTGAGTTTGCTTCCATAGCTTATTTTTTTAATGGAGGTTTATTTTTACTGGACTCCTTGAAAGTAAGGGAGAAGCAGCTATGTTTTTCAGGCAGAACACTGTGTGTTTTCCCTTGCTACTCGGCATATACTAAAGTTTAGATACTTGGAAGTTTTTTCCAGCCACGATTTTTATTGCCTTTTGGAATAATCATCCTAGATGGAAATAAAATACCGAATTCTGTGGAGTACTTCTGTCATTAATTCTTTTTCTAAAGGCTTCCTTTTCCAGTTCAGCTTGCTGCATGACTGGAAATGGCTGGGTGGTTGTCCTTCAGTTGGTTGCCCGCACTTCTGCCCAACCAACCTGGTGTAGATTTATGTCGTGCATTTAATTTTATTTCTAAATGTCACCAGTTTTACTTGCCAGGTTTAAAAGCCCCTTACTGAGTAAGGCCCTGACCCTGCTGAGGGAGTCTCGGATCAGGGTCTCTGTCCTTTGAGCTGAGATTTGAACAGTTCTTACGGCTTTCCAGGTTTGAGTGCAGTTTGAAATCATTGTCCAGTAGTGTGATCTGCAGTTGTCTCTGTGGATATTGCAAGAGAACTGAGGAAAGCTGTTAAGTTTTCATGCTGGAAGGAGTCATTACAGGGGAATGAAGATCATTAGATTCACATTGTACTTTAGTAATTGTGCAGCACCAGAAAATAGACGGGTTTAGTTATTTACCCTTTGTCTTTTGCTTGTGAGCTGTATTTCTTAAAATGGGACAAAAACCAATGTTTTTATAACTTAAAAGCCTAATAAGAGTCTTTAAACCTGGATTATTTCAATCACAATTCCAAAAACAAAGCAGATGTTTCCCCCTGTGTGTTAACCTGGTACAGATATTTATTCAAACTCTGAAAGTAACATCTTTCCCTTTTACTGCAAAGGCTTTATTGCAAATCTTACAATTCAGCGTCAGTTTTTTCCAACTGAAGAAGATGAGACTGGAGCTGCGAAGGCTCTGATGCGCCTGCAGGACACATACAAACTGGATCCGGAAACTCTCTCTCGAGGAAACTTACCAGGTGAGGGCACAAAGGTCTCTTCTCCTTTAGAAAGAAGGAAGTGGTAACATCTTCCAACTCTCTCCAAAAGTCCTTTTTCAGTAGTGAGGAAGCACCACAGTACTGGGAGTGCATGTGGCTTAGGTGCTTGAGGACGTAGCTACCTCAGCACTTTGAGAACAACCTTGAGGTTGTTTCCACCTGAGCCAAGGCACCATGGTCTGCAGTGACCAGTCCAAGTAGCATTTTTAAAGAAGTATTACTTTAAAACAAAATGCTGATTCAGATCATACCATACCAAGACAACAAAGGACAACATACTTTCTTGTGCTGGTTACTGTGTAAGCAAGTACTATGGGTACTTCCTGTCCCTGATAACTTGCAAACCGAGGGAAGGAGCTGCTGCATAATTCATTGCTCTGATGGCCCTTGCAAAGCTTGGCTCTGTTCTTGTTTGCAAACAGTGTTGTTCCGATGAGGCTTTGGTCGAATCACTTTGCTCCTGTTCTTTTTGTGAAATGGGGACTAACAGTTTTTGCCACAGAGTAATGTTTTGGAAAGCATGTAGATATATTGGGATGCTTCAGCATTTTGGCAGCGGAATCCTGATAAATGTTTGCTGCTTCTTGTGAGAGGCTTACTGAAACAGGTTATGGTTGCTAGCAACATACTCTTTATAAACGGAATAGGCTTCATTTGAGTGTGGGTTGATGAGTTGACAAAACAGGTTTAGTTACCACATGTAGGTTATTAACAATGAACTTAATTTGAAGTCTTATCTGTGAATCTGCTGTGCTGGAGCAACCGGAAATCAGTGCACAGTTAGTCAAATGGATACCCGGTTTGTCTAAATAACAATCAGCTTGCTTATGCACAAATATACATCTTCAGTAAAGAGCAAACAAGCTAGCTCTGCATATGGTCAGGCTTCTCTGATCATCTATCAAGTGTTAATGTGTAGGTTCAGTAAAATCTTCTAAGTTG
>Ga0181612_182725_pt1 | contig 14630 bp, 10 predicted proteins | sample HoacroProtozoa21_FD_119630 | JGI IMG/M metagenome (GOLD analysis project Ga0181612, IMG submission 119630) | Hoatzin crop microbial communities from Cojedes, Venezuel. Combined Assembly of Gp0051906, Gp0051904, Gp0051908 | reverse complement strand
TTCAAGCTATGCCATTTCATGTTTGGTACATTCTTTATAATGAGCAGGTGGAATCAAAGTTTCAATCCTGCTAGCAGGTGACCTTTTCAAAATTCTGTATTTTTACTGACTATCAATTTTGTCTCTTTCTTCCAAGCTCCTGAGATTGTAATCAAAGATGAATAGGATTAGCCAGAATACTGAATACGCCAAAGCGTTAAAGATGGCTTTCACCCAGTATATGCCCTAATGCAGTCCTGATATCTGATTTTTAATAGATTGGATGCAAATATGCACATTAGCAAACTAAACAATGCAGTAATATCCACAGAGAACAGGTTTCATCAATTAAATCATAAATATAGTATCTTATTATGCTTTTGGGGAAAGAGAAATATGAAAAGCAACGCATGCATTTTTGAATTATAAGAGGAGGGAATATTGGCAAATCTTTCAACAGCTGTTTATCATGAAAAAGAAGTTACAGTTACCATTCCCCAGCCATGCAGTCTGAAAAAACTAAAAATTGTACATTAATAAATTATAACAATGATGCATGAAGCTAATATAAAACTTTTGAAGGCAGTTTCTTCGTCCAGAGGGAGTTGTCAAATTTGCTATTTGTGACTTTAATGTTACTTGGAATTTCTTCTAGGGCATTTAAAACTCCTTTTGTGACTCTTCATCAGCAGTTTCACAGACAGCAAAGGCCTTGACAATATACATTTTCACTTTCCGCATGGCTGACGGACTTCATATGCTATATCTAATTTAAGGGTAGAGCAGTAGACTACATTGCTAGGATATAGAGAGCCGTTGCCATTGAGACTGAATCACTGCTGTTTATAGTAATTCTTACTATTTGGTTTTTGACAGCCCTTTGTGACTGGAATAAAAGATGATGCTGAGATTATTGTCAAGCTACTGTAATAGCTACTAGTGCATGAAGTCTGCAGCAGATGGACTTGAACTTACGAGCTCTCAGATTCTCAATAGCCTTTCAAATGAGCAGTGTCCTCCTTGGCCACATGTAACGTGATTGGCTTTGACAAATTCTTATTTCAGAAGATGAAATATTATTTCAGCCAGATTTCTTTGTTCTATTTGAAATGTTTTATAGGGCTTAATTTGAGAGGCAGCTTAGAATTGAGAGAAAACAAATTGATTTTCAGTTGCATGAGGCACACTACATTACAGGTACATCCAAGCTGAACAACAACAATGACTTGATGTAGTCAGACCACTTTGAAAAGGGCCCCCCAGCCATTTCAATCACAACGTTCAATTGTTATATACCTCTCTTTGGCTAAACGCATAATTTTCCTCCTTATCTCTACTAATTCAAACAGACCTTTCATCTGACAAACGCAAAGCAATAGTAAAAATTTATTTGGCATATGGTACCCCAGAAGGATTCTCTTACAACACAGACAGCTGCTATTGACTTGGATGCTCTTTTAGCTGCTGTCAAGAACATGGATGGACAGCAACTAGCTTGCATTGCGGCAGGAATGTCTTACTCTGGATTTGTCTCACTAAAGACCCCTTACAGAAGTACATTTCTCTCAGATCCCTGGTTTACTGATTGCGTAGTGCAGTGCAAACTGACTGTTGTTCATGAACAGTCAGCTGCTCATGCCAGAAGTGGAGAACAGAATCCCACCAGAGTGAGCTGAGCTTCAGCAGTTCTCTGGACCTGATCAGTGTACACCAACAGCCCAGTGCCTCCTGGGCAGGCAGTCTAAAGCCAAATAATAAATGTTCCCAGGGCTGGGTTAAGACTGTCAGGTTATTTCTTCTGTCCATATCTAGGATCTTTGTATTAGGATCCCTTACTCTGGAAAGCCTTTTCGTCTTTTTTGCATATCATGATTCTTTCTTTATATTCTAGCATTACAGTTTGATCTTTTATTGCATTGCTGCTGTTCAAGATTATATAGTTAAAGTTGTGTCAGCACTTTTACTACAAAACCCATTTATGAGGGGTTTATAACACAGCTATAAAGATGCACTCCAGAATGAAAGGTGGTGTACAAAGTCTCAGCATGGGGCATTGTCTTCTTTTTTATCACTTTTTTATAAACAAATTAGACTTGCTATTTTAAGCCTTTATGAGTGTAGAACAATTCCAGTTTATAGGTTATTGCCCATATAATGTGGCAATTAACTGTTATTAAAAAAAAAGTAAAGTTAACCAACTTATAAACACTATGATTAAAACTGATTATGGAAAAAATGGAATTTTGTGACAGTAAGGGCAGGCCAAATAGATGTCTCCTTCTGCGGGTCAGCTCTGCACTGAGAATGTGCCGAGTTATACAAGCTCATTTTCCCCAAGTGGATGAGGAAGTCCAGCTTGGGGTGCAAAGCGGGAACCTGGTGAATAAGTTTCCCTGGAATCTCTTGCACTGTGTTCGTGTTGTAAGGACACTGGTTTGCCAGTGGAGTGAACATCAGGTAACATATTCTTCTCTCCTCAAGTACCATTGGAGCTGGCTTCATGAAAAAAGGTCATCACAAGTGCTTTCAGTGGGCAGGTTGCTCATGCACTTCATAGATGTTGTGTGTTTCAATAAAAATCTACTGATCAGGTTCAGTGAAGGCTTGAGAGTGCCTGTTTTTATCCTCATTATTGGGCCTTCTATCCGTAACTTAGCCATGAGCATATTAACTGTCTTTTGTTTCTGTTTAGTCACATACAGTGTTATATTTTGAGATACTCTGCAATAGAACGATAGAATGGTTTGGGTTGGAAGGGACCTTAAAGACCATCTAGTTCCAAGCCCCCTAGCCCTTCTCCTCAGGGCTGGTCTTGATCTGTCCCCCTCCCAGCCTGTATTCGTGCTTGGGATTGCCCTGACCCACGTGCAGGACATGTTGAATTTCAAGAGGTTCACATGGGCCCATCTCTCATGCCTGTCCAGGACCCTCTGGATGGCATCTCTTCCCTCCAGCATGTCAACTGCACCACGCAGCTTGGTGTCATCGGGAAACTTGCTGACGGTACACTCAATCCCACTGTCCCTGTTGCCAACAAAGATGTTAAACAGTGCCAGTATCTCTCCATGGCTCACAAGATGATAGCTGGTTGAGCAGCTTTCCTTGATAAACTGCTTCAAGACACTGGGGTTTGATGAATAAACTCACAGCTCCTCACCAGTGACTCACTCCCCAAGGTGAGGGCCCAGCAGCCCTCTCAGGACCCACAGACGAGTGATAACATGATACAGTCCAGGGGGACTGCCAGAGAAAGCTGGTCATACTGCTTGTAGTACCTGAGCTAGCTTGGATTATCTTCATGGAACCCTGTGTTGCACCCTGGAGGCATGTCCCTAGATACACATGGTTCCCAAGATGTGCTGACAGATTAGCAGTGCCCCACTAATTCACTGCATTCGTGAGTTCATCCACGGCCCTGGATTTGGCTGTGGTGTGATAAGACTGGGAGACTAGTTTCAAAGCATGCCTGCTACCCAACGGTGTTGAAATATAAAAGAGCCCTGGCTACGTATGTGTATGTATGTTATCTGCTAAAAATCTATGGTAAAACTCCAAAGCAACTCATGTTGTCTCTGCACTGGGCCAGACGCGTACTGAAAGCTGCACCTGCAAATGCACTGGATGACACTCACTGGCCGACTCAGGTACCAAGAGGGAAGCTGCATCAAAAACCTCAGCCCAGGCTGCTCACACCTTCCAAAGGCTTTGGGTGCTTCCCAGCTGAAGTATGTGCTGCCACAGTCTTGGCTATTCCTGCTGTGTTACAAGTGAGGTAACAGATGTGCTACTGCCTGCAGTGCAGAGAGCCCTGAAGTTCAGGTTCCACCGGCTTTTACTGAATCATGGATCTTAAGTCATTTAAAAACGTTAATATCTTGCACTCAGTGAAAAGGGGGCTGTCTTGGATTCTGATTATGCAAGCACTAGACAGATAACTTTACACATGGGACTTCCGAGAGCTGCCTAAATTACAGTGTGATATTACAAACTCCAGTGAAGACTGGCACAGAAATCAGGAATGATTTTTAAAAACAGGCCACAAATTCCAAAGGAATAGCTACAGACAATGCGGGTAAAAAATAAAAATCAGGTTTTACAATGGAGCTAGCCACATATTAACAGAAGATCTACCATTATCTTCCCCTAACTACTGTGTATTAAAAAAATTAATATACTGCAAATATGCTTTCAGGGGAGATGAAGCTAGAATTGTCTGCACACAAAATATCTGTGATGTATTTAAATAACCTTCTAACAGGCAAACTATTGAGTATATTTTCCAATATACCTGGGAAGGCTAACAATGGTTTTCTAATGATATAAATGATTCTGTAATAATTTAAAACAACCCTAAGTACCAAACATAGAACTGCACAATCACCTCCCAGTGACCCCTGTTTTTTCCTCCGTTTAGTAAGGAAGGTTGCTGGCAGCAAGGTTGTTACATGAACTGACAAAAGCAAGTGGAGACAGCGAGCTGTGCTTATTTAAGTCTCTATTCTTCCATGCCACTCAGCTTCAATCCTGTGCCTGGCAAAACAACATCAGTATTCTCTGCCTCTTTTAACTGAAGGAAGCAAATCAAGAACCAGACAGGCTAATGGGAACTGAACCTCTTTTCTTGGCCTCTCACTCAACCTGTGAAGCCAATGGAAAGCAGCCCACTTCTCCAGGCCTCGCACTCCCCTTGCCAGCTGGGAAGTGGAGCACCTCCTCGCCTCTCGGCTCTGTGGCAGGCAGCGTGCAGACTGCTTTCCCGGTTGCGAGCGCCATGGGCCAGCTGGGAATCTGACTACTTCTCCAGGTCTCCTGTCCACTTGCCAAACAGAGTCTGCAGGGCTTCTTTTCCACTCGCCCCAGCCAGTTAGGAGGTGATCTGTAGTGCTATTATCACAGTTAGCTAAACAGTCCAAAAATCTCCATACAAAAATGAAGTTCCAGTAAAACTCCACGCAAAGGGGGAAAAGGAATTTAACATGGAAAGGGCATCCCCCACACTCTTTCTCAATTCCCAGTGTGCTGAGTCACATCTAGGGGCTTTTATTTCCACCCCTTCTCCTAACTGCCCTTAATCTGAGGAATACGCAACTAGAAATACCAGAGACACATTAGAGGGAGGAAACTGAAAAAGCAACAGCTACTGACTAGAGCTGGTTGACAGGTTTTCAACAAAACCTGAAACCGCATGAAACCCACCTCGTTTCATATTTCACTGCAACTCGAAACTCAAACCAGATTTGTTGAAAGGTTCCCTGAGGATTGTGGTTCCAGTCCCAGCTGGCTGATCCATTTATAGTACACAACTTTATTAGACAAACTGAGGGCCAGAATAGCTGGGCTCTGTTTCACAGCTCTGAGACATAAAGAAGCAGGGCAGCCCGTCCTGCACGCTGCCCTGTGGGACCATGTCAGACCCTGAACCCAGCAAACGGCCTCATGTCTCCTCTCACACAGACAGACATGCAACAGAAAGATAGGGCATATCCCCCTTTCCCATTCCTGCATGGGATAATCAGTCAGTTCAAGGATCCTTTGAAACCAAGAGCCATGGGATGGATGGGTGCAAAGAAAGAAGCCTTCTCCCTCCCCACCAGGAGAGGCCAGGCTGATCCCCACCATACACAGGCCACAGCAGCCCAGTCTTTGGCCCATTTGTCTGCTTGGAGTTTGTCCAAGATCTGATTGCTGTTTTCACCTGAATTAGCTGCTGCATTGAGTGATTCAACAGACACTTTGCATAAACAAAGTTCTGCCTCTGAGCTGCTTACAGACAGCTCGCTGTTGTTGTTCACGGACTGTCTGCACAACTGTATGCCTCAGATAGTCAATGCAAATCAGACCATTTCTGGTCAGTGAGTCAATGGTCATGATTTTTATTGTTTTACATTGCCACTGCTCACACACAGCACACAGACAAAACTTCATGCAACCTCCAGTATATTCACAAGCCTCAACTGCCCCAAATGGTCACAAACAGCAAATACACAATCATCCTGTCTGTACACAGACCATTTCACCAGCTTTATTAATGTGGATATTCAAAACTACATTTTCCTTTTCCCTTCTTTCTTCTCTCCCTTTATGTTTTTCCAGCTCTAGTCTGAGTTTTGTTTTGAATCACTGGATTCATTCATAGATCAAAGGGGCCTTAGAGCCCACATAGACAGAAAATAAAGGCTCTGTTTACAAGGCGGAAACTTGCTAAGAGAGAAGCAGCTGAGTTTTGCAAGGCTCACCCACTGACTGCCACCTTGGAGGTACATCAAACATCATTACTTGCTCAATACAGTCCAACATTTCTCTTTCAAAGCCTCCTAACATAATGTATTATTTGTATTACTGTAGTACTGAAAAGGTCTAGTCCTGACCAGTGCCCTATGCGGAGCAACTCCCCCCACAGAATCTGTAAACTTAACTGAGTTTTGCTGGGTGAGAAGCAGCCCAGCTGCATGGCAGAGGTCCCTGGGGGCTAATCTAGACAAGATCAGGCTGGAAGGAGATACTCCCTACCACGGTATCTCAAAACTGGGCATCAGTGTTAAGGATTAACCTTCCGTCACCCAGGGTTTGTACCGAGGCAGAAAACAAGATCTTTCTTGTCCTAAATAGTTCCTGTGACATTTATGATATACTTAGACTAATCTATAGGGGGATTTGACCATATCTGGGGGGTCCTGTCGCCTTATTCTGATTTAAATAAATGTATTCCTATTTGAGCAGTGTCAAGAGAGACTCTGGCATGGGAATGCACCAGCAATATGGCTGTTTCACACACAGCACTGCACTTTCCAGGCCAAGTGTGGAAAGCTGTGTTAGATCCAAACTCCATCTTCTTTCCATCTGGCAGAGCAGGAGCTCAGTGACCTTCCTACCTTGTAGTTTCACCAGATATGCTTTCTCCCTTTAATTGAGAATTATTAATTATTGTTAGAGTGTCTGTTTACTTTTTTTTTGTTTTGCTTGTATGCCAGGCTGCATACAACGTATCCAGTATTCTGAAGATACAGCTGAGACTCCCAGCCTCGCACTTTCCTTCACTACACTAAGCCTGTTCTTTATGGCTGAGACAAAAAAGAGGGGATGAGTATTTTAAATGATACTCATCTCACGGCCTCCACATGGTATGAATATTTTTTCTTCATTCTGGCTAAACTCTTTGACAATTAAATGAAAAACACACACAAACAATAACCTTGTCCTTCCACGATACTTCTTCATCAGTCTCAAAATAACTGACATTTTTAGCTGCGCTACTTACTTCCAAATTGCAAAAGCGAATAAAGCAAAGAGAAGGGCATATTTTGGCATGCTCAGCTTCTAGCAAAACACATGTAATTTAAAACTTATCCTTCCAGAAACTTATCCTTCCAGAAATCTAACCAGAAGCTAATTGAGGGCTACAAAATTCAACCCATCACTGCTTGCTACAAGGAGTCATTGACTACAAAGTGCCTTTGACTGCAGAAGTACAGCAGACTTACAGACCTCCAGTCCTTCACAAAACTGGAAGGAGCTCCTTGTCAGTCAGAAACTTCCGAGGTTAGTATCAATACAAACAGAAGGCCCAGTTCTGATCACAACTCGGAGGAAGCCCACTCAAGGAGTTGTAAGGATTTTGTTTGTATTATCGCCACCATAAATGAAAACAAAATAGAGGGCACATTACTGCAAGTTCTGGATAGCCTTTAGAAATTTGTTGTTAGTGTTTATTGCACCGGATATATGATCATGAGTTTCTCATTAGACTCAATTTTCTTCACTCTTGAAAACACAAGACAGAGTGTTTAAATCCAAATGATTAGTTTTCCATTTAAAATGTAAATGTGTTAATTTGGCCTATAGGATAATAGCTTTATCCTAAGAAATGCATATTAAAGTACAGTCCACAGAATACACTAAGAAATATGCTGGACTACAGTATGAGCCATACCTGTGCCTGATGACTGTTCACATTGAGAAGGATATTACTTGCCTATGATTTCATTGAGGGGGCTGATTATTATTTGCAGTGATGTGGATGTTGCCATTAGCTTCACTGTGCTAGGTCAGTGAGTAAGAAGATAGGAGGCTTCTTCAGTCTACACTTTCATCCGAAGCAAGATGCAACAAATAGCTATGAGAAGCAAAACCAGGGAATGATGAAGAGGAGTATATATTATGGGTAGAAAAAACTGTTAAGCTAATGAAACCGCTATGTCACAGTTTAATAATTCCAAAATAATCTGAAAGTTTATCAGATTAACGAATGAATGAAACCTTTCATTTTGGCTATCACAGAACCCCTGCTGTCCCTGGGTGTAAGTGACGTCTCGTGCTATTGCAGCAGACGTTGCTTTGAGAAGAGATTCAGAGAAGAGGAGACTCACATGATCTTTAAACTAAGGCATTTTATTAGAAAAGCTATGGAGTGAAAAATAGAGAAGCATGTGAGAATAAAGTACTGCAAGCTAGCACCACTGGCATAAGGAGAAGATCAAGTGGGCAACATAGTATTTTGAACTATTTTGCTTTGTGGATTTAGATCTGCGGCTGGGAGGAAGAATCCAGCAGAGCCTGACTGACTCTTGCTAAGGGACTGATGCTGAATTCAAAGGAGAGCAGCGGGCTGCAGGAGCAGTGGCACTCCTGGGCCAGCACCTCGCCAGCTGGATGTGCAGCTCCACTTCGGAGGGAGCAAAAAGAGGAAACTTCTTATTTTTTGCTTCAGAGGGAGCAAAAAGAGGAAACTGCATTTGGTTTCATCAGGGCAAAGTAATTGATATCACGGAATTGTTAAGGGAAATTTGAAAAAAAATAAAAACAGATTTATATTTCTGCGGATATCTGAAGAAAAATCTCCCAGCTTCCAAAAGCTTTAGGATTATTGCAGTATACTCAGTGTTATAACCCCAAGAGCCTAACAAGCAAGAACCATATCTTCATGCCTTAGCAATAAAACCATTCCTGGCCAGAGCGCCATGGGAAGAGGAGGAACAGAAGTGTGGGTCTATTTAACCTTTGCCCCTCTATGGCAGAGTACTGTGAATGGGCACACAATTCCTCTTCTATCCAAAACATGCACTCAAACACTCAGTTTGAGTATTGGCTTATGCGCTGATACCTTGCACATCTCACACAGAGACTGTGTTCAGCTAATCTGTTATGAAATTTCTAAAATAACACTTGTCTTTCCGAAGCACCAGTGACAACAGTAGAGACAGCAAACAACAGTAAAGAAATAGATACACACTAAAGTATCACTTTCTCTTCTCAAATACACACCCAAATCATCTTGCTCCATATGCATACATAAAATTATATATGTAACCTCAGGTAGGTATTATAAGTATTTTTGATTAATGAGAGACTTATATTAATTCAGAAAAGTGTTTGAAATTCTGGTTGCACCAGGAGTTCTGCTTCCTGCAATCATTTAGTACATTTCTTCTGTGATCTTTTAGAATATTTTACATTAAACTCCGTGCTTGCTATAACACTTGAAATAAACCATGTGTGAATCTTTCATCTTAAGAACCAACTATTCCTTCTATTATGCAAAGAAAATGAAAAGATATCAAATTGTCTGAATCTCCTTAGTGAATACAGTATCTACCGAGTAAATATAATGTTATACAGCGTCTCTCTTCCCAAATTCTGTTAAAAAATCTTGACATAAATATCTCAGTTATCCAAGAGATATATACATCTGTATTTAACAAAGTTGCATTTGTAACACTTATAATGGCTAATAAACATTTTAATTATTGATTTCAGCTGAAAAATTCCTGAGGCTGAGCATAAACGAAAGAAATAAGTATTGCCTCTTGGTTAATGTTTTTACTCAAGTGTAAAGGTGAAGCTATAGATTCCAGAGATGGAAAAAGCAATTTGCTATTCTCACTCATATTTAGAGCCCTATTAATGGGTTTGTGGGAAGAAAAAATGCCATATACTTCAAAAACAGCATACTATGAATTAATGTTTATAGATTTTTACTGCTTTTTCCACCTCTCTATTTTTATTCTTTATTCTTTGTAATAGTCTTAAAAAACTTGCAATGATAATTTTCTCCCTACAGACACTGTCTTTTTCTATTAAACAAACATCAATCACTTGCATTTTCCCTCTTTTCTTCCCCCTCAAGCCCTTTTGTTTCAAATGGACATAAAATTATCTTGGATATTTTTGTGTTTAACATCAACAACTTCATTTTATATGGGCCTATTATAGGTTCCATAATAATAATCCCAGTGCTGTATGTCACAAAAAACTTAAATTCTTTCATAGCATAGTACCCTCTTTCCTACTGCCTCTGGGCTAGACTGGAAATGCAGAGCGTGCTGTCCATCATGGGCATGTGCACACCAACAGCCCCATGGCGAGCTCCAACTTGCTCAGCTGGAAGTCTCAGGGAAGAGGTACGGGTGATGACCAGGACTATACCAACTAGACATGACCTTTTGCTGTGTACAAGCCCATGTGGGCTGTGAAGAACACTAGCAGAGAGCAGAAGAACACATCGATGGCTTTGAAAGTCTAAACCAAATGTACTGCCGATAGCAGATAGGGGCACGTGAAACTCATTTATTGTGATCCTGGAGGGTCTATAGTGTATTTGATTGCTACAACACAGTTCACTTCATCTAATTATCATGTTTGGGTTTTGCATTTGGCGAGGAGCTTGCTCTGAAACTTAGTGAGAGCAGCAATACACCTGCCCTAGTCAGGAATATAGGACTCTTCTCAAATTCAGCAACATGCACATTAGGACAGCTGTGCGGGGCATATCTATTGAGATTAAGGAACCAATAGAACGCTTTATGTAGGATGCCCCCCAAAACTCCTAACAGTTTAGGCTGTACTGAAACCTCCTGAATCTGGAAAAGGCTCCCCTCTTTTCTTATATGAGGATCAGATCAGGGCAACTGAATTTTCACACAAAATACATCACGTGTCCAAGTCTTTCATTATTTTTACAAAACGATGCCAGGTATGGTCATCTCCATGAACAGAGAGAGCACACTTTATTAAAAGTCTAGCTAGACAAAAATTTCCAGGAGTAGCTCCTGCCCCGCAAAAGTTCTCTTCCTCCTTTAACTGCGGTATTTCCATTGGAAAAAAAGTCTATGTAATCAAAATCTACTGCATTATATTTGTCCTAGTCAGAGAGGACAAGTTCAGTTCACATTTTTTCTGGCCACAACTGTGTTGGTTCACAACTGTGTTGGTGTAACAGATCAGAATCACTGGAGAATCAGGCCTCAGAACGTTTCTGTTGCACTGCTTTTGCTGCACGGTTACTTTGAACTTCTTTTCTGACTAGACATAAACACAACAATCCCCCTAGATTCACTGGTAGAGCTCCACTGACTTCAGCAGAGTTAATGCTCGTTTAGCTGTTATTAACTGCCCTGAGGGTGATATGAAGTCCACACCTAACATCTGAAACACATTCCAAGATCAACAATGGCATTCACCAGATAAATTTCCACTCTACTGAAGGTTGGTCTAAACTTTAAATGCTTCTCTTCATCCCATGTTACACACACTAAAAATGACTGCTCAGTTGCTTCTATACACTCGAATCCATATACTCCAACTCTGTACCCAGAGGGCTATTTACAAGATTATAGAAGGGCAGATATCTGTTTTGGAGCTCACTTGCCCTTTTTATAATTCAGTCTGAGAGAGAGAGAAACAACTGGGAGTTGGAAGACCCCAATATCTAGGATGTACTGGTAATCAGTAAAAGGAAAAGTTGAATCTTTTCAAAAATTCCTTCAAATAAAATTGAAGTGTGACAGGCAAGCCGACAGTGACACCATTTATGGTGGACATTCAGATGGCTAGGGACAGAATGCTGTTCCACTGCCCAGCTAGCACCAAACAGCACATCTTGTATCCTCACATGTCAAGCCAGAAAACATCATTCAGGATTTTCAATAACTGCTGAGCTGTCACACAATATGGAGTGTATGTAGCTATAATATGTACACAAGTTTCCGCAACGGTGACACTAGGTGCTTTCTGCATTGGTTTATTTACACACACTTCCCACAAAGCTGTCCTGTGAACACCAGTGTGTTTTGAGGCAGAGGTGGGTTTTGCAACACGTAGGCGGCACACGGCTTTTGCTAAGGATCCTCTCGAGGCTTGCAGCGAGCACCAGGATCCTGCATGCACCCAGCTCTGCTTGGCTGCCTCTGCATTCCCCTCCAACGGGGAATAATATGTTGGAAGTGCAGCATCTTAATCATAAGCAATCACACCAAGTCATTATTTTTAAAAATAAAAAAGTACCTTAAGAACTTCTGGATATATGCAACAGATAATTATTTACCTATAGCACTTACCTAAAAGAAACATCTTTGTGTCTTTTCTCTAGTGAAATATATATCATTCCACAATCATGCTTCATATATGCTCACAGTAATTAGGTCAAGGAACTAGACAACCTTTTGTTGTTGCTGAAGCAAGTCACCAACTAACCTTAATCCTGTTAGAACTTATCTTCCTTTTAAATAGTTGAAGACATCTATTATTGAACTTCCTGCTTTTGACAGAATTTTAATAAAAGAAATTGATTTTACTAGCTCAGACTATTACATTCTGCTGAAGGATAAAACATCACACCTCATTTTCTTTCCCGATTTTTGGTAAGAATATTTTTAAAAATTCAATAAGCTGTTGACTGAAATATCCAGTATCATTTCTTTAAAATCCATATCATTTCTTTAAAAAGTTATTTTCTTTAATCAGATATCAATATACTAGAAATTCTTGGGGAAAAAACCCCCAACCTTACTTTTAAAATATTCCTTCGGGAAGATTACATTTTAACAACTAAACACAACAATATGTTATATTACATTTTGAGCAGAATGTTTACCTTTCACTGAGTTTCTTTGCCAGCTGTGTCAGCGTTGACTGTAATAGCTTTCGTATAAAAAAATATTAAAAAGAGCTGTTTGTTTTTTTTAATTGCTATGATCATGCCAAAAAACACAACGTGTGGGCTGCAGGCAGAATGCTGGGAGCAATATTATTCATGTTAAAAAAAGCTGCCTGATTTGCTTTCTTTGAAAATTAGGATACTATAAATAGAAGCCCCGTGGGATTTGTCAATTGCAAGTTTTGTTTTAAAAGCTGCTAGGATGAAACTTTTGAAAGACTTACAAAACATAAAACAATCAGAACTATTGCACTATGGCTTGTCATTTCCCTTTGGCCTAGTTTAGATCTTTGTTTTTGAAGAGAGTTACATATTCGATATAGATCTAGCTCCTATTTCTATGTGTATGTCCAAAACTAGATTTTTTAAACTTTTTAGAAAGACTTATTCGCTTTTTCTATGTCTTACACTCTTTCATTAAGCCAATTATCTTAACTGACTGTTTTGTTCATCATCATAAAAAAAGTTGTGTCCCCAAACTCGTAACAATTCTATGCTGCTCGCTTTGTGAAAATCCTTCCCCACAAATGACTTCTGAATAACTCAGAAATTAAGGTATACTAATCCTTTAGGAAAAGGTTGTGTCAAGCCAGTGTCCCACAAGAGTACCACAGCTGTCCTTTACCTTATTTACCAGTACCTTAGCATTTTGGTGCCTTTTCTTTTTTGCTTGTTTTACAGCTGATAGAAGGCATGTTTCCAAAAAAACAAAACAAAAAAAATCAAGCAACCAACAAACCCCGAAAACATAAAAAACCCTTTATCTAAATAACAAAGCAAGAAGAAACTATTGAAGAGATTTATCAAGTACTTTTTTCTATGATAAATTATACATGACATTCATCATTAGAAAGCTGGCATTTTGACCTGCACTTGGAATGGGAAGCAATAGGAGCTATTGGGATATGCTGACTTTTTAACAGCAAACAGAGAAAGAAATGAAAGATACGCTGATAATTTCTCTGTGAGCAACGGGCCAACAAAGCAATTACACAGCTTCTAAGACCTACCTAAATTCCTAGCTTTGCCCACTGGATTCTGTAAAGCATAAAGAAACATTTTTTTCCAAAGACTTCAGTGTTTGACTGTTCTTCGTTAAGAGAAACAGTTTTTACACATGCATATTCATACTGCACAGCTTACATAAATCACACATCTTGAAAGTGGTGTGGGATTTTGGTGTCCATATTAAAGCATGAAGCAAATAGCCTGACAGCCATTTTCCTGAAGGCACAACCTTTCATCAGGAAATTGGACCAAGTTCAGAGGAGTTTCAGCTGAAACACTTGGCATTACTAAGAAGTTAAAAACTCAGTCTTGATGCCTGTCCGCATGACTTTTGGCGATCCCTCCGTTCTCTGTGTGTGACTTTGAGTTTACTTAACTCCATGGTCTCAAACTTGGTTCAGCCTGGGATCTTGACTGCAGCACTCAAGCTCCAGGAGAAAACAGCAGAAAATGGACAAAAAGGGTAAGATGGGAAACGGAAATGTGGTAACAGAAGAGAGGAACATCACCTTCAACACTGTTCCAACAAACTTATAATTAGTGCCATGTTTTCCTTTGTAAATTAAATACTTAATGATGTGTATCACACTGCCATCCTTATCTAAAGACATCTGCTGTCCTGATCTGAAGATTTTCTAAGTAGAACTGTACTGCCGTAAGAAACAAGAGCTCACTCCCAACATTTATTCTAATCAGAGTTTTAAAAAAAAAT
>Ga0181612_105215_pt1 | contig 14630 bp, 5 predicted proteins | sample HoacroProtozoa21_FD_119630 | JGI IMG/M metagenome (GOLD analysis project Ga0181612, IMG submission 119630) | Hoatzin crop microbial communities from Cojedes, Venezuel. Combined Assembly of Gp0051906, Gp0051904, Gp0051908 | reverse complement strand
TTCAAAAATGGCAAACCGTAAAGCTGTAGCATGCATTTTGCTCTCCTCTCCAAATGAAATGGAACTGTCTGCATGCTGGGCTGTGTCATTTGAGCCTGCTTGTTTTGCGGTCAGTGCATGGAAACTGTTTAATGTAGGTCACAATATGCTACAATGCAAATAAAGCAAAATCTGGAGTGACTGTGCTCTAACATACGCATTCTTACATGCTGTCTTAAACCATGGCTTGGAGACTGTTAGTTTGCAGAAATAATTTCCTCTCTGAGCATTTGCAGGGGAAACAGCTTCTGTGCTAGTTCAGTGCTGTAGGACACACCAAAATGACAACCTCTCTTCCCTCTCTGACTTCCCAGCCTCCATTTTTGTTCAGAGCCCTACTGTGAATTACAAGCTACCTTTTTTTAAAAAAAATAAGCCCCCCAGCATCCACTCTCTGACTATCAAAGAAAACCCTTTTGTGAGAGCCTCACTGAAGTCTAGGTGCGGTTTCTTTCCTCTTTATTTTTTTTTTGTGCCCGATGATGAGCGTTTTGAAAAGAAACATGGAATCTGAATGCATGAGCAGATCTATCTGGGCACCTGCTTCTTGAAAGAGAGGAAGACAGAGAAGAGGATAAATGGCAGAGGCATTATGTGATTGCTGGAAATGGCTCTTTTCACATCCGTGTTTTTTCAGAGCAATCTTTTCTAGTGGTAACAGTGTGGGGTATTTTTCACTGCTGCTTTTCCAAAATTTGCTTTTACAAATGCCAATTAGTTAAACTTTGTGGCACTCTTGTGAGATGAGTAATACGGTATAGTCCAGTTTGGCCCTGTAGGTCTGTCTGTACATAGAGCTACAAACGTGCCCACCAGTAAAATCTTTAAGGTTAGGTTCTGTGCCAGAAAAACGGATGTAGGGAAGTGTGCGTGTTCCACCCAGGAGACTGATGGTGTAAGTTGCATGAGCTTATACCAGTTCCTGAGCAGAGACCCTTTCCATCTTGTGGAACTTGCACCTGTATCTTATGGCATTCCTATCTTTCTTGGTTTCTGTGTTGTTTTTTTTTTTTTTCCTATCTGTGTTTGAGTGGCAATGGAGGGCGAGGGAGATCAGGAAGCTGCAGAGGAACCTAAATCCACCCGTGAGGTGACTCCAGCCCCTGGCATATCTCCAGGGAGCCAAACGGCAGTTGGGTCTGTGATGGTGGAGAGCTGACTGTGCTCTTCCTTTGGGAATGGAGAGGACAGTCCTGTGTTCCCCGAAAAGAAGAATTTAAAGGAAAGATCATGTCTGCCCTCTCCCACCTGTTCCATGTTATTTGTTCTCCTGTGGGAGTGGTTAAGCTTATTCACGACCATATGCTATCATGGCAGTAGTGGAACATGGCTGCTACTTCATAGTGTCCATTGTAACGTGGTCTAGGCTGAGTCTTGGAGTCCAGGTAGAGCAAATATAATCCTAACCGTACTGCTGACTTGATACTCAATTCTAGCTCTGCACTGTCATGACCGTGGTGCTTCACTCCTTAACAAAGGAGTGGTACTCCCTACTTCCCTATGCAATATATTTAGAGTTCTGTGACAAACAGCTGCACCTAAATTCAAAGTGTTATTATAAAACCTTAGCACCAGTAATAAACAAAAGCACTGCACCCAGCTGAAACTGTAAAGAGAATGTAGATAGTGTTGCCATTATCTCATTTGTAAATTGAGGAGGACACTGCTGGTAGCAAATTTTATGTAAAGTGTTGTAGGGTTTTTAAATGACCATAAGTAGTCAGGGCATTTGCTCTGAGTGTATGGTGCAAGATGGAATAAATGGCGGAATGATTTGGGGTTTTAAAACTAGGCTGAATAAAATGCTACAAGATATCCTGCATGGGTGGGCTCACTCTGACAGGCAGATGCATTCAGGAACATAACGAGTCTTGTATAGCTCTGATTTATATGACTCTCTGAAGGTGCCTAAGGGCTGGTTTACACACAAGCTTGCACTGTTTTAATTAAACCTGTTTTCAGTCTAGGATTTTTGGTTCAGAATAAAAATTACTGTCATCAAGACAGCTAAAAAATGTCAAGCTCTGTTTTATGCATCCCACTGTAGGTGTCTGAGTGAACTGGCACAGCTCTGCAGGTATTGTACACATGGAAAATAGAGAGGTAGGCACTTCCAAAGCAAAGGTCCTGAATTCCTTCGGGGAGGGGTTTAATTGTCTCCACTGACTCCAGGGCATAGGGAGATGAAGTCCATTGCTTAGACAACTGGAGTGAGAGATCCAGAGTAGGTGATGTAGGTAGTATCTCCTCTCATTTATGCAATTTTCTTTTCCTGTCTCTGGTTGTCCTTTCAGTGTTTATACCCAAATTGCTACTGCTGGGTGGAAATCAGAACCACAAATGCCAACGTTCTGGAAAAGACATGAAGAATAGCCTGGGTGAGAAAACATGAATAATAGCTTGCTAAAATGTCTGTAGGAAAATTAAAGAAAAAGTGGGGAAAAAAAGAGAAGATACAAGAACAATGAAAAGGTGCAGATGATGAGTTCGGGCAGATGCGTCTGGAGGTCCTGTGAATGGCATATAGGGGGGGTTTTGACCAAATTTGTTGGCTGAGCCTTGAGTTTTCAGAGAAGTCAAATGGAGCGAGACAGGAAACTTAATGGGTTTTTGGTAGATAATTTTCTTTCAGAATAATCTTGCCTTACATATCCAAGTGAGAAAGTATATTATGCTCATGTACATATATATTAATGTATGTATGCACATATGCCACATGTATATATGCATACACATATATACTTCTACATGTATATATGCCACATGCACACAAATACAAAATGTGCATTCAATAGGTTTATGTGCATAGTAATTGGGTATGCATATGCATGTATACCTCCCTCCCCTTTATAGAAGTACAACCCTACACTGACTAGAGTTTTCAGGAAAAAGAAATAAATAGCAGTTAGACACCTAAAATGCCACTTGGATACTTAGCACTGAACCCTTAACAGAGGGATTCAACTGTCCCTCAATCTCCTCCCCAGTTTGTTTAGCTCTCTGAGAAGCTGTGAGCTCCCCTGTTGTACTCAGTAGTTTAAATTCTGCTTGCACAGATCCCCAAGGGCTCCGGGTGCCCATCTCCTGCCTCAGTCTGTCTCAGATTTGTAGATGAAGTTGCATCCCTGTGTCTGGTCTGGCAGATGTATCTGAGCCACCATGCTGGTGGGATGGGCTTCACATAAAATACAGAGCTCAGTGAGCGAGAAATTACCTTGAGATTGGAGCACTAATCTCAGAATCATTAGACTTGGGTTCAATCTTCTGTTTCAGACATTTACATCTGTGTTGTCCCATAGAAAAAAGTGGTAGCCAGCATTCCTGGAGAGCTCTTTTTGCTCCTGAACCAAGGCCAAAGCAACATATACACGCAGGAGTGCTTATGGTTAAAGCCAGTGTCAATGTCTTGCACTCATACTGTTGAGGGTGAACCTCCTCTGTCCTGGCCTTCAGGGTCTTCTGGACTCATTGTAGCCCTAGCATTTAACGTATCTAAAGTAAAGCTGGAGATAGCTGGAACTATCTAAAATGGCACTGGAGGACTGAACTTGATGCAGTCTCACCCAAGCCACTGCTGAGGTCTTAACCAGGAGGGTTAAGAGGAGGAGGAAACTATTTTAGCAGAAAATAAGTTGATTCACTCTGAAGGAAGATCCCAGGCAAAACTACAAGTAGACAGTCAGGCTGTTGGAGAGAAATGGAGAGGTAAATGCTTTGGCATCTATAGCATTGGTGTCTAAGAGCGATGGGACTAGAATAAGAACAGAAAAGGGAGCCTGAGTTTGTAGGCCTCTTGGTTGTGAGGATTCAGTTATAGATAATTTACAGTTCTCCTTCTTCACAAATAGGTTTTATGATCACCCCTGGCCCAAAAAGATGAGAGTAGAAAACATTCCCAGGGGTGATCCGTGGTAGCCAGAAGTCTGGCCTGGCTATTTTATAGAACGAGGTACTGCAGTCTGGGAAGGGACTGCTAGGAAAAAGGGCATAGAAAAACATGAACACTACAGAAAAAGTAAATAGACAACAATTGCTTAGAGTAACATAAGTGGAGGGGCATCTACTGCAGTTGTCTGGGAAAGTTATGACAAACAAGTCTAAGTATTTTTCACATCATTAAATTAAGGAACTCATTGTCACAGGGTACTGGGAGAGCCCAGACTTAAATAAGATGAAAGGGGACAACAATGACAGATCCATGGGGAAAATACCTGTTGCAGCGTATTGAAGCTATTAAACGTGAAGATCTGATATAACCTGTGGCTGAGAAAGACCCTAAGCTGCTGACAGTGGGAAGCAGGGAAGGTTTGCTGTTGATGTGCTTTTTCTTTCTTTCCTAATGTCTTTCTCAAAGCCTCTGCTATTAGTTGTTGTCAAAAAGAAGAACTAGGTTAAACATGCCTTTGGTCTAACTCAGTGATGCTTTTCTTATGTTCTTGTAGTAGAAATCATGGATAATCCTGTGAACTGTTACTTTTAATACTGAAAAGGGAATATTTCACATATTTCTCCTGTTGCCTGGATAGTGCAGCATACTGCCGTGCATGAAGTGTGCTGATAATCCCATTTAACTCTCCTTATGCCACAGAGGATTCAAATTCAAGACAACAGCTCCAGGAGCTTAAAATACTGTGTAGGAAGCCCAAAGAAAGGACAGTGATCAGAGAAAACCCCTTCTAAGCTGCTTGGGCTTGATTGAAGAGTTCCTGCTTACGTCAAAGATTGTCACTGATGTTTTGTGGTGCCTACCTGTTATGATGGAGGTCCAGCAGTTGTAATTAGTGGCTTACAGGAAACGATGGGCCACAGGCAGTTTAAGCCAGTGTGAGTGTCACGAGAGGAAGTCTGTTCCTTCTCCTTGCCCTTCCAGTCCTGGGCACACAATCCTGTGACTTCCCTGCGCAAGCACAAGCATTTCTGCGGCTGTACAGTCTGCTCAATCAGCAAGATGATAACCATATGGCTACCTGAATGATCATGAGCAGAAATGTGGGACAAAGGCTAAAATCACTGGTTTTGAGAGCAATGAGGCTTTATGTTGGACTAGACCACTTGTGAAAGTGTGTGTACCTTCTCTCATAAGGTCTAATTATTAAGCATGCCTGGTCCAAGATGAAGTTGCTTGGATGACACTGATTTCAGTTAAGAACTTGTGGAGTTAATGACTATCTATGCAGTACATAGTCTGTGGAGCATTTGGTCAGGAAGTGGAAGACCAAGGATTTAAATTACTGCTCACATCGCTCAGATTAAGACAGAGGATTGTACAGCTGAGAAGGATATCCGTGCTACAAGTCAAAGACATATTCTTAAGAAGATCCCCAACATCCTTCCCACTTAAAGAAGGGGTGAAAAATTTACAGGGTCAGAAGAGGTGAGACAGAGTATGTTTCCCGCTTAGACATTAGGGACCTCAACAGGGGGTGGAAAAGCCTCTTTCTTTTCCCTGGATTACTTTTTGTCCCTCCAGTGCTGATGCAGGGTAGGATGTACACACAGTATCCTGCAACCGTGGCTGTATCCATGGTTGTCCCTGTTCCCAGGTACAGGATCAGGCTCTTTCGCTGTTTTTCCCTTGGGTGCTGTGAATTCTGCACACCTGGCTGCACAAAAATTCAGCTTGAACAGATGTGGAGGCATCTTTCTACCCAGGTGAGCCTACAGATGGCAGTTCATGCACCCTCCAGTACTACTGGGAGGTATAAATTCAAAGCCTGTTAGTCTGAGGAAGACACTGAGCTCAGCTTTACCATTTCCTGGATAAGATGTTATGCAAAAGAGACCTGTTGCAGAGGCCTTCTCCTCCAGGGAAATCCAAAAGCTTATGCCAGGATCAGGTTTCAGGCTCTGAACTGCATGCTGGCAGCTGTGTCTGAGATAAGTGTTCTAGTCTAAGCAAGGGGCAATGTTTCAAATGCATCCAACCCTTTGGCTTTGTCTGTTGGAGCAGGCTGCAGCACAGGAACAAAATTATCTCTTATTTTACCTGAAGGGAACCTAAGCACCTGACTGGAGCGAGGCACACGGGCATCCCACTGCTGAGCCTTGCACCACGAAACTGCCTGAGCTGAACGCACACAAGTGCAGTCTGCCAACGTGGGCCCGTTTCTCATGCAGGAGGAGAGGAAGAATTTTAATTAACCGGATTCCAGTTACAGTAACACCCAGATCCGGGTTTTAAATGGGTTTTGAGTGTGTCCCCTTGAGTGCTGGAGGCTACAGCCTGCTCAGGAAAGCCCCATGACTGTCATTCACATAGAAGGAAGATCTTGGCTGTATTAATAACATGCAGCAAATCTTTCCAGTAATTGAGTGGACCTATAAGTAAGCTTCCAAAGAGATTTCATTGCATGTAAGGCTACCTATTTACCCATAAAATGAACATAAAGGCGAAGAAATTTTAAAAGAGTTACCTATTTTTATGTTGGGAATAAAGCCAAGTACAGCAGTGTAGTGAAGATATTCCTGTAACTCACTTATAGAAATTTTTTAAAAAAAGGGATGTCTATTTGTTGAATATTTTTATTTTTTAAATGGTGTTAATTAAAACAGAACGAAAAGAAGTGGTGGAAGGACATCACATACCTCCTCCTATTCCTTGGATGAAAATCACAAGCTTCAAGTGCTATCATCAAAGATAAAAGGTTTGTTGTACTGGCAACTTTACAGTCGCTTTTCAAGCCTGTCAGATAGTCGTGCTGTGGCATCAACCATTGTTCTTCTGGAAGCCTCCTTCTTCTCTGACTTGATGGGAAAGAATCTGTCATCTTTTAAACGATATTCCCTTCCCAAATTAAAAGGAGGGCAAGAATTGGCAGATCCTTCCTTAGGGGAGAGAAGTCATCTATTATTCATATACCTCTTTTAACCCTGCTGCCGTTACATGTGATTGCAGAAAAACCGAACAAGCTGCCACCCACCGTAAAAAAATAAACAACACTGAAAACGCTGCTTTGTATTGAATTATAATATCGGAAATGCAAAGCTCTACCTTGATGCTGGGATCAAGGGAGATGCATTTGTGTTGCTGCAGTCATGATACAGAATCCATTCTTTTCAAAGTAATTGGCTGCCTGCTGTCAGAAGTCCTGAGGAAAGTTTGGCATGTTTGTGCAGAGCTTCATTGTCTTGCTGTATTTATTTAGAATAGGATGTTGCCTATACCTGGACCTCTTCAATCAGAAGTAAATATCTACCCATAATCCGGCTACTGACTTTTGAGTACGTGCATGTGTGCTTGCTTCTACCGTGCAATGTATTTTTCTGGTTTTGTGCCTTTAAGCTGTTTTGGCTGGGAAGACAACTAAAAAACTCCTCTGCAAACATGGAACAAATGGAATTCCAAAAGATTTCCACTTCAAAATTTACAACGGAGTCTTCTGAAATTCGTGTTTAGAAGAGTTTTGGAGAAGAGATGTGTCCTCAAAGCAGCTCAAGTGCCTCGTCTCTGTCTAGAAGCTCAGAAATAAATCTCACACACCATCTGGCAGGGAAAAGTAGCAGACTTAGACTGTGGAGAGGAAACGAGCCATTGACCAAATGTTTCCCACTTAAGGACCATTCAAGACATATTTGCCCCCTTCTCACCCTGAGAGCTCAGATTACCCAGTGAACCTCTGCCACAGTACAAAATGTGTTTGTATCCAAGATGCAAGCTTTCAAACAAAGCTTTTGACAGCTGATAGTTTAAAAAACCCCAACAACACAGCAAAACTGTTAGCTAGTTCCAGTGAAACTTCATATGATGAACAATACAGACTAGAGCTGAAGTTTTGCATGAAATCACAAAGCAATTACAATAAAAAGGAGCTTGAAGAGATATGACATGAAATCCTGGCATTCCCGGGGATAAAACAGTCCTGCAGGGCTCTTCCTGAGTCATGAGACGGTACTGAATTGAAGGAGGAAAAAAGGACATATCAGCTGATAAAACAGATAAAGAAGTAATAAATTCTTAGTGTTATGGACCAACTCGTCTCCTGCTGTAGATGTGTTTCTCATATTGAAGGGGCATATTCTGCCCTCATCTCCACCCTGAATAATTGGATTTTTGAAATGTAGCCTAAAAGTAAAATGAAAACCAAAGGCTACGTCTGATATCACTAACATCCAGATTTATTTTTCACGGTGAGACAGGAGAATATCAGTATTACTGTTTTTTGTACATACACATCTGGGTTTTTTTTCATATTATGAAAAGAGTTTCTGAGTTCTGAGCTCTAGAAATTCAGGAAAAATACATTTATCCAACTTATGCATATGACAAAATTTCCCACATGAACCAGCTACTCTGTACCTTTCTGTAATTTCATATATCTAAAAATAAATAGTCTAACTCTGGGCTAGCAATCTAGATACTTTCTCAATTTAATGGAGAGAAATAGGCGTCTCCAAAATATGACAGCATCTCAGACTACGCTAACTAATATGTCTGGGTGAGTCATTCCCTGTCATGCCCAAACCAGATGCTTTCTAGGAATAGGATGGTGACCACTAGGTACTCAAGGCTGCACAGCAAACATAATAATTTTGGTTCCAAATTCAGGTCACTACTATGAACCTGGTCTAGATCCAATTAGTGACCTGCTACAGAGGTGAAAGGCTTAAATAGCCCATTGGTAATTCCCTGAGTTATTTGGTCTCCCAAAGCAATTTTGTTTAGCTCGAAGGCTGTTCCTCCAAAATACTGATTTATGTTTTAGCTTAATGCAAGCAGGATTTTAATCATTAAATGTAATAACAGCATTTATTCTTATAGGGTAAAATCAGCTCAATCCACACCCAGTAAAGAAGCTTGAGTAATTGAAATAGAAGCACACTACTCCATCACTTCAGGCATATAACAATAATAGCTGATAGTAAAAGATGATATATCTCATCCCCTTAGAGACACTTGAGTAATTTGTAGGGCAACAAAAAGATCATCTATAGCAGCTATTCAAAGTGGGCAAGATGGATTCTGTCTATTTGTCTCTCTTGATTTACGCTTTGGATTGTATTGCTAATCTCTATGCTGCGGGCCGCTTTGCACAGGTTATCTGTAACCAGACAAATGACACATACCTGCCCACACACTCTCACTTGTGCCCACACTCACTCACATACTTTCCTCTCATAACGACCATAGTGTAAAATCAATTTTTTTGTAATAATAATTTGAACTCTATAGAGCAGAACATGTCAGAGAAAGGATGTTTATTTAGATGCCTGAATTTGAAGATGTTGTGTCACTCTTTCACTTTTGCAATGGTAACTGTATCAAAGCAAATGTACTTGTGCTCAAAAAGAAAAAAAACCACAAATGTGGTAACTGCTGCTGGTAGAATCTAACTGCTGCTTCCATTGTGAAAATAATGAAACCAATGTATTAAGAGAAACAAATCACTAGCTACCTAGATGGTAATGGCTCTATCTGTATAAGAATAAGCTTTGTTGGACACAGCTGAAAGGTGGGACACAGCATGCCTGATTCAGGCACTGATTCACACAGAATCTTTAGGTGATTATTTCAACTATGCTGTGGTATGTTGCTGAAGAATGCTGTATACTCCGAGGGCAGACGTAGATGACTCTGAAGGTTTCAGAGGCAGAACAATTCCAGGGAACTATTCCTGGGAAAGCAGGTTTCCTCCTCAAGAGGTCTTAACTGTCACCTACCTCTCTCCAGGAAACACAGAAACTTCCCATCAAAAAACTGCTTCACCTGGCAATTTAAATGTGGGTACAAGTGAGGCACCCAAGTTAGCTATGTTAGATCACTCTCTATTACGCAATTGAAATACTCAGGTGAGTCCTTGCCTAGCTGTAGACCCTTCGCAGTTCTATGGATCCAAGCAAGCAAAAGTATTTCCTTTTGCCCAATTAGATTGTGGAAGCTTTTGGAAGATTCCTTTTCCAATTCAAAGATATGCACCACATATCAACTTGTTCATCACTACCCATACTCTTCTCTAATGGCATAATTAGTTTTCTAAGAGACTACATAAACAGCTTGTTTCCACAGTACTATGTTATGCCAGCATGGGAAGGGAAGTGTGCTCAGGCTGCATGTAGATAGAGGAAAAAAAAACTCTGAGAGCGCAGGCATATAGTCAAGAAAAATATAAAATGGCATAAAGAGTGATTCATTTGTGGAAAACATAAAAAATCATGTAGTCAATGAATTTAGATTCATTTAGTTGTGAATGAATGCAAAGAAGTGGATAATTTTAAAAATACTCGAAAATACAAAGACGGAATACTTTTTTAGGGTGCATATAAAAAAACCCCAAGACTATGGCATGGAGAGCACAGTCTCTCTAGGTGAGTTTCATGTCAGCTACTTCTAGGGGCTGCATACAGCTCCAGATGAAGGCATTTAAGGTTAGGTTTGTAAGTATGCCTTCTACATGCACGTGAGGTTGCCTGAGATTCATTACAGCCAATGAAGATCTCTTCTTCTAATCAATTTCTCCCATGCAGGTGTCTACTACCACTTGAGAAGCCCTAAGGTATTGTGCTTGGCCTCCACCTCCTCTCCAAACAGACAATGGATTCTCCACAGGTTCTGTGTCTCATTTGCTGTCCACATCTGAGAATCTCAGGTATCTTGGGGCATCTTGAATTGCCATGGATGATGACTTAATGTAGATAACTGAATCCTATTCAAAATTTATTTAACACTGGTGGAATTAAGCATACTGAAGCGATAGGCAGGAGGGTCTGCATGCAAGAGTCCATCTACCGCCCTATGACTATGAGAGAAAGATGGAGTCCAATCAGGAGCAATGAAATTATTAAGAAATAGAAAATTCTGACAAAACTTTCTGAAGAGGGAATGCTATTAGGATTATAAGATAGTCTTGCTAGGGAAATTACATCAGCACCTGGCACTTTAAAATTTTGATAGCATAAAGCAAGAGCAAAAGTGATTTTAAACTCATTTGCATTGTAGATCCTCACTTTACATAAAGATCATCTGCTCCCCTCTCTGATAACTGTATTTGTCCAAATTATTTATTGCAAGTGAAATATGTGATAAATTCAACTATTTTTCCCTGTTTATAAATCATTTTCAAGCTGATCTTAATTTGTATGGAAGCATTCATTGCGCATAAGTATTTGCCAGCTAGTTTATGAGGACAAATTACAGATGACAACTTGTTCGTGAACACTTATTTCAACTCTTTATTACTCCTGAGTTGTGATTAGTCATCTGTATCACATGGTATTGAACTGACTGTTACTTTCTAATCAAGAAAACAGTGATTAATGATGGTAATTAACTGATAATGAGAAACAAGAAAAATGTGAAGTTCAGAACTCACAAACATTTTTAAATAAGCCAGGAAGCATTCGACGACACGCAGGCAGCCAGTGCTAGCTTCATATGAGAATGACTAGCTTAATATGTTCATTGATGAAACATCCATCTCCTCTAGGTATTATTCTTAAAAATTCATACTGCTATTGCTAGACCCAAAAGTAATTTTGGGATAGCACTTAAGTAGTTTGTTGTCTCATGTTGTATTTGCTCACTTTCCACATGAAGGATTTTATTAAGATTGTATTTCCCCCTGTGGCCTGCAGTACTCTTTTCATGTAGTCTTTTGGTGTCTTTCTGAAGTCTGGTCCTGCACAAGATGTGTTAATCCCCAGTTTTAATCCTTGCTGGAGATATACCAAAAAAGAAAAAAAAAAATCAACAAAAAAAGACAGTAAGCAGCTGTGCGAATTGCAGACAAATACTTGTTATTTTGAATTTATTGAAATAATAGCCACTGGGAACCCTGGAACAACTTTGTGCTGGGCTGTAAGGAGCAGAAGGTGTCGCTTCTCAGATTGACTGATGCTTCATGGTTGTGACAGAAGCAGCTCCAAACACTGCTATTTGAGTACCACTGGACTAGCAAATATATTGCAGAAATAAACTTGCCTTGGCAGCAAAATGGATGAGAGTACTTTGTGTGTAGTTTAACAGCGGTCCTTCCTCTGATTTCAGAAAGAAACAATACCTAAAACACTTAAATCTCTGAGATTTCTATTAATAATATCTCTCTTGATGAAGACAGCTTTGGCTTTTTTTTCAGATTAGTTGAGAGGCAAAGTGGAGCAGAATATTCATTTACAGGCTCTACAGTCTCTCTATTTATAAACACAGAATGTTCTTTGATCAGACAAGTTATGAAAAAGACCCAGCCTGATTACACTTGCTGGATGACAAAAGTCCAGAAGAATATGGAGCCATCAGAGAAGCAGTGGAGCAACTGGCACTGGGGAAGCAGAATGAAGTCCTCTCTCTCCCTTCCTGCCCTGTATATTGGGACCGAAACCCTGTGGGCACTGAGAGATGAGCCGACTAGGTCATGACTCCACTGCAGCCGGTGGAGTTAAGCCGGTCACACCAACCAAAGTTTGGCTTAACAAGCTGCAAAGGCAAACTTTTGATTGTTGTCTGGCAGCTTCGAGGAGTGATGGGCCGTTTAGGCAACTTCATGAGCAGCAGAGCAAATGAAGCCTGTTTCCCTAAGGATTTGTTCCATGAGGTTGGATTCTCTGGGGTCTACTAAAGAGCAAGCACTAACTCAAGTTTCTCCAGCAGCTAAGGCATTCATAACACCTTTCTCTCAGGTTGATTCTCTAGTGTATAGTAATGTATGTGCCCATGCTTCTTTCCCTGCTTTCAAGCTCTCCTTCCGGTCCCCATTTATGGTAAGAATATAATGTTTGGAGACTTCCCCTTGGCTCTCAGATGCGTTTGTAACTGATGAATGGATTTGGAAGGGACTGGGAAGGGGCAAAAGAGCACACACACCCCAAAAATACAGACAAAATAAATATAGAAAAACAAGCTAAAATCGTGATCAGTTACTGTGTATTTTCATGGGTGAGTAGTATCGTGCAACCATAATTATAAAAAGACTTGGTTTAATTAGGTAAAAAAAGAGATACATACTCATTCTTTCTATAGATACATCAACACTGCAGTTTGACCGTGCAATTGCTGTCACTCCAGGCAGACAGAAGAGCCTTAAACACATCCCCTCCCCTGCAAAACACCCCTGCCCTCAAAAAACCCCAAACCAACCAGAAGCACTCTCAATACTACTACAGTGGAGATGCTATCATAGAAATGTTCATATGGGCTGAAGTAACTGCTATGAACTACCTGAGTACTTACTTATTGCTGATCGATTTACCATGACATCCTCATTAATATATTTATTCATGGCAGAGTATGTGAAATGCTGCAAACAAAAAAAATTGAAGCCCAGCTGCAGAGAAGGTATTTCTGAAGTGTCTCTCCTTAGGAAAACCTAAGGAGTCAGGTACAATGGACCATGAGTCAGACAAGCAGGTGTTCATAACCTCCTCTAAGCTGTGCAAAGGACAAACACCTGGCTGTACAGTGTCACGGCGCTGCCTGCCTGATAAAACCAGTTCAGTAGTGTGCTGGTGAGAGTGGCTGATGGCAGGAACCTAGCGAAGGTTGTAAGATTGGGATAAGTATGTAACTGATATTGCTGAATGAATTCACTCAGGCTCTACCAAGTCAAACTGCCAGGACTTCTCCACTGAAGATGGGATTGCTGTGTCTAAAGGCTCTTGGTAGTTTTTTCTTCCATGGATTTTGTCTCTCAGTTTTTGAAGCTTGCTGATCTTTCAGCATGTGTTCTATCATGTGACAGAGGGTTTCTCAGTTTACCTACGTATGGTTCAGAGAATTATTTGTCAGTGCCTTGAGTGAATCACCAGAACTTCTTCCCTGGCCCTGGCTTGCTGCCTTGACTTCCCTCAGACCCGCTTCATTACTGCAAACCTGTCTGGTAGTCACTGGGCTCTCGGATGACCCTTGGTCCCCAGACCTGCTCTGCTTAGATATCAAGGGACTGTGTCCTTGTCATTGAGAACACTGTCCCTGCGTGCCTTGATTCCACCCTCTATGTCTGGCTCTCCTTCCCCTGTGGAGCAGCCCTGGCTGCGCCCTGGCAGTGTCCCACTTGGTCTGTTTCGGACCTCTTATATGGCAGTTCCCCTGGATGCCCTTTGGTTGTTGCCTTGGAAAGCGGAGTGATCAGTCAGTTCCTCTTCGTCCTCACAGGACTTTACAGACTTAATTTAGAATGTTCATAGAATCATAGAATAGTTTGGGTTGGAAGGCACCTTTAAAAGTCATCTAGTCCAACCTCCCTGCACTGAGCAGGGACATCTTCAACAAGATGAGGTTGCTCAGAGCCCCCTCGAACCTGACCTTGAATGTTTCTACTGAGGGGCATCTATCACCTCTCTGGACAACCTGTTCCAGTGTTTCACCACCCTCTATGTAAAAAATTTCTTCCTTCTATCAAGTCTAAATCTACACTCTTTCAGTTTAAAACCATTACCCTTTGTCCTATCGTTACAGGTCCTTGTAAAAAGTACCTCTCCAGCTTTCTTGTAGGCCCCATTTATGTACCGAAGGACTGTAGTAAATTCTCCCTGGAGCTTTCTCTTCTCCAGGCTGAACAACCCCAACTCTCTCAGCCTGTCCTCATAGGAGTGGTCTTCCAGCTCTCAGATAGTTTTTGTGGTCTCCTCTGGCCCCGTTCCAACAGGTCCATGTCTGTCCTGTG
>Ga0181612_107259_pt1 | contig 14631 bp, 9 predicted proteins | sample HoacroProtozoa21_FD_119630 | JGI IMG/M metagenome (GOLD analysis project Ga0181612, IMG submission 119630) | Hoatzin crop microbial communities from Cojedes, Venezuel. Combined Assembly of Gp0051906, Gp0051904, Gp0051908 | reverse complement strand
GTTTCTTACAGTACAGCAAAGAGGGTAGAGAGGTCGCCTTTAGCTTTTGAGAGGAAGGGAGTTGTGCTTGGCTTCTGTCCCTGAAATACCCCGGTCTCCAGAGCTGTCAGTGTGACATTGTTCTCAGCTGAGAGTTGCTTAAAATAGAGGGGAATAAAGGAGCGAGGAAGATGCTTGGAGAGAAATTGCCTGTGTTTCGTTAACAAACCATAATGTGCAAAGTACTGTTTTGCAGGTCAGAGTAGGCACACACAAATTAAGAAGCACCAGAAAAATTGCAGTGGGTCAGCAGAATATTCTTGTAGAGATTCCCTCACCGATTTAAGAGGCAGAGGAAGTGAGCAACAGACAGCTCAGAGCTTGGCCTGACATTTGCGGACGGCATATCAGCGAGTCTGGGTTGTAACTGTGAAGGTAAATGGGACACTGATACACGTGAGGTGGCACTAAGCGGGGACCGAATCAGCCTCACATGGCAGCAGCTCCCTTTAGGACTCATCAGCTGTGCCAAGTGTGAGACGAGCATTTTGGATGAGATATAAATGGTTCAGCAGTAACTGTATTTGAAGAGTAAAGAGCAGACACTAAAAGGTTATAGGAGAAGCAGGCAGAAATGTAAGAAACCGAGGGATGATCGTGAGGGGTGGAATTATTCAGCGGAGGGAAAACCCCACACACCAGTCTTGTGGTGAATAAAAATACATGTTTCAGTGTATCATAAACAGTCTTTGCCTTTTACACGCACACACATTAACACATCTGTGATTACCAGCAGACTCACCTCGAAGAAGATGGTGTTACTCTTACTTTCCCATCACATTTAAATACTCAGATTTGTGAGAAGAGCTGAGGAGTTCTGTTTCCTGACACAGCTGTGTGCTGAAGGCTGCTTTAGCTGGGCTCTCCATCCTTCCACCTTCCAGCAGTGTGTCTGGGATTTCTGTGTGTACCTGGGGACAGACTGCTTTCCCCGTATGCATGGCTTTTCCAATAGAAAAGTTTGCACATGTGTGCTTATGTAAGTGTGTGTGTGTGCGGGAAGAATTGTCAAACCTGAAAATTGCTGGATTTTTTTTAAAGCTTCAATGCACATTTGAAAGACCTTTTTAAAAGTTTTAAAATTCTGGATTTCAGGTGTGGGTTTTTTGTTTGGTTTTTTTTGTGAACACAAGGGAAAAAAACCACTGCATTGTATTTTTCTGTAGGAAAAATAATAATTCAATTCCTGTATTTACTTCCAGAAAAGAAACAAATGCTTCTGAACATGGCATGTGCAGTTCCTTTTTTTGTTGTGAGACAGGACTTTTTTAAGCATTTAAAAAGCTGGAGGTGAAATGATTAATGTAGGTACCCTCTCACAGCTCTGGCATCAGCAGCTCTGTGCTTCCCTTCTAGTGTCACTGGGAGCTTGCTTGATGTGGTATGAAGAGGAGAGTAGCATTGTGCAAGCGATTTTCACGTGAAACGAGATGATCTTTGTAATTCATCCTGGCTATGCCCTGCATTAGTTCAGCAGCAGCAGAAATAAGCAGGATTTGATGTTTGTTTTCTTTCTGGGCTTGATCCTGGGTCTGTTGCCAGATGATGTATCCTGGTTTGAGTGTTACTGGAGTTGTTCCCCGATATGGAAGAGGAAAGGTAAGGAGCGTGCCCACGCTCATGTGCGCTGCCAAAGGGGGGAGAAACGTTAGTCTCTTGGTAGATTGTGATAGACTGAACCAGACCAGCATCTCTCTGCTTCCCCACCCGTGACAGCGCAACAAAAAGGGGTAATGAAAAATCTGTCCCAGTCTATTCTCACACAGCGGCACAGTCCGCAGCCTCCTGGTAGGAAAGGAAAAAAAAAAAAAAAATTCACCTGGTTGAGTGGAGCCAGTGCCAGCATGACCTACCCGTATGGTTGGGAAAAGCGCCTCGGGAGTGAGGGGAGGGAGCATGTTGATTGTGTTTCCTGACAAGCTCTGTCTTGGGCAGTTTCGTAGTCGTAGTTGCATGCCATGGAGATAGTGTACCCTTCAGGCTTGCTGGACGGAGTTGCACTCTTCCCCTTTGTGCAGTGTTGCCGGTTTGTTAGCTGCAGATTAGAGACAAAAGCTTTTACAATTAGTATTTTAATGGGAGAGAAGAGGAGTGACATTGTGACCTGATTACAAATGTGCCTGAGATCGTCTGGATTTCAGCCCACACTGGGGAGAGTGAAGTCCTGTTTCCTGGGGATTAGTCCAGAAAACCACTGTTTGTTATCAGTTCTCACCATTTCACAAGCCCAAGTGGGCATATTCTGGTGTTTCCAGGTATGCAAGAAGCATACGCCCTCCAGCTGTCCAATTAAAGAAATTCCAGATAGTGCAGGGATCGTTTCAGAGTCTGATGAAGCTGAGATTTCCTAAGCGCAGTCTCTACAAGCCCTCCTGCTAGAGAAGTGGAGGAAGGAGCTTCTTTCCAAGAAAAATGTAGGCTGGGTAATCTGACATCATTCAGAGTCACATCACCCTACACCCACCAGAATTCAAAGATAGAATGGAAATGGCATAATCTGTTCTCACGGTAACACTAATAGTACTGCTCCCGCAGTTCATTGTGCATCGTCCCCACCCCGCCATTGCCACAATTAACATTTCTTGCAGTGACTTTGAAAAGTGTTGCCATAACAAGGTTGCTGATCAGCAACTACAAAAACCTTAACGAGGTACCTAATAGAGCTTTTTGTTTCCATTATTTCTGCTTAATATATTCTGAAAAAGTCAGGAGGTTTTAACCTTGCCTTCAGCTGCAGTACCCTGGCATGTTTAATAGAATACCACTTCATTTGTACTGAAGCTAGCGTATGCTAAAAGGGCTTGGAGACCCCTCTAATGTAGTCAGTCAAACGGGTGCCTGAAGCCAAAGAAAACATATATGCGAACACATGTTTTCGGTCTTGAGCTAAAAAAATGCACTTCATGTTGAATAGCCTCCTCCAAGTGCCGCAGTTAATAAGCCATGTTGTGTTTTTACTGGAAAAGTATGCTTCTAGCCAAGCATTCTTTGCATTTTTCCCAGGATTTAGTCATAAAATCACTTTAGACATATTGCAAGTATGAAAAGTGTGCACATCAGATAAAGGGCAGCAATTTTTGTTTTGCCGTAAAGCTCCATGGAAACATTTTTATCACCGTCAAATGCATTACCCCAAGAAGTCTGGCCCCTTTCTTTACCGTTAACATCCAGCTGGAGAAGAAAACAGTGAATGACAGCGTTGTCATTTTGTCTGTCTGCTCACAGACTGTAGGTGATGGTGGTTTAGTGAAGGGACGCACTGCACCATCCCTTTGAGTTTGGCGGCACCAGAATCCGACTGCGTTTTGCGTACGACCTCAGACACCGGTGCTAATCGCCGGCCGGTGTGCAGATGTACGTCTTCAGTCCTGGCTGCCTAATGCTGTGGGCATAAAAAAGTGAGAAACCTGGAGACTTGCTGAACTATTTTAAGCGTTATTATTTCAAGAAATGATTTACGCAAGCGAGAAGAGCCTCTAGCACCGTCGGCAGGCTCAGCCCTCGGCGGCGGTGGCACCTCGCAACGCGCGCTCGCAGCCCCCTCTGCCTGGTGCTCGCAGCATCGTTGCCCTGCTCCGGAGCCCGCTGCGAAGCCCTGCGCATGGCTGGGGAGAACCTTCCCGGGGCAAGGCGAGAGGGGCAGAGGGGAGTGAGATTCCTGGAGGAAACCTCTGCTAAAGTCAGCAGCGGCGAGGTTTTAAAAGAACAAGCGTATACGCGGTTTTATGTATCGGAATAGAGCGATCTAGCTATCAAACATATGTTCACACATACACAGTATACAGAGTAATGTGTATATACCACCTCGCCGAGCCAATCTGTGTTCTGAAGAGCAGAGATATTTAAAGCAGCTCTGCAAACTTGATAGCACTGGGAGAGACTAGCTGGGCTTGTCTCTGCGGGGACTTGCAGCAAAGCTGGTCTGATCTGCATTGCTTTGTGTATACGATTCCAGTATGTATTCGTGGGTAGCTACATAAATGCCAAGAAACAGGCACATGGATTAGGAATACAGATGAAGGGGAGAAGTCCGAGGAACAAAGGGGGGTTACCCAGCCCAAAATCTAATCTGAATCCCCTGAAGGTGTCACGGAGTGATGAAGTGTGGAACGAGGTTGTTTAAAAGCCATCCCCATGGGCTAAGGAGGCACTGGGAGTGTCGGATCATCACTGTCTCACTTCTTCATGACCAGCGTCCTTCTCCTCCCTGCCTGTGGCTGGTGGCTACCTGCCCGGTTTGAAGAGCAGGCAGGAGCTAGGAGAAAGCCAGCACCAACTGTGCCCTGCTCGGGCATTGCGCGGAGAGGCAGAGTGGAGGTAGCAGGGTGACAGCTACTTGTTTGTCAGCTCGGCCCGAGGGAGTCAGGAAGCCCTGCTCCATGCCAGTCGTGGTGTAGGGTGCTCACCACCTGCCTGCCATGAGTCATGCTTTTTGACAGATGAGTAAAACATCAGCGCTGTGATGCGCGTTCTTAATCATCTTGCGAAAAGGTTAGCTGATAGGTTTGGAGCCTGTTGCAACCAGCACATTTGTTGGTGAAGTTTTTGCTGCTGTGTGGGGGTAAGTTTTGCAGATGGGTTAGATGTTGGGTGCAGTTCTCACCTGCTGCCGAGGTCTGTGATGGGAAAGTCAATGAAGTCTTACTGAGTACGTGGCATTCTTGTACATGGCATACAACAGAGATGTTGGTCCTAACCCGTTCCTTCTGCCGTGGTAGCACCCTGTGAAGGAGCTGCCTCTGTGGTTTTCAGCGGGCCAGAAGAACTGCTCCCCTCTACCCCTGTCTTCCCAGGAAAAAGCCGGTTTCTAAGCCTGGATCCCGTAAAACAGCCCTGAAGGGGAAGAGATGGGATGTGGGATCATCAGAGAAGGGGCTGGTTCACTGCAGTCATCTCTCTGCTCTCTGGCATCGTGGCTGGGATGTGTCTGCTGGAGCGTCCTCCGGGAGGGCAGCAGGGAAGATCTCTGTCTTCTTGCTGGCCAGCCTCCACCCTCGGGAGCAAAGTACCAGCAGAAGTCAGAAGGAGGTCTCGAGGGTAAACGTCACAACAGTAGTGAGAGTAGTTGGGTTTGCCTTCGCCGGGTCATGCTCTGGAGATGCCGTTGCAGGTTGATGTGTGGTTCACCAGAGACATCGCACTGCATTCATTCTGGATCAGACAGGGCTGAGGTTTCTCCCATTATGAACAAATCTCTGAACCTCCCTACTAGCTGAGTATCTGAAATGTTTGAGCACTTTGCCTTTTCTGACAACTTGACATTTTCTGCTTGCATGCACTGTAGCAGCTTTCATAGAGGAGGAACTTCATTCCACTGCTGTCTTTCTCAACACCTTTTTTTTTTTAATTCTACCTAATCAATCTTGCCGTGTTACTAAGATCAACATCCCTGTCGGCCAGTCAAAAAGCTGGAAGTCTTACATGGCCTGGTGTGTAGCTGGGCACAAAGCTCCCTTTCATGGCTTTGGCTGGCTGCATTACCAGCCGCGCCGAGATCACAGTCCCGATAAAATGGTGTTGAAAGCACTCAGAGTTTCAGGCTTCATGTTCTCTGCCAAAGGGATAATTTTAGAATGTTCTTCCCCTTGATAATAGTAATTTTATAGCAATGTAACTGTTGGATTTAAGAGTTAGATCAATGTAAATGAAGGCAGAATCAGATCATTTCTTCTGAGGCAAAGAACAAAACTCTTTATATCAGCAGTTACAAATGTATTAAAAAAATCCAAATGTGCATACACACACAAAAATCTACATCCTCTTAAGGCAAGACTGTAAATAATTAATAGAATAACCTGCTTACAATATTCAATCTAGGTGTATTAAGTTAGTTAAGACATTTCAGATGAGTCCTCTAGTTTTTTTTATGTTGTTTTGCTTCCTGTGCCCCCAAGAATGCAGGTAGCTTCCACATGTGTGAAGAGCAAGCAAGCATTTTTCCTTCTGGTTTGAGAGCTGCATTTTCAAAAGGGTCTTATACCTCTTTTCCAGGTTTTGAAGCACGTTTTTCTGGGGCTTTTTTTTGTTTTTCTGTTCAGATTTTTTTGGTGCTTCCGAAAACAGTAAAATACGACACATTGTATCCACATTTCTAGGGACAATTTTTGCAGTTCTTTGCAAATAAAGTGCTTAAAGACTTCTTGCAAGGTGATTGTACTAAACAAATGTAGTAAATAATCCTGAAATTGCGATGTGTCTCATTTACATTTGAATGGACTTACTTAGATGCGGGATGTTGGTGGTACAAGTGGCTCCAAGCATGCTGGTTCGGGTTATGTGTTCACTAATACAGGCAGCTTTATCACTTGCGTATATAAAAAGCATGACACTTTGAAAAGGGTACAAATCTCACTTGAATTTACTGTACCACGGGTGACTGAAGTTAGGGACGTAAATAAGGCTGGTCCGATACTCAAAGGTGCTGAACAACTGCGTCTTCTGTTTCAGTAACAAGGAGATGCAACTGCTCAGCCCATCTAAAAATCAAGCACTTTTTTAGGTTCCTAAAAATGGATTTAGAAGGGCAGCTTAGGAATGTGAGGTTCAAAATACTGGTCCACACAAAGTCCATTTCCGCGATGAACTGAGCAGGGAGGCAGACATACTGCAATGTTTGTGCAGAGCTGCCCGTCATGGTTAGAGTAAGCACTTCGTGGAGCAGTGTGGGAAGAAAAGGCTTTTGTCAAAATACTTTATTCACAGAGTTACAGAAATTCATGAGGGGACTCGAGAACCGGCAGTACCCAAAGTTATTTTGCTTCTTACAAATAGAGGTCACAAGGTGGAAGCCCCAAGTTCTGGTCTTTGAGGACTTAAAACACTTTTGCTTCTCCAGAACGTAACGGCTGCCTCTTACCAGCACCCTGTTGCATCCCAGCTTTGCTGCGGTAGCGCGGCTCATTTTATCAGAAGTGTAGAGGTAAAACGTAGCTCCTTCCAGCCGTAGTTCAGGTGAAGAAACCAGCCTGAATTTGACCTCTTGTACCACAGCCTGGATGCAGGATCTAAAAAAGCCTTGCTACAGTTTACTCTGTCTGCAAAGGCTTAGCACTTTTGCAGTAGTTGATTTTTGTTGTTGCAGTAGATGAAGGTACGGTGATACAGTGCCCTAAAACTTTTCTCATGTGGGCAGTTCAAGGAGTGTCTCAGAAGGCACTATATGTGTTGCATATGAGTTGTGGGAGTAGTACGTTTACGAGAGACAAGGTGAGCCAGCTGTCATGCTGTCTTAGTGATCTAGAGGTAGGTTACGTGAGCTGGTAGTGCAATGGCAAAACCTTCTGCTGTGTTGGTGATGTCCACCTAGTTCCCTGCTGCTGCCAGAGGCTTGCCCTGGGCTGAGGACTGTTCCATATGCATGAAGGCAAGAGTGCTGTGTCCTCCAAAAAGTAAGTTTGCTAGACGCCATTTACATTTGAAGGGAGAAGAACAGTGATTCCTGCTCACAACTGCTTGTCAGCCAGCCCTCTGAACTTGGGTTAGATTTGTCTCACTTACCTAAGCTGCGAGCAGACCCTCTGCTCTTGTAACAGCAGCATTTATATGCCATTTGCACAGCAGCGAAGTATGAGACAACATGACACTTAAATTAGCGTTCTGCTCGTTGATAGGTAAGGACAGATGCTGTAGCGTGTAGTAAACCCTGCCTGCGTCTGCTGCTTTGTAGGATCCTGTGTGCAATGCTGTGATATGGCCAAGTGACCTGTAAACTCGGACCGGATAAATGTGGTTAATAGCACTGTCTGAGCCCACCATTCCTCTGGGCGTGTGTCATGTTAGACAGTATTTCCAGAGGGAGGTCAGCAGGCTGAGTTAGATCCAGCGGGTGCAGAAGTGGGCTGTGGGGATGAGCATGTGCCACTGATTGATTTCAGGGAAAAGGTCCTTTGGGGATTATACCGTCATCACGCGCTTAAGAGATCACTGCAATGGCCTGTGCATTTCCGAATAATGGAAGAGATGTGCTCTTGGTCACGCAGCAGGTTCCTGAGCACCTACTGCTGGTGCGTTGACACGGGCAAGTTATTCTCTCTGGGCTGATGCTGACTTACAAGCTTGTATTATGGCTGGAATCTTCTTGCCTCAGTGTTACCAGAGAGTGTGCATAACCCCCTTGCTTTTGCCCTTAGTGTGTCCGATTTTTAAATCTGTGCCCGCTCACACATCTGGGTTTAGATAGGGTAAAATGTCCTCAGATCATAGTTAGATTATGACGAAGAGGTAAACAGAAAGTTACATGCATGGTTTTATTTCATTTTAGGAGAAGAGTTTTGGAGGTCTGAGAGTAAAATTTAGCACAGAATGTTTAGATTAAAAAAAAAAAGTATGTTCTTCGCTTGACTTGCCTTTGAGCATTTTCTTAAAAGTACTAAAAGAACTCTTTTAATGAAGCATAAAAATTGATTGTTTCTTGCCAGGAGGGATCGTCTTCAATCTTCAGATACTAAAGACTTCGTGAGAACCACAAGAAGAATATCTTTTTGAATCATTTACATTTTTCCCCTTTTGCAGGCTTATGTAACCATGCAGAAAATCTAATAATAAATGTGCTATTAGTATCCAGTGTGGCACCTTCTGCAAGCTGAGGTGTCATATTATTACAAATAATGGTGCTGAAATGTTGTAGATGCAGAGAGCTTCCGTACGTGGCTTATTTGAGTAACCTTTTTCAAAAAAGATCTTGGGCTAATTGAATCAGTCTTTTCTTCTGTTTTACTATTCTATTTTATTGTTCAAGGGAGGAAGGACCTGGCTGCTTGCTTTTGTTTCTGTGAAGTCTGGCATGCTATTAATGGTGTTGGAAGGAATAAGCTAGTAGCGGTACTCAGAACCAGGTGTCTTACGGTCTTGTCTTTTTACATGCACGCCCACCCCTTTGTTGTTCACCCACCCACAGGCTCTTGAAGATTAAACCTGACCTTCAAGCATCCCTTTCAGTTCTGGTCTCAAGTCCCTTGAGCAGGGATTGTCAGCCTTGTGATGAACACTGGCACAGGCAAGGCTACCAGGCTCATCTGCTCGTACAGCCTTACTGCCGTGGAGTTCACACTCAGCTTGGCTCCACAGTCCCTACTGATGGGACTGCAGTCCTAGCTTGAAGATGGACAGGCTGCTGAGCAGTGGCAAGAGACCCACAGGGTCTTTTCTTTCCTATCTGTTGCAAGTGACTCCATCTTTTCTCTTGCAAGCAACTTTTTTTTTTTTTGGCTGTTCCTGTCACCCTTGGACCCCTCCAGCACCGATACCCACACCCAGAGCATCACCTCCCTTTGTGACCACAGTTCCCTTCCTCCTGGCATCTCTTACCCTGGTTTTGTGCAAGTTGTTTCTCCAGGTGAATGTTTAGAGCAGAAGTCCTCTCCTCTGTGGTTGTTATTGTGTGCTTTGAAGGCACCATAAAAAAAGATGAAAAATGTGATGCTACTTTTGTGTAAATTACCTCTCATAGCTGACCCCTGGAAGAAAGAAGTGCATGAAAATGTTGCTGATGGCATCTCCCTGCTCATCGAGTGCCAGTGCGCTTTTCTTACCAAAAATGGTTTGGAAATTGTCCTAGCCACCAAAAGAAACTCCTGAAACCTCTAGGTGTGTCCAGTGTCAGTTGTCCATGGATGCTTAACTTCGGTCCCTGCTTTGTTCGCGCAGGATGCGGTCCCTCATGAACGTCCATCCTGGGTTTGCTCAGCGGTGCTGCCTGCTGCAGCATAGTGCCCAGCACCCATTCCTGGCTGCAGCCTGTCTCACTTGATGCCAAACCTTTGCTCTTAAGAAAATGACAGTCCTAGGTTTAAAAACGTGTTTAACTCTGAGTGTGGCCTAAAGCACAAGGGGTGTAACCGCAGCCTCACCAACCTCGTCCCCCAGCAGCCGGGGCAACTGATGCTTTGGACTTGCAGGCTTTGCACAGTGGTGATGGAGAGGGATGGTTTGGGATAGAGGTAGACTAACCGTTGCCATCAATAACCGTTCCTTCCTTCTAGAAGCAATGTCACTGAAGAAAAGGGTAACCCCCACCCCAAAACACCCAAGAGCGAGGCTGGTTGTTTGCTGTAAGCTCACATGAAACGGCTGAGGAAAATGATGCATTTTTCAAAAGCGTTCAGTACCCCGCATCAGCGTAACAATTCCAGTTCGGGGTGCTGGACGCGTTCATTATCGCGTTCATTATCGTAACAGCTGATAGCGTGCAGTTAAATGTAAAAGACTGTGCATAGCGTAACTCTCTGGGGCTGTTTTACTCTTGTTGCCTGCTGTGTGTTTTCCTAGACAGCTTAGCGCTTTGTGGCAGGGACCTAATCCTGCAAGTTGCTGAGCACCATGAAATCCCATTAAAGCCAGTGCATTCGGCTCCTTGACGGATTGTAACTTTATTTGATGCAGGTTGTGGTGGTGCTTTGGCAATAGAAATGAAGCTATTTTTACAGGTTGTTACATTGTAAGCTTTCATAAAGCTGTACTCACACAATGGATCTCTATTAAATCTGTACTTCTCCCTGCTAATCCTGGAGATTTATTTCTTTCCCCTTTGGTGTTCTTGCTTTGATTTTTTTTCCGTTTTCCTTAATAATGTATTTTCTTTCATGACTTCTCCTTAGTTCCTTAGCTTTGCAGCCCTTCTCCTACTTGGGTGGGTCTTTTTATGTCTTTGTTAGCTGAGGATTGTTTCCCAGCAGTGGGAGCTATGGGACTCCTGAGGTCTCTGCCACTTAAAATGCTTGTTCAGAACCATATTGGATAATTTCCTGGCCTGTTTTCCTTCTGTTTTACTTTAAACATCTGATGAGTTTCTCACAGAAGCCAGGGCGGTTGATGCCAGCCTGGAGAGGGGCTGTATTCACAGGCCAGTAACCCAGGGGGAGGGCTGAGGTGCTCGCAGTGACGGATGGGGAAGCCGTTACAAAGTTCAGATCTAGAGCCCAGTCCAATCTTGAACGCTTCCTGGCAAAGCTTGGATTTTGCTGTTTAGGAGTCATTTAGTGTAAGGTATTTGTACCATCATCATATGTATCTTTTCAGTTTGTTTTTATTGGAAGGATAGTGACTTACCTCGAAACTATCCTTCAGGTGTCATTTAGGTGCTTTACCCAGCCACTTTTTTGAGAAGAAAACTGATTATGAAACCTAGGCAGTGGAAATGGCAAAAGCCATTCTTCAGTGCCCAGCCCTTGTGAAACCGTCCTTCGTAGGGAAACCTCTAGACTACCTAGGGACAACAGTGCAGCTCTTCCTTACAGTTGCGAGGTACAGACCTTTAGATTGCAGGTGCATGGCCGTGCATCTGTGCCGTGGAGAGCCTGTTGGTGGAGGTGCACGGTAGCACTTCTGCAGGGGCAGAGCCAGCCCCTCACATGCCGGAGGGAGAAGACTACACTCTGTAGTATTTCTTCTGTGCTTGGTTTTTTGTCCCTTTTGCTCCCTGGTTAGGCTTTATTGGCAAGAGCAGTGTGAGGTCAAGACTGTGCTGTTTATTTTGCTTCTCAGCTAACTGAAAAATACAGCCTTGCCTTGCTGCAGCCTGCCAGGGACCAAACTTAATGGTCAGTGTTTTAATTTAAACGACACCAGCCACTGGGCAGACGGCATAAAGGCTATGGTCGGTCAGCCCTTCCTTCTAGCAGTTTACTGTACATCCAAGGCTATTGACCGCTTGCTTGCAGACAACACGTGGTCGGCCAGCCGTGCCAGGAGACCTGGGACGTAGCTGCATACCCATGCCCACTGCAGAGACCTCCCACTGTGGGAGAGGAGCTGCTCTGTGGTGGTACCCTGCGGTGTCCCCTGGAAGTCCTGCTCCTCCCTGAGGTGCAGGGACTGTGGTTTGTGTTTTCTGAGGATGTGGAGGCTTGTTCGGGGAAAGGCTGATGGCACTGGTTTAGTGTTGGGGCTGCTTTTCAGAAAACACAGCCATAAGGGCTTCGGTCATACATCCAGAAATGGAGGCATCCGAAAGGACAGGCTATCAGAAGGCTTTTGTCTTCTAACCTGGTTGTGTCTCTGCCTTGTGAAGCTGACATGAGACTTGCTGTGAGGTCGCATGATGAGAGGCCCTGCGGCAGGAGCTTGCGATCACTGCTGGGAAGCTGTCAGGAGGAGCGGCAGGCTCCTTCCCTTCACGGGTTTCACAAACGGGTGCTTTTCTGGAGCTTGGTGATCATCACATTCCCTCTCCCGTGACAGGGAAGGAGGCTGCTCCCCTCTCAGCCTCTCCCACTCATAAGCTGTTTATTGACATTAAGTGGTGAGGAGGCTGGATCAGCCGTGCTTCTCTGGTGTCCTTAGTTAACACAAGGATCTGACAATTGTACTTCTGGTTATTCTGTCACCATCCCTACCTTTTAAAAATACTTCTCTTTAATTGCTGCTTTGTCAGCTGTGTAATATTGTACTGGGATCCAAAGGTTCTTGTTAAATAAGGGATTTGGGCCTGCAGGGGATTGAGCTGATCATTATGAGTCTGAGAATGGGACCTGTGAAGCATGTTATCTGAGGCCTCTGTGGATAGTTAAATTAAATGAATGCTTTTGTGATAAACAGTTTTTTCAAACTAATCAATTGTGTGAAAGCAGGGAGTGAGCCTGAGCGAGCTGGATGGTGAGGGCTTGAGAGCCACAGCTGCTACCTGTTTCCGTTTTAGCGCTATTAATGAGCAGCTGAAGACTATGTCCCAGTCCAGTGTTTCTAGATCCTTCCCTTTTTTCATTGCCCTTGCTTAAAGGTGGCCCAGAAAAGAGGCGAATAGGCAGAAGGTGTCAGGAAAATGGAGCAGGGAAGCGGCGCTGTGCGGTTGTCCCAAGATGTCGTGGGGCTGCCATCAGCCTTGCCGAGTTGCTTGCTCGGTGGAGGTGGTCAGTGAGGGAAAGGAGCTGCAGGAAAGGGGTGGAGAGTGACAAGGCTGCCGTACGAACCACAGCTCCTGCCAAAAGGCGGTGTAACAGCTGTCGTGCCTGCAAAAGAGGATTTGCTTTGAGCATCTTTTCTCCCCTCTGTGTAGGGGATGGGTTGATTGACAGGCATCGATACGATGCTCTAGCGTATTGCGTGGGCATGTCGGGTCTGTGCCTTCCCTGCGTGTTATACTCTGATCTTCTTGTGGGGAGCAGGTACAGCCCCTGGCAGCAAATCAGCATGCCGCTGGATGCCATGTGGAGTCGGGTGGTACCTCTGGGGCCTGTAGACCACCCTGCTTCCATGGGAGACCCCACTGAAAAGGCAGGAGGAGAGGCAGGGCCGGATGCCTGTGGGTAGGGAGGGAGGGAGCCCTGCCCCAGCAACAGTAAGTTCCTGCCATGTTTGCTCTAATAAGTTATATTTCCAAAGACGTATAAAAGCAGAGTGCTCTTTTATTTTTGCTGGATTGTAATCTGTGCTGTAGAAAAAAGAATAAATGGTTTAGTGCCACTTTGGGTGAGGAGCAGCTCGGGGTGCACCCTCCCAGGCTCCCCTGGGCCCGTACAGCCACATCAGGAGGGACAGCATTAGGCAATTGCAGCTCCATGCAGCAGGGTGGGCGCATCCTTAGATCTGCTTTTTCCTGGGCTTTGGGAGAAAAGTTTTAGATGGGAAATAGATGAGAGGGAGACAGATCTGGAAGAGGTCAGGTACAGCAGAAGACAGCAGAGGTTTTCCCTGATCTCCTGCACATCAGATGCAGTCTGCCTTACAGCGCTGACTGGTCAGCAGGAGCCATGCGAGCCCAAGAGAACAGGACCTAGCTAGGGGACTCAAAGGTGAGGCGGGATATATGGGACCGCCCTGAGAGTGCGAAGGTGGTCTCATCAGCTGAGGGACAGTTGACTGCAGAGAGACCTGATTTCATTGACTCCTTTCATCAGGGCCAGTCGTGGTCGTGGCTGATTCTTGCCTTGTTTGCCCAAAGCGCTATGAAGGGTCTCTTTGCAAAGGGGGGGGTGATGGGCAGAGGTGTGGGAACGCCCTCTGCACCAGCGCACTTTACAGAAAGAAGTGTTACCCCTGTGTGAGGCTGCAGAGGATGTCCTGGGTGGTGACACTTCCTACATGTGTTCTCTGTTGCTAATGGCCGTGGTTTCACCACGCACAGGCATGACCCTTTTGGAGCAATAAAAAGCTAGTCTTCCTTCCCTTAAGCTGGCAGCAGTGGGTTCTTTTTCTTTTTGGTTTGCTTTATCATTGTTTTCTCCATGAATGCAGAGGATGCTGGCTTTCTCCGCTGTGGTCCCTGTACATTCAGTGTGGGGGGTGTGTATATTTTTTCTGGCTATCTCTCTCTTGCATCAGTAATTTAGAGAAGGTACAGGTTTGTAGCACGGCTGTGTGAATTCGGGGGGAAAAAATAGGGCTACCTGCCTCGTGCTTTCTGTTTTCATTCTGCACTGCTCAGCCAAGGCTTTCATGTGGCAGGAGTGGTGGAGTCTGATCAATGAAAACATGGGTTGATAAGATCACAGGGAAGTTTGAATCAATGCCTTTCTCACCTTCTAGAGCTGTTCTAGCCCTGAGCGAGAGGTTTCAGGGGCATCGTTTCCTCTATCTGTACACAAAACTGGGAGGTCCTGAGATAAATGAGCATAGAGCGCTTTACTTTCATCTTCTTTCCTCTTTGCTCATCCGGTG
>Ga0181612_149936_pt1 | contig 14632 bp, 8 predicted proteins | sample HoacroProtozoa21_FD_119630 | JGI IMG/M metagenome (GOLD analysis project Ga0181612, IMG submission 119630) | Hoatzin crop microbial communities from Cojedes, Venezuel. Combined Assembly of Gp0051906, Gp0051904, Gp0051908 | reverse complement strand
GAGGAAGAACTTCTTCCCTCTGAGGGTGACGGAGCACTGGAACAGGCTGCCCAGGGAGGTTGTGGAGTCTCCTTCTCTGGAGATATTCAAGACCCGCCTAGACAAGATCCTGTGCAGCCTACTGTAGGTGACCCTGCTTCGGCAGGGGGGGTGGACTAGATGACCCACAGAGGGCCCTTCCAACCCCCATTATTCTGTGATTCTGTGATTCTGTGATATAAATATCTGCAATGATTGCTATAAGGATAAATATACAGGTAGGTGTGTACATTAACATACATCATGTATGTGGACACATATGTATGGATTAGAAAGGCAAGTAAAGGCATTAAAAAATTGAAAAAATCTAAGGCCAGAAAAGACCACTGGATCAATGCAAGAGGTTTTCTGCCTTGCATTAACTAGTCTTTATTATATAAAGCAAGCTCTGTTAGGCTATGGAACATGCTGAAATCATACAGTGTGATGGGAAAAACAACAAGAACAATGAATGAAATATTTAATATCCTCTAGTGGCCCTGGCACAGTCTTTAAGCACAGGGCGGTGCACTATGCCTCTTAAAGTGGCTAGAACTCCACTACAGGAGACATAATTGGAGAACAGCTTTTATAGTCCTTTTGCACTGAAACAGCCTCTGCTGAACTGAAGTTTGGGCACTGTACTTCAAGAAATATGTGGATCGATCAGTGAATTCAGAGGAGGGAGAGTTAGAGGCTGAAAAAACACTAGCCATAAGAAACAGTAAAAAGAATTGTGCCTGCTTACAGTCCAGAAGAAAAGAATGAGTAAGGATACGAAAATAGTCTTCAAATATGTTAAGCACTTTGCTCAGAAAACAGTTATGAAGAGTTTTCAATTCAAGTATGATATGCTTTGTGCCTGGAAATGTTACATATCTTAGGGTAAGATAGCTCCTGTCTTCTTGAGATGTCACTTTCTCTCCACTGCCTGTGGAGCAAGGCTAGTCAACATGACTAATTTTTGTGTGTGATGATGGGAACTCCTTCCAGATGTGGCAGCACTGTGTGAAATACAGATGTTTCATGAATCAGGGTTGTCACTGGCAGGCTACACTTTTTTTTTCATACCTTTTCCCTACGTATGTGTCACTTGCTACTGATAGACAAGACACTAGTCTGGGAATCATTATCTGACTCCACAGGTTAGTACATATCTTCTTACATAAAAAGTCCTACCAGAGTAGCACTGAATTTACTTCAGACTGATGTGCACAGCACAAACATGAAACTACACCTCAGCTGAGATTCCTCACCCCACAGACAGTATGTAAGGATGGAATTCTCATCCAACAATCAACAGCCACATTTTAAATACCTTGCAAATTCCTTCAATTCCTGCACTTTTTTGATCAAATTCATGAAAAGTTTGACACCTTGGGTAAAGTGACAGTGCTCAAGTCTGGCACAGAGTAATTTCCTACCTTTTAAAAGGTTTCTAGTATAATCCATAGGCTTTGATTCCTTAAAGGGGAAGCTCTGGTAGAAGATTTTTGCTGCATTTTAGGTATTTTGCGGGTTTTGTTTGTGGGGTTTTGTTTTGTTGTTTTTTTTTTGCCTGGTGAAAGTTCCAAAGCCTCACTTCTCCTCTCTGAGATTTTTCTAGTTACCTCTTTTTCCTAGCTGCATGAAAAACACACTTACAAGTCACTAAAAAACTCAACAAAGTACTGGCTTCCTTGGCCTACCTGAAACACACTGCTTGTATGCATGAAAAGGAGGCATGTATAGTGATTATCAGATCTGCTGTTCAAGCAGACCTTTTCTCTCTAGCAGTACTAGTCCTGGATGAGGGTAGTTTATTCTGAAGTCCAACTGAGGCAGACCCAGAAGAGTATGGCATTCACTGTCGTAGAGAAATCAACTTAGAATTCAAACACCCTAACTCTCTGCCAAGGGAAGGCTCTTCCCTCCCTGTACTCACATTTGAATACTTTCCTGACCTCCCAGCCACATCTCCAATGTGTGCACCTTAAAGTCTGCCAGGAGCTCCCACAGATGCAGTCCAGTTTTGGTAAATGAGATCCAGTGCTCAGAGTGCAGGTGAACTAATTTGGTGCCATTAGCTGCAGCCAGGCCTCCATGTCCTCATTAGGAAAGAGGTAAATTACACAAGTTGTACTCTCAATAGAAGCAGCAAGAGCCAACAAAGCCATAGCAAAGAGAGATGGAAAGAAAAATAGTCTGCAAAGCAGGGCAGAGTGAATGCAACATGGCGTAGGGAATGGTGGGAGGTCCTGGGTCAACATCTGTCTGGCAATGTGTCTGGGAGCCAAAGACTTAACCTTCCTTAGCCCCATTTAACCCTGGCTAGCTGCAGTGACAGTCAAGCTGAAGCAAGGGCTCTCCCCTTGTATCCTTACCTGTGCTCCAAAGGTCCCTTGCTAGAGTTACTGTTAATGTAATGCAGACTTTTGTAAGAAATTGAGTTATGTAAAACTCCAGAGCCCAGGAAGGAAAACCTTTATCTCCTATATCCCAAGCCGACCCTCCAAAAAGAATCCTTTTCCCTGACACCACTTTGCAAAGCCTGACTTTTCCCAATGGCTGTCCCTTGACGCACAGTATCAATGTGAGATCTTCTCTGGAGTTCTGTTTATTTTATTTCCAGGAAAAACTACAGTAGGAAAGAAAGTGACTGTGTGAAATACCCCACAACCACCTGAACAAGATAAAATATCCCAAGTGTGGGCAGGAAAAAAAGTGGTTAATATTAGCTTAGATAACGAGACCCCTCTCAATCCTGGTCTCTGCAGGACTGTCAACATGGTGACCAGTCATTCTGGCACCCTTTTGTGGGAGGAAAATCCTGTGAGGAGCTGGGCTGGGCTCACATTAATTTTCTGCTGGCCAACAAAGAATGACCAGATTGCAAAAACTGTGAACTGGTGACCTTGATTAGTTTCCCCTTCAACAGCTCCCTGGGACATCTGGTTTCTCAGCCTCCTCTCAGTCTCCTCCTCTTTGCCTTGGAGCCATCCTGAGGGCAGATACAGCCCCTACAATGCATGCTTATGGTAAACCTGCTCCACTGGGGTGCAGGAGGAGCACTGGATGCTAATGCAGCGGAGTCCATCACTCATTCCCCAGCACAGGTAGGACTAGCTGGAAGGACGAGGTGTCAGAGACAGACTACATTTAGCTGGATATTTTCCCTCAATCACTGCATTACCTTGTCCTGATCCTATAGTTAAAAACAGCTATTTATTCTATCACTACAAGCTGGCAAAGATATATCGCACCAAGTCAGCACCCACAATTATTATAGTACAGAAAACCTTTGCTGTAGCACGTTTAGTGCTGCTATTTATCAGACACAAGGCTATTACATCCTGGCTCCCAACAAGGCTATACAATTCTGGCATCCAGGAAGATAGCAGGTGCTCTGAATTAAACCAGAACCCAAAGACTTTTTCTTCACCTTCCTTTGGCTTTCCGTAATAGTCTAGCAAGTATTGGGGGGCTATCAGGAAAGAAAAAGGTTGCAAGAAAGAAATCTTGGCACCATGAAATATCCTGGGCTTGGGGGGGGGGAGTTTGCTGTGTTGTAAGGGAGGTGGTGGGGTGTCTAGAAATTAGGGGAATTAGAATCTAAGTAGGTTACACAGTTCCTTAAAGTGGCAAAGCCATGGTATTTAATTAGTCAAGATTTCTTTGTGAAATGCTTATCCAGTACTACCTGATATCAATAATATTACATGTCACAGTCCACCTGCCCATTCAGCCATCAGAAAGTGTACTGATATCACTGCTGCTCCGTTCATATGCAAGCCTGGGGCTCTGGACGTCTGTTTGCTGTCTTTGCTATAGAACTAAAATTTTATTTTATTCTTCCCAGCAAAACTATCTCGTCAATGATCTGCACTTCAGATTAACTTGTTTTCGTGTCTTCCAACAGAATGGTATTTGAGAAGATACTTCTTAAAGGATCCTCTTCAATTTTCTAATTTCATGGTTGCTAATAAACTGAAAATCTAGTTCCCAAAGTCTACATATTTATTGTAATGATTAAAAAAGAGAGACAGAAGAAAATGTTAGGGAACAGCTGATTGATTAGCAAAAGGGAATTGTTTGGATACTTTCCTGAAAGCCTATTATTCCAGAGTTCTCTTTGTCTCACTGTCACTAATTTTCAAAAGAAATTCAAGCCTGAATCTAAGAGACTTCCCTGATGATTTGTTTCTGAAAAAAATGATGCATCTTTTTACAAACATGATTTTTCAGTAGAAAAAGGTTGTCAAAAATACTTTGATCAGCCCTTGCCAACATCTTTCCAGCCTAGAGTTGCCAGCGGCTACTTTGAATAATCTGGGCGTGGTCTCTGTGGATCTGTAGAAAGCACCATCGCTGGTAATTGCATACATTCGAAGTGCCAAAAGGCACTCAATGTCTGTAAAGTCCAAGTGTTTGTAAGGGCAAAAACAAATTAGCAAAATTTCTTAAGGGCAAAAACAAATTAGCAAAATTTCTAAGTTCTATAAGAGGACCCAGAGACAGACAAGAATATATGGGAATAGCTGAATGGGGATCAATACCCAGCCAGGAACCTAGGACTAAGAAATTATTTTCACTGTGGACTGGGTGCAGAACACTTTGGGTTGCATCTGTCAGGGATGTTTTCCTTAGGAAGTTCTTGGGATACTTTACTACTGCCACATTTAGCTTTATTCTCACCAGCTTCCCTCCAAAGGCATTTTTTTGAAGTTGCTCCTGCAGGCCTTATGTTCCCAGGCCTCCTGTTGGCAGGAAACACTTTGTCGTCTGAAGCATGTTGCCACCATATTATTGCGCTACTACTGACCACGACTGCCTGATTGCTTTGCCTTTGCAACATGCTAGAGGTGGCTTACAGGATTTTGTGTGATTTATTTATTTACATTTGATGCTACAAGATAGCAGTGTCATTTTGGTAGAAGAAATAAGCAGATCAGATTGTGTGACAGATGAAAGCAGAAAAAGGAAATTAAAATATTCTCAATAATAATAGCAATATTAACTAATGAAAATTTAAAGTTTTGCTTCTGGCCATCATGGCTGATGTACAAGACACACACAGAGAGTGGATCTGTTGACCTGGTATTCCCACTTACTGTGCAAGTGTTACTGATGTTAAGATGACTATATTTAAGAGACAGCAGCCCTTAAGAGACATCTGATGATGGAGCTGCAGACACCACCAAAGATTCATGCTACTAACCAGGGGAGGGACACAGACAGTGGAAATAATTTGCTTAAAAGCATGTTGATTTGGATATCGCTAATCTCAGCATTGATCTCTGCCTGCATTAACTTTGCTGTTAATGCAAATAACTGAACATAAGGATGCCATTAATTGTATTGATATAATGGAAGGCATTGTCCTTGACTTCAAGGCCCACCTCCTTGATTTAGTGCTTGCCAACAACTCAACATTTTTGTCTTCTTGCCTCCTTTCTTCTTGTCCAAAATGATGTTTCATTCCTTTTTATGTCCCTGTTATGCTTGGAACATGCTGTCTCCACGTTCTCCTCCTTCAAATGTTCCTTTCCTCCCAAAGGTCCTACATTCACCTCCCCTTCCTTCCCCAAGCGTAATCTCACAACTATAACAGATAGAAAGCAAGACTACATATCTACAACACAATAACAGCAACACACCAGAAGAATTCAAGTTATACCTCCAGCATGGCAAATTCCCTGTATGATTCCTTGGATCAAGAAGATTGTGAGTTGCAGGAATGAACGCTTATTAAGGAAAAAGATACAAAAGTGACTTATCCATATGGCTTTACTGAGGATGTACTTCAAAACAGTGGTTTTTCCTACTGCCCTGTTGCCAGATTGAATACTGACAAAAAGTGATGGATTTAGAACAGTAAAAAAAAATTAGCTGGGGACTTGAAACCCTTATTTCAGGAATGGATTTAGGGATTCTACATATGTAGCTTCTACATAGAAAGGTTAGGAAAAGTCTGTTGCCCTTTGTTATTACCTATTAGAAGAAAAAAGGAAAAAACTTTTGATGACAGTGGACATTTTAGTTTAGGAGGTAAAGGCACCACAGAATGTCATACTAGACAAACTATGACTAAAATTACAGTGTGGTTTATTTTAACTGGGAGTTAAATTTCTAAGTCTTAAAATCTCTCAATCAGCTTCAGTTTTCTATAAGGCATGTTCAAGATATGAAGCAAGAAAAGAATTGTGTACTGGGGGAAAGCTCTTGTTTTCCCAAAAGAAGTGTTAATTTAGAACATAGACTCATCAAATCCATATGACAATCACTTTCTCTGACCCAAAGATTGTGCAGTGCCAAAAGGGAAGACAGAGGAAGAGAAATACTATTGCAGTTCTATCACGGGCAACTACAGTTTTCATCGAATAATGAAATAAGCATCAATTAACTTCACATTTTTCTAGCTATTATTAATTTTTTTGTTTCCCGAGGGCACTATCATGGTAGAAACTGGTATTGACTGGATCTGAAGAAGTGAGGGTATGGGGAAGATGTCATGTGTGTAAGTGGCTTCCTGGATCAGGAGGCCTTGAGGCTGTATTTTTCAACCAATCACCACAGCTTACTTTAAAACAGGGTTACTGACTATTTGAAATGCTGTCAACTTTGAGATAATCAGAGGCATAGCCTCTGGAAACTAGCACATTGTGGGATTGTAAAAGGAAGCCCCTGCAGGGGAGAGTAGGAATAGTGTACGTAGCAGCATTAAATTGGCATCTGTTTGTCAAAAACATCCTTTGCCACCTCTTTTCCCCAGCAAAAAAATCCCACTGCAAAAAAACCCTCACTCATCCTCCAGTTCCTCAATTAACATCTGAATTGTAATCAACAACTTTGCACTCTAGGAATCATTGAAGAGATGGGAAAAAGACTGCTGTATTTCAAGCTGAACACGAAAATACTGTGAAGATAGTGGGATTATATCAGAAATACATGGCTAATACAAACCTTGGAGGGGCTTGATCCATTCCAAATCCAAATCCCTTTTGGTCTCTTAATCCATAAATTTTACTAAAGAAATATGCTGTTGCTACATAGTTGCATTTGGGATTTGCAGTTAGATTTTTGTGTACGGTTATCTATCATCATACCTCTCTAAATGCATCTTCAATAATTGCTTTGCACTTACAAAGGGCTTTTATTTTTGCAAAGCAGTGGTGCATATGTTAATTTTGAATAGCAATTCTGTAAGTGGGAGATATTTATTAGCTCTGTCTTATAAATTGGAAAATTAAGGGACAGAGGGTTAATTGAGCCCAGTTGAAAAAATCTAAATTATCGATATCAAAGGAACACACCGAACTCCAGATGTGAAACAACACCCTTTTATGATCAGCACTGTAAAGAAAACAAAGAAAAACAAATTCCTGTCTCAAGTGGTTTTCTCTCTAATCATAAGACAATACCATATGGACAGGTGGATTATCACAAAAAAATAAGTAAATGTTATTTGGTTCTTTCCCCTTCTTCTGACTGTATGGTATTCACATGGGTCTTAATCTTGCCTGATTTAGTGAGAAGTGAAGAAATTTCCTGGTAAACTGAGGAAATGGGTGTATGCCCTCAGTTTAGCCTTGATTTACTTCAATGTGGCTAATGCCATGGGCACCACTCATCTCAAATTGTCTTTCTTTAGAGTACGCCATGAGGAATGCAGTCTGGGATGCTTCTGCCCAGCAAAGCAGCAGGATCTTGGTAGCATCTGCCTTTTCATTAGCACATAGAATGTAACATGATCTGTCTCTCCTTTAAAGTAAGTAGTAATCCAAGTCACTTGGAAGGGCTGAATTTCATGCTGCTTTATCTCCACTGACATAAAAATCCAACACCTGACCGGACACCCCAAATATGCCACAGATCAGTCAAATTTTAGTGGTTCCACAGTTCCTGAGGAGGAGGAACAGATGGACAGGAACACAAAGAGGCTGATTGCATAAATCCTGTTTCTTAAGAATCTAGACTAAAATTAGGTGTTTTAAAATCCAGATCGAGGGTTAATTTTGTTTGGAAGTTGGTGCCTGAATACTAAGGCATATGGCTAGGGCAGTAGCTATTTCTGTTATTGTTTTCAAAAACAGGGTCTGATATACCTAAATCAGTTCTGGTATATCATTACAGACTATTATGTTATAAAATGAGCCCTGGATCCATGTATATCCAGGTAGGTAGGTAAGTAAGCTTTACAGTCATTTCCACTTCAGCCATGCAACCTCCCAACAATAACGTCTGGTTTCAGTCAATTGCTTTATAATATGTTTTAAAATGTGATGTTTGGTCTGAGCCAAACCCTTGGCTTTTAGCTTTGCCAAGAGAAGGAAAGACTGTGGCATGAAATTACAATATTAAAAGTAAAAACTGCAATCTATAGAGGCACTAAAAATTTAGGGCTATATTTCTACACTTAACTTGGGGCATGGTTTCACAGCACAACTCCGTCCGTTGCAGAGCCCTCAGAAAACATCTCAGCTTAACTGTCCGTGAAATGGTCCATTCGCAAAACATCAAATATTAAAAAATAAAAGAATTCAAATTAAAAAAAAAACCCACCCTCTCCAAGTCCCCCAATCCCAAATAGGAATGTCACCAGCAATGGATTTTATTTAAAGTTCATACAGACAAGCAAGTTTGTTGGTACAGGTGAGAAGGGCAGTAATCTCTCATACAACAGTGGTGCAGACAGGAGGCTCCAACGCAGAAGATTGGGAATGTATAATGGTAAAGTATACAACCTCCTTCTGAGAGGTCAGCAAATGATTTTCTATTCTGACACACGCTGTATCTTTCAAAATGCCAGAAAGATTGCTTCTTGACTTCCTTTCATCACCTATCTGGAGGAAAGGTTTTGCTCTGTGATGAATTTGCACAGAATTATGGAGAAGGTGAGCAGCTCCACTGCTATCCTGGAATATGCAAGTCATGCAACAGGGTCAAAACCTCCTGCAAATCCTGGTCCAGTTGCAGCCTTCCAAGACTTCCACAAATCTTCCTTCCATAACCTCCCACAACATTCCCCATCACATGCCCTGATATGAATAATCCTTCATGGTAGGAAAGGAGGATGGTGAAATTATCTGGCAGTACATAAATACACTGGTTTAAGGACTGGAGTTGTAGATCTGAAACTACCCTTCCTTTACACAAGGCCAAAGCACTCCGTGCTGAGTAATCCATGAAGACTGCCACTAACTGTGTATTCATGGCACTCATACACAGCTCAAATCTCCATTGTGGCTCTGAAAAATCTACCCCCAGTGTTATTCTAATGCAGCTGTTTGTCTCCTTGTGAACTTATAGCGATAATAACGATAATAATGATAGTAATAATGACTGACATTTATATAGTACCTTTCGTCCAGAAGGATCCCAAAGTGCTTCGCAAACTGATCTGCAAATGACCACATACTAATATTAAACAACCCATCCCTATGTTAATGCAATGTTAATGTTCCAAATGTGAAGCAGCAAAAAGACAGGAAATGCAAAGGTTACAGCTTCAGGAACAACATGCTGTGCATCTTGCCTATGAAGGTCTACCATTCACAACATCATCTGGAAAATATTATGCAGTAGATAATACTGCCCAAACTGAAGGAAAGGTGCTCAAAACTTTGTGCATCTGGGCAAGAAGGTAATTGGGTGAGTGAGGTGGAAGTTTCACTCAGTCCCCTTTCTCAGGTGCTGATGCGGAAAGCTGAGTTCTCCAATTTTCTATTTTTGTGTGCTGCAATTGAGAGGGCAATACTAGATGTAGATGCCCAACAGTCAGACGTAACGTGACTAATGATGCTGCAATTGGACAAGGGAGAGAATGGAAAGAATCCTGCTGACTTCAGTGAATGCTGAATCAAACATTTGTTGAATTATCTGAACACTAGCAAAATTTCACTCTCTCCCTTTCATATACTTGTTATTGATATTGTGAGTTGCTCTATATTTTTCAAAGGGGAAACCATTCTTTTTTTTTTAACTTCTTTATTCTTCAAACTGTGGGGAGAACAATCTATTTTGGAATGAGATCTCACATGGCAAGTTTCAGCTGAAAGGCATTTTACATCCATTTAAGTTAAGTTCCTCTGTTGATAGAACAGATGAGCCCAATGTTAATGGTGCAAACGGTGCTGTTTTCAATGCACAATTAACCAGGTCAACACCGGGATGAATAAAAAATAAAGCTAGCATCAGGGAGGACCCCATGGAAGTTGAAACTGGTTGTTCGGGTGCTTGTGACTCTCAAAAATATCTTTAACTCTAAACAGACGCTTTCTATTTTTTCATGTAAGATCAAATCACCTGCGTCGAAAGACTGAAATGAAAGAGTCTGAATGAGAGGAATCTATGTCTGAGAGTTGAAAAACAACAACACCTACCCTTTTGACTCCAGCCAGCTGTGAGACGCTTTTTGAACCTTCTGGACAGAGAAGGATTTTTTATTCTTCCTTGTTTCTCTGTTGCAAGATGGCCTGGTGAATGGGGCAAAAGACCATATGCAAACTCAATAGAAACTGACTATATGCACAGGGCAAACATGCACCATCTCATCACTATAGCTTCTTAATAGCAAATATTAAAGCTAAGTTATCTGTTAGGGCAGTCATTTCTCACAGAATGAGAAGCAGACTCTGACTATGCAGATCGCGTAGTTGCTGTGGCTGGAGTTTGGTATTAGTTTGGACTTGTCTGTATGAATTCCTGCCATACTGTTTATCGCAGAATAAACCTCTCAACAAAGTGGGAAAAAAAAAGTACAACTTTATCTACCAAGTTCCTCAAGTGTTTTCTTGCTCTGGTTTGAGAGGATATTTCCTGTTAACTCTGTGAATCTTCACACAGTGATGGCACCCAGAGGAAAAAATAAGCAGCAGCAATATATAGAATATAAATGATCTACTTTGAGAAGGACCTCAACCTGTATTTTCCTTAACGTCCATATCTACTCTCAAGGGTTAAAACTCACTCCTCTGTAACTGCCGCTTTCAAGGTAGGTGGCAGACTGGCTTCCCAACTCTCTTGCAGTTACCCTGGGGGTTACTTTAGCTTATCATTTTTGCAACATGAAGGCTTTCATCCCAACTTGGGCAAGACTCTGTACTGGCTGACTTCACCCAACACTGGAAGAAGGGTGGTTAATAGTGTCATTTTGGAATTTCTTATTAATAAGCCAGAAAAACTGCAAGGTTGACAGCACTATTAAATATGACAAAGTCTTCTTTAAAACACTGACTGTTTGACTGGTGGGAGAAAAAAAAAATCATGCCATGATTTATACCCAGTTGTACAAGTCACAGACTCTTCTTTATATCTTGTGTCCCAGGAATGATCACTCATCTACAGTCTGCAACATCCTCAAACACCTCGTCACAGATGGCTTGTCTTGACTCTATAATGTTGAAACACACTTGTGTGTCACCCTGCACCTTTTCTGGACAAACAACCCTCTTTTGGTCCACACCTGGTAGGAGGGTTTCCTCCCACACTGAAGCATTTGTAACTGAACCCTACTCCGGACAGCAGACTGTGAGAATGTCATGCCCATAATGGATGACATCACTCTTCAGGATGAAGATTTCATAGCTGGGTTGATAAGGTGGGAGGATGTCTCAAAACCGAAGGCCACTTTCAAATGAGATTGAGGAGTTGGTTAAAAAAATATTTTATGTAGAAACCTGGGGGTTTTTGAGAAATATAAGAAAAATGCATTAGGATTAGATTAGATGAGATTAGATTAGATGCACAGATGTAGTGGAGCAGATCAACAGTCAGTCTTCTTTCAGTAGTCTGTCTCAGACAGTGGTCAATACCATCTGCTCCTCTGCAACAGGCAGGGCACCCTTCAGTGGGCAGCTATGGGGATAACATACTCATAAGGGCAAAGTCTTCCTAAACCCCATTAATTAGAAGCTGGTTTAGGCACTGAAGCAATAAAGCTTTTATCCACTCTGAAGCTCTAGGATTTTTTTTATTTTAATCCTCACAGTTGTAAATGTTGCTACCCAATAGAAGTCTAATCCCATTCTCCCCCTTCCCCTCCTCCTCCTAAATTGTCAAAATTTTGGTTTCATAGACTAGGAACACTTCTTTTAAAAAAAAAAAAAGTGTAACATCTTTTACTTGGGTAGGATTGAGTAACCTATCTAACAGCTCTCAGCAGCTCTGCCCAGCCTGGAAGAAACAAGGGAGAAGAATGAGTTCAGTCACTGAAATCGGAGATGACTGATTTTGTGTTATCTGGCTGTAATCTTTAAAGCAGTTTGAAAAATAACCTTCTGTGTAATTTCACTTTTCATTTTTTGCATTTAGCACCCATTTCCTTTATGAAACAAGCCTAGTAACTGAACCAGCTTGGAAGGGATCCAGAGGACATGGTTAATATACTGTATTTTAGACATCTTAGGTGCATGTTTCTTGGCTGGGCCACTGTCTTTACACCCCATTTGAATAAATTGAGTAGGAGAGGAAGAAGTATTGCCCAAGAGAATACAGAGAGATATCAACTCTGCCTCATTTCAAATGCCAGCACAGTGTCTCATTTTATTGGATGAGTTGTGTAAGGTGAAGAATACAACCACAGGGCTCAGGGGGAGAGAATTCTGGTAGTATTTTTCTGCATGAAGCTTCAAAAATGTTTAAAGACATATCGAAACATTTTTAGGCAATATCTTATAACTTCCAGACAGTGGAGGCTTTGTTAGTTTGGCCAATGTTTTCTGTCTGCATTTCCCCAAATCTGTGAAGTACGTGTGGAGTTTTGATTACTGGTGCAGTGATCTCTAAAACAGTTGTATGGGGTACTGTTCTTTGAGGTTCCAAATTATTTGTTGTTTCACTCTGTTATTGTCGTGTGTCCTTTAACTTGTCCAATCATTAATTTGGCCATCTACAAAACCTCATAAACAATAATTTTATGCCTATGGAAAATATTATTTTGCTTTTGCACCCCAGAGTTTTTACAGAAAAGCCCATGCGGCTACATGGACAATTGCCAGAGGTCTCCTTTTTCCTCTGAGGGCAGTGAACCCCACACAGACTTAAAGTCTGGTGATGGATGGCTCCTTTTAAAGCAGAGGAGACATGAGATGCAACCTAAAGACAGAGTTGAATGTACAGAGGTAAATAAGAGTATGAGTCATTCCAACGCCAGGTGTTGCTCTGATATTCTTTAACAAAAAATTGCAGCTTCCAGATGAAATACCTTATTTTTAATGTTATGTTTTTCCAGGTGAAATAGGAACATATTTTGAGCAGGTGTAATTTTAGTATTTGCCTGCTGAGTCCCAACTTTGAAAGGCAGGATTTGCGTTCTGCCATCCAGTCAGGAGGAGGTAGACAGGATTTAACAGTTCAAACCCAAAGTGTTATAGAGGTCCTGGGACACAGCCGAAAAAATGTATACCCAGAAAGTGTCTGAAGAATACATCTCTGCTTATCTATGCTTGCATCTATATGTGGGGTTTTGTTTTATTTCATAACAAGATGTACTGACTAACTGGGAGTATTTTATTAAAGAGAAAAGGCTGGGTAAAGCCAGCAAACTATTCACTGCCAAAATTTACCCAGAAGTACCTGTGTAATTGAATTTGTCCAGCTCTAGCAAGATATTTGATTTTCTATAATTGGATTGGCTAATGGGGGGAAGAAGGTGGGGAGAAGGAGGAACTGTGAAGTTATCTATCTCCCTTGACAAAAGATCCAGTGACTTGGGAAATTTCTCTGTCCTCAGGCAAAGTACTGCTGGATAAAAACATGAAAACAAAGCAAGCGATGTACTGAAGCAAGAGGTAGGGCTTGAAAGCAGGGGTTAGTCCATAGCTTTGCTACAGACTCCTGGGATAATTGTGGGCAAGTCACTTAATCTTCCTGTACTTAAATTCTCCACTCAGTGCCTGTCTTTTTTCATGTTCTGAGTGCTTGAGGTGCAAGCGTTTTGTGTGCTAACATGCAATTAGGTAAGAGCTGGACTTTGCTATATCACATAGCAAAACCACACTCTCCCACTGAACAAGCAAAAACCAATGAGTAAATGAGGATATAGATAAGGATTTTTTAAGGGCTATCACATCTCCAACATACATCTGTTTCTATCACATCATAGAATCACAGAATCATAGAAGCATAGAATGATAGGTTGGAAAATACCTCCAAGATCATCAAGTCCAACCATCCACCCAACACCACCATTCCTACTTAATCATATGCTAAAGAGCCACATGTACACATTTTTTAAAAACCTCCAGGGATGGTGACTCCACTATCTCCCTGGGCAGCCTGTTCCAATGCATGACCACTCTTTCAGTGAAGAAATTATCCCTAATATCCAATCTAGACCTCTTCGACACAACTTGAGGCCATTGCCTCTTGTCCTTTCACTAGTTACCTGGGAGGAGAGACCAACAGCTGCCTCACTACAACTGCCTTTCGGGTAGTTCTAGGGAGCAAAAAGGGCCCCCCCGGGCCCCCTCTTCCCCAGACTAAAAAGCCCCAGTTCCCCCCACCCCCCCCCCGTAGACTTGTGCTCTAGACCCCTCACCAGCCTCATTGCCCTTCTTTGGACACACTGCAGCACCTCAGTGTCCTTCTTGTAGTGAGGAGCCCAAAATTGAACACAGTACTCCAGGTGAGGCCT
>Ga0181612_141425_pt1 | contig 14634 bp, 15 predicted proteins | sample HoacroProtozoa21_FD_119630 | JGI IMG/M metagenome (GOLD analysis project Ga0181612, IMG submission 119630) | Hoatzin crop microbial communities from Cojedes, Venezuel. Combined Assembly of Gp0051906, Gp0051904, Gp0051908 | reverse complement strand
GCCCCATCCAGCCACGGCGCTGCGGCCAGCGACGCGCTGAGGACAGCTTTCAAGGAGGTTCTGGAGAGGGAACAAAGCATACACCACCGAGCCAGCAGTTGTCACAACAACAGGGGTGTAACAGGCTGAGCGCTTCACAGCTTGAGGCAGCGTAAGCACAGCCCTTCCACAGGCACAGAAGCCAAGGCAGAGACAAACAGGGGGAGCTGACCCAACCAACCTGGGAATTCAGCCTTGCACGAAACCAGGCTCCCCAGTTACCACACAACGGCCCGTCCTCCCACTGCTGCAGGTGCAGAGTAGATGCTTCTTGTCACCCAAACTCCTCAAGAAGTGTTAAAATTACACTGACAAACTTTGGGTAAAACTATCCGCAGTCTGTCACGGGCTTTGTATCCGACGTCTGGCAAGCTGTGCAGTCAACCACAGAGCCTGGGGATAGCCTACAAAATGGTCAAGAGCTTCAGTTGTTTATCAGGGCTTTTGTGAACTTTCTGTAATTTCCTGGTGTGGTTTTTGTCAGCGGGGATCCACAAAACAATTTCGGAAGAGTCCGGCGTTCCAGTCCCACTGGAACCGCAGAGGAGGTAGGTACGCGGCTGCCTTGAGCACGTCGGAAGGCACCAGGGCTGCCACCCGCAGCTACGTGCGGCAATGGCAGACCGAAGGGTGCTGCCTGTGGGCAGCCCTGCTCTGCTGTATTCACGTAGTGTCCACCTCAAACCAGGATGAACCCGCACAGAACCTGGGTTGCTGCTCTCACGCTGTAACAAGTACCTGCCTTTTGGTCTGCTGGCACCGGTGACTCCCGCGTTTACAGAAGGCTCAGAAGAAAATCCAGTAATCCATTCCATCAAAACAGGAAAGGCTCAAGTAACGGAGGGTGGCTATTTAGGCTATGGATGATAGCAGTAAGCCTTTCCTTCATAGGACACTCCCCATTTTATCATGATGTTCCAGAACTATTTTCGGAGCACCTGGAATTAATAGCCCTTGTTTAAACTGCAGTAGCAGTTCTCGGAGCTTTGGCTGCAAGTCAAGACCCAGGTCAGTTTGCTGGTGGCTGCACCAGGAAGCATCACAGCAGCTTGCCCTTGCTTCGGACTGTTCCCAGTGTAAATCTTGAGTGAAAGACAGAAACAAGCCCAGAGAGCAGGAGCACAGAAAAACGATGAGTGAAGACTGGTGTGTACAGTGCCGAGCTGTTCTCTGTCGTTCATGTCATCAGTTGAAACATCTGGAGCTCTTTCATGTTATTTTCTTTTTAGCTGCACGGCACACTGATCTGGAGGGTTGGACTCACTTTGTGCAGATAGTCAGCTGGAGCAATCTGATAAAGATTGTTTGAAAAGTCTAAGACGCGCAGACGCCATCAAAGCTGGCTTCCCTCTCAAAGTGAAAAGTAAACACCGGGTCTTTTTCAAGGTGAACTTACTCAGCACATAAGTTCTGTGAAAAGGTCCTTCCCTCTGAGAAATAATTGTATGACCTCCTGACAGCAGACCTGAGAGCAGCACCACCAGATTCTCTAAAGACGAGGAAGGACTGCTGGCTTCTCCAATTTAAAAGTTAGCTTCTTTATTACAGGACAATATGTAAAAACTTACGGACGGGCTCCATTATCAGGAGATACGGAGACCTGATGCTTGCAACAGCCCCTGCAGCTGGGTTCACCCTTCCCTCCATCCCTCCCTCTCTCCCTCCCTCCCAGCTGCTGCTCGCCCTCGGGATCCTCCGTCTCCTTCCCTCCGCGTGCTGGCCCGCACGTGGCAGCCCCCGTGTTCCTGCTCCAGCCTTTGGGCACCAGAGCCACACTCCTGCCTTCCCCTGCCCCCAGCCCGAGAGGACCCGGGAACAAGGACCATTTCCAGACGTGGCCCGGTGCAACCCAAACTCAAGCAGTGCCGCAGAGGACCATGCCAGCGGGCATGGCTCCAGGCAACAGGAGCTCGGCGTGGCAAGCAGGAGCGGTGGGGAGCGACAGCGAGGGCCCGTGGCGAGGCGCCCAGTTTTCCTCACGGGACCTGCTGGAGCTTTCGGGTTTGCCTGGGGTGTGGGCTCAGCGTTCCGGCACAAACTCGGACAGCTCAGCACTCTGCTCACCACATCGGCCTCAGCTAACACCAGTGCTCCAGTGCAAACGTACCGCCTGATCTTAAACACGTTACACCTCGTACGCCCCTGCCCGCCGTGAAGCCCAGGCCGTAGCGGTCTCTAGACACCAGCCCTTCTTGCACGCCTTTCGCTACTTGAGAAGTACAATGTACAAGGCAGATATTTTGGATTCACCTCATGAACTGCTACTGTTGCTGGTAACGTCTTTTTCTCTGCTCCTGGGATCTAGGTAACACAGACTGCAGAATACTGTAGTTTGTTTGTGGGCACAGAAGTTAATTTTAATGCCAGTTTTTATACCTGAGATACTGTAAATGAGTATCTTCAACTTATATTGCCCATCGTAAACTTTTTTAACCTGTGAGTCATTTTCAAAATAATAAACGTAACTATTCCATAAAAATATCTCAACACAGAAGAGCCAGAAAAGTGAAGGACATGAACAGATGGCACATCAATCTTCTGCATTTATACAATTTGTTTTTTAATGCAAATAGTGTGGGTTGCCTGCTCTTGCCTTGGATATTGTTCCAAAGACGAGCACATTTTCTTATCTTTCTGGATCAATGTGACATTTGCAGTTATCATAAAGTGGGAGCCCATTTAATGATGTTAATGCTTCCTTAATGTAAAAATAAAATCACCTCCTTTATAAAAGCAAACAGATTAAAAGTCCCAAAGAGACCATTGAAATCTGTGACATTTGCAGTTACTGGTGGCTAGATGGCTTGATTATACACAGGTAAAAAATATCTTAAAAGCATTGTTTACGCTCATTAATCAGAACATTAAATAGGAAAGCAGGAGTCTCCTCAGCTAAAATCAGTTTTAAAAATGTATTAATAACAAGAAATAGAGGCATCATTTCATGCAGCCTGTTTAGACGGTTCAAAAAACCCCAAACTGCAAACAACCAAACTTATGGCCTTATGGCAGCTTGGTAAATCTTCAGACCCCAGATGTAATATGTGGTCTGCATTTTTATTTGCACATATTGGAAAGTGACTCTGCCAGCAGTCCCTGATTCATGCCTGCACCGTTCCCTCCACCGTGCCACCAAGCAAGTGGCACATCAATGATATTTCCATTCTTGCCCCCAGGAAAATCTGAATCTTTAGGTTTTGTACAGGGTTTTGGAAAAAAACAAAAAACCAAACCACCACTAACTAAAAAAACCCTCCTCTTCTGTTCTGGAATCTTACAAAAAGAGAAATTAAAAATTATTGAAATATCTCACTTGAAACTATTCCGAGTACAACGTATCCTGCAAGTCCCAGATTCCCAGACTCCTAAATTTGGCTGAGGCTACATTACATCTCTCTATTTCTAATAGGAAAAAAGTAACTAAATGGTACGAAGAACATAGTATAATTTTCGTCAAAAAACACTTTAGGAAAAAATCTGATTTTCAAACAACCCAGCATTTTTGCATTTGTGACTGTTTGAAAGTCAAAATGTGGTGATGGCTTCTGCGGATACATCATTCTGAGCAAAAAACCCCAAACCCAAGCCAGCCCTCTGAACTCCGCTCACGACGTTGCTCAGGAAAAGGGCCACGGCTCGCCCCGCGAGAGCCAGGCAGGCAGCAGGGCCAGCTCCAAGGGCCCCACCGCAGCCTGCTGACCCCCGGCACGGTCTGCGGCCCAGAAACCCCACGCACTAGTTCTTTTTTAAGCTTTTACAGCGAAGGAGGGATGAATGCTATCATCAGGAAGGGGTGGAAGAAACAGAATGAGTGAGAGTGAAGGGGTAACCCGGCATTCCCCCTGTGCACACTATCCCCTATCACCTCTCAGGCTTCTGTCCAGACCCGCAGCTTCTCGTAATAAAACTTCTTTGTAATAAAGCTTCTTCTTTATCACTGTTTTGGAGATGCTGTCCTCAGACACAGGCACAAAATGAGGGTCTGTTGTTGTCACCGGGAGCAAACCCCCTTTGAAATACCCTACTAACTAGAAAAGGTAATGAAAAAACGCCTTCCAATTCCCTGTCCTTCCCCTTCTGAATGAGCTGTTAAAAGACCAAGAAAAACTGTTATAGCGATACCATAAAAAGAAAAAAGCCCCAAAAAACAAAGAGCTCTCAGCTCCAGGCGTGTCCGAGGGGCTGGCAGGGAGAGACAGCGCCCACATGGGAAAGTTCTGTCACCCCATCTGAGATATCACTTAGCGGTGGCAGCTCTCCAGAGGCAGAACGGGTCCCACCTGTTTGCAATGTGTTTAGCTATTAATATTTATATAGTAGATCAAGTGGGTATAAAAAAAAAAGGGATGAATTTCATCAAATTGTATGTCATCTCTTGGTGGTGTAAAATAAAAACCGTTGCGGCAGGGGGAGAAGGGAATGGCTTGTTTTCTTGCCTTCCTGCAGAGCGAAATGTCGTTGCTCTCAAAATGTCTCAGCGCAAAGCACTTGGCAATCCCCTCGCTGTGATCCACACCGTGACATCCAGGCTAAATACTACGGCCATGGCCTGGCCCCAAAATCGCAAGGCTTTGAATAGCACCACACAAATAACACATTTATCAGCTCTGGGGCTCGACTTACAACACCAGAAAAAAAAAGAAAAAAAAAGGCAAAAAAGATTCACATTGGCGTGGAAGTCATTTTCTTACACTTCGCTTACTGTGCCGGAGAAAGCCCCTAAAACCATCTGAGTTTTCATTTTTCTAAGGTACCGTTCCATGGACTGCTGTGCCCAAGGGGAGCCCATCTCCCTACGCAGAGGTGCAGCCCCAGGGATGTTTCCTAACCCGGCAGACACGGGTATCCCAGACACACTGCTGGTGCTCACTGCTTTGGGACTTGTTCTGCTTTCTGTAAAATACTTCAGTATTCAACCGAGCAAAAGAGAGGAGAACAACTGATCGCCCAGTAATAACTTTATCATCATCCTTGGTATATATTTGAGGTGAAAGTAAACACTATATGTCTGAAGAGGCTAATTTCAGCACGGGAAAGACAGAAACATCCACTCTACGTGTCCCGTACCACCGAGCACGGAGCTCTTCCCAGGCAGGCGAGAGGCCGGGGCTGAGGATGCTGCTCTAATAATGTACGTCTTGCACGTTTTAGAATTGACCTGCCTGACAAAATTAAGATCTGAACCGCAAAAAATGGAAGGGTTTTAACAGAAAAAAACTAAAAGCCATTCATGCCAAAATGAATGCCCGCCTTTGGGCGGTGGCCCGAGTATTCACATTTTCTTTGCATAAATGGGAAGGCTGCCTGTCCCCGAGGGGTGTCCCCTAAACAAGGAGCAGGCAAGCAAGGTAGGGATCCAAACGGGATTTTCTGTTCAATCCTGTCAACATTATCCCATAATTTTTCAAAACTGAATCCAGTCAGGAAATTCAAATGGAGTCTGTGAGCAATTCCGTGCCTTCCGACACGTCTTTCGTCAGTGGATTAAGCAGCTGCCAAAACAAAAGCCGAACTCGCCTGGCCTCTGCGCTGGACAGGAACAGCACCCGAGAGCCCCCTGCGCAGAGGTGACAGGGCTCTGCCCCGAGTGCCGAGGCGAGGACGGAAGGGAAGGGAAACAGAGCTGCAGTTCCCACGCGCTGAGGGCTTATGGGTGGGAGCGGTTTCCACACCTTCCCACCTCTTCCCCTTCCCGCAGACACTCCCCAGAACGCCGGTGCCGGGAGCAGGCCCGGACAGGTGGCAGGGTCGGGGTGCTCTCTTTGCCCGCGGTACTTGTCACGGAACGGAGAGGAGAGGTCCTGCCTGCAACAGGACTGCGCGCGAGCCCCAGCGCTCAGTGTGCCTGGCAGGGGCAGGACCCATGTCCATCGCTGTTACGCCTCTCTCTTCCCCCTCACCCACACATGCACAAGAACCAAGCCCACACAGCCTCCTTTGCACGGTATCGCACAGTCCAGGGGGGAAATCAAGCCTAAGAAACATTAGAAAGAAGGAAATGATAAACCAGAATGACACACCGCAATCGTAAAAGGTCCAGGTCTAACCACGCCAGGAAACCTGGTGAGGGCAACTTGGACTAGCACGCGCGTTACTTGCCTCGCTCAGGTAACCAAGAAGCCACCTGTGACAAAGTGACCCCGGGCCCTGAGCCATGGTGTTCAGCTCAGCTCTCTTGAGCGGCCACTGCTACTTTCCTTTTAGTCTTAATCCAATCTCTCCAAGAGCTTTCATTTCCATCAGCCTAATCAAAGCCTTGCTATTTGCTATCATAGATTTTCAGCATTAGATTTCATGAAATCGGTATGAAGTTCTGTACACTCTTGCAGTAAATTCATTCTAATCAGAGTACGTCTCTCTTCCACGCAGACTCCTTCTACTAGAGGCATTTTGAAACCTGTGTGACTTCCTTCCTTCCAGAAATAAAAGCAATGAAACTCTTTCCTCTGTCCTTAGCTTCTATCCACTCGAGAACTTTCAGAGTTTGCAGTTTTAAACCAAGATTTTCTATTACTCTTTTTCACCCTCCATTCAGCAAGTACTTCCAAAGAGCAGGCTGTTTTAAAGTTTCGCCCTTCTCAAGGTCCCCTTGTCGGTACAGAGGGCTCAGCAAAGTTCCCTGTGTATAAGGAGGGGAGCACCTTGCTCCGGAGGCAGAGGGGATGGCAGCACCCAAACGAGCCACCCTGCCATTGCAGGGCTGCAGCAAGTCACCGGCGACGTGCTGATGGGTCTGAAGGGAAGATGGGAGCCGCTCACGGCCAGGGAGCTCTGAGCCCAAGAAGTCTCCAAAGAGTAGCGAAAGCAGCAGCCAGCTTCGTTCCTTTTTCCTTCCCGCAGCCACTCAAGCTCGGGGGACCAAGTCTGTTTCTTTGGCTTTGACCCTAAAGGGGAAAAAAACCCTAATTTTGTGGTCTACACATACTTACTAACAGCCTTGCTTATCTTCAGGTTTCTCTTTTTATCTCCAGGTGTCCTCTACAGCTTTCCCTGAGGACCAAATCCAGGGCCCAAGGACCCACTTCTGGCACACGGGTGACCAAATTCCTCCCTGGATCTGTCAGGACAACTTGACCAAGACCAAGCTGTTGCTACTGGCCAGTCGAGTGCCACTTTGACTTGCCCCAGCTCTACAGTGCAAACCTCTGAGTGAACCAACTGCAGCCAAAGACTCCATCATTTAGTCCTAACTAAGATGCCTCTTCATTGAGTCCTGACTTTCTACTTGTTCCATCCGGAGAGACCAAGGAGACTGATCAGTGTCAGCGTGATTGTGTCAGAGAAAAGGAATCAGTTACGCCTCCATGGGCAGCTCTCATGCTTCAGGAGACACTTTTACACCGTTTTAAAACAATTTTTCATGAGACAAAAGAGAAAGCAGTCATGGCCAGCATAGCAGAGAACAGACGTAAGGAATGTTGACTGTATGGGACATTTTTTTTAACGCTCATATTGATTTTCAGTTAAAATAGTCTTCTGCTTTCCAGAGATATAGAACCGTGTAGGAAACAATGTCAGTAAGGAGCACCAGACTCAAGCCACCTTTCCTCTGCCACCTTGAATTCAAGGAAAATCGGATCTGAATGCGGATTCAATTTATTATCAAAAAACCCCCCACCCCAAGCTTTTCATAAAACAGAAACTGGAAAAAGGTTACGTTAAAAATGAGAGATCAAAGACAAAAAGAATGCAAAAATGACACTGTAGGTCGCATCAAGGCCCATCTAGGTTGTCACTTCATCTCCCAGGCAAACTGGTAGTGGATACCAAGCCCAGTTAGCATCATTTCTGTTTAAAAAACGTGAGAGTTCTGCAGAGTGAACAAAAAGAGGACTCATATCCTGTCCTGCCTGGCCACTGACACATCACCACTTCCAACCCACGCCAGCAAAATGCCAGCTCAGCCTCGACTTTGTCACAATGTAATTTTTTGCCAAACTAATCCCAGTCTTAGGGAATCAAGAAACTGGATAAACGGAAGGAACCTTCTCTCCCCTGCAAGCCCACCAGAGGAACCTCCGCACGCACATGTACGACATCAGCCAGAGCAGCCCGGGTGCTTCCCAGGGGTGCCATCCCCAGCAGCGTCCGCCGGCGCAGACGGCATGCCCAAGGACACGGCCGCAGGGCGAGAGCTGGCCGAGAGCCTGGCAAAGCCCTGCTCCTGCCGTCCGCCTCCCCAGCCCTCGGGACGAGGGCACCCCGGGCCCGGTGAGGCGGCGATGCCGGCCGCCCTGCCGGGCTGAGCCATGCCGGGGCTGCGCGGTGCCTGGCTCGCTCGCCTCGTCTGCCTGCTCGGGGCTGCAGGCGAGGCACCACGACACAGCCGCACACGTTGCCGCTTCAGCGTCTTTCAATCGCTTCCTCCTCCATTCAGACGAGTGCTGAAACCCCCGTGTGGCTGGCAATTCCTGGAAGAGGACAGATCTTTTCCAAAAGCTAGGCGGAACTTAAAGTAGATACAAAATAATACTATAGATTTTCTTTCTCTCGCTCGCTCATCACAGCCCTAAGATTAGCATAAAAATGTGCTATCCTAACTAAGCAGTCTGTTAACTGATAAGCTATCAAAAAATCATCTGTTATTTTTATAGCTCAAAGGCAGATGCCATTTCAAGAACCAGAGTTGATTGAGTAGGATTTTTAGTGCTTCGTAGATTTATCATTGTAAACTTGAGGTATTTTAAAACAGAATGATTCAAGTCTTGAAATATTACCTCAAGAGCAATCAAGCATTAGGATTTTTGCTGGTCTTAAGTTTTATCTGGGATGAAATCATTTAATCTCATATCATAAAGAATTCGAGCTGCTTCCTAATGTGTGCACTAAAAAAAAAAAAAAAAAATTTTTTTTGCCTTACAGTCCAAACCGATGTAATTAATCAAAAGGGTGGATGTCAGAGCTTCCCAGCTCCTCCTGCCGGGCCCCCCCCCGCACTTTCTGTTCGTACCCCTTCTCGGGGGCACGACTGGCCAGCACCTCAGGCAGCCAGCTGCAATCAGGCTTACTGCCTCAGGTTTAACGGTGTAATTGGCTTGGCACCGGTGAGCTGCCCTGCCATATCTGCCCGATTACGCTGCCGTGTGCTGTGCAGACCCCGTACTGCGAAGCTGAAGCACACGCGCCGCCGCAGCAAAGGAAGGAGACTACCAACACGCGTGTTGCACTCGGTAAACCAAGGGTGCGGAGTGTTTCAGTAGCAGGCAGAATGGAACGGGGCCAGCGTGCAGCGTGCAGGAAGAGAGAGGAACATGTGGAAGATCGCTAACCCCACACCACGTGTGACGTGGCCGCTGCATCAGGGAAGTACGTATCACCGTGAAGAAGCCATCAGCGATACGCAGGGCATCGAAAAGCTCCAGTGGAGGGGCTTCTCCTTTCCTAATGAGAGACAGGTGCCAACAGGAATTAAGAGTCTGCAACCAGTTATTGCAATTAATACTGAACTTTTGTGAGTTCTACAAGCTTTCACATCAAGGCACGGGGCAGACTGGCTTTCCAGGGCAGCTCTTCCACATTTTATACCAGTCAAAACAATTAGACATACCTCCTAGCTGATGTCCTCTGAGAAAGAGGCATGACATTACCCCCAAAAAAGAAATACCAGGAGTGTCAAAACAAGCATATCACCCATTTTCAGAGAAACTTGCCTCTGAAATACTTCAGTGCTTACGACAGCACAAGCTTGAGGTTTTGCTGGGATGAGCCTCCTTTTTCACTGTCTTTCACTCAGCGGAGGGTTCTCCGCACAAGAAAAGAAATCAGTCAGAAAGCAGACTGGGACTTTTGTGGGTTTTTTTGAGCAAGAAATACTCAACCAGCCCAAAGAGCCAGCAAAGCACCAGAGTATCTAGATACAGCCTGGCAGACCACAAACGTATTTTTTTGGTGTCGGTTCAGCGTGTGGCATTTTGAAACGTCCGTCAGAACTACGCTGGTCACCAGTTAATCCCAGCGCACGGTGTCTTGCGCTGATGCTCTGCACAGAGGCATGTCTGCACGGCTGAGCGGTTCTGGGAGCCTCCAGCGAGATTCCCGAAGGATCCCTGGTTCCACGTGCTCCTGACTCCTGCAGGCAGCGGAGCTCCTCATTACACGGCAAACACGCACCTTCCCCAAAGCACCTTCCGCTTTACTCCATCACTCCCGTCAGGGACAGAAGACCCCTCAAAAGCCTTAATAAGGTTAAGAACAGTACTCATTTATCTCCCTGGGTCCACGGAGCCACCAACCTGCAGCCACCTCCCAGAGCTCACGTGTTCTCTCGGGGGCACCCTGCCGTCGCTGGAGGACAGCGAGGGCACCACGGCCGGTGGCTTGGCCGCTTGCCTGCTGCGCAAGGCGCTGAGCTTTCGGGAGCCCTGCCTCCCTCTGCCCCGCGCAGCACGGGTCGTGCGCATCTGAGGAACAGCTGTAGCTTGGGAAAGGGGAAAACCCGTCCCGATACTCGCTGTCTCCCAAGGTGCACGGTTCACGCAGAATCCCCGACCACCTTTCGCTGCAGGCGTAAGCTCACCCTGTCCTTGCTCCAGCCCAACCAGAAGCTGTGTTGGTGTGTCCACGGCCCAGCTCAGGCCCAGTTTGTGCGTCCAGCCGTGAGTCAGGGTGCCAGGCTGCGGGGTTCCCTGGGTCCTGGCGAGCAGGGACAGCATGCAGAGAACCAGCACCTGCTTCAGCGGCCCACCTCAACGCCCTGGCCAGCATCATGGTGGCCTGGAGAGGCAACCCGAGGGGGAAGGAGGCCCACGTCAGCCTCGCCAAGCTACCCTGTGGTAAACATTAGAAGCGCTGCCTCCTTCTAGGGTTTTACAGACCTTGTGCCGTGGAAAATAAGAAATAAACAAAAAAAGGAAATGAGCCTCCAATAAAAACACCCACCAGCTTTTCAAACAGCAAAGACAAAGCTCTCCACGCAGTGGCAACTGCCTCCCAAAGGCAGGGTCTCCGGCTCAGCCCCTGCCGCTGCTCGAAGGGCTCCGGGTTCCAGCCTCTGCCAGGAGCGCGCGAGGGGAGCGGGTTCGGGAAGCGGCACCACGTGCTTGCGGACGCGCTGCCAAGGCTCTCAGCAAGCGACAGCGGCATCCCAGAGATTCATACGCTCCACGCAAATGGATTTTAAAAGTCAAGCACAGCAAAATGCTGGAGCAGGTTAAAAGCTGCTGTGTCAAAGCTGAAAGACCGTGAATGGTCCAGGGACACCTCACTTTGCGCATGAATTTGCCCCGTCAATTTTTAGCAGCCAGTTCCCTAAGAGGCCTCGACTTTTGCCATCTGTCTCCCAAAGACAAAGGCAGAGATGTTTTTCTTGCCCAAAACAGTTAGCCGTCATCAAACAGCTCTGTACTTACAAGGCCAGCCTTCCCGACCTCTCTGGCTAGACCAACTCCTGTTACATTAACCTCTGACCTCGAGTCTCCTTAACAGCAATATTCCTGGGCACTGTAATTTCCCTCCCACTGTGTTGGCTCAGGGAAATATTTACTATCTTGGCTTCAGAATTTATTTTTCAACAGAAGTGGCAGGGACCACACCATTCCAGCCCCTCCTCGTGCAGTACAAGTGAAGTAATTCCCAAGATATTATTTTACCCGAACAAATGTGCTTCAGAGTCTCCTTAGCTTCGTACGAAGCCCTGACTTCCTATCAAAATCAAACAGGGACCTTGTCAGATCGGAGATGGATATAAACAAGAAATGGGAGCCCATAATTGGTGATGGAAATCAGATAAGCCCCTCTTAAATACAACCATTGATAGAGAAATGGAAACTCAAATTACCTTTGATTAAGTCTCTTAAGAAAATAAAGCGAGGGGGAGGGAAAGGAGGGCCTGGCTTAGTAAAACCACCCTCATGGATAAAATCACTGGGAAAGGAGTGGAAGGAGATGGCTGCAGCTTCTCAAACTCCCCAGGCTGGACGCAGCAGGACTGGAGCCAAGGAGAAATTCCTCCCCCGCCGTAAGCAGTGTCAGTGCTCGTGACAGCGGGTCCCACAGAAGGAGCCGTGACAGGCGTTACGTCTCTGTCTGACGCTCTCGTTACTCGAGCCTCCATAGCCAGAGACCGTGCAGAGGTTACGCGCAGAAACTCAGCTGAAGGTAGATGGGGACGCACGATACCAGCTTCCTGCAGGCTTTTTAGATTTGTGGGGTTCGTCTCATTGCTTCCACATTTAGGTAAATCAGATTATTTCAAAACTGGACTATGAGGACTGAGGAACTCGCTCGATGACTTCAGGGCAAACCAGCTATGGCTTTGGTTGTAAGCCTGCCTGGTGCACTGCTAAACAGGAGAAAAAATAAAAACTGTTTTGTTGCTGGAGATCTGGCTGACCTCTTCAGCTAATCTGAATTTCTCGCCATTTAATTGTAGTTCATTGTAGTGACCAGGGACTTGTAGACATTTCATCCAACTGGGAAAGAAATTAAATTTGTGGATGTACACCAGGCAGGGCAAAAAGAACAACTTCTAAAATGGACCCAAAATAAGCAAAAAGAAGGAGCCTCCGCTGTACAATGTACTATTTTTCAGTAGCCCTGTTTCCATTTCCGTGACCTGCTCCCTCTTTCTGCCCCTCCCCATCCCCCTGACACGGCTTCTTACACACTTGAGAACACTGCTCCTGGTCCGAAAGCAAGCCCCAAGCCCCAGATATCCTCCTGACACGGAGGACAAGGCAGGCTCACTAACACCTCCCGGGCAGCGAGCGGCTCTGCTCGGCTGGCGCCCAGCTGATGCGGAGCTCTGGCCGCAGCCCCGCACAGGAGCCGCAGCTGGCGCAGGACCGCTGGCACAGGGGCTCAGCACCGTGCTCACTGCCCGCATCACGCCAGCAAATGGGGATGGAGCCGCTCCTCACCCCCTCCAAAAGCTGTTCCGGAGGCTCTGCTAGGGCTGAGCTGTGGAGACCTGTGGCAGCTGAGAGGCAACGGCCACACGCACACGAACTGCTCCTCTCCCTGCTGCGCTGCGAAGGGCTTTGGCAAGGAGAGGTGGGTGCCGGACCCGCTGCTGCGCAGAGCGTGGCTGGTGGCTCCCAGCACAAGACGGAGCTGTGTACGTTGTGCCATGCGTTCTTACGCCCGCTCCTGCCCAGGGCCCACGGCAGGGAAGCAGCTGGCGTGGTGAGAGGGGGAAGACTGACTGCGGGGCAGGGTGGTGGCCCCTTCGGGCAGCGCGAAGAGCTGTGCAGGGCAGGGTCAGGTGGGAAACGCTGGGCTTGGCTGTATTTCAGTCTAGGGATGCCAAACAACACTGGCCCCTCTGCTGCGCAGACACTCTGGTTCTCCCTGGGAAAGCCACAGCACGGGGCTGCCATGGCCGCTCCCTGAACCCGCGCGGCCTCAGCCCAGCATCCCCGTGCTACCCGGGGGGTAACGCAGTGCACGGGCACAACTCAGGGGACACGCACTGTGTCAGATGTCAAAAGCTCCCTTTCACACAATACGCCCAGCTCTGAGCACGACCCAAGCCCACGTCCTTCGGCAGCGCGCACCGACGCATCCGCGCCGCGGCCAAGGTCACCCTGCAGCCTGCCACCGCGTCGCCGCACCCACACCACCTCCCGCGCCCCGCAGCTTCGGATCGGGCAGCCGAGGCTCAGGACAGGTACAACTGCGAAGCTACTGTAAGTAATACCTTCGGCTTAATTACAGACCAAAACCCTATCTGCGGGTCAGTACTCTGTCAGCACAAATCAGCATTTTCACACAGTATTACATTTCTCTATTTCTTTTGGCTGACAATACTGGATACTGCCCAAGTCGGTCCCTAATGACCACAATAATCATTCTTATCTGGGCTCTAATCAGTGTCATGTGTAACCTTATCACGTACACATCTTTGTAAACGGGCAGTGTTTAAACACATGTAAGGTCATAAGGAACACTAATATTTTGAGCAAGTTTGTGAAACGCAAACTACTTATTTTTTGAAGAATGTTTAAAATTAAAACTTCTGATTCTGGCAAACTAGATATTTGGGGGCTGTTGGGCTGAAATACAGCTGCATGCAAAGCTGATCTTTATAGTGACGGATGGGTCCCTCTGTGCCGATAAAACTCAGATTTAAAATATTTCTTTTAATTGTTATTGTCTTTGTGCTCAAGGACTGATTGTGGGAAAAATGCCATTCTCTGACCATAAAAATAAAAAGAAAATACAATAAAGCAGTAATTGGTCAATGATGATTGAACTAACGACTTTACGGTGCCAGTCAAACACGCATAATAATTGCTCTTTGGACTCTTTATGAAGGTACACCACTGTTTCATAAGACTAATCCAGCATTATAAGTTCTTCATTTCATGTCAGTTTCCACCATTATCACATAAGCCTTATGATAAATTGCACACATTATTAAAGTTTCCTAATTTAGACCACGTAACACATGATAAAAGTGAAGGGCTACGTCCACCAGAAGCAGGTCAGATGCAAGTTGTCCCCAGGACAGCCCTTACTTTTTTCTTTTTGAAATCTGAATGACAGGGCTTTGGAAGCGTCGGGTGCCACGATCCACCCCGTCCCCCCGCGGCGGGAGGCAGGGGCCACGCCAAGCTCTGGGGAGCTGCGGCGGCGAGGGGAGGCGGGAGCCCACCT
>Ga0181612_123606_pt1 | contig 14634 bp, 13 predicted proteins | sample HoacroProtozoa21_FD_119630 | JGI IMG/M metagenome (GOLD analysis project Ga0181612, IMG submission 119630) | Hoatzin crop microbial communities from Cojedes, Venezuel. Combined Assembly of Gp0051906, Gp0051904, Gp0051908 | reverse complement strand
TCCCTTGAGGTCATCTTCCTTCATTGAAACGGAAGAACCTGCAAGGTCGCTCTTTTTCATCGTACCATAGCCGACTACCACAACCTCATCGAGGAATTCGCTGTCCTCTGCGAGAGTCACATTGATTGTGCTCTGGCTGCCAACAGGGATTTCCTGGGTTGCATAGCCGATAGAAGAAAAGACAAGAACTGCTCCGTCCTTGACATTGAGGGAATAGTTGCCGTCCAGGTCGGTGATTGTACCGTTGGTGGTACCCTTTTCCTGAACGCCAGCCGAGATGACACCCTGACCGGTGTTGTCGATTACCTTACCGGTAACCGTCCTGGTCTGGGCCATCACTGTTGCGGTGCCTGCCAGGAGGCACATCAACAAGCTGATAAATAGCTTTCTTTTCATGCTATTGCTTTTTGGGTTAAAATTAGTTAATATATTGGTTTAAAAATTCGCTTTTGACTTCACTCAGGCGGGGTTCCCAGAGGTGGATGCTGTGCATCGACAGAGGGAAGCAAACCCACTTTTTGGTGGACTTTATCTGGTTGAATCCGCCGAAATTGGTGCGGGGCGGGCAAACATTGTCCTGCAAGCCGTAGCACATGATTACAGGGCACTTAATCTTATCTGCAAAATTCTTTACATCAAAGTATGAGAGGGTCTTGTAGAGGTCCGCATCGGCGATTCCCTCCTTTTCGGCCTGAGGGAGAATCTCGTTTGCGGGCCAGTCGGCAACCTTCATGTAGTTGGGGAAATCGCTCATGAAGGGCACCATAGGGCAGATTACCTGATACAAATCAGGCACAAGGGCAGCGCTGACAAGGGTGAATGCACCTCCCTGGCTGGCACCCTCGGCATATACTTTGCTGAGGTCGGCCTTTTCCAGAGTCTTTACAAAGTCCAGAGCCCTGACGCAGTCAAGGTAGGACCCACGATAGAAATATTTGTCCTTGTCGGAGAGACCACGGCGAATCCAGTCGCGCACGGTGGTAGGGGTCTCGCAAAGGCCCTGCTCACGGGTGCTGATGGTAAATTCAATAAGTTCGGGTGCGGCTGAAGGGTCGGGGGTCCAAGGCATGGCGCTATAGCCGTTGAAGGTCACTTTGACGGGATATTTGCCGTCTTTTACAGGTTCGGTAAGGATACCCTTGATGCGCTCGCCACCCCAGGAGGTCATCTCCACGGTATAGGTGTTGCGCAGCTCGTTGGACTTTTCGGGAACAAGGGTAAGCTTGTAGTTGGGAGCAACCTTGGCGAGCTGGGCGAGGTTTTCGGCCCAGAATTCATCGAAATCAGGTTGCTTGTCCTGGGGAGAAACGGCGCTTTCGGGGTCGCAGCCAACAACAAAACTGCGCTCCAGCACATCGCCGTCAATTTTGAGGTTTAGGATGTAGAAACCGGGTTCGAGGCCGAGGTTGAAAGAGATTGTATCCACGCCCTTCTTGGGATGGGCAATCTTGGTGAGGGTCTGCACAGGCTCGTGCTTGTCGGTAGTGATTTCCACCTTGACGGGAGCTTCCTTCACCTTGCCGTACTTGGCAGCAACGGCTACGCGGAGGGGCTTCTGGTCGGCTACGGTGAACATCCAATCGTTCTCCAGAACGGGGGTTGCAGAGTAGCTTGCGTTGATGTGCTTAACTGCATCCTTGAGAGGTTCGAGGGTACTTACATCGCTGACATACACGGAGTTAAGGCCCTGAGGTTCCTGAGCAGGGTCGCCGCAGTAATCGTCGCCGGGCTGCCAGGACTCATGCGCCTTTTGGGCATATCCGCCCCAGGCCCAGAAGTTCATGCCGGCTACGCGACCGCCGTGCTCATTGCCGTCAACCACCCTCTCGGCGATAAACTTGTAGTACTGGTCGCGAGCCCAGTGCCAATCGGTGAGATTGGTGCCTGCATTGTCGCGAGGGAAGCCAAATTCCTCAATCACAATGGGCTTGTTAAGCTTGTCGGCGATGACTGCGTGCTTTTCGATATAGGCAGCAGTGGAATCCACCGAAACACCGTATTTGTCCTGAGGGCGGTCCTGGTCTACCCAGTTCCAGTTGTAGGGCCAGATGTGAACGGTGAGGTAGTCGATATCGGGGCAGGAGTGCACCTTTTCGCAAAGTTCGGCACTGCCTTCGCAGCCCCAAATGCCCTCGCTACCGCTGGAAACCATGTGATTGGGGTCAACTTCCTTGATAACGCTGGCTGCCTTCCACATCCAATCCACAAATTTCTGCTGCACCTCAGGGTCGGAGGAGAAGCAGCGGGGCTCGTTGGAAATCTGCCAGGAGAAGATGGCGGGGTCGTCCTTGTAAGCAACGCCGGTAACGCTGTTGGTGCGACCTACGATAAAGCGAAGATGGTCATAGAACAGCTCCTGGGCCTTCTCGTTGGTGGAGAACTGCGCCATCTGCTGCATAAAAGGCCAGTAGCCATCCCTGGAGGGGATAAGAGCGGGGCCTGCGCCAGCCCATTCGAGATAAACTCCGAAGCCGCCGGACCATTCCCAAGCGTTGTTCATGAACAGCACAGCCTTCATGTCGCGCTTAGCGATTTCGGCCATGAAATAGTCCAGACCCGCCAGCAGGGTGTCGTTATAAACCCCGGCTTCTTTCTGCAGGGTGGGCTCGATTCGGGTGGGAATGCCATCGGGACCTTCGGCTCCTACCAGCACCCTAAGGTTGGTAACGCCCAGTGCCTTAAGGGTATCAAGTTCCTTGGCAAGTCGCTCCCTGTTTCCACCGCGTCCTTCGGACGCAAGTATGGGTCCGTACCAAAAATTGGTGCCGACAAATGATATTTTTTTACCGTTTTGAACGAAATTGCCATCCTTGACGGAAACAAATGTATCGTCCTTCGTTGTAGAGCATGCCGATAAAATCATGAGAAGAATCGGCAGAATAGTCCATTTGGCCTTCATTTTAGTGCTTCTTCGCTGTTTTCAATTTATATCCAAAGGTACGAAGAAAGCACAAGTTAAACAAATACAATTTTAACCGATTTCGATATTTTCCGCTCTAGACGATGGCCTTGTTGTGCTTGTAGAGTTCGCGGAACTCCCTTGGGGTAAGCCCGCGCTTAGCCTTGAAAATACGGTTGAAATTGGAGAGATTGTTAAAGCCGCTGCGCTCGCAGATTTCCGAGATATTGTCCTGAGTATCAACGAGAAGACGGGCTGCAACCCCCAATCTGATATCGATAATGTACTCCTTTAGTGGACGCCCCGATGCCTTGGAAAAATAGCGGCTAAGCGAGGGTGGCGCCATACCCACCATCTCCGCCATCTGGTCCAGCCGGATGTCTTCGGCATAATGGTCGCGCACGAACTGTTTGATTTTCATCATCTTATCGCTCTCAGGCTTGGCTTCTTCGCTTACGAAGGACACACTGGACAGCTCGCGGGCCTGGTCGTCCTTGGACAGCACATTCAGCATGTGAAGGAACTGCAGGAACTGCTCGAAGGGGTCTTTTACCCCGGCCAGGCCGTCCAGAATTGCATAGACATGCATAATGGCACTCAGGGAATAGGACAGCCCGTGCTTGGCGCGGGAAATCATCTTGGCAATCGACTGGAACTGGCTCTTTGTACCCAGCGCTTCGGCAAAAACTGCGGGGGAAAACTGGATGGTTACTTCCCTCATATTCTGCGACTTACACTTCCCCTGCTCCCAATAATGCTCCAGTCCGCCGCCAATCATCACCAGCTCAAACTCCCCTACCGTCTCCACGCTATCGCCCACCACGCGAACCGCCCCTTCGCAGTGTTCTACGAAGTTCAGCTCATATTCATTGTGCCTGTGCGCGGGAAAATCGAACTTCTCCTTGCGCCTGTCTACGATGTAGAAAAAGTCCTTTTCGGACAGCGGGGTAATCTCATTCAGTATCTCTGCCATAACGGGAGCAAAGATACTGAAAAATTGTTAAAAAAGTACCAGTCTAAAAAATAGATTGATATTTTTTACTATTCCTCGGCAAATAGGGAGATAATGTTAAGGATAACCTGCGAGGCCTTCTGCATATTCTCGAGTGTTACCCATTCCATCTTGCCATGGAAGTTGAGTCCGCCGGCAAAAATATTGGGGCAAGGCAGGCCCTTGAAGCTAAGGTTGGCACCATCGGTGCCGCCGCGGATAGGCTGGATGCGGGGTTTTACGCCGGCCATCACCATCGCCTTCTCGGCCTTCTCTACAATGTGATAATGGGGTTCAACCTCCTGACGCATATTGTAGTACTGGTCCTTGATAACGGCAGTTGCGGTGCCTTCGCCATAGCGATCGTTGATAAAGTCCACACACTTCTGCATAACGGTCTTTTTCTGCTCGAAAAGGGCGCGGTTGTGGTCGCGGATGATATAGGAGAAGTCGGCCTCCTCAACACTCCCCTTGAAGGAAGTGATGTGGAAGAAACCGTCATAGCCTTCGGTGTATTCGGGCCTCTGGTCAATCGGGAGCAGAGCATTCAGCTCCATACCAATCAGGATAGCGTTCAGCATCTTGCCCTTGGCATAGCCGGGATGCACATTGCGGCCCTGGATATGAATCTTGGCAGAAGCGGCATTGAAGTTCTCAAACTCAAGCTCGCCAACATCGCCGCCGTCCATTGTATAGGCGTACTTGGCGCCGAATTTGGCAACATCGAACTTAACCACGCCGCGACCGATTTCCTCATCGGGAGTGAAGCCAATCTTGATGGGGCCGTGCTTAAATTCGGGATGAGCCATAATGTACTGCACTGCATCCATGATTTCAGCAACACCGGCCTTATCGTCAGCACCCAGCAGGGTGGTGCCGTCGGTGGTAATCAGGGTTTCGCCCTTATGGTCCAGCAGCTCAGGGAATTCCGCAGGCTTCAGATACAGCCCCTCAACCCCCTTCAGGGCGATGTCAGAGCCATCGTAAGCCTCTATTATTTGGGCATTTACATTCTCACCGGAAGCATCGGGAGAGGTATCCACATGGGAGATAAAGCCAATGGCAGGCACCTCATCCCCAACATTCGAAGGGATGGACCCCATTACATAACCATACTCATCGAGGCTGGCCTCTACGCCAAGGTCATTCAGTTCTTGAGTCAACATCTTCAGCAGGTTCAACTGCTTGGCTGTTGACGGCTGACTCTGTGATTCCTCGTTGCTCTGAGTGTCCACCTTCGTGTACCTCAGGAACCTGTTCAGTAGCTTCTCCATTGTCTTTCTCCTTTTCTTTTTCCAGTTTATTTTGATATTTCTGCTTGTAGCGCTCTACATAGCGTTCCAGGCGCTCATCTTCCTTTTGTTTGCGCTTAGCTTCGCGAGCGGCCTGCTTTTCGGCACGAGCGCGGGCCTTGGCAGCCTTCTTCTCGGCCTTAGCCTGAGCCTTGGCAGCATCCCTAGCATCCAACTCTGCCCAGCGAGCCTCCTTTTCTGCCTGCTTGCGCAGCCTTTCCTGCTCCCTCAACTCTGCCTTTGTCGGCTCCTTCGGAGCAACTGTGGCGGTAGAATCGGGGGTCTGGTTCAGCAGGGAATCAACGCTGAATTTCAGGGTATCGGCGTACTCTCCAACCGAGGTATTCAGGCTGTCGATTGCGTCCTGAATATCCACTGTAGGCGCTTCTGCTGCGGTTTTTGCGGTATCAGCGGGCGCTTCTTCCTTCTTGGCAGATTCCTTGGCCTTCTGCTTGTTTTTGGCGGCCTTTAGCTGGTCGCGAACTTCCTTCATATAGCCAGGGAAGTAGATTTCGGTCTGAGGGAAGGCTGGCTGCGGTCTGCTGCCGAATATCTTGCGCTCACTGGCCCTGATGGAGAGGTCGGTGATATCCTCCTTGCCCTTGGGCTTGCGCTCCGGCTGCCAGTTGAAACCCTTGATTTCGCGGTCTACCTGCTTTAGCTGCGGCAGAGGATAAGCATCGTTCTTGGGAGCGTCGAAATAATGAATTCTATCCAAATCCCCATTCTTGAAGAGGGCGGAGAGCATCTTGCACTCTACCTTGTTTACGGTGGCATATTCCTGCTTTTCTTTTAGGAAGAATACCGCTGTAGCGCCTCCTAGGGCATCAAATCGCCTTAGCGAAGCGGTGGTGTCGAAGTAGGCCATCACTTCGGTGGAGCGGATTTGATCGTATAATTCCTCAGTTTCCTGGGTGATGATAAAGGCGTTGGACATCAGGCTGACCCTATCCACGCTATTGCCCTTGACCAGAGCGGCGAGGGAGTCGGCGCTGTACTGGCGGTTGCCATCGTTCCAAACTACGGGGTCGATATAGAAACGGGCGATGGAATCGAGGTCGCAGTAGCGCAGGGAGTCGCAGCTCACCTGGATATCGCGGCGGTAGATTTTGACATTGCCAATACCATAGACAAAGCCTATCTTGGTGGTATCCAGCGGCTCCGGCTCGGTAGCTAGGGAGTCTGCGGCAGTGGTCAGGCTGTCGGCGGGGGCTTCTTCTTGTTCCTCCATTGGTGGAAGTTCGTCCTGAGGCTCAGGCGCGTTCGGTTTCCCTAGGTCTGCCGGGGGCTGCTCCCCTTGAGGTTTGCCGTTTTGCATTCCCTGCAAGGCAGGGTTCATCATTCCGGCCTGTTTGGCAGCCTCTTCCTCCTGCTGCTTGCGCAGTTTTTCAGCCTCTTCGGCTGCTTTTCGGCGGTAGGCCGTCACGGGGTCGGCATGGATTTCCTCCAACCTGGTGGCGCAGGCGTCAATTTCGGATTGAGGGATATCGCACTTCTTAATTGTCTGATACACAAGGGTATCCGCACCCATATAGATGGTATCAATCTGGGTTCGTTTCTCTATTTGCTCCTTGCCGAGACTGTCCACTCGCTTGTAAGTCTTTTCCTCCGAGGTCTTCATTGCCACGGCGGCTTCCTTGCTCAAGGTGACCTTTGCGAGTGAATCCTGATAATACATATAGTTGGCCACAGCGAAGACATTGCGGGTTGTATCCTGCACCTGCACATGGCCTAACATCTTGATATCGTCGAAGTTACGGTAGTAATAGAGGGAATCGCACCAAACCTCCTGGTCGGGCGACATTGCATGCACATGGTCCCTGAAGAAGAAGGTTTCAACGGGGCGATTGTACCAGCCCTTGCCGGCGGAAAGCATGTTCCCATCCTTCCAGAAGTCGATTTCCGTCTTGAACACCGCCTTGTTGGGCACGCTCTCATAGTCCAGCTCGGAGGTGCGCACAAAGATGCTGTCGGTGTACATGTTTACATTGTTGCGGAAGGTGAAAACCCTCAGGCGGGCGCTGTAGGACCCGTCAGTGCTCTCGATTATCTGCCCGTCCTTGCTGCGCATGGACCCACCTTTGCTGAAAAAGGCCAGTGAATCTCGGGTATTATAGTCGAGGAAGTGAGTGCGCAGGGTGTTGCGGTCCTTGTCTTGGAGTTGCACCAGATTGCCTCGGCACTGCACCATGTCCTGGTCCACTATGTAGTCCATCTTGTCGCTGGTGAGGATGGTAGCGTTCTGCACCACCTTTACATGGCCTTCGGCGTTGATAATCCTGGCCTGAAGGTCCCAGAGGGCGGTATCGCAGATAAGATAGGTGCCGTTGTGCAGGAAGGTGGCGTCCACCGATTTACGGTAGTTGCGCCCGTTTTTCTCGATGAGTTCAAGCGATGTGGCCTTAATCAAGCGTACAAGGGAATCCCTCCTCTCGCCCATCTGGGCCCAAAGAGGAGTTCCTGCCAGAAAGGCCAGCAGTAAAAGGACTATTTTCTTATTTTTTCGGCCCATCCTTTACGGGTAAAGTCGCAGTCCTTGAACATAGGGTCGATGATGATGTAGGTCTCCCCTATCTTCTTGTCTATGAACTCGTTAATGGCTTTATTCTGTTTAATATTCCGCACTCCATCCAACAACGAAGTGTAATCGTTTTCGAAGGTTGCGGTGTGCGCGGGAACTATCTTGTCGAGGCGCACAATCTTGTATACCAGTTCGCCGTCGCGGCCCTCGTTGTCGCGGGAGGCGATAGGGTTGGATATCTGCCCAACCTCAAGGTCCTGCACTGCTGCATAGTCCTCGGGTTTGAGCTGGTCGATTTCAAAATAGGAGCTGCCGGTGTTGGGGTCGGACATCTGACCGCCGTTGGTGCGGGTTGCAGGGTCCTCTGAATACAGGCGGGCAGCCATCTCAAAGGAGATTTTGTTGCTGTCTATCAGATTCTTAAGAGAGTCCAGACGGGCAAAAGCCTTTTCCTGGTCCTCGGCGGTGTACTTGGGTTTGAGCAGGATGTGGCGGGCGTTGAAAAGGTCACCCTTCTTCTCGATAACCTCGATAATATGGAAGCCGTCAGGGGTCTCTACAATCTGGGATACCTTCCCGGGCTTAAGCGACATTGCTGCATCGGAGAAGGCGGGCCAAAATATTGATTTTGAGGCCATTCCGAGCTCGCCACCCTTACGGGCGCTGCCGGGGTCCTCGGAGTACAGACGGGCCAGGGTGGAGAATTTCTCGCCGTTTATGATACGCTCGCGGATGTTGAGCAGCCTCTGCTTGCAGGCCATCTTGGCAGCTTCCCTGTCGGGATAGACGCAAATCTGGCTCATCTGGTACTTGATGGGCACAACGGGGAGGTTGGCGGTATCCACGGTATCCAGGTACTGCTTTACATCGTAGGGGGTAAGTTCGGGGATGGACTTTGCAATCTCGGACTGCTCCTGCTCAACCAGGTTCTGGTTTTCCATCTGCTCCTTCCACATTGTGCGGAGCTCCGACATGGGTTTGCCGAAGTACTGCTCGATGGGTTCCTCGCCGCCGTAGATGTAGGTGATGCGGTCGACATACTGCTGCAGCTGGGCGGCGGCCATATCGGCGTTCACGCTCAGGGAGTCGAGCCTTGCCTGCATCAGGAAGAGTTTGCTGGTCATCATGGTTTCCAGCAGGCTGCACCGGGTGTTTTGGTCGGATGCCACACCCTCTGCCTTCATTGCCTTCACCTCATTTTCAAGGTCGGATACCATAATCACCTCATTGCCGACTACGGCAATGGTCTTGTCTATCAAGCCTCCCTCGTATCTCTGGGCGTTGGCGGCTAGGCCAAGCGTCGCAAGGGCCAAGATTAAAATCGTCTTCTTCATCTTAATAAGTTACAAAGTCTTTGTTTTCCTGGGCTTTGGTCAGCAAGTCCTGTTCCAGATTCAGGAGCAGGTCGCGCTTACGCTCGCTCAGAATGTTTTCGCGGATGGTTGGAGCGCAATATTCCAGCGGGGCAACCCCCTTTGAGAGCATTTCCACTATGTAGGCAATGCGCACATCGCCGCTGCCTTCAGGCTCATACACAATGAGTTTGTCCTTGAGTTTGCCCTGAAGGGTGGCAAAGTCCATCCCGAATTCCCTAGCTAGCAGGCCAGAGTCCATCCAGGTATTGGAATAGTCAAGATATTTCAGCGAAGAGGCGAAGGCAAGGCTGTCAAAATCCCGCCTTTCGGACCCAGCATCCGAGGATATCTTGTCCATAATCTCGTCCCTATTGGGCGATTCCTTCATTATATCTACATAGCGCAGCTTCAGGATGGGGCGGTGAAGCTCGAACAAATCCTGATGCTCGTCATAGTAAGTCTTTAATTGTGAGCGAGTTATGCTGGTATCAAGATTCGAGTTGATATAGCTCTGCTCGTAGCGGTACTTCAGCAGCGAATTGCGGTATTCCTCCAGCTCCTTCTTAAGATTCAGCTCCTCCTTGGAGAGTTCCTCCTCAGCGGTGCTAACATACAAAAGGTCTGTGGCCCAGGACTTTATGTACTGAGATGCCAGCTTGGTGCTGTCTTCGGGAGGGATGTTGTCGGGGATATAGCGCTCAAGCTCCGATTTATAGAGCTTGTGCTTGCCCACCTTGGCAACTACTTGGTCGTCATGTACAAAAGATTCGATAATGGTGCAACTCCCCAGAGAGAGGGTTGCAACCATCAGAATTATGAACCTCCAGCTCGAGATTATTTTGCCTCGACGATCTTGCTCAACCTGCTCCATAGGTCGTTACTCTTTTCGAGCACTTCCTTGCTGAGGCCGTTGAAATAGGTTTTCTTGGAACCTTCTACCTTGGCGGCAGCCTTGTCGCGGAACTCATTGAAGAGGTCTACTGCCTCATCTACGAGCTTGCTGATGCTCTCTTGATGCTGTGGTTTGGTTGATGCGCATACTACGCAATCCTCGATGAATGCACTGAGTACATACTCGATATCTTTCTTAATGTCTCTGAGGTTCATAAATAATTGCCTTTAAGTTTTAGCAAATGCAAAGATAATCAAATTTTTTATTGTTCGAAATACCAGGGGCTGCTTTTGATGGTCTGGATGCCCTTTTGGCCGATGTACCTGCGGATGTTCAGGATGTTGCGGCCGTAGTAATTTTCGTCCTCGGGATAGAGCGAATTGATTCGAACCACCTGCGAGGAGTGGATGATGTGGCGGGAGTCGATTGCTAGGCCCACATGCCCTACGGAAGTGTTTCCGAAGAACACAAGGTCGCCGGCACGCATATCCTTGAGAGCCACCTCAACCCCATATTTTACCTGCTGGCTGGCATCGCGCGGGAGCAGTATTCCGTTCATGAAGTAGCAGAAGCCTGTGAGGCCGCTGCAATCGAACTGCCCTGCGGACATTCCACCCCACATGTAGGGGCAGCCCAGGAATTTGCTGGCGGTAGCGAAAAGTGCTGAAGGTGAAACACTTACAGTATCTGCCCAGGTCTTAAAGTCGGCTACATCGGCCTCTTTTACCCAGCCGTTGCGGCCATCGGCCATCTTTACCTCAACCCAGCCTGCCTCGGCCTTGCTTCCCTTGCGGACGAGGTCACTCATCAGCAGGTCGGAAAGCCTTGTGGCTGAGGTACTTGGGTCAGCAAAAATATGGCTTTGCTCGGCAAGGCAGATGTATTTGGGGGCGTTGCGGTATTCCTCGGCCTGCTTGCGACTGAGGGGTTTGAGTACCGGACCGTTGCGGCCGGCAGTTTTCTGCTCTTTGGCGGTGAGGGTCTGGGTGGGGGCCAATGCCAGCTCGTTTATCCAGCCTTCGTAGGGTTCGGGGGTGCGTACCTTCACCCAGTATCCCTTTGTGTCGAGCACCTGAACCAAGGTGCCCATTCGGGTCTGGCTGACACATTCGGAGCTGTAGCGGGTTTCTGCCCGCAGGAAGGCCCTACTGGTATTTACCACCGCCCATTGTTCCCCGGCGGGAAGATTATCCCCGGCCTTGGCCTGTGTGCAGAAAGTGGCGGCCATCAATGTGACCGCCATTCCTGCTAGTGTTACGAAAATTTTTTTCACTTATTCTTGCTCTTTTTGAAGATACTACGAATCATATAGCCAAACATGTGCCAAAGTCGCCTCAATTCGGCACCGGCTTCGCGAAAAAATCCTTTAACCCCCGCCCAGATGACCAGAACAAGGGATATTGCGAGCAAAATGCTTAAAACTGTGATAGCTACCATATTATTCGTTCTCCTTCGCTAGTTGCGATATTAATTCGTCTATAGGTCCTGCTGTCTGCGAATACGATGCCACAGAATTATTGGTAATCACCGAAAAACAGATGGTTTTGGCGGGGTTGCCGTCGCCGCTGAGGATGTAGCCGCTGAAGGCGCGGGTGCCGTTGAGCGAACCGCTCTTCATATAGACACGGTCCTTGACGCTCTGCGGCTGCTTTGCAAGGCGGTTTTTGAGGGTGCCGCTTCCCGGTTTGGGGATGGATGCGAGGTAGTCCTTATAATATTTACTCTTGGCCATCGCCTTTAGGAAGGAGACCATGAAGTTGGGAGAAATGTAGTTTTTGCGGCTAAGGCCGGACCCATCGGCGAAGCGCTGCTGCATGCTGGCATTGGCGAGATTCAGCGGGGAGAGTGCTTTGTGCAGAGCGGAGGTTGCAGAGGAGTAGTCGGCGGACCCTTTCAGCTGCTTACCAAGAGCGCGGATTAGGGTCTCTGCGGTGAAGTTATCTGATTGATAATTAGCGGTTTTGATTAGAGTCTTGAGGGGTTGGGAAGCTACAACTCCGAGGGTCTTTACGGTCATCAAAGTATCGTTCTGGGAGGGGGTTGGAAGCTTGCCCTCGGCAGCTACTCCGGTCACCACAAAACTGGTGTCTTTGACAAGGTAGTTGCGGAAGTGAGTGGCTGCTGCCAGCGGACCATCGGGAAGAACCGCCTTCATCTTCCCGCGATAGGTAAGTCCCTGAGGCACAACGCCATCCTTGGTGCGACCGTCCTCCATACTCCAGTCGGTATGGTAGGCTTCGCCGTTGAAATAGGACCCATCGCCAACGATATTTCCTTCGATTCGGTATATTCCGTTGTCTTTCAGGATTTTACGCCATTTTGCAAAGGCTTCGGAGGGGCTGGGAAGATAGGAGAAAAGGTCGCCGAGCATCGGGTCGCCCCCTCCTATTATATAAAGGTCGCCGAAAAGGGTGGAGTCCTTCACTTCGCCGGCGTAGGCGATGGAGGTTTTGAAGGTGTAGCTGGGGCCGAAGGTCACCAGGGCCGCTCCGGTGGTGATGAGCTTCATGTTCGAAGCGGGGACCATCCTGCGGTTGGAGTTGATTTTGGCGAGGGTATCTCCCTGCATATTCACCGCCACAAACCCCCATACACTATTGCAGAAGGGCTCTTCGCGGTCCATTTTCTTTGCAAGCTGCTGGGTTTGGGTGTTGCGTACCACTGCTGATGCATCCACTGCGCCGAGGGTCAGGATGGATGCTATCGCCATTATTTTGTAGAGTCTTTTCATCGTCTGATATGTTGATTTGCTTCAAAGTTACAACTTTAATTTGCATTTTTGGGGTTTTTCGCGTATAATTGTAGGATTTAACACCAAAGCTATGTACAAAAGAGTTCTACTAAAATTGAGCGGCGAGAGCCTCGGAGGCCAGACTGGAAAGGGCATTGACGAGGAGAGCCTCAAGAAATTTGCAAAGGAAATTGCATCGGCTGTCAAGGCCGGTTATCAGATAGCCATCGTGAATGGCGGCGGCAATATTTTCCGCGGCATCCAGGGTATTGGCAAGGGTTACGACCGCGTTACCGGCGACCGTATGGGTATGCTTGCAACGGTTATCAATTCCCTGGCCCTAGCCTCGGCTTTGCGCAGTGAAGGCATTAATGCTGAGGTATTTACAGCTACTCCTATGGAGCCTATCGCCAAGGGTTATGTGCGCGAAAGTGCGGTTAAGGTTCTGGAAGAGGGCGGCGTTTCCCTGATTGCGGGCGGCACCGGCAACCCCTTCTTCAGCACCGACTCAGGAGCAGCCCTCCGCGCCCTTGAAATCGGGGCAGATGCTCTGCTGAAGGGTACCCGCGTCGATGGTGTCTACACCGCCGACCCCGAAAAGGACCCCACTGCCGTCAAGTACGACGAACTCACCTTCCAGGAGGCTCTGGTTAAGCATCTGAAGGTTATGGACCAGACCGCATTCGCCCTCTGCGAGCAAGGGCCGGTGCCTATCGTGGTATTCGATATCAATGTGGCAGGGTCTTTGCTCGGTCTGCTTTCCGGAAAGAAAATTGGAACTATTGTTCACGCATAAAAACACTATAAAATATGTTAACTGATAGAGCAAAAGAAATCATAAACGGCGCTGACGAAAAGATGCAGGAGGCCGTTCTATTCCTCGAGGAAGACCTCAAGACCTACCGTCTTGGCAAGGCCAACCCCGCTGTATTTAACTCTGTGGTAGTCAATTACTACGGGGCTCCCACTCCCCTTGCACAGATGTCTTCAATCACCGCTCCCGATGCCAAGACCCTGGTTATCCAGCCTTGGGACAAGAGCCTTATCAACCAGATTGAAAAGGCCATCATCGATGCCAACATCGGTCTGACCCCTTCAAACAATGGCGAGCTTATCCGATGCACCGTTCCCGCTCTGACCGAGGAGCGCCGCAGGGAGCTTGTCAAGAAGGCTAAGTCTTCTGGCGAGAATGCCAAGATTGTGGTTCGCAACGCCCGTCGCGACGCTATCGACCTTCTGAAGAAGGCTCAGAAGAACGAGGGTATGAGCGAGGATACCGAGAAGGAGGGCGAGGATGAGGTTCAGAAGATCACCGACAAGAATGTTAAGATGGTAGACGAACTCATCTCTGCCAAGGAGAAGGAAATCCTTACAGTGTAATTGCCTGTTCGAAGGCGGCTCTTTCCTCTTCGCTGAGGAAGTTCACCTTTATGGGCACATAGAATAGTCGCTGCTTGATTATATCGGGCAGTTTCTTGGAATCAAGGACGCGCTGAGCGTCCTTTTCCGTTGTCATGAGCACCGCGGTGGGGTTACGCTTGACGGCGTCGGCTATCTTGGCGATGTCCATCTTGGTGTAGGCGTGGTGGTCGGGGAAGCGGAGGTGCTCGACGATTTTGTAGTGGTCGCTGAGGTAGGCCCGCAGGGGGTCGTCGTTGGCTATTCCGGTGAACAGCACCAGGTTCTGGGAGTAGCTGTATCGCGTTTCTGCCCCTTCGAATACCGGTTCGGGCTTGGAGTAGCCGATAGTAGTAAAGAATAGCGCCTTAGGGCAGCTGGACTCCAAAGGGACTCCGCTCAACTTCGTTTCGCTCCGGCCCCTCCCATCGTTTCCTGCGTCATCGCTGCGCGATAACTTGTCTCCGACGGGCCCCTCCCCCTGCCCATCTCCCGGGGTGGAGATGCCCTTCGGGGACCCAGGCTCCACCGCAGCCCACAATCCTCCCGTCTACT
>Ga0181612_106181_pt1 | contig 14634 bp, 8 predicted proteins | sample HoacroProtozoa21_FD_119630 | JGI IMG/M metagenome (GOLD analysis project Ga0181612, IMG submission 119630) | Hoatzin crop microbial communities from Cojedes, Venezuel. Combined Assembly of Gp0051906, Gp0051904, Gp0051908 | reverse complement strand
GGATGTTTCTCTGGACTTCTCAGCTTGCAAACCTGCGAGGCACTTGTCCAGGAGCAGGTTTATCTGCTGGTGTTTCTGCTCGCAGTGACAACCAGGCAATACAAAGGCATGTGGAAATGAAAGCCAATTAGAGTGAAATTGTAACATCTGGGTTTGCTTTGGAGTCAATTCTTACTTTATCTGACATTCCCAGTTGTCTTGCGCTGATACAGCAGGCCTTGTGCTTTGCTGTGCCACGTAAGCAATGTCAGAATAATGCTCAAAGTTATTATTTGACTATCAAGATTCATATTCAGTGGCCAGCATTAGCCTGAGTCCCAAAGCCTGATAGATTCTGTATTGACCAAGCTCCGAGTCAGCCAGCTCTGGTCTGAGGTGCAGGCCGTGAGACGTGGGGCTTCAGCAAAGTGATCACACGGTTGATCGTAGCATGATGCACTGTAGCATGTAGCTCCTTGGGTGAGGGAGCTTCGGCAGCTGGTGCTGGGCAACAGGAAGTGCCAGAAAGCAGGATTTTATGCAAAATTGGGGCCTGCAGTGGTATACAGCGAGGGTGGAGCAACTCAGAAAGTCTGTATAAAAGACTAGGAGTTCGACAGCCCTGTACTGTGGGAAGGTTCTCATGCGGAGAGGGATTTTACAGCATCAGCCCATCTTTAGTTGTGACTCAGCTGTCACGGCCACCTCACATAGTCGTTAAAGAGTTAGGTGAATGAGAAATGAATCCCAAGCCGCACAAATATTTGGAGCTACTAACATTCACGTGCTGTTACTTTTTCATCAGGACAAGGACCCCAGGGAGGCCAGACTGACTACAGGAGATCTTGACAGAAAGTTCACAGCTTGGAGTTGTGGGCTGGTTCTTTTTTTTCCACCACTGCAGTGAAAACAATTGATCTACTGGATAAATGGCAGGAACACAGCTAGAGCTGCTGCGTACAACTCCGTCAGAGCAAACAACAGCTTCCAGCACTGCTCCTCGTCTGTCCCTGTGGCAGGCGAGCCGCTTCCCCGGCTTTCCTTCCTCCTCGGGGAGCGTGAGCGAACCAGCGTTGGGGCACCCCGGGTGAGCAGATGAATCGGGGCGTGCGGCCTGTCCCCGTCTCTTCTCGCCGTGCGGAGCGGCACGCCAGGCTGGATGGCTGTGTCTGTGTGCTAAAACCCGCGTGCATTAGAGCAGTGGCAGGTGTTAAATAGTAACAGATGTTAATATTGACAAACTGAAGTGGCTAAATGTGGAAATACAGCACTGCTGAGACGTGTGAAGTGAGGTAATGACCTTCACACATTACGGATCTAGTCAATAAAAAGGAGCTCGACACGAGTGAAATGATGCTGCGTGCACGGCGGGACGCTGGGCAGGTTTGGGGCTGCGCGGGACAACTTCCAGGGGAAGGGACTGAGGGCAGGGTCTGTACGAAAGAGGCGACAAAAGCCCAGACTTCAGCAAACCTGTTTTCAGCACCCAGCGACCGTATGAACTTTGTATTTGTCCTCCAGTGCCATTTCAGTCACAGAAGAAGAGGCAACTCTTGTTAAACACTGGGTCCCTCTGCGGCTTTAGCCCCTTTTATCCACATTTTCTCTTTTGTTTGTACAGATCAAGGATCCTGATGGATGGTCTGTTCGTGCTGCCATAGAAGCTTTTCTACTAACTTGTTTTATATCAGACCCCAAGGTCTTTAGGGTCAAAGCTTGCTTTTCGTGACTTTAGCCAGAGGCTTCAGTGGGACAAGGTTTTGATCTCTTTTGTTCCAGGGAACAACAGCAATTTGTGTTGGTCTAAGTGACATTATTCTGAAATTTTGGAGAGAAGAAGGAGACATTTGCTGTATTAAAGGGAGATGTGTTTTGTTTTGAAGTGCCCTTGTATCCAGTCCACACTCTATACCAGCAGATATTTAATCCCTTGAATGACTCGTCCTCAGGCTAAGCCACCGGAGCCTCCGCCAGCTTGTGCTGCGCACAGACCATCTTAGATCTGGAGAAGCAACGCAGAGTGGTAAAAACCCCTTTGTGCACCAGGCTTCCACCTCGCAGACCCAAACCAACAGTGGTCAAGAGGGAAGGATTTCCTGACTGAAGGGAAGGGATGCTTTGCATGCCAGGTTTTTCCTAATTTATGCCTTTGGCTGGGATCCAGTTTTAAACCAAACAGTGAAGATGTTGGTTTAAACACACTGGTGGTGTTTCTGTCTTACGGGGGCTCAGCGAGCTTTGTACCAAGCCTGGGCAGGGCAGTGCTGCATCAGGGAGGTCATACTTGGGGTATCCATTGGGGCCAACCAGGCTGATGTGTTTTCAAACGGCATCAGCTCGCGCAGACAGCAGCATGCATATAGATCACAGCCAGGAGACAGCGCAGTGATGTTCAGTGACAATATTAGTGGTGGAAATCAGCTTTAATTTTTCACTTTCCATTTCTCAGCAGATCAAAAGTGAATACACACCGTCTTCATTAGCAAGGCAAATACCTCAGCGCGCCGGAACCGGTAAGATTCCCTTTCCTTACAAAGTGCAGAGCAGTAGATAAGCTCACATCAAAGGGGTAGCTAGTGATTTTTGTGAAAGGATCCCACTCTGAACGGGAAGGCTCCTACACAGGGCCCAATCCCAGCTGGCGTCTGTCAAGTGGAAGTGATGAGTTTTGCTGGTGGGATTCTTTGTATTAGTATTGCTGAGGGAAGGGCCCCACAATGGACCCCACAGTTGCGTTTTTGATTTGTGGATGAAATAATAACTATGGTAACTGGCGTTCAGCTCTAGCCTGCATAATTCCACTCCTCTAAAAGTCAGGCATCCAGGCTCCCTTGAGAAGGCTTGGCAGGCTCAGAACGTGACTCATCCCCTCCCAAAATACATGACTGATGGGATGAATCACCCATTGACTGGGGAGAGTGTCTAAGCAGGTAACTCCGGCAGGATGCCTGTCCTTCAGATGCCAGTGGCAGACCACCTCACGAATGTTCTTTGGTTCATGCTCCTTAGTGAGCGGGGCTTTTTGCAGGGCACCTTTGAGGCTCCCTTTCCTAAATCAGTGCCAGATTAGTTTGATATGTGGAGCAACAAACTGAAGTATTTTGAGAGCTGCTGGAGAGCCTTTGGGCAGTCTCTGCTGTCAAGGAAGGAGACCTGCAGCCATCCTGTTCCCACTCGGGAGTCACAGCCCTTTGCCCACTTCAGAGCAGACTGAAGCCAGTTAAGCTTAGCCGGAGGTGGGACATGGACCTCGCCGTGGGGAAGGGGCTGCAGCTGGAAGCAGTAATGAACAGACAGGAGTGATGACTTCTAAAACTTTTCCAGCTTCTATAGTGTATCTATCTGAACCTTTTATTCCTGCCATAGGAAAAGGAAATTCGTATTAGCAGGTCTGGTAGCCAGAGCTGGTCAACTATTTGTTTTCCTTTCCCAAGATCATCTAATGCATACTTGAAAAAATGCCTCAGCCTGTTTGAAACTACAGCATGTTAACACGTTTTCCAGCATACCCTCGTCTCTGAGGTTAGATACAAGCAAGGCATGGGGTGGCTGGCAGTTATTTTCCAGCATATCACCTTTTCTGTAAGAGGCTGCAGGGAGGGGGAAAGGGTTGCGTGAGGTCAGAGGTACCAGCAGCCCCCGGACGCTCCAAGACAAGGTGTCCTCCACGTTGGTTCTGTTGGAGTTGAACTCTCAGAACTGCTGAGATCACTGGAAATAAAAAGGGCTCCAAAGGATGAAAGCCTGTGGACTTCAGGACAGGCAGGATTTCAAACTGGATGCAGGTTTCTTTTTTTTTCAAGAATTACGCAGAATCAGAGCTTCAGTTAGCTAGCTTTGTTTTTCCAGAGCAATGGAAGCAAGGTGATTTCTGGCTTGGCATTTTTTAAGCTTATTTGTTCTCATCAGACGATTTTATCATTAACCTATAAGCTCTGCAACTTTTTAATGTGATGACACAGACAGCTTCAAGTTGGTAGAGGTCAGTTCTCAAGGATTTTAGCCTCCAGGAACCTACTGATTTTTAATGAGAGTCATACAGCTAAATCCCTGCATATGGTTTTGAAATTCATTCTATAAAGTCAGAGTCTTTCCAAGCCTTTGTTTCAGGTAACATCATTATAAATACTTGAATGACTCTTGGAGATCATATAGGATATATCACCAGTCAAAATGAGTTAGAAACAAATTGACATGTTCTTGCATCTGGGGAAGTTATAGCTTTCCTTGGGTTTTGTTGTTTTCTTTCATTTGTAATTAAATGATTTGCTCTAAAATTTGATTGGTATTGACAAAAAGTACATTTTCTCTACAGTGAATGCAATTTCTTCTTTACTTTGTGAATTACATGCGAAAAATTTACCACTCTGATACTAAGGTGAAAAAAACCTCATGCTTCATCTTAGTGAGCCCATACCTCTTCAAGAGCACAGAGCTACAATTAGCCCCTCCGTACCTGACACTGGAGCCAGACATTCAGGGAAAGCCTGGCTTCCAGAAAACAACGTAAATAAAAGGCATCAATGGGGAACTTTTCATAGGAAGGCCTCAGATGCATTGAAGACAGCAGTGCATAAAATCCGTCTCACTCTGGTAGATGCAGAATAACATATTCAAAGTTCCTAAGTGACCAAGGAGCCCAAGATCTATTAGCTGCACCTTTGAAACTGTTATCCAGCTTTACTGCCAAAATGTAGGGCATTCATTTTGCTGGATCACTGAGCTAAATGATTTTTCTTAATTCAGACCTAAGGGCAGAAACACAGGCTCTTGACTCCCAGTCCAATGCTCTAAATATTTCTCCTTTGTGAGGAAGACAAGAGCTGCAAATAAATTCACACAAGCCCTTGACACAGAGAGCATGTGTGGGGAGGGGGAAGTATTTGCACTGCCAAATATTACATACTTAATTCAATAAAGGGGTTAGTGTCTATACATAGTTAATGGGGATTTAAGGACACATTCCTGAAATGTGCTCTGAATTCCCCCTGGAGAAGCCCTTCCCTCTCCTAATCCAGGGCTGCGGTGCCTGAAACCTTGTCCATCTTCCCTGAGCCCGTGAATCATCCTGGACAGTCTCTACCAGTCTTGCTTCACTTCTCTGGAGAGATTATCTGTGCCTGAACAAACTATTTCATTGACAGCTTTTGCCAAAGGGGTCATGGATTACTTCCAGACGTAGACATTTCCTTCTACTAAGATTGCCACCTACTTCTAGCAACAAGGAAACCTGGTTGCCATCTTGCACTACTGACATCTGCTAAAAGGCAAACTTCTGACACTGACACCAAGCTCACAGCACTTAAGGAGCTCTCAGAAGTCTAGCTACGTTAGGCTTTTCCTTTAATACAGTGAGATCACCCAGATTGAAGTTCTGCTCCAGCTGGGAGGCTGGGGGTGGTGGGGAGGAGCCCAGAGAAGGTTTCAGATTTGCCTTGCCACAGTGCATGGGGCTTGGGAGGGAGTGGGTGTCTGCAGAGGGTTTGCCTGGTAAGTCAAGCTGCCTGTGCTCTTCCTAGTTAGGGGTTTTGCCCATTGAGGCTGTAAAATTTGGGGTGAACTTTCATCTAGTAGGATGTTAATTATATGTTTATCTTTATTGCTTTTCATTTGAAAAAATAAGTTTACGTGTATTGATGTGAAGTGGCATTTTTTTGCAAAGCTGAGCATTACTTCCTCTCATGTTCAGTGTTTCCCTGTTTCTGAAGGGTGCAAGTTTGGGCTTTCTGCCTGGACTGTGCAGAAGGTTTTTTGATTATTTGCTCAACTGACGGCTTTCATGAACCTTCACCGTTAGCACAGTGCTCCCCTCTGATCTCTGGTGCTGCTGAAGCCAGACAGCAGCAGAGGTGGCTCTTGCTGCTGGAGAGTCGCGCGGCTCAGCTGCGTGCCCTGGTTTCTGTGTTGCTTGATGCTAATGTGGTTCTAATTAGCTGGAGTTTGGGGAGTTTGTGTTGTGGGTGCTGCTCCTTTGGGGTTTTGTTGGTGTTGGACAGGCAACTGCAAAACATGGGTGGCAGCAGCTGACTTGTCCCCAGGCTCTTCTGTGGCTGTGCCCTGGAGATGTACAGAGCAGTCCCCTGAGGTTCTGCATCCCCTCCACCAAGGCCCTGCAGTTACTTCTCCAAGTAAGACTTTTTAGGATGAAAGATATCTTCTTTCCCCCCCCAAGAAATTAAACTTTTCCATGAAGGAAAATACTTCTTTAGAAAGTCTGTCTTTTAGCTCTTAAATTTTTTAAATCTATTCACATAACAGCTGAGCTGTTCCTCTGTGTTAATGTCTGCTTCATTGTGCCTGTTTCTCAGGGGCACCAAATCTGTCTTTTATTAAACTCTAGTCCTTGTATTGTTTCAACTTAGCCCTTTAGAAGGTGGCTCATTTCTAGTGTCGGGTGTAACAAATCTGTGTTTCCATGCCAGGTCTGGCCCAAGTTTCCTGATGATCCTGAGCTGGGCAGGATTGGGCTCTTCTCCTTCCTTCCTTCCTTATGGTTGGTACTACCCATTCCTTCCCTCTGAGAACTGATCATTTCTTGTGCTCGTTTCAAAGTCACCCTCCAGAGGATCACCAGACAGCAGCCACTGCGGCAGCGCTGCGCTGTGACATTGATAAACCACAACATATTGTTTAACATATTGTTCCCAGTCCAACATATTGTTCGCATTCATCATGGAAGCAATCAGTACAGACCATTTTATTGCAAACCTGTTTCCTGGTGCTCATCATTAGGTCATTAACCTTAACAATGTCAACATGTTCTCGGTATGCAGTTTAATTGGAGTGCAGTACGGCACAGTTGTGCAGGCTGTACCACATACAGGGGCATACAGTTCAAGAGTAATAGAAATGCTGTACCAGTATGGCAGTGATGTGAAATAGAGTCCAGTCTGGGCAGGAGATTCAAATTAAAGAAGAAAGTAGCTGTGTCTAGGGGGACCCAAAGAATTTCTCAGCAGAAGCATAATTTCCTGTGAGCACCTGTGCCAGGTGGAGGTTTTCATTTTATGGTATCAAATTCTAAGTAGTGTTTTTGTGATTCTTTTCCCTTGGTGCCTTTGCCATTTCTAAGGAAAGGAGGTGGGCAGTCCGATGACTTTTGCTACTCTAACTGCAAATACTGATATTTGCAAGGCTTTCCTCTGAAAGTGCTTGTTAAAGAAGCAAAGCTCGCATCTCCTGGGGCTAGCTGCTCCCAGGCTACGTGATACCAAGATAGAAATTCAACAAACAGCTTGATTATGGAGGAGGCTGGTAGGAGCAAGTAAATTCTTTAGGAAAATATCCTGGTTTGTGTACTAAACTTTGGGGGAAGATCTCTTTTCCTGAGACTTGCTTAGTCAGTCATAAAGTATTGTTTCTCTGTATGAACTCTGCTTGGTTTTGTGGAGATTATCAGGACACTGCCAGCTTTGTTACTGTAGATGGTCAAGCTCTTCAGAGAAAGGCCTGTCCGTTCACACGTTCTGGTAAACAACCTCATATAACTGGGGCCAGGGCTTGGCAGTGACATCTAGATCTTCTCCTAGTGCTGTTGAATGCTGATAACCTGTGGTTTGAGTGTTAAGGCTGAAATTTAAGGTATCTGTGGAATGTCAGCTTCCATTTTGTGTTGATTTTTATTGGCAATTAGGTAGATGTGAACATTTCAGCCTCAAGTTCTGCTGGGTTTTGATTGCCCTGCAGCAGTACGTAGGTGGGGTCTAATTAACTGCTGTGTGTATGACTGAAAAAGCATCACTCCCCCACTGCTCCAGGTGAAACCACAAATTGCTCATCACTGCAAAGCCAAGGGCCGTGCTTGCTGTGCTACAGGGAAGGAAAAGGTGTGGCAGGGAGAGCACAAATGAGTGGCAGGTCTTTGGGGGGGATCTCAGGATGGACAGCATCTCCACCACGATATTTCCATTCCTCTTCCCTTGCTGCCTCCTTTCCTATAAAACACAAGTCCCTTTTCCCACCAGCCTGGCCTATTTCTGCTGTCTCATATTTTTGTGTTTTAGCATGGAGCACTGCACTGCCTTGACAGGGAAGTCCAAAGGTCTGATTGACACCCTGTTTCTTCCCCATTGTAAAATAAACTAATTTCTTTAGCTTCGCACAATATTCTCCTGAAAACAGGTATTGATCTATGCAAGTCTGTAGACTGGGTAATCAATATCTACCAGTTTGGGAAAAATAAATAAAGGGACAGAAAATGATGGATGAGAATACCATTAAGTGCTTTTTGAACTGATGCTGTGTTTAGATCACTCAGCTGCTGAAAGGGTGGGCTGGGCTTGTTTTGTAGCTTTCAGATGTGAAAGCTTTCAGATTCCCAACTTCAAACCAACCCGGAGTCATTGGGTGTTACTAAATGATTTTGAACCAGTGGTGATTTCTAGTCTGACTCATGTATCCAGTTAAAGACAATAGCTTCTGAAGAGGGAGAGGCTTCCCTGTCTCCCACTGTGGCATTTATAAAGTGTAATCAAGCTTAGTGGTTTGACATTTGTATGAATCTGAGCCTGTCTCCATGGATCAGTCTGGGCCAGGGTAGAAGGTGAGAGGAAAGACTTCATCAGCAGGGAAGAACTGGAGTGCTACAGTCCTAGAAGTCCAAAGGAGCTGCTGCCTTAATCTTTCTCTAAGTTCCACTGTGCGCCTCATGCAGATCTTGCCCGCGTAAGTGGAAGGCAAGAGGTGTGTGAGCTTTCTGTGTGGTTTCTGCAGGGGTAGGCATCCAGCTGTGGGGCTGTGTGAATAATACGCTGTGGTCACAGAGCAGGACTCTCTCTTTGAGCTTGTAAATGCCAGAATTGGCAATTCTCCTCCAGATACCTGTTATCCCATCCCATCTTGTGTTCTTTGCTGGCCAGACCCGCTCCTGGAACAGACCTGGCTGATCCTGCATCACTCTGAGTGCCGGGAGCTGAAAGTCTCTGAAGAAGGGCGAGAGCTGCTTTTCATCCTCAGCCCACTTTTGTACACCTTTGGGACACGAAGTTATTTTAGGGAGCCAATTATCGTTCTTTAAGCCAATAATCAGAAGACCAGATAACCAGTTAACAGTCTTACTACAGACGACAAGGCCAGTCTAAGCTGGCCTGAGCCTTCTGTGAAGCAGCAGAGGCAGGGACACAGTGGTCCTCTGTAATACCTACAGGTCTTCCAGATGATGAAGAAACAAGTGCAGTTCAGATGCAGTTTCAAGCAAACGGGAACAGCCCAGGAGAGGTGGAGAGGAGGGACAGCTGTATTGATCAGGCTGCATAGCCTGCTGATATCAAAAAGAGCTTATTCAAGGAGGTGACCTTATTTCGAAACCTAGTGAATAGTAGAAGAGTTTGGAAAATGCCGTTTGATGGAAATGGAGAGGAAATCAGGCCATGCTTTCAAAGCAAGGTGGTTTTTCTCTCCCCATCCAGTTTCTTGAATAGACCTGAGCTGTTGTTTCCTGAACGCTCAGGGAGCAGCTGGTCTGAGGTTTTTTATGTATTAACAGGGATCAAATAGGATGAGTCTAGTTATGGTATAGCTGGGGGAAGAGAGAAGGGGCTTGAGCATGCCACATGCTGCGGAGGGGACACCAGCCTCCTTGTCCTCCTCAGTCAGTCCGTGTATTTCTTAAACCAGGCCAGGTGAATACCCCGGGAGTGCTGTGTGAGAGGGGGGTGTGTTTGCCTGCGAGGTGAGAGACCAGGAGCCTGCAGAGCCGGGATGTTAATTCGCTTGTCAAGGATCCTCTCCCTGGGAGAGTCCGTGTATGGGGCATCCAGCTACAACATGTGTTTCGTTGCTTTGGGGTGGGAAAGAGCATCTCTATAAGATCATCTAGGGGAAGGCTGTTTTCTGTAGGATCTAATGCTCTTCAGAGTAACTGTTTTCTCTGTTAAGAAGTTGTGGTGTAACTTTGCAGAACTGCTCTGGTTTTCTGCATTAATTCTTATTTGGATCCTTTGGGATGGGTCTTTTTAGATTCCCAGAAATTCTTCATCTCTTTGTTGTAATTAAGCAACTCTCAGTGGTCAGAGTAGATCTGTGAGCATGAGGAAGCCTGTCAAATCAATACGAATCATTGCCAGACATAAGCTTAACAAGCCTGACCGGGAAGTACAAAGGGGCCCTCTGTCATTTAAAGAAATAAACAGGAGGCAGAGAACTTAATTCAGCTCAATCAGCTGCTAAGCCTGGCCTGACAACTAGCCTTCAGAGACACCTTCCCCCAGCTCCAGTGTTTAGCTGAATCAGCAGTTTCTCCTTTCCCCTTCGAGAAGCCTGGCTTCCCACATGCGTCAGCAAAGGAATAAAAGGATGGACACACTGCTGTGCTGGAGCAACCTTGGCTCGAGGGCACAGCCTCAAAGCCATCTGGGTACCTGCAGCTGCCTGACGGGGAGGCAACTGTTGGAGTTGAAGACTGAATCCTGGCAAAGGCAAGTGTGTGTTTGTACTGACGTCAGCTGCCCGAGATTGATATTTTGAAAGAAAATAGCAGTAGTAAGTGAAAAAGAGTTGGCCAGCTAGCTGATGCCAACTAGGATAAAGAGAGGGGAGATGGAGGGAGGTGGAAGTGGAGAGGGTGGATGGAGGAAACGCCGAGGCAGAAATCAGGGCCTCGGGCTCTGCCTCTGGCTCCTTCCCTGCCTTTGGCCAAGGTGATCAAGCTGAACAATTGTTTGTGAGTTTAAGGAATAACAGAGTGATTTGTAGGAACGGAATTCTAGACACTGAGGTCTAAAAATGAAATCCTGCACCATCCAGGTCTTCCAAGAGACAGTACGTTGTTAGTGTCATCGCTACACCGTTTCTCATCCCGACGTGGTGATAACGCTTTCTGACTACGGAGTTTCCACCAAGCAATGCCCAAAATATAACAAGAAAGACTCTTAAAACCTCCACTTCAGGTAAGTCCTGGGCCAACTGTTTCAATGAATGTTTTTAGAGGGACCGTAGTGGAGTGCTGAGGAACAGTATCATCCCCACATACAGGCAGCGTGGGGAATCTGATCCTGTATTTCTTTCTGAGTGGCTCAGTGTGCCTAGCTGTGTGCTGAGACAGCTGTGCAAAGTCGCATAGTTTTGGGACTGGGGCTGCGTGTCTGATCTCACTTCACTTTGTCCATCCCAGACACTCGACCTGAGCCCACTTCAGGGTGGCTGATTGTGTAGGCCTGGAATTAGCTGAGGTATCTATACGTTGCAGGTACAGGAGGAGCACAGCTGGCTGTTTTGATTTGTATATGTTTATGTAAATGCCTCATAAAATATCCCCCATTGGGACAAGCCAAAGTCACGCATCATAAAGATCAGCTCCTGTAATGGCTTCTTTACAACTGCATTTGCCAAGGTAGTGAAAAAAATATGCCTGTGTTTATAGGAAATTAATTTCTGCCCCTTCAGTGATCAGCCCTGAGCAAGCAAAAGAGCTGAATTATCCCATTTGCTTCACTCTGGCAGAGAACTGCTCTTCGGAGCCTCCTGCAGTGTAATCCGGTGGGGATGTTTAATCAGAAAACAAAGCAGCAAGGTCCCAGTCCAGGAAGACCTGTGCTCGTGCAGCAAGCAGTCCTTCCGCAGCAAGGCACTAAATCACACCTTTAATTTTACACCTGTGCAAGACTCACAATACCGGACTGGATTCAGGAAGGTGTCTACATCTTTTGCTGAAGAGGAATGGATTTTTGCCTTTGGGCTTGAATTAACACACAACGAACGAAATGCCTTAAGAGGCAGATCAGCGAGGTTATTTAAAACATAAAACAACCCGAGCAGGACAGGAGGTACCAAGGGAGGAAGATTCCTTAGTGGTCGTAGATGGTGCTCTGCAAGCTCCCTGTACGGCTGAAGTCCTCGCTAATCCCAGTTTTATGCAGCACCCCAGAATAGTTATGGCTTAGTGCTGCTCCCACTGCAGAGGAGGTCTTCATGGCTTTGCTGGAAGTGAACCCTAGGGGAGTTCTGCAGAAAGCAGTTTGATTTTGTAGGAGTCTGTAGATGAGTCTTGGCCTTCAAGTAAGATTTTTGTAGCAAGAATGTAGCTTCTAAATGCTGTGGACGAACCAAACCTGCACTATCTAGTTCTTTGGGCCTTCTTGAGAGCTGGAAGCAGTAGGTGGAATCATTGTTCAAACTGAAGGCAGCTGCAAACTTGTCTATAAATTAATTAAACATAGGTTTTCTCACGAAATCTTTCATAAAACAGGATTGATACATGTTTATTATTTTAAGATTCTGGCAGAGTGGATAGTGTAGGACAAATGCTGTATCTGCTCCAGCCGACAGCCCTGCTCCCCGGCCACGCTGGTCCCTCCTGATTCGGTGCTATCGGAGGCACTTCTGCAGCTGGGGTGCCCTGCTGCAGGGGTTGTGTGCGGATGAGAGCTGTTTTGCAACCGAAACAACTCCCTGTGTAGTTCCTGCCAATGAAAGTATGGCTTGCTTCTGTCCCTTTTTAGCCAAAGATTAATCCTGGAAGAGATAAAGAGCAGCAGATATGGGCAGCTGTTCAAATTAAGTGTTTTGTCTGTATGTATCCACCCCACCGTGCGTGTCTAACCTTGGCCATTGCAGCTCAGCTAGTCGATGAAAGAGAAGTCTGTATTCTTGCACGTCCCCCTTAAAATTTGAGGAGTTTCCCTGACAGAGTGATGCATAGTTATAGGCTCAGTAAAAGGTAGAATGATTTATGCCTTACACACTGTAAATCGATAAAAAGAATCACAGACATTGACAGCACGTTCACAGCCCATTTCTTTAAATGGAAGGCACTTTTCTATCCTCCCCGTTTCAGATGGTTGGCACACAGGGACGTTCCTGCCACTAACAAGTGCTAAGAGAGTCTTTATAAAGCTTGTAAAACCTACATCTTATGTAATACTTCTCCTTATATGCTCTTTCTTGCTGTATCATCATTTCCAGTCATAAAGTATCATGTCCTCCACCCTGGCTTACGTGATTACCTTCTCCTGTGGGGTATATGAACCAAACACCTTCAAAATCTGCTGGCTTTCTAGCCCCTCTGACTTTCCAGCCTTGGTATAGATCCTAATTAAACTGTGTTTGGTTGGCGTGGTTCTCGGTGTGAGGTAGGGTGTGTGCCGCAAGTCCTGGGAGCGGGAGGGGAGATGCAGCAGGTAAGGGCATCTCCTCCAGCCAGCGAGGCTGTGGTGCTGCCGATGATCTCCAGGTGCTGCAGGATGGATTTCAAAGGGAAGGCAGGTGCTGTTAAGCAAGCCCAGTGCCAAGCTCTATTATGAGGGTGCTGCTCCCCAGCCCTGATGCCCCATGGCCAGCGTGAGTGGCTGTGGGGCTCAGGGGTCTGCAGGCCAGCTAGCCAGCATGGGGAGGTGGGGTTGGGCAGCCTGGGTGCCAGCCAAGGACAGCTTCCTTTATTTACATATAGATACCAGTCCTGGAATATGTTTAACTGCTTTGTTGAAATGGGCCATAAAAGTTAGCCACTTAAGTCTGGAGAAGCATTAAGAGACTCTTCAGTGGTGGATGGATTATAAATAGTCCACAGCCAAGTCACACTTCAAGAAATGCCTGGTTACTGGCTACTCTGAAAGAGCCCTCTCCAAATATCTGCCATCTGCTCTTTCTGAGGGCAGGCATATAACAGAACAGGACAATTGCACAGGGTTTCTTCAGCCAAGTTACTAAGGCTTGTCTAAGCTCTAAGCAGAAGTCAACAAGGTGTTAAAAGGTACAGGGTAAAAGAAAATGTCTTTTAGAAAATCAGATTTTTCGTTAAAGCTTCCATTTGCCTTTAAAGGCAACATGTTTCATAGGTGTGCTTATCCCTTGGGACCACAGCCTGTGCTTAGATGTTCTTTGGGGAACCTGGAGGCTTTCCTGAGTCAGGCCAAAATCGAAATTTTAGCAGCTTAAGGCAGTTTAATGTCTCCTTTGTTCCTTTCGATGAGAGAGCAGGATACCTGCTTTGCACAATAAGCATCATCTATAGGATTGCAGCCCTGCGTACTGCAACCAACACCTCATCGTGGTGTGCAAAAGTAAATGAAAAAGCAGCAGTGATTCTAATTACTGTATGCTAATTGGGCTGCATTCAGGCTTCATTGATGATGCTGTTATGCTGCAAGAAAACAATGGCAGCATATGTACTTACCTTGCTCTACTTATCCTATGATTATTCTCTGTTAGTACAGAAACATACTGAAAGTATCAGCCTGCACGCAAATTAGTCTGTGAAATGGACCACTGGAAGCTCAGCCCTTGAGCAGATTTATTCTCTCTTTGCATCAAATCGTGGATGCCACAGCAGTTCGAAGCACTTTTATCTTGTATTAGGCTTCGGTTGTAATAGCATTTGCAGTCTTGTGTTTCCTCCCAAGAAAACACTTTTGTATTCCCACTCAGTCCATCCTGGTGTCCTTATCGGATAGGTTCTCCAGTGCAGATTTCACCATGGCGGTCTGGAAGTCGCACAGCCTGGAGAAGCATCGCCTGTGCAGCGTGCATCCCGCAGCACTCCGGGGCCAGTGCTTGCTGGTTAGCTCTAGACTAGATTTGATAAAGGAATCATAGAATCATAGAAAGTTTTGGGTCGGAAGGGACCCCTAGAGGTCATCTAGTCCAACCCCCCCGCAGCGAGCAGGGACACCGCTAACTAGATCAGGTTGCTCAGAGCCCTGTCCAACCTGGTCTTGAATG
>Ga0181612_104460_pt1 | contig 14634 bp, 9 predicted proteins | sample HoacroProtozoa21_FD_119630 | JGI IMG/M metagenome (GOLD analysis project Ga0181612, IMG submission 119630) | Hoatzin crop microbial communities from Cojedes, Venezuel. Combined Assembly of Gp0051906, Gp0051904, Gp0051908 | reverse complement strand
TCGTGACATTATTAATAATGTGTATGGTGGCCGCATCAAGTTGCTCTATATCTCGCCCGAGAAATTGCTGGCCGAGGTCGACAACTGGTCGGTAAACATGCCCGTGAGCCTAATCGCCATCGACGAGGCGCACTGCATCTCACAATGGGGCCACGACTTCCGCCCCGAGTACACGCAACTGGGCACACTACGCGACCGCTTCAAGGATATCCCCATCATCGCACTCACCGCCACGGCCGACCGCCTCACGCGCGATGACATTGCACAGCAACTCCACATCCCCGATGCACGCTTGTTCCTCTCGTCGTTCGATCGTCCCAACATCTCGCTCAACGTGGTGTCGGGCATGGCGGGAAAGCAGAAGATGCAACGCATCGTGCGCTTTATCGATAGTCATCAAGGTGAGAGTGGCATCGTCTATTGCTTGAGCCGTGTCAACACCGAGCGCATGACCGAAAAGCTGCGTGCCGCGGGCATCAATGCTCACGCCTTCCACGCTGGCATGTCGACAGCCGAGCGTGCCGAGGTGCAACGCCAGTTTGCTTGCGACGAAATCAACGTCATCTGTGCCACTGTCGCCTTCGGCATGGGCATCGACAAGAGCAACGTGCGCTGGGTCATCCACAACAACATGCCGCGCAACATCGAAAGCTACTATCAAGAGATAGGTCGTGCTGGCCGCGACGGCATGCCCGCCGAGGCACTGATGTTCTACTCGTTTGCCGACGTGATGGCGCTCACCAAGTTTGCCCAGGAATCGGGTCAAGCCAGCGTCAACCTCGAGAAACTGCGCCGCATGCAGCTATATGCCGAAAGCAGCGTGTGCCGCCGCCGCATCCTGCTCAACTACTTCAACGAGCGTTACGACCACGACTGCCACAACTGCGATGTGTGCAACGACCCGCCCGAACGCATCGACGGCACCACCTACGCACAAATGGCACTCAGCGCCATCGCCCGCACTGGCGAGCAAGCTGGCGTCACCACCATCATCGAAATCCTGCGTGGTTCTCGACGCGCCGAAATCATCGCGCGCAACTACGACCAACTGCGCACCTTTGGGGTAGGGCGGAACCTCTCTTTCGGCGAGTGGAACGCCTACATGCTGCAAATGCTGCAACTGGGACTATTTGAAGTCGCATACAACGAGTCCAACTACCTAAAAATCACCGAATATGGGCATGAAGTGCTGCGTGGACGGAAGGTGGAACTCGTCAAGTATGTGCCGCACGTGGCGGGCAAGGGCAAAGCCAAGGCCGAAGTAAAGGCTAAGGCGGCCACTGTGTTTGCCGACAGCGAACTGCAAGACCCCAACGATGAGGGTCTGTACAACCACCTCAAGGATGTGCGCATGGCATTGGCTCGCGCACAAGGCGTTCCGCCTTATATCATCTTCAACGACAAGACGTTGCGCATCATGGCGCACGAGCGTCCCGTCACCCGTGCCGTCTTCTCGACCCTCTATGGCGTGGGCGAGGCCAAGACCGAAAAATACTGGCGACAGTTCACGAGCGCTATCGCCCAGTACCTTGCCAAGCACAAGTAAGACGCAGAAAAAAATGTGAGAGAAAGGAGTAGGGGAGTAGTGCTCGTTTGCGCAGAATGTTGTAATTTTGCAGCACTAAAGCACGCTACTCACCATGCCCGCAACAAAACAACAAATCGACCTCGCGAACCCCGAGTTTCAGCACATCTGGGACTTGGTGCAGAACACGCATCGCTCGATTTTCATGACCGGAAAAGCGGGCACGGGAAAGAGCACGTTCCTCAAGTACATCTGCCGCCACACGCGCAAGAAGTATGTCGTGCTCGCACCCACCGGCATTGCCGCGGTCAATGTGGGCGGCCAAACGCTACACTCGTTTTTCAAAATCCCCTTCAAGCCGCTGCTGCCCAACGACCCCGAGTTTGCACCGCGCGCCATCAAAAAAACATTGCGTTACCCGCGTGCCAAGGTCGACTTGATACGCAAACTCGACCTCATCATCATCGACGAGATTTCGATGGTGCGTGCCGATGTTATCGACTTCATCGACAAGGTGTTGCGCACGTTCTCGGGCAATAATCGCGAGCCCTTTGGCGGCAAGCAACTGCTGCTCGTGGGCGACGTCTTCCAGCTCGAGCCTGTGGTCACGCGCGACATGCGGGAAATCCTCTCGCGCTATTACAAGCAATTTTTCTTTTTCAATGCGCGTGCGTTCGAGGTGTTTAACGTCATCCCCATCGAGCTGCGCAAGGTTTACCGCCAGAGCGATAACAATTTTGTGTCACTACTCGACCGCGTGCGCGTCAACCAAGCTACCAACAGCGATGTAACGTTGCTGAACACCCGTTGTAACCCAGACTATAAAGACAATGGTGAGTTCGTTGTCACGCTGGCAACCCGCCGCGACACTGTCGATGCCATCAACGACGAGCACATGGCTGCCTTGAAAACGCCTGAATATCAGTTTGAAGGCGAGATAGAAGGTGATTTCCCCGAGAACGACCTGCCCACAGCACGCGTGCTCATCCTCAAGGAGGGTGCACAGGTCATCTTTATCCGCAATGACAAGGAAGGGCGGTGGGTCAATGGAACCATCGGGAAAGTCACGCAACTCAGTGGTACTCAAATCGTTGTAGAACTCGAAACAGGCGACTGCTATGAACTGACGCCCGACATTTGGGAAAACGTCCAGTACACGTTCGACGAGGCCAAGCAAGTGGTGGTGCAAAACATCAAGGGCAGCTTTCAGCAATATCCCATCAAGCCCGCGTGGGCGCTCACCGTTCACAAGAGCCAGGGCTTAACCTTTAATAATGTGGTGATTGACTTTCAGGGCGGTGCGTTCACCAGCGGCCAAACCTACGTGGCGTTGTCGCGATGCACGTCGCTCGAAGGCATCACGCTGCTACGACCACTGAGCGTGCGCGACATCATCGTCAACAGCGCGATTGTCGACTTTAGCCGCCATTTCAACGACCAGCACCTCATCGACGAAGCCAAGAAGCAAGAGCAGGCTCGCGCCCTCTACATGACGGCCAGCGTCAATTGGAAGCACGGCGAGTATGTGACAGCCCTCAAGTCGTTTATCGAGGCTAACCAACTCATGCCCACGTTGCAACTCAAGTCCACCCAACGCGTGCTCGCGATGAAGGCGCTAGAACTCGGAAAATTGCAGAGCACCATCAAGCAACTCGAGAACGTCATCGATGGCCAGCAAAAGATTTTGCACGAGTTGGCGATGGAATATACTCAGATGGGACGCCAAGTGACCGACCTCGTGCTCGCCAGCGAAGAAGAGGAATTGACATCGGTAGTAGGGGAGGAGCAAACGCCCTACGGCAAGGGCGTCGCCGATGAAATCGCCATCAACTCGGCGCTCGCTAACTTCGACAAGGCCTTGCGCATTTGGCCCGAGTGCCAAGCCGCCATGACGGGCAAAGCCTTGCTGCTGCATCGTCTCGATGAAACATCGGCTGCAATTGCCCTGCTCAAGCAGGCTAACCAGCTGGAACCCAGCAGCGAAGTCAACATGGCGATGGGGCAGATTTACACCGAGACCAAGCACCTTCCCGATGCAATTAAGGCCTACAAGCGTGCCATCAAGGCCGACAAAAACGACCCAGCTCCCCATCAAGCCTTGAGCGACCTCTATCGCAAAATGGGCCTTCGAGAGTTGGCGATGGACCATTTAGAGAAAGCTAAAAAGCTGATAAATAGACAAAAACGAACTACTAAACAGAAAAAACGCTCGACTGAATAGCACCATGCGATGTGGCGCAGTGAGTAGAGTCTAAAACCCACTAAAACAAGCATTTAACCCACATGAATTGGCTGTATACTATCATTCTGCTCGTGATTTCAAACGTTTTCATGACCTTTGCATGGTATGGACACCTAAAGTTACAGCAGATGCGTGTAATCACCTCATCAACACCGCTTTACGTTGTTATCCTCGTGAGTTGGTTAATCGCGTTAGCCGAGTATTCATTTCAAGTGCCCGCCAACCGCATTGGCTATGTAGGAAACGGGGGAGCGTACTCGTTAATGCAACTCAAAGTAATCCAGGAAGTTATCTCGCTCACCGTGTTCACCATCTTCACCGTGTTGCTATTCAACGGCGAGTCGCTACACTGGAACCACCTGGCCGCATTTGCATGCCTAGTGCTTGCCGTCCTGTTCGCATTCTGGAACTAAAGCGATGCGTAGACGCAATGTGAAAATCGTACACACTCAAACAGAGAATTCTTGAACCACATCATTTGAACAGAAAAGTCAGAATCAGGAAACTCCAACTCAGAAATCCCCAGAACGAAATCTTCAAATCAAAATCCCCAAATCAGAATTCGCAACTCAGAAATCCTCAAATCAAAATCCCCAAATCGGAATCCCCAAATCAAAACTCAAAATCCAAATCCCAATCGAAATCCACAACTCATGGGGGAGAAACCCTCGTCAACCTCCCGCCACAAAAAAATATCCTATTTTACATAATATCAATATTGATTTTTTTGTGTGGTTGATGTTGACTTGCTGGCACGGTGGCATGGCAGCATGGTGAGGTTTTGCTCGGTTTTTGAGGTTTTGGGAAATTGTTGTATTTCGAGCAGTTAATCGACTTGATGATCAAATTTGCGATTCTCGCGGGGTTAAGTTTCAGAGAAATTTTGCGGCATTTTCAAGTTCAGTGTGCGTGGCGTTTCGAGATATCGCGTTGTCGTGGATTGTCGCGTGCGATGCGTCGGGATTGGTGGTTTCGCAGAAATGATGTAATTTTGTGGTGCATTATATTCTGAACAGCTATGAACGAGAACGAATTATTTCGCGACTTGGAACCGTTGCAGTTTTCGGGCGTCGACATGAACCCGTTGGTAATCGCTGGACCGTGCAGCGCCGAAACCGAGGAACAAATGTTGACAACGGCGCAGGCTTTATCGCAGGCTGGCATTTCTATCTTTAGGGCTGGCTTGTGGAAACCACGCACGCGCCCTGGAGGTTTTGAAGGTGTTGGCGACAAAGGCCTGCCGTGGATGCAACGTGTGAAGCAAGAAACTGGGATGCTCACGGCTACCGAGGTTGCTACGCGTGACCATGTGGAAGCAGCCCTTGCGGCTGGTATCGATGTGCTGTGGATTGGGACACGAACTACAGCCAATCCCTTTGCTGTTCAGGAGATTGCCGATGCGCTTCAAGGCCATCCCGAAGTTACCGTTCTCGTCAAAAACCCCATTAACCCCGACATTGAGCTGTGGATTGGCGCCTTGCAGCGCATCTATAGCGCTGGTATTCACCGACTTGCGGCCGTTCATCGCGGCTTTAGCACATACGCTTCGCACCCCTATCGCAATGAGCCGCAATGGCACATTCCCATTGAGTTGCAGCGCCGTTTGCCGCAGCTTCCGCTGCTGTGTGACCCTTCTCATATTGGTGGCAAACGAGAATATGTGGCCACCCTGTCGCAATATGCTATGGATATGGGGTTTGACGGGCTCATCATCGAGGCACATTGCGACCCCGATAACGCGCTGAGTGACAGCCAACAACAAGTCACGCCAGCCAAGTTAAAAACCATGCTAGAGAACCTGGTTGTGCGCGAGCGCAATGCCAAACCCGACCAACTTGCTTACCTGCGCGAAATCATCGACTACTGCGACAACGAATTGCTCGAAGTCCTCTACCGCCGCATGAAAACTTGCCGCGAAATTGGAACGTATAAACACGCTCATAATCTGCAAGTTGTGCAAAGCAATCGTTACGCTCAAATGCTCGAGCAACGCATCAACCAAGGCAAGGAATATGGCCTGAGCCCCGAGTTTGTGAAAACCATCATGCAAGTCATTCACGAAGAGAGCGTTGCCCTGCAGCTTGCCATCATCAATCAAAAGGCTAAAAAGTGACTGCCCTACCCCACCTCAATACACCTCTCTATACCCACCACGATATTCCATTTTGACGCTAAATTGTCCGTTTTGTGGCATTTGCGCTAAAAAATAGCCTTTAAGGGTTGCTTAATCGTCGAATTTTTCGGAACTTTGCACGTCAAATTTATAACATACCGATAAACTAAAGATTGCAAATGGAAATCACTGTACAGCAACTTGCTACGCTCGTCCACGGAACCGTGGAAGGTAACGCAGATGCCGTCATCAACAACTATGCTAAAATCGAGGAAGCGACCGCTGGCTGCGTGACCTTCCTCGCCAATCCTAAATATACACATTATATCTACACAACGCAGGCCACGGCCGTGCTCGTGCGCAACGACTTTGAGCCCGAGCAGCCTGTCGCAGCCACGTTGATTCGTGTAGCCGACCCCTATGCAACGCTGGCCGACTTGCTGAACTACGTCAACAGCCAACGTCCTGAAAAGAAAGGCATTGAGCAACCGGCTCACATCGGTGAAGGCACAACAGTCCCCGAGGATGCCTATATCGGCGCGTTTGCTTACGTGGGCGATGGCGTGACGCTGGGCAAGCACGTCAAGATTTACCCGCAGGCTTACGTGGGCGATGGCGTGATGCTGGGCGATGACGTAATCATCTACCCTGGAGCCAAGGTTTATCATGGCTGCCGCATTGGCAACCGTTGTATTCTGCAGGCTGGCGCCGTCATTGGCGGCGATGGCTTCGGGTTTGCTCCGCGTCCCGATGGCACCTACGAGAAAATCTCGCAAGTGGGCATCGTAGTCCTCGAGGACGATGTGGAAATTGGAGCCAACACAACCATCGACCGAGCCACCATGGGCCAAACCGTGATTCGCAAGGGCGTCAAGCTCGACAACTTGATTCAAGTTGCGCACAACGTCGAAATCGGTGAAAACACCGTAATGGCAGCACAGGTGGGCATTGCTGGTTCCACGCGCATTGGCCGCAACAACATGATTGGCGGTCAAGTGGGCTTTGCCGGCCACATCACCGTGGGCGACAACAATGGAATCGGCGCTCAAACGGGCGTGCCCAATAGCATTGGCGACAACCAGCGCCTGCTGGGAGCTCCAGCCATCGATGGCCGCGAGTTTGCCCGCCAGCAAGTGTACCTCAAGCACCTGCGCGAACTCTTTGAAGACGTTCGCACGCTCAAGAAACAAGTCGCCAACCTCAACCCCGACAATAGCAATAACAAATAATGAAACAGCGAACATTAAAACAATCTTTCACCCTGAGTGGAAAAGGCTTGCACACAGGCCTTCACATCGATGCTACGTTTAACCCTGCTCCCGTAGGAACGGGTTATGTGTTTAAGCGCATTGACCTCGAGGGTACCCCCACGGTCGAGGCTCTTGCCGAGCACGTGGTTGAGACACAACGCGGCACCGTAATCGCCGCACGGCAAAACAAGGATGTGCGCGTGAGCACCGTTGAGCACTCACTTGCAGCACTTTATGCAGCAGGAATCGACAACTGCATCATCGAGGTAAATGCCCCCGAGATGCCCATTCTCGATGGTAGCGCCCTGCCCTTTGCAGAAAAAATCGATGAAGTCGGCTACGAAGAGCAAGATGCCGACAAGGAATATTACGTTGTCAAGCAACGCATCAAGGTCGTTGACCCCGAGAGCGGTTCATCGCTCATCGTCCTCCCCGATGATGACTTCTCAATCGACACGATGATTGAGTTTAACTCGCCCGTGCTGTCAAACCAGTTTGCCTCGCTCGACGACATGTCGAAGTTCAAGGACGAAATCGCTGGTAGCCGCACGTTTGTGTTTGTGCGCGAGGTACTCCCATTGGTGCAGATGAACCTCATCAAGGGTGGTGACCTGGATAACGCCATCGTCATCTACGACACCCCCATGCAGCAAGAGGAACTCGACAAGATTGCCGACCTGATGAAGGTGCCTCACAAGCCCGTTGACGAGCTCGGCTACCTGAATAACAAGCCGTTAACGCACATCAACGAGCCCGCCCGTCACAAGTTGCTCGACGTGATTGGTGACCTTGCCCTCATCGGTCGTCCCATCAAGGGCCGCATCGTGGCCACCCGTCCGGGACATTCGCTCAACACCCAGTTGTCCAAGAAAATCCGTCAAGAGTTGCGTGCACAGAACGTGCAAGCACCTGAATATGACCCCAATAAAGAGCCGCTGTATGACATCAACAAGATTCGTGCAATGCTCCCCCACCGCTACCCCATGCTCATGATTGACAAAATCCTCGAGATGGGCGACAACTATGTAGTGGGCGTGAAGAACGTTTCGGGTAACGAGCCGTTCTTCCAGGGTCACTTCCCCGATGAGCCCGTCATGCCGGGCGTGCTGCAAGTCGAGGCCATGGCACAAGTGGGTGGCCTGCTCGTGCTGAGCACCGTGGAGGACCCCGAGCGCTACTCGACCTATTTCATGAAAATCGACAACGTCAAGTTCCGCCAAAAGGTGGTTCCTGGCGACACCCTCATTTTCCACCTGTCGCTGATGACCCCAATCCGCCGCGGCACAGCGGTGATGAAGGGCTACGCCTTTGTGGGCGAGAAAATCGTTTCGGAGGCCGAGTTCATGGCTCAAATCGTGAAGAATAAGTAAACACACACGCTTTATTAATCATTAACAACGAGATAACATGCAACAACAGATTCATCCACTCGCATGCGTCGACCCGGCTGCAAAGTTGGGCGAGGGCGTCGTTGTGGGACCTTTTGTTACCATCGAGGCTAACGTCGAGATTGGCGATGGCACGATTATCGATAGCAATGCAACCATCCACAGTGGTGCCCGCATTGGCAAGAACTGCCACATCCACTCGGGTGCCTCGGTGAGCGACATTCCTCAAGACCTGAAGTTTAAGGGCGAGGACTCGGTAGCTATCATTGGCGACAACACCTCGATTCGCGAGTTTGTTACCATCCACCGCGGCACTGCCTCCAAGGGCAAGACCGTCATCGGCAGTGATTGCTTGATTATGGCTTATTGCCATGTGGCTCACGACTGCGAGCTTGGTAATCATGTGATTATGAGCAACACCGTGCAACTTGCAGGCGAGGTCATCGTGGGTGACTGGGCTGTGCTGGGCGGCGGAGCGCTCGTTCACCAGTTCACGCGCATCGGCGCCCATGTGATGCTGCAAGGCGGTTCGCTGGTCAACAAGGACCTCCCACCCTACGTACTGGCAGGTCGCTACCCTGTTTCCTACGAGGGCGTGAACTCCGTTGGCCTGCATCGTCGCGGATTTAGCAAGGAGCAAATCGATAACATCCAAGATACTTACCGCATGCTTTACCTCTCGCGCTTGAACATCACCGATGCGCTAGCAAAGATTGAGGCCGAACTGCCCCAAACCGCCGAGCGCGACACCGTCGTTGAGTTTGTGCGCAGCAGCAAGCGCGGTATCATCCGCATGGGTATCTAACCCCTGCACTCCCCTACTCGATTTAAGCAAAAATCCTGGCCAAATTGGTCAGGATTTTTACTTAAAGTCACGAATTAACTTTAAGTGGTTACTTTGCTACTATTCAAGCGATTGCAACTTGTCGCCTTGGCCCAATCGGTAGTAGATGTTACGCAGGGCATCGCGAGCTTCCTTGTTCTCGGGATTTAGCTGATAGGACTTCTCGATATAGGGCAATGCTTTCTTGAAAAGCGGGTTGACGCGCTCACGCAACACGCGCATCGACATGCGTGAATTGCGGTCGGCCTCGGCCATGGCCTCGTTGTAGTAATAGCGGCCCACGTTGAAGAGGCCACGGTCGTCGTTGGGATTGAGTTCGACGCAACGTTCGTAGTAAGGCAAGGCAGCCTCGATGCCCTCTTGCTGCTCAACGACAAGGCCCTTGAGGTTCTGCAACTCGGCATCGTGGTCGTTGGCACCTATTGCGGTGTCGAGCAGGCGATTAGCTTGGTCGTAAGATTTGCGATTAATCAAGTCGTTGATGAGGATACGGATGTATTGCGGGTCGGTCGTGCCAAAGCGTTTGAAGGCCTCGCCCGCGATTTTCACGATGCCACCCTCGTCACCTGCGTTACTCAAGCAGATGAGTGCGTAGTCGTAGACTTCCTTGTCGTGGAAGCCCAGTTGCATGGCCTTAGCAAACGTGCGGGCTGCCGAAGCGTTGTCGCCCTGTTGCCATAGCGCAATCCCTTGATAATAACGGATTTCGCCCACTTGCTGGTCACTCACTTGTTGCTTCGTGCCCTTGAGTCGCTGGGCCAGGATGCAGTAGATTTCCCACGCGCGATGGGCCTTATCCCACGACTTTACGTTATAGAGGTCACCGCCCACCGTTTTGTAGTCATCGAGGTGGTCGGCAAGTGCACGCAGGATGTTTTTAGAGTATTTGGTCCTGAACTTGGCTTGTCCTGTGCGGCGGTCCACCTTGACGAGACCATCGTGGTCAATTTCGTGAATGGTGTCGAGGCGCATGGCCTTGTCGTAGTAGTCGTAGGCATCGATGAGCGCTTTGCCCATGGCTACGGTGTCGACCTTCTGCCCCACCCTCATGGCATCGACATACTTGTCGTACATGCCCATTTGGATTTTTCCAGCAAGTTCCCAAGTCTCGGCTTTGTTGGCCGTTTCCTGATGCTTGAGTGCGGGTGTGAGCTTCGACATGGCGCCCTTGTAACTGGTTACGCTCAAGTTCAAGCTCGAGAGCGTGCGTTTCACATCATTGATGACGCGTTTCTGCGCCACCGCCGTTGTGGAAAGAGCTCCCAGTATAGTAATGAGAATAAAAAAGCGTTTCATTGTAGAACCTGTTTGAGAGCGCAAAGTTACGGCAAAGGGCGCAATTGCCCAAATTTTAGTGGTAAAAGCAAGCGAGCCTCGCCTGCCACAAGTGCAGTGAGGCTCGCTCGATGAAAATGCTATATCAATGAGTCAGCGGCGAGTAGTCGCGACTGTAGCGTAGCATCTGCACGTCGTAAGGTTCGCCGTAGGTCACCTTCACGTCGGTGATGTTGCCATTGTTGTCCTTGACGGGCACATAGATGGGGTTAACGAAGCCCTTGTAGGGGGCGATGTTGAGGGCAGCATAGCGGTCGAGAACCTCCTTGTGCAATTGCGGGTCAATCTTCACGCCATATTGCTCAACAAGCTGACGTCCAGCCTCGTAGTCACCCGTCGACTTGATGCGCTGCACCTCGGCCAGCAGTTGACCGAAGAGGTTGCGCAGTTTCTCGTAGTCGTTGATGCGCAAGTAGCTTTTGCCGTTACGCTTCACCCACTCGATGACGTTGTCGGCCTTGCCGTGCTCGTAGCACCACTCGCTCACAAACTTGCGGTTGCGCATGTGAGCCTCCTCGACGTCGCAACCCAGCTCGATGCGCGAGTACTGAGTCATCATGCCGTTCATGATGTACTTGTAATACTCGGCCTTGTATGTGTCGGGTTCGGTGATACCCAGCTCGACAAGTTTTTTGTCGGCCAGATAATAGAGGGCAAACAAGTCGGCACGACCTTCCTCGAGCGTCTTGCCGTAAGCCTTGAGGGCATCTTGGTCAACGCCGGGCAGCAGTTGTCCCGAGGCGTGGCCCAAGCACTCGTGCAAGTCGGTGTGCAGTTTGTCGGCCAGCGTGAGATGCTTCTTCATGAGTTGCACCTCGGCATCGCTGTAGGCAAACTCCTCGTTGAGGCCAGTGCCCTTACCCACCTCGTTATAGGCATCGGTGATGTTCTCGATTGAAACCGATTTGCTGCCATGCATAGCGCGAATCCAGTTGCTATTGGGCAGGTTGATGCCGATGGGCGTCGAGGGATAGCTGTCGCCAGCAAGGATGGCAGCGGTAATCACCTTGGCACTCACGCCCTTGACGTTCTTTTTCTTGAAACGATTGTCGACGGGCGAATTGCTCTCGAAATATTGTGCATTCTCGCTGATGAGTTGCGTGCGGTGCGAGGCATCGGCATTGCGGAAGTTCACGATAGACTCCCACGAGCCCGTCATCGCCAGCGGGTCACCATAGCTCTCGATAAAACCATTGATGAAGTCGACGGTGCTGCTGGTTTCCTTGGCCCAAGCGATTGAATAGTCGTCGAACGTCTTGAGCGAACCCGTGCGGTAGAAATCGATGAGCAGGTTGATGTAGTTGCGCTGTGCATCGTTCTCGGCAACGCCGGCGGCCAGCGTGAGCCAGTCGACGATGCGCGTGATGGCATCGCTATAGAGACCACCCACCTTATAGGGTTTCTCAACGACCTTGCCGTTCTCCTTAACGACCTTAGTATTAAGGCCGTACATGATGGGCGTCTTGTCGTTGGGGTCCTTGATGCTGTTGTAATATTCCTCGACCTCTTTTTGCGTCACGCCCTCGTACATGTTGTTACCCGAGGTGACGATTAAGTCCTCGCCATCGGCTTGGTTAACGCGCTTGGGCATGATGGTGGGGTCAAAGATGACGGGCTCGAGCGTGGCAATCAGGTTGTCGACGCTTTGACCAGCAGCGAGGGGAAGCAAGCGCTTGTCGAGTGCTTTCACCTGGTTGCGGAAGAAGGTGCGCGAGAAGCCAGGTTGGAACTTGTCCATCGAGTAGTGGTGATGGATGCCGTTGGCAAACCACACCTGCTTGAGGTAGGTCACAAAGTTCTTGTAGTCGGCATCGTTCTTGTCGCCGCGATAGTTGGTGTAGATAGCCTCGAGCGTTTGACGGATGACGAGGTTGTACTTGCCGTTCTGGTCAAACAGGATGTCGCGGCCTTGCAAAGCGGCCTCGGTGAGGTAATACACAAGTTTCTTTTGCTGCAGCGAGAGGTCATCAAATCCGGGGACTTGATAGCGCAGCACTTCGATGTCGGCAAAACGCTCGACCGAGTAGTTAAAGTCGTTGGTCTGTGCCATTGCTGTGGTTGCAGATGCCACCGCCAGGGCGGCTAATAAAACTTTTTTCATTCGATGTTTATGAATTAAGGTTATTAATTACTCGACATAGAGCACGAGGCCCTTGAGGTACTCGCCCTCGGGGTGATAGATGCTCACGGGATGGTCGGCAGGTTGCGTGAGTTGGTGCAAGATGCGCACGCGACGTCGCGACATGGCTGCCGCGCTGAATACTGCGAGCCTAAATTGCTCTTTATTAACAGCCTGCGAGCACGAGAAGGTGAACAAGATGCCACCTGGGGCAATGTGGTTAAACGCACGTGCGTTGAGTTTGCGATAGCCGATGAGCGCGTTACGCAGGGCAGATTTATGCTTGGCAAAGGCGGGCGGGTCAAGGATGATGAGGTCGTAGGCGTTAGGCTCCATGCGGTCGAGGAACTTGAAAGCATCCTCGGCCGTTGCCGTGTGGCGCGTGTCGCCTGGGAAATTCAGTTCGGCATTGTCGATGGTGAGTTTCACTGCCTTAGCCGAACTGTCGACCGAGTGCACCGACTGGGCACCACCGCGCATGGCGTACACCGAAAATCCACCCGTGTAGCAGAACATATTGAGCACACGGCGGTCGCGCGAGTAACGCTCGACAAGGGCGCGGTTCTCGCGCTGGTCAACAAAAAAGCCCGTCTTTTGTCCCTTGAGCCAATCGACATGGAATTGCAGGCCGTTCTCGAGAGCCACATCGGTGGTACTCTTGCCAATGAGGTACTCGTTCACTGGGTCGAGGTGAGCCTTGTAGGGCAACGTCGTTTCGCTCTTGTAGAAAACGTTGCTCACGGGGATGGAAGGCAACTCGACAAGGGCTTGAGCGATGATGTGACGCGCGAAGTGCATACCCGGTGAATGGGCCTGCATCACAGCCGTGTCGCCATAGACGTCGATAACGAGCCCTGGCAAGAAATCGCCCTCGCCGTGGACAAGACGCCACGCGGTGTTGTCGTCACGCATCAGCCCCAGCGCTTTACGCATGGTCAGTGCCTGCTCGAGGCGTTGCTTGTAGAAAGCCGCATCGATAGCCGTGTCGTCGATGGTGAGCAAGCGCACGGCAATGCTCCCTGCCTCGTAGTGGCCGTTGCCCAGCAAGGTGCCGTCGTGGCTGTAGACACTGACGGTGTCACCCTCCTCGACGGGGTCGGCGTGCTCAATCGCACCCGAGAACACCCACGGATGAAATCGCTTCACCGATTCCTCCTTGCCGCGCTTGAGAACGAACTTGGGATATATCATATATAATATATGTGTGATGTTTTACTTGAAGAAGAAACGGAAGATGTCGTTGCCGTTGGCAAACAGCAGGAGCAACAGCAAGAAAATCATGCCGCCAGTCACAGCCTTTTCGAGGAACTTCTCGCTGGGCTTGCGTCCTGTGATGATTTCAACGATGAGGAACAACACATAGCCGCCATCGAGGGCGGGAATGGGCAGGATGTTCATCACCGCGAGGATGATTGACAGGAACGCGGTGATTTCCCAGAAGTCGAGCCAATTCCACGTCTCGGGGAAGATGTTGCCAATGGTGCCGAATCCGCCCAAACTTTGTGCTCCCTCGGGCGTGAAGATGAGCTTGAGCTGCTTCACATAGCCCACCATCTTGTCCCAACCCATCTTGCAGCCACGCGGAATCGACGCCAGCAAGCCATAGTTGGTCGAATGCACGTTGAAAATTTTGAGGGGCGAAGTGAGTTGAATGCCCAGCTTACCATTGTCATCGACCTCGACTTGAGCCGTTTGCGGCTTGCCGTCGCGCAGGTAAGTCACCTCGACGCTCTTGCCCTTGTGCTTGTCGAGGGCGGGGAGCAACTCGGTGTAAGATGGCGTGGTGTCGTTGCCCACGGCGATGATGCGGTCACCACT
>Ga0181612_172739_pt1 | contig 14636 bp, 14 predicted proteins | sample HoacroProtozoa21_FD_119630 | JGI IMG/M metagenome (GOLD analysis project Ga0181612, IMG submission 119630) | Hoatzin crop microbial communities from Cojedes, Venezuel. Combined Assembly of Gp0051906, Gp0051904, Gp0051908 | reverse complement strand
TGCTTGGGGAGAAGCTGCTGGCTGAGGGACAGCACCTGACCGATGCGGTGCAGGTTCACCCGTTGTGGAGGTGCAGAATTCAAGTACTCTTGAATTACGCACTCTGTCTCATTCATTTTTCTCTGAGGAAAAGGAAGGGCTTACAGACAGGTTCTCACTTGTCCTCTCTCTGGGATGTCTGATCCACGTTAGAAACTTGGATCCAACTCCTCGATCCTTACAGGCAGGTTTTGTGCAGAGTGAGCGTAAAGGACAGGTCACAGAATTTTAATATATCTTTATGTATCAGGTTTGTATGTTGTAAGTTTTTATTTTTGTGCAAACCAAAGTACTAACATACAGCTTAAACTTGAAGAGAGATTTTTTCCCCCAAAGCCTGGAATTGCAGCTGACAACATCTGTTAGAAGTCTCTATAGATTATAAAAAGAAAAGTTACATTATTGTAAAAGAATAGGCTTCAAAAAATTTGAAGATCAGTGTTGTTCCATAGCAGAGGAGCAGATGAGGTTCCTCTTGCAGCCAGAGGAACATATTTACTATTGATCCATGAGCTGTGCAAAAGGAGCAATGAGATGAATTAGTTTAAATCGGCCTAAGGTTTCTGAAAACAGCAGAATAAATTGTTGTGTGGCAGTAGGTTCTCTTCTTATCTTCAGATCTAGCAAAAAATCCTCATCTTTTATAATCCCTAAGCGTGGTCTCAGGGGACATGACTGCCCTGCTTCTAATCTTCTCTTCTGCTGATCCTACACGTGTGTATCATATGTGGCATACCTGACATGCTTATTCCATAGTATGGCATGGAGAGCTTTGAAGGGAAAGCTTTGCAGAGGCTGCAGAACATCTTGCATCTTTGCTGACTGGATCTATTCTCCTGAAAGAGCGCGCAGATTTGTTCTTAGTGATTTTCATTGAAAAAGTAAGGATTGCTCCTGCTGCTGGAGCCGGGTGCCTTAATGCCTTTCAGGCTGTCCTGAAAGCTTGGGGTAACGTGCTGGTGGTTATTGTCTATGCTAGTCGCAGAGGTAGTAGTCAGCATATACCAGCTGATGAAGTAGAACTCTCTACCCTCAGGATATTTTCTTTTCTGTTATTTTTTCTCTCCAGAATATGTAGAATGGATTGCTAGAAACTGGTAGTCTGAGCAGAGACGATACAAAAGGTGCTACATTGAACTCGGTTGGAGTGAAAGGCGTCTGCCTTTGAGGTAAACAAGAGTAAACTCTGCATTTCTGTGGTTGCCCTTGGGGGTCGAATCAATAAGTACTCTGTTTTCCTGGCTTGAAGTTTATACTTTCTGTAGGAATGTGATTTTGCTTTCAGAAAGCCTTAATTCTTCTTCCTTGGGAAAACAAATTTCATCACCAACTCATAAATAATCACAGGAAAAAATAATAGCAGCCTAATTTACATCTAACCTTTCTTTTTAATGATTAATGGATACTATTTATGTAAACTGTTTCTACATTCCAGCATGAAATGAAATTTAAATTGCAAATTATACAGTGGTGTATTTTAACTGGTGACCCCTTCCCCAATCACAAATTAAAAAAACACAATTACATTTGTAATAAAGATGCTAATGCATTTCTTGTTTTTAGGGCACGTAAAGTTCTTGCTGCCGGCAACTTCATTTTCCCTGTCAATGAGCCAATAACAATGTATTTTCCAAAGTGCTCCAGGATATATGTCTGTGCGTATTTAGGAAGGTAGCTAATGAGTAATTCTCAGCACATCCACTTTGGAGCAGCATTCATGGTCAAGTAAACATACTGCACGTTGAAGGCTGTGTCGTCTACTGTTCTCCACAGTCAAGGGCAGCCCTGTCCTGGTTTCGGCTGGGATAGAGTTAATTTTTTTCCTGGTAGCTGGTGTAGTGCTGTGTTTTGGATTTGGGGTGAAGACAGTGTTGATAATGTACTGAAGTTTTCAGCTGTCCCTAGGCAGTCGAGGACTTTTCAGCTGCTCATGCTGCCAGGTACCTGGGAAGCTGGGAGGGGGCATAGCTGACTGCTGACCCACGCTGGCCAGAGGGATATTCCATGCTGTATGGCGTAGCATACGAAGCATATATATATGCAGTATATAAAGCTGAGGGAAGAAGGAAGGGGAGGACACCTTCAGAGTGACAGCGTTTGCTCGTGCACTGTTTGCTGGTCTGTGTGACCTGTGCTCAGAAAATACCTTTTTACTCTTAGACCGAGCAAACTTGTTCTGTGCAACATTAAATGTGGAATCCCTGGGTGTCATTTTAAGAGTTGCTTTGCAGAATGAACGACCACTTTAATAGTAGGTATGTAAACCTTCTTAGCAATGCTTTTGAAAACTGTGACGGAGACGAACCCAAGGCATTTCAAGCTGTAACGTTTGCCTCGGCTTCTGGGACTACCTGGTTGTTCCTGACTGTGACGGATCTCTTGGGAGAGGTGGAACCGTTGAGTGGTGGGAATTCACACGATGTGAAGTTGTGGCTAGACTGACTGGGCCAATAATTTAACAAGTGCAATCATCTCACTTTAACTTGTATGAAACTAGCTGCTTAGTGTTGCAAATGGCTCGTAAGTTGTCCTGGATGTTGTAGAGGACTCATTGGAGTGCAGTTCATGGCACAGGGTCTGGTAGGTGCTCAGGCTGGCAGTCACCAGCAACCTGAATCTGCCCCAAAGGTGAACGCGGTGCTGCGTGTGTACGATGCAGATTCACTGCACGATGGCTGAGCAGCTCTCGTGTTCTGGAAACCACAAACATGGGCCTGGGGACCTGCGCTCTAAATGGCGTGATCATCTTGGTGTAGCATGTTAGTATTTGGGGTAGCTGTCTCCTGAGCCCGAGGAAGCCCACCGTTGGTGCTTTTGCTGGACCACTGGCAGGTACGCTACATGCACTGACTGCTTTGGTAACTTTGCTTAGCTTTTCTCATTAAAATCAAGAGGCCTGAAATCTCGGTGCTGGCTGTAATCACTTCTCTCTGTGACACGATATAATTGGTTACTCTGACAACAGATTAGCACATAACGCTCTCTTTGTACAGCCGTCATCCTTGAGCTCTGTCATCGTGTGGTTTTTAGAGGTTCCTGCTATTGTTCTGGCCAGCAAAAGCCCACCTGACCTTGCTTCTTTGCTTAATGTCTCGAAGTGAAGACTAACTTAGTCTGGTTTCTCTTTGCTCACAATGCTGTTTTATTTCACACTTTCTCATTTAGTTCTTATCCGAAAGTATTGTGTAGTTACAGTTAAGAGGTTGGGTCCTTTCAGCAATTCATTTTTACCGCTTATTGTACAGGTGACCAAAGCACTTGGATCAAGCTATAAGGATTCATACAAAGCGTGATGCTCTTGCTGCCCTTCAGAGCAGGCTTCTGTGTAACGTTAGGTTCACATCTGTCTTCACAAAGAGGCACCAAATTGATTTAATGGACTGTTATAGCCGCAGACAAGGCTTCAGATTAGAATAAAAACCCTTTTTCCACCCTCGGTTACTTCACTGCAGAGGTTAGTGGCTTTTAGCGAACACGAACTTATGTCTAATGATATTAGAAATAACACGACTGAGTTTGTAAATGAGCGTGGTTAAATGCAGTCTATAATACATAAAAATGAAAGTTTGACTATTTCACCTTTTCTCTAATGAAAGTATTCAGGCAAGGTATTAGTTGTATTGCTGAAACAGCTCTAGTATAATATAATGCCGAAGATGCTGAACTTGTTAGCTTGTTGATTGCATGGTTGTGTCAGTGCTAATCATGACTGACAAACAATTTATGCAATGCTTCTAACTCTATTAAAGGACATAGTCCAACGGGCACAAAATCCTCATCTGAAAGGCAAATCGTGTGTGCTGTAGCCCACTGAGAAACTTTCCAAGCTGTGCACATACCAAAATGCTTGTTGTGTTGCTAGATGTAAATATTGACTTTTAATTTACCCTTTAAAATTAAAATCAGGAGAAAAGAAAGCCTTCTCTAAAGAGTTTTAGCTCCTTCTTATTTAACCAATTACCAGTATATGCGTAAGAAAACACCATGCAACATCCCTCTTCCGTGACTTGTAATTTACCTGAATGGGGAAGGGAAGGCTTTGGTGGCAGGTTTATTTTGCTTTTTAATAAAACTATTGATTTTGTACGACCTGTTCTTTTGTGAGAGCGGAGACTGAAACCATTGCCAATTTCCACTGCTTCCAAGTCCATGCTTGCAAGGCAGCGTCCTCTCTCTCTCCCTAGCCCTATAATCTCGCGCAGCGTCTAACGCCATCGCCCTTCGCCATCCTAGCGCGCAGAGCAGCGGCCTGCCTGTTTTAGGGAGGGGTAAATGACCCGTATTACTATTTTTTTGTGCTTACAGGCAAAAAGCAGAGGGGAAAGGGAGGGTCCCTGTATTTAGAGACATGTTCAGTCCTGTCTGCACTGTGGGTTTGCTCTGGAGACCTCAGACCTGACCCGAGGCAGGAGGTCTGTCTGGTCCCTGGGCTGAGGTGGGAGGACAGTGCCGGCCTGCTTGGCTGCAGCTCTGGGGGCCATGGAGGCATAGCTGCAGGCATCTGGGGAGCGTTTCTGCCCTTGAGGACGCGGGCAGGAGCAGTGCTGCTCCAGGGTGGTCCCCTGGGGAGGGTCGGAGCCCGTGCCTGCACCCCAGGCTGCCCGCAGCGCAGGCACCTCCACTCCGCTGCTCTTTTGTTGCTTGTTTCTGGAACCGGAGCACGTCCTCCTCGGCAGTGCTGCTTGTCGGCTGTTGTAGAGCATTCTGTCTCATCCAGATAGGCGTTTTCTAGTGAGATGAAGATTTTCTTGCGCTGTCCTCCGGGTATAGGCTTTAAAACCATTTGCAGCCTACTGAATTGCTGTTACTTTTCTCTATCCTTGCAAAAAAACTGCCTTCCTCTTCTATTTCATTACTAGATGTGATTTTTCATTAAAATATTGATCTTTTTAAAGCCCCTTTTAAAGGTCTCATGCTGTGAAATTGAGTGCCACGCCTTGCATTTAAGCACATAACTTCACCAGAGGGAAAATTATAGAAGGAGCTGGTGGAGACCCCAAATGCTGAGATTTGCCGGAGTTTTGCTGTGCCTCTTGAAGTAAGTGGCAAGTCCGAGACTGTGGTTGGAGAGGTCCGTGAGGGAGCTCATATTTACATCTGGGCTCATTAGCACGCTCAGTACTGATATGAGTATACAGCTGGTTGGAAATGAGATCCTTCACATGACAAAGAATTCCCTTGGGAATTATGCTAAGGGGAACCATAAAATTAAAAGGTCTTGGATGATTCAGGTCCGCGAGCTTCACAGTAGTTTAGAACCACATTCACCACTAAAGGAACTGCTGGAACAGTCTTCTGGGACAGTTGTGTTGCTGGACACAGATGCTGAGCCCAGCTTCTGGCTTGCAATTTGTGGAAAACCCTGTGTCACGCATCTCTCAGACGTGTTAAAACTCCAAAGCTGAACCCATATGATTCGTTTGTGTTTGCTTGTATGGTTTTAATTTTTTTTCTGCCGAAAGTAAAATCATGCTGAAGCAGAAGCTTGTCTCGTAGGCATTGTTTTTCAAAAATTTCCAAAGTATTCAAATAAAAAATGAAAACATTAAGGTGAACTGTGTTAGAACAACCATAATACACTACCCTTAAAACGCCCAACGCAATGGCAGCTACATCATTTCAGGCCCCTTAAGAACGCCTGCATCTGCGAAACAGACCGGACAGGAATGTTTGACGAGGGTAGTTTGGAATGCCTTTTGGTCCTGTTAATGAAATTATCAGCTTAATAACTCTGAGGAGGGGTGTGGGTTGTTGAAAACCCCAATAAGTGGTGGAGCTTGCTGTTCCCGTGTCGTTTCTAGGCCTGCCTCATTGCTGCTCAGCCTGCCTTGTCAGCATGTCAGACGGAAATCAGATCTCTTGCAGAAGCGGTGTTATTACTGTTTTGTTTTTAGGCAGAGATAAAAACTGACAGTTTTCTGACATTTGTGGCAGCTGGGGGCCTGGAAATTTTAGATTGCATGTTTTTCTGCACAAAAGCTTAATAGACTTGATGTGATTTTCCATCCCTCCTTTTTCAAGAGGCACACAGGAGCCAGACTGAGATGTTAACTTCCACAAAGAAAATCAGCCACTTTTCATTTTTTAATCCAAAGAATCAGACCCTCTATTTCTATAAACTAACTTCAGTGTTGCTGAAATGTGTTTGAACATTTATCTTGTTCCATAGCTTAGGTGTATGCCATATAGCACAAGTGACTACAAATGGATAGTTTACTACTAGCTATTATTTTCATTTTCTAGAAAGGTACTAGTTTATGCTCTTTTTGTTTATAGTAGAAAAAAAATGACGTTAAACATTGCTTTGGCCAAACAAAATTCAATAAATTCAGACTTTGAATAGCTCATTTTCCCCCTGTTTCTTCCCTTCATTTTGCTTTTGCTCCATTCCCAGTCTGCAGTAAAGTAACATCCTCAGCTCTTCTCTGGTAAAAGATGATCCGAGTGTTTAAGTCGTGTTACCTTTACTGATCCACTTGGATAATGAGGGCTACAGGCTTCGAAAGGGGGGCCAGCGAGTGAGTGAGCCTTTTAGGGGGCTTTTCGGCGCTGTCTTCCGTATATCACGGTTTTCCCTTTCTCTGTTGTCCTGCACACTGGGGCATTTGCTCTGGTTTTAGTGAAGTAAGTTGCAGTTCACAGGGACGTGGAGTTACTCAATTGGTGCTGCTTGTTAAAAGGATTCAGGGTTATGGATGTCCTTGCAACATCACTTTTTTTGGCAATTTTTAAAAAATAACACAGTCTTTTCCTACTAACAGATCTAATCACGTGGGAGTCTTTTGCATTTGTCTGTTGTAAATAGACATGTACGACATGCGTATTTACAACACGTGCATGTAAACATGTGCGACGTCTATTTACAACATGTACATGTAAACATGTATGACATGTTTACAACACGTACACGTAAAACATGTACGACATGCCTATTTACAACAGGTACATGTGAACATGTACGACGTGTATTTACAACATGTACATGTAAACATGTATGACATGTTTATTTACAACACGTACATGTAAACACGTACGACGTTTATTTACAACACGTACACGTAAACACATACAACGTGTATTTGCAACATGTACACGTAAACACATACGACGTGTATTTACAACATGTACATGTAAACATGTATGACATGCTTACAACACGTACATGTAGAACATGCACGACGTGTTTACAACACGTACACGTAGAACACGCAGGACATGCCTATTTACAACTTGTCCACGTAAAAGTGTACAAATAATTTGTCTGTTGTAGATAGACAAACACTGCAAAGCTGTCTGCATGCAATTAGGAGGCCGGACTTTTGCTGTAGAAGCCTTCTAGCAAACATTTAGTTCGCTGCCTAAAGAGGTTTCAAAATAAACTTGCTTCTTGTGGATCCACAAGTCCTAATGAAGCTACAGACAAGAATTACACAGGGAAAATTCAGCTTTGCTGGAGCAAGGAAAAAAGCCTCAGAGAAGGATGCTGAGAGAAAGAGGGAAGCAGGTTTAGGGGGAAACTGGGGCTGGAAGAATTCAGTGAGGATTCAGATGAAAGAAAAAGGATTGCTGGGACCGGTGGGAGTGCAAGGTGGAAGGGAGGGATTTAATTTCTCTGCTTACTGCCCATACAGCCTGCTAGTTCTACATCCACTTGAGTCCCAGGGCTTGCTGTCTTGTGCCTCCCAGGATGCTGAAATGGGATTCAGAAGAGATGGGGGAAAAAAAAAGTGGGGGCAGGGGAAATCTGCATAGGGAGAGTGAGGAAAACAGCATGAGATTGGAGGGGAACTCTGGAAAGTGTTCCGCTTCCGTAATCTGCTGGAGCAGGACGTGGTGGCATCTCCCGGGGAGCCTGTCCTGCTGTCGCTTTGCTTGCCTGTCCTGTTCTTTCCGCAGCTGGAACCGGGCTGGGTGGCCAGCCACGAGACAGAAGGGCTCAGGTGCCAATCCACATTTCAGCAGCTGAAGCAACCCAACTGGCTAATGACACGTTATGTACTCAAACCAGGTTGCTTGGTACAAAGAGCAAATTAATGGCATGAAGTAAATTTACTGACTTCCCCAGGAATGAATTTAGCCAGTTAGGTTTCAGTACATAAAACACCTGTGCGCTCTGATTTTATTTTTTTTTAATTGAGTTTATATGTTCTTTTAGTTCTTTTAAAACTTTTCCTTTGGAAATGCAGCAAAAATGCACCAAAAAATCTGTCTAAACCTGTAAAATGATCTGTTTATGTGCTGGTTACTCCTTGCATTTAAACAATAAATAATGATATTTACTAGAAATTCAAAACATGTACAAATCATCATTAGACTCATCACTTGTATTTTGTTACTGAATTATGAATTGAGGAGAAACGTTCTCATAGCCAGTACCCTGAGAACTCCCATAATGAACTCCCATGATACAGTGAAGACTGTTGCCAATAAGATAAATAAATGTGTTGTACCATCCTGTGAACATGAAATGGAATACAAAATATAACAACTGAAAGGTTGGGAATGGTTGTTCTTTGGTAGTTGGTGTATATTTTATAACTATGGGAACTAAATCAATATCGTAATTCTTTATGCACAAACATTTTCAATCTTGTTGTGGAATTCTCATAAAATATTCAATAAACCAGAGAAAAGATAGTAACTTGCAGGGTTCGGGTTATTTTCTTTGCTCTAGATGGAACATTACATTAGAGGATTGAAATATATCCCACAGCATTTTCCCATGAATGGTGTTTCACGCAGCTGCGCGTCTCAGAAAATAGGACTAGAATCCCACAGCTTCATGTAAGCATGTTAATCATGTTAGCGAACAAATATTTGTAAACACGGTGACCTTTAGTTAAACGAGGCGATGGGGTTTGGGGGAGCCATCTGAGCAATGGGAAGTTGTAAACTCCCTCTAACAAGTGTTGTTTGTGCAGTCAGTCATCTTCCTCATGGCTCCTCGGGTTCGGCAGTTTGCGCGATGACAGAGCTCGGAGGCTCCCATGGGCAGCAGTTGTCGTGTCCTTCAGGGTGAGCCATTACACAGCAGTGTGTCACTGCCACAGAGGTCTCCAGAGGCTTTCACACCAGGCTTTGCATCCTGCAGTGCCCTCCCATCTCCAGCCTTGTATTCTGATTTAAAAAAAACCCCAAACCCAAGCTTTGTGTTAGGAGACATTCTTTCAAATTTATACATAAATTGACTTTAAATATATGCTTAAAATAAAGCATTTTTGAAATGAATGTCTGTTGCTGTACAGAGGAATGGAAAGCAAGTTTTACTGTGAGTGGGAACCTAATTTGTCATCAACTATCTTAGGTACTTAAGAATACGATTTGTGGCCTACATGAAGAATGGAGTCGTTTCATGTAGTAAAGCTCAATTTTTTACTCCAAAGAGCACATAATTCTGTAGCTGCTTTTCTGAATAATAGAATTTCACTTTATCCAATTATTTACATTTTATATTTAAGCTTATCATTTAGTTAGTAAGTTATTTTATTTAGTGGTCTGTTAAGCAGAATAATTCCATTTCTATTCTTTCTCTTTCTATTTTTATTTCAATTCTATACATTCCAACTCTTTAGGTTGGAAGGGGATTCCTGAGGTCATCTGCTCCTTCCCTCACTCAGAGCACAGCTAGTTTTGAAGCACTCCGTCTTGCTCAGAGCCTTGTTCATTTGCTTTCTGAATATTTCCAAGGATGGAGATACCTATGTCCTACGTTTATAACTCTTGGTCCAACTCTTCTCCTGAAGAACTCGGCATAGCACTAAGCAGGTCACAAGCACAGCTGCCTTATAGCAAGGACGAGTTGCTTTTGGTGGGTAATGCAGTACAGGGCAGATAAGGCAGGTAAATTCAATTTGTGTTGTAAAAGGAATCCCTTCATTGACAAATCAAGTCACCTGTTGCATGGAAGCTATTTGTTTTGGAGCAGCCTATAAAAGTCTATAAAACCCTGCATTCATGAAGACTGATAGTCTGAATCTTTCTTGGCTTTTTCCGAACAGAAATATTCCCTTTGGAAATGATTCATTGTTCTTTTATGATTTGTAAAAAAATCATTGACATTTCCATCCAGAGGGAGATTCTTCTTTTGTCTTTTGTATGAAACTGCTTACTGTTGTGCACAGGAAGCATTAAAAAACTATGATCCAGGCCTGCCTCACGTGTCTGAAAAAGTTGTGATTTTTTTTTTTTTAAAGTTGTTCTCCTTTGTATTCTCTGTTTTGCAGGCTGATCAATGTTTTTATATCTTTCATATCGTGTCAGTGTTCTAAATTCAACTGCTAGTGCTGGAACCATTTCTCTATAAGGAAAGCAGACGGACTTCAAGAATGGAGGAATTATGAAATATGTATACATGTGAAATATAAGCAACAAAATTTAAAGACCATGATCGTAACTCTGTGTGTAAAATTATGGTAGTTTCCAGTAAAAGGAAAACTTCTGGACTTTAGAATAAACAATTTTTTTAACATTTGAATAAGTGTTATTTGCCCTTTCATTTCCTTGTCATTACAATTTTGGGAAAATATTGTAGAAAAGTTAGACGGGTAAAGATACGCCAAAGGATACTTGTGGTATTTTTAGCTAAAGACTAGCGTCCACAAAGAGGTTTCAGATCTATTTTGTGAATAAAACTCACAAAACATGTCTAGACTAGATCTAAATGAGCCTTTGGGTAGTCAGGTGAACTGTGAATTTTCTGATCTCCATCCAACCTTTCCTGTCTTCGGATGCGTTTCATACAGAATACATTTTACTTTATAAAACCTCTAGATCCAATTCATTTATGCTGGTACTGATACAGGGATGAAGCCGCGCACCCTACAATAGCTACTGCAACCAAACGCATGTGAAGTGGTCGGTTCTCTTCTCTGCCCTGGCTTTCTCCTGACCAGTCTCTGAAGGGCTGCTATTTTGATATTCAATATTTTTTACACGATCAGCTCTGGTTGCTGGCACGATTTCAACTCACTGTAGCTATGGCAATCACATTCTTTGGAATTAGATTACAGAGTTTTCTACTGTGAAAGACACAAAGGCTGTAGACTGCGTTGGTTTTGAACTAAATACGATATTATACTAAGTACAGGTTTTCTCCAACGCAGACATGAAGGTTCCAGAAAAATCAAACAACCCGAACTCCTCCATGCATCTCCCATCCAGATTTCGTTACAAGACTACTTCTTTCTGTAACTTCTGTTTTTAAACACCTGAGAAGCAGTCAGATTCTGCCTTAACAACAGTGTGGATTTCACATGGCAGCTGAGAGAGTTTCTCAGCTACCTTGCACCCTGCTTCCTTCACACGCCTTGCGGGAGTCAGGATTTCTGAGATAAAAGAAATCTCACCTAGTGCCTGCTTTCAAGTAATGAAACCTAATTAGGATCTCTGTTAAAACTCTGAGTGTTAGCTAGATGGCAGAAGTCTTCTAGTGCCAGTGAATCTTTTTCATTAAGAATTAATACTCGTAGCTTTTAAAGAATGTTTCATTTAGACACTGTTAGACGTATTACAGAAAATAAAAAAAAAAAATAAAAGGACACTACCTAAAGGCTTTGCTACAGTTTGATTGCTTCACATTTCTTTCTAATTCACAGTTGGCTCCTTGTTGGTCTTTACCCTTCTGCCCACGCAAGAGGTGGAACAGTATTATACATGTACTTTATTATCTTCCTTTTAAAAAACCCAACAAAACCCAGCTCTTCCCCTGAAGTCAGTTGAGACAGTCTGAAATACTTTCTGTGTGTTCTCATTTTTGAAAACACTCTTTGAAGGAATCCTTTTGTTTGCATTTTCAGGTATTTTGTTGGTATTTTCTGTGTGTTTCCATTTTAGCTGTATTCGTCACATATTCCTTAGGTTACGCTAAAAGGGATCTCTGGGAAGCAGTCAAGACAGAAGTATTTTTAATGCATACCGAACTTCTCAGTATTAGATTTCCTCCCTCCCTTTAAATCACGGTTTGCCTCGTAAGCTATCATTGTGTAACATTTTATTTTTAAAACCAATCTGATTCCCTTAAAAACACATTCATCATGGCTAATTGTTCCCACAATTGCTATAACGATGCAGGTAAGCTGGTTTGCCAAGATGTCTACTTTTTTGTTTTGTAAATGCTTCAAAGATGGGGGCACCTGTTGCCGTAACCAGAAGACCAGACCGTGGGGCGTACAAAGAGTCCATCGAACAACGGGACAGCAAGTGGCTCTGCAACCTGAAATAGCTGTGCTGGGGGAGCCGCAGACTGCTGGGCTACCCTTCTGAAAGCCCCGAGCGATTTTCATGAGAAACACTTGAGTGTCTACTACAAGATATCTGCAGGGAAAGGAGCAATAAACAGTGGGGGACAGTAACGTTTCACATTGCTCCATTCACCTGTGAGAGGCTGTGTGTTTCCATCCTTTGTTGCTTCTGAAAATCTTTGCCTTATTATATGTATATATATATTTGTATTTAAATTTTCATGAATTTTTTTTAAAGATGCTTTTAACAATCTGGCAAAGGAAGTATCTATTTTCATCAAGAAAATGTTAACAACTTCTCGATACTTATTCACAGAAAGTGGCATCATGTTGACTGCAGTGCTAAACTGGACAAAGTTTTATTTTATCCTAAAAAAATTAGCTAAATACGTACCAGAAAGCACAAGTTAATAGCATAATGATCAAACCCTTTACATTTTGAGTGTTCAATCCATTCTCTGCCCAACCTGTATTTATGCTTGGCATTACCCCAGCTCATGTGCAGAACCTTGCCCTTGGCCCTGTTGAACTTCATGGGGTTCGCACAGGACCACCGCTCAAGCCTGTCAAGGTCACTTTGTCTTTTGGCTCTGTCACAGCCACCTACAGCTCCAGAAGTCCATGTCTAAGTAAGTTTGGTGGATTGAGTGAGACAAGTCTGGATGTTCTTCAGGTAGCGACCTTTTCTCGATGAGGATAACAGATCTTTGAAAAGAATTGTTTCTTCCTGTAACACATCTATGCGAAGAATTCACTCCTTGAGATTTGTTCAGGTTGGGAAATTCCTGTGGATCGTAGGCACTTCCGTATCACAATTCAATCTGTGAATTGTTCAGCATGGAGAGGACTGCTCTGACCAGTAACTGATGACCTTTTCCCGTTCCTTCAATGGGATGCAGTATGTTTATAGGTGATAAATTTTTGCTAAGCTTCTGCCTGTAACATCTCCCCACCATTTCTTGTTTTCTTTACCATCTTAGTTTTTAGTAATGATTTGGCCACTGTACTGTACAGGGCAAAATATTACTGTCGGATGGAATTAAAGGGGATCAAGAACTATGTGAATGATCCATTCCAAGTAAGTAAAAACTTCAAAAGTTCATCCTGTGTTCATCTTTGCTGGGTTTTGCCTCTGACAGTATGAAAGGAAATTATACATGCTTGTTGAAACAAGTGTTCTTCTTGTTCGCCACTCGTGCCAATTTGCTGGCTGTACTCCTAATTAATCTTTCCTTTAGGCTCCCACTTAGTTTCTGACAATTGCTAACACATGCTCTCAGAGCCTGCACCCCACAGACTGGCACCATTTGTGGGTGTTTTCTGCAGGAGAGGATGTGGCTGTGGCAATGCATTCCACAGCGCTTTGCGGTGAATTCCCGAGTGCTGCAATCACTGTCCTCTGCTCTAGGCCAAATGCAAACATTGCTCTTACTGCGTGAGATGAGAGTTTCATTTACCAGCGGTGTGATGTCAGAATACCAAGATTCCATTACACGGGATGTATTTAAATGAAATATTATGAAAACGGAGATTGTATAACCCTCTGTATGAAATATGTGTCGTTTGAAATGAAAAGTGTCCCTGCGAAATACTGTTATCTTTGCACGGTGTTAGACTGCTGTTTGCCTTTGTGCAGGAAGCAAGAAGCAAGAGTGGTGAACCCCCTTTAGTGCAGTCTCAGCAAACAGGAATTTGATTAGACAAAAATGACAAGTCTGCAAGACTCTTCCCTGGCTGTGTGCACAGGAGAGGAAGAACAGGCGCTTCTTTCCTGTAAAAGTCTTTCAAATTATACAGTAATTAGCTGAAATCTCTAAATAGCCTTTGGAGCAACAACTGGAACCAAGCAGGACTCGCATCAACGTGTCAGACACACTTTGCAAAATCATGCTCCAGCTTGCTTTCTTGCTCTCTCTTTGTGCCAAAGATGAAGATCATCTTTCCTGCTCCTGTGGTAGAATAGACTGGATTTCACTTGGACAGAGGAGGAAATTGAACTTTCCCACTTCTGTGTAAATGACTATAGAATATGGTTATTTTCTGTCGTTTGTTTAGTTCTTTCCTTTTTTCCCCGTCTTTTTCTGCTATGGTCACTGAGAAAAGTACTTCTCCAGTCACGAGTAAAGGCATGGGAGGAAGATGAGGTTTTATTTCTGTCCTCAGTTTCTTACCTAGTTCTAAATAAAGGACTGCCGAAGGTCATTGGATTTTGTCCGGAGCCTCTGAAGGTCTCATGGTGTTCCTGGTCTCACGCCGAGTCCCGCATCCCACATCTCAGTGCGGTGCAGTGCACGCCTCACTCCTCTAAGATCTGGCCCTTAATCTTTCTGTCTGTATTTCAGTATATGGTGGATTTTT
>Ga0181612_149728_pt1 | contig 14637 bp, 3 predicted proteins | sample HoacroProtozoa21_FD_119630 | JGI IMG/M metagenome (GOLD analysis project Ga0181612, IMG submission 119630) | Hoatzin crop microbial communities from Cojedes, Venezuel. Combined Assembly of Gp0051906, Gp0051904, Gp0051908 | reverse complement strand
GGGGGGGGGGGGGGGGGGGGGGGGGGAGCTGGAAAGAAAGACAGTAGCAAAGTAGAATTTAGCATTGATTATAAGTGAAAAAACGTAACTGGTTAAAAGGCATGAGTGGGCTAGGAGCTTTGCATCTAGTAATATAGTTCAGACAAAATGCTGTCCCTGAGTCAGGCTGAGGAATTTGTTGTCTGGGGATATGGAAGTACAGCAGTTGTACTTGGTACAGGCTGTAGAGTGGGGGAGAAAGCAGGAAGGAGAGGAGGAGAGACCACATCTCCATTTCTTTGCTTTGCACTTTCTGCTTTGATGAAAATTTGGGGGCTGAGGTGTACGTGGCATTTACTACATAAAGCATGTAGAACAATTACAGGCTGTACAGGAACATACAGTAATGCATCTGTTCTTAAATTGTAGGACAGCAGTGAACAGTCTGCATACTGCGATTAGTTAAACTGTTGCTTCTGACTTAAAACCTTTTTGGCTGCCTCAATTGTTTCTTTCATCTCTGCATACAAGAGGAAGGCTGGGAGTCCAGAAGCCTCACCAGTACTAACAAAGCTTCCTTCTACTCTGCTTTGTAATTATATTTGCCTGTATTCGTGACGTTCAGAGACTTGCATAAAGCAGATCTCTTCACAACATAAGTACTTCAAAAAAGGATGCTCTCAAGGCTGCTTAGGATAAATTTGGCCTATTTTTTCCTCTAACTGTTTATGAAATGCATTTAATTCTTCGTAATTTTTTCCATGCTCAAAGAGGTGATACAGTATTATTTTAGGGGGCTAACACTGATGAGCACCACACAGTAACATTGTGCATGTGTACCTCAAACTTAATAGTGAAGAAAATCTGTCAGTAAGTCAACAGGTTTTCACTTAATGTTTTTTGTGAGGAGATGAATCTGTTCAGTAAGGCCTCTGGCCAGCAAGTGTGTAATTCCCCTTTTACCTTGTGGAAGACACTAAACCTCTTCCAGCATTGGGACTTAGCCATGAATTACTTTTCCACAGCAGCTGTGTTCCAGGAGTAACCCCTCCTGAACTTATGTGGGAATGGTCTTGCCTTCATGCAGCAACTCTGGGATCTGTGAACTCTAAGAAACCACTGCCATTTTAATTTCATCAACAAAAAATTTTTGCAAGGCCACTTTTAAGGGGCGTTCCCTGTAGGAAAAGCCATTTGTCCTGCAACTTTCATCCTGCATGATGCAGACTTCTCTCAAAAACAGAGACCTGATTAACTCCTTTTCTTACAACTGTCACTAAAAAAAGTGATGCGTCCTTGCTGGGATGAAATATTAGAGTGATTGGGGCTTTCAATAAACAGAAATGTTGCAATGAACCATTCAATATGGGCTTGATTTCATAATTTTAGCCTAACATCGATTTAGCACTGTTATAATTACATGGGCAGTAGAAGTGAAAAAACACTTATGTATATGGTAAAATATAGTTACTGATGTATTTCAAGTTCCTGTATGAACTATCAGAAGGGTAACAGCTGCTTTTCTCTCAAGTGAAAAGACTATCAATACATAACAACATTTTTAAGTAGAACTATTGGCCTCCACATCTTGTCTTTGTTGTACTTTAAGCTCTTTGTTAGGGAAAAAAATTCATCATAAATGCAAATATATTACATTTGATAGTAATAAGCATATGGAAACTATTTGTCCTAAATAAGAATTTAGGATAGGATACATAACTACAAAATTATTACGCGTTACGATAGCATACAAAATAGTCAGATAGGGTGGATGTGATAAATAAGCACTGTAAATAGCCTCTTTCACTCAAATCCAAGATGCTCATCTTGATTTATGTAACATTTTATTACACTTTATTAATTAATCTTATTCAAAAACACAGGAAAGGTAGTGACTGTTCTCCCACAGAAGTACAGCAACACATGGCACACAGAACACATCACTGCCTACTGTAGATTTTATCGGTGCCGGCTTTGCTCCACAGAAGGGCAACACTAGGTGTGTAATACAGCTTTTCTGTACTGGATAAATCCTGCACTGTAAAAGCTAGCAGTAGTCCACAATACCTGATACTACAAAAACCTTTTTGGTCTTTCGTGTATTTCATGAAAAAATGTGGGTTAAACAACAATGACATGAATAGTTATGTAGATTTCACTTATATGAAATAAACCAGTGCCACCTGGGAGTAAGCTTTATATCCTATATGATCCTGAAATAAAACATAGTAAATAAATTATGTTATAGAAAGCGCAACAGCTTCTACTAGAAGTTTCCATGGGGAAGCAGCTGTTCAGTTGATTGGTCACCTTAAAGAAAACCCTAAATGAAAGAATTATGCATTAACATCTTCAAGCAGTAGTTGTCTGTAAATGGAAATGTCAGCATGCAAAATCTGATTAACTTCTCTAAGGTCAAAGGCAAAGTAATTTAAAATAATATAAAATGTAAATTTCCCAACTAGGATGAAAAAAAGTAGCAAGGAGAAAGGCTACCAATAATTCATTTTTTTCAACAGACAGTATTCAGAACAGCAAACCTTTCAGTAAATGCAACACATAGTACAAAGAACATTTCTTGCCATATGAAATAATATCTCAAAACAACAAAATGCCTTTACAATTTCATCTCACTTCTCATTTGCAGACATCCATAGGCTTTTAACTCCTTCACGTGCATAGAAAGATGTTCCTGGTGTCTCTGATTCTGTACCGTATTTATCACACACTGGCTGTTATCAAAATATTTAAACTAGGGGATAATGACGTTGCATTTTCAAAAGACTGCAACCAGTGGTTTGGTTTTGCAAATGACATATCCATGCATGTAATCAGCACGTGGAGTCACAACTGCATTTCAAAACTCAATTGCTTGGCAGTGCAAAACTTATTGTGCCCACAAAAAGCTAAAAAACTTTGCTCCCACCCCTCATAATCCCTGACTACAAAAATACCAATATGTAATCTTGGCGCAATTAATTGGCCACATAAGAACTCTGAGAATCGGCAACAGCTCAGGCATCGTTTCAGCCACATATATAGCTCTGCATAGCTTTGAGACTGGTACAATATGAATATTCCCTTCTGCCTCTGTCTATTCCCTTCTGAGAAATCCTGTTTGAGGAAAAATTAACCATTCAGGCCTCTGTGTACGTAGCAGCTGCTCTTTGAAAATCTAGCTCATTATGTTTAAAAAAAAAACAAATCCAGGATCACAAATCTATTCTATTCTTATATCCAGTTGTATCACAATATTGAAACAGTTTTTTTAATCTTTCCATCACAAAAGCATAATGCAAGTGTGACATTCAGTTGTCCCATACAATCAGAAGAGTCGTGTGGTAAATAAAATTCAAGAAAAGAGGAAAATGACCCCCCAGCACACAAAGGACAGAACACCAAAACATTCCCCTCCCTTCTACAAGAGCATCTACTAAATACAGCATATTTCAATACTCACGGCTGTCGTAGCATATATTGCCCAGGGCACGTCCTGTTTGAAGCAACACTTCCTGGTCTTTGCAGTTCAACAGCTGCACCAAAGGAGGGATCAACCCAGCATCCACGCATGGGTTCCGCATAAATTCTGCAAATAATGCAAAGCCTGTTAAAGCAAGCTGGCTATTTTCAGTGTCATCCATTCCAGTTACACTGGCATTGCAACTGGGCCTTTTGTGAGAATAAACTTATGCAGAGACAAACAATGTAAGTTCTCATGCATGTTTCTAGAGAATAAGCACAGATCAGGATTTGGGCTTACGTTCTTTCCATTATTTGTTAATTTAGAAGGAATTAAGAGTATTTAATTGACTTCCATGCAAACAAATTTAACATAGCTTAGACGGAGCACGTTTTTAGCATCATAAAGAAGTGCTGAAAGGAACAGTGAATTCAAAACCTTTTTCTCTACCCCAACTTCAACATAAATGAAAATTTCTAAATAACACAAAAGATGACTTAAAACTAGTATTCATACTTCAAAATGAGCAGCATTTTTTACTCTTTATTCCCTTAATTAGAACTCCTGAAAAGCTTTTGCTTTGAAAAAATTAACAAAAAGGATTTAAACGTAAGTAACAGGCTCTTTATTTGGAAGGTAAGGAAAGGAAAAGAAAAAGAAAGAATGAGAAATACGAGAGATTATATGAGTCCAAAGGCCTGTACCTTTCCACAGTGTAACTGATGCCCAGCATGGGAGAAAAGCTAGAGGATCCACCTGCTGGGAAGCTCCCTGCCTTTCTGTCCTTCCTTCCTGCTATGGACCCCAGTCACAGAAAACCAAAGTATTATTTCACATCCATGCAGGTTATAGATAGAGAATTATCCTGGTGTCAGAGAGATAAAGGACTGGTCTCCAGAAGGAGCTACATTTTGGCAGGCAGTGTGCTGCACATTTTACAAGGGAAGTTTACGGAAGCAACCACCTGGTACACCAATAGTGTTACTTAATAGTTTACTACAGAGCACTCTTCCGAGACGTAGCATTGCAATAGGCAAAAGGTCAACACGTTTTTTTTATTTCTTGTGACTTGCAAATTATGCCTCTTCCTGAGCCTAGACTATGTTCGATCTTCCAAACCCAGTTTATCTTTGGGTTAGTAATTTATCAGACAGAATCAACCAGGGTGTACAATCCCCATGAAAAGAGATGTGAAAGATTTTGTGATTCTGAATCAACAGAACCCCTCATGCCAATAACTCAAAGATTTCATACAATGCCTGAAGTACAAATACATCTTCTTAAATACTCTCTTTGTTGCACCTATTAGAATGTTCTTTGATGTTTCTGTAGATACAAAATCATGTATCTTTTGTAGATTTAGAGGGTAGATTTAGATTAGACATAAGAAAAAAAGTCTTTACTATGAGGGTGGTGAGGCACTGGAACACGTTGCCCAGAGAAGCTGTGGCTGTCTCGTCCCTGGAAGTATTCAAGGCCAGGTTGGATGGGGCTTTGAGTAACCTGGTGTAGTGGAAGGGGTCCCTGCCCTTGGCAGGGGGGTTGGAACGACATGATCTTTAAGATCCCTTCCAACCCAGACTGTTCTATGATTAAATTATTTTCACAGCCAAGATCAAAGGAGCAGTTTTCCTCTTTGATATTCTTTACAACTCTGAAACAATAAATAAAGAGACTGCTTCTGCCACCTTTTTTAATGAAATACAGGTTATTCTACTAAATCAATATCAAGTCTGATAGACATGAGGCAAATGAGATCCTGGAAGGTCAATATGGACCAAGTTTTGACTTAGGCATTTTTGGACATTTCACCCCACAATTACAGTAAAGAAGACAATGGGATGTTTTTATTTCTGGATCAGCATCATATTAATCACTTTTTAAAGCTCTTTACTTACAGTAAATTCCCTGACTCTTATGACAACAGCTAAAAAGTACAAGTTATTAAAGCTTTATTCTGGATTCCAGCACAGTCCGCACATGGTGCTTAACCATTTTTGTATTTATTTGGAAAGACTTTGAAATGTGACATCCTAGATCATTCCTACAGACTCATTGAGGCTAGGAAGTGGCTATTTACTCACTTTTATTTACCCCTAAACTTGTCTGTTTGGTGTTGCAGGCCTGACAGTGAACATAGCTAAAAGCTATGTTGCCCAGATAAGAAGCAAACTTGGTTTAATATTTACCCTTGACTTCTCTGCAGCAAGTAACTCCTCCAATTTTAAGGAAAAGAGTTTCTCTCCTTGATCTAACTCCAGTTACACTTTGGAGACCTTTTCTGAGGGATATATCTCCCGGGATGTAGATGTCACTTAGATTCTGATGAAAGCTTTTCCTGTGATTCAGATTTATATGAAACCTTATAATTGAGGTTTAGTCCCAAAGGCTTTAGCATTCCTAATGTTTGACGCTGTAAGTAGTTTAGCTTTCTCCTTCCTTTAGAAATACTGTTTCCTTCATATGTAGACTTTCTTTACCTCCTTCTTTCCAGATTCTGGGGCTTTATCAAGAGCAGGTTTGATTATAATGAACTGGAGAGCAAAGAACTCTGTGACTTCCATGAATGACAGAAGAAACAGGAGACAGAACTGACCCAACAAATCGAAGCCTCCTAATTCTGTGGTGGTGTCCCCACACATCTATGGAAGAAAGGCTGCTCTTTACAAGTTGGCTGGCCTAGGAGAGCTCCGAATGAGCAAATAAAAACTAGTTTACTTATTTAAGCTGCGTGCGTTTCCCTGTCTAACTGTTAAACTTTTCCAGCTTTAAGTTGGAAGAAGTTTTCTTTGTTTTGTCCCACCTCCCTTCAGGCATGATGGAATTTTCTATCTCCCCTCACCTCAACACACCCGTGCCTTATTTATGCTAACAATAATTTTTGAACTGTACTGAAGCACCACTTTATACTTATTGCCTCAAGGAATGGGAAAACCTTTCAAATTACATATTCCCTGTGGATTATCAAGCCTTATTATATCCATATTCCTACTGTCTTATACTAAGGAGCGTCATATTGCACTGTACAGATGTTTAGAGCTTCACATTGTAGTAATGATGAGATTTTTCAATTGGTTGCATAGTACTGCTCTGCCATTTTAAATCTGCTTTTTCATGCACATTTTGCATCTGTGTATGACACTCTCTTCTGCATACAGGGGAAAATGAGGAAATTAAACCTCACTGTCTGTAAGCTTCCTTCATGATTCTGCCTTCTCTTCTCATTCAAAGGTCTCAAATTTTGTTTTAGTTTAACTGTTGCATGCATGGGCATGCATGTAAATAAATCTATGGTTACTTTGTAGTCTTTTCTGAAGTAAAAAAAAAAAAAAAGTGGAACTTTCCAAAGTGAGCTTATGGATGATGGTCATATACATGAATTGTAACTTCCAAACTTAATTCTGTATTTTTTGAAATTAGGTTATTATTACTTGAAATGTTAGATCATTGTTGGAATTAGATTTGGTTGGTACGTATGGCAGAATCTCATAGCTGTTTATAAATCAGTATCAACACACCACATCCATGACAGCTCAGGCAGAATGGCCAGTCCAGCCTAAGGATCCTTGAGGATGATTGGGGTATTTTATCCTGTATGAGTTCAGGATAAAAACACTGCCTCTTCAATACTGCCACTGCCTCCTATTACTCTGGGGAGTGAGAACAAACGGTTACTTAAAGGCAGAGCAGTTTCCCAATGTAGCCTCAAGTTAGTGGCACAGGCAGACTGAAGGAACTGTAGTTGTAATATAGTGCTGAAACCAGTCAAATCTTTTCTGAAGGAAAAGTTCAATGCTAATAGGACGACCTGTGCCTAGAGTATTTTTCCTCTCTGTTTGTGTGATTATGAAAAGTTCAAAGGTAATTCACAAACTTCCATCCAAATGACTCAACATTGTTAAATGTTGAGCCACCCACTGTGATTTAGCATAATAATCAGTTTAAGAATATTCTGTATTAAAAAATGATTAAACTTTTCCTGTATTCAGCTCTCCAGAGCTTTCCAGGGCTTATACACTTATGCAAGAATAAAACTTTAATAAAAAACCCCACTGTTTTATTTAAAAAAAAATTACGAATTCGTGCTATTGTACTAGTAATTGCTTTATATTTTAAGTAGGCATTTTTCTTTAGCTAACTGTTTGCTATGCACATTAAAATAAATTTCAGAGGAAAACTTTAGTGATGGTGGCATCACAGTGCTCTGAGCATTAATTTGCTGCATTACCTGAAGGAGCAATACTTATTTACAGGGCATGTTTCTCATGGAGCATTTTTCTGAGTAGTGTTTTATCATTTGCCTGGTAAGAGCAACAGCTGCAAAAGAGACACCTCAGTGCCAAATCACAGACAAGTTGTTATTAATGACATGCTACTGAATTAGATTACATCAGTTCCAGATTTCTTCATTTTTCATGAAAAGATATTGTTTGGTGGTCTGAGCGTAATCCTGGAAGTTGTGATTTTCTGCTATCCTCCAAACATTACTGTCAACAGCATTTTTGAGATTTCATTCTCTGTATTATCATAGTGACTAATACATGTTCTCTCTTCTCTAAAATTTTTTCAATACCCACTTCAGTAAGAATATTTGGGCTTTTAGAGGTGAAAAGCTCGTCAAGTTTTTGACCTGGTGTTGTATACAAAACTTTGAAAGCTGAATTTGGCAGATAGTGAAGTGTGGTGTGTGCCAGAAGTGATTGCTTTTATTTTGGGGTAGAGATTAGACAGCTCTGAAATCAAGCAGCAGAGACAAAATCTGTGATGACATTATGCTTTGTGTCACTGATAATGAAGTCTAGGAGAAATAATTATTTCATATGTTATAAGAATAATTTCCTTTGATATCAAAGTTAGCCTGGGGAATAGTTTCATGTGACAAATGTCTGTCTAGCTTTTTCCTTATCTATGATGTAAATAAAAGAATTCTCAGGAACAGCCAGGATGACTTTTGGCTTTTCCTATTCTGAGGATTTGTCTTTCTGGGTAATAGGATCATATCACATCCTTGCCAGAGGCAGTAAGGTGAAAAAACCCTCTTTTATTTAGCCCCTAGAGGTGTACTTGTCTTGTTAACGGCTCCCAGTAGGTGCCTGCAGAAAGTTTACGTTCTCTGTTATGAATTGTAGGTGGGAGGAGAAGAAATATGATGATGGTATCAAATAGAAGTTTCTGGAAAAACAGGCTCTGTTGTTCATCCCAGCCTCTGGCTGGCTGCCTGGAGATATGAAGCTTTTTTATGGTGGTAATCACCTACTTGATGAGATTATTGATCAATGGGCCTTAATGTCTTGTGTAATGAGCTTGCGAGCACTAATTGTTTCAGTAGGGGTTTTTATTTGGTATCAGGGTAGCCACTGAAACAAGTTTAGCAGTTTGTATAATTGATCTTTTCCAAGAGATCCTACTGCTGAATCGCCTAATGATAGTGTATTAAAAAACAATAATACCTTAACTCTACCAAATAAGTTTTTTTCTGCTATAGCATAATCCTGAATAAAAGAACTGTGAGTGAGATCAGTAGTAGGAAAATACCTTATTTTAAAAGTTCTTGAAACCATCTGTTGACTGACTGCCTTCCCTTCATACCTCATTCCTTCCTCTAAAAACAGAATAGTGCTCATTCATAAATCCCGTAATAGAAGTGTTTTCTGGCACAAGCGTGCATACACAATTCTGATCTAATGCCTATAAAAATCGTTTAAATATATCTACTGTCTTAGTTGTCTTTAGATGGGACCTATACAGTAGTGGTGGGTGGTTGTGTGGAGGAAAGTGGGAATGTGGAAACCCTGAGCTTTTCATTACAGTAACCCCTGTTTCTAATGATGAGGCAGATACATCCTCATACAGATGGACAAATACATGAATGCATGAGGTTTGATCTAAGATATCACAGCTTTGTCAAAATAAGTTCTGAACATGGACTAGGGCATTTTTAGTTGTCTTTTGATACGTACAATATAAATGCATTGTTTATGGGGGTGTTGTTATATGGAACAGTTTCTAATTTGCTGATTTTGTCCCACAAATGCTTTGAGCATTTTTCAGATCAGGTAGTGTAATTGCATGTCCGCTGAGTTTTGCATGAACTTAGCAATTGATTCAAAGTTAAACAAAAAAGTGATGCATGTGAAGAGAAGAAATTAAAATTTTATTAGGTTCAGCAGCATCAATTTCCACTTTATCTTTCTTTCAACCTGAATTTAAAAATGCTGCTGTTCTTGACTAATTTGATTATTTTATAACTCTCTTCAAAAATTTATATAAATTTCAGATGCTCAGCACTTTTTGCAAATGTTGACCCGTGTTGCAATTTAAATTGACCCATGACTGGTTAATTTAAATTGCAACAAGGTCAGATCTACCACCCATAATTCATATAATGAAATGCCTCATAAAATCTGAAAAATAATACACTAGAAAGTACAGAGGGAACAGGACCTTCTTCAGCTGTTGAAAAAGCAATAAAATACAACATTGTTTTTCTGCATAGAAGCAATAACAGAAACCTTTCCAGCCGAAAATCTGACTTGATTTTAAAGACCATTCAACTTGCTTTATAGTGAAGACATTTTCTGAATGTATTATATACGTAACACAGAACTGGATGGCAACCTGGATAAATAATGTGATGCCTGTTCTGATTTTTCTGTGAAATAATCTCTGCTAGGCTTGTATTTCCATATCTGAGTGCCAATGACAGTAAATAGTGATTGGGACTAAAAGCAAAATATGTTGTGGGAAAACAAAAGCTCCCAAAACTACTTTATGGTGTAGCATTTGTTCATTAATACCATTACACTTGAGTGGCTTTCAGAACATGTCAGAATCATCTTAAACTGTTGATTTGCTACCTCCAACTGAAACAGTGTTTTAAGAACAAATATGTTTTAAACCAGCTTATTTTTTTTAGGTCAAAAACTGTTCTGGAATGTTATTAAATTATGAGCTTAAGAGAGAATATTGTGAGTTTTATTAATGCATTACCTATATCAGAATGACTAAATGCCATCTCCACTTACAGCCTGGATTCATTGGGGTTCTTCTGAACTGATGCTAGTTTAATTGAGATCAGTTGGGGTTTCTGTTGCTCCCCAAGGATAATTGAAGCTAGCAGTAAGCACATTTGTTGCTATGTGATGAAATAAATTACTTTGCCCTGCAGTTGCTACAGCAAACCACAAAAACAACCAATCTACCAAATACAGGCTTGTGTGAATGATTTTATATGTATCTGTGTATGTACTAGGGTTATCTGCATGCTAGTTATCTGTATGTTTGTCTGTGGATTGGAATTTCTTTTTTTTTTTTAATGTGAAGCATAGGGAGGTACCAATAACTTTTTTGTATTTGCATAGATCTTGATCTGACAAAGTACACAAGTCCCATACTGATCAGCAAGATTTAAATGTGTGTTATGTGTGCTGTGAACTGCAGCCAGAATGTTTAGAGTTCAGTGGCAGTGGAACAGAAATCTCTTTTGTAAGCTATTAAATAGGAAATTTGTGTGGGGAAACTTCTTTCACATTTCTCCAACACTTAAAATTATTTACATTTCAAAGCAAAATGAGTTGCTCCTATTTAACTGGAATGTGATTACTTTGCTTTGCTCTACGATTGAACTGACTATCGTGTAGCTTAGGAGTCTTGGACAAAGGCTGAAACTCCAGTGGGAAATGTATAAATGACACATTGAAGTAGTGTGTCATAAAACCTATGATAGGTTTAAAAATGGATCCATGTTAAGAAAAAAAAGGTAAGAGGGCAATTGATGAAATGGCATTGCTGTGATAGCAGTCACCATACAGCAGAATAAGGAAAGCTAGTGGAAGGATTCTTTAGTTTCAGCAGAAAATACTCCCTGACTTAACATACTGATTAAAGTATATATAATTTTTACAGCTTTAAAGCTTTAGTATTAAGAAAAATCAAATGCTGCTAATATCATCTAGAACCCATATTCCAAATAGAAGATCTAATATCACCATGAAAGGAAAGTCCTCTTATAAATACCTGAGTTGCAGTAATTCCCTTTCTATACATGAATTGTGTGACATACTCTTATATGACTAGCTTCACATGTTGCTCTTGCACCTTCCCTCACCAAATTTTATATCACATGTGTTAATGACATGTAGTTGTGCTCTGCCTGTGTAAACCTTGCCCTGTAGTGGAAGAAACACAGATATCATTTGAATCCTTGGAATCACTAATTTATAGTTAGAAGAATGTATTGGAACAGCTGTGAAGTTGCCATTAACCTCCAGTTAGACCATCTGAAATAAATTTGTTGGTCTTGATTCAGTTATCTGAGGCTTGTGTCCACCCATCACCACATTTTGTACTAGCTGATGTGGTCTGCACCTAGCAGAGTCATGAACAGGCAAGCCGGCTGTAAATACTGGTGTGAACACTAGCCTCTGGCAGCTGCTTTTCTTCCTGGGCTGTAGCTGGCTTTTTTCTCTTGCAAAAACATTTAAAAAAAATGTTCTGCTTTGACCAAAATGACGTGTCTTGTCTTTTTTCAAGAAAGACAGGAATCTGAATACTCTGTAGCATGGACCCTCCATTCATATACGGAAGACAGAGGTTCCGGGTTCAATCTGGTCCAACAGGGAATTGAATTTGTCTTCTTAACTGTGGCATTATTGGATGTTTTGGCCAGATACCCATTGTGGTGCTGAAGTACTCGAGAAATAGGTATAAATTTTTGAAAAGAAAAGTCATTGATCTTCATGAATTTAAATTCTAATGGAAGAAAAGGAAAGAATGCTGGTGTTAAACTCTGGTGTTAAACCTCTGTTTAATGTGGAGTGAGAATGGACAGGCAACCCATGAGAAACCTGAGTTGCTTTCAGTGTTGTATTTGTTATCTTAAACAGAGAAATGGTTTCAGCATCTTTCCAAGACCTGAGTTCACATGAGTTAAAAAATGGTAATTTCATTTATACATGCACAATATCACATTAATCCCCAGAGCTGGCAAAAGCAAATTACAAACAATAAATCTGCTATACTCCGTGTGTTTAGTAGTTACAGTAGTATATGAATTAACCTTGAGGAGTTGAAACCATTTTGAATTCACCTTTGTTTTCCAATAAATAATCTCTCCGGACTGAAAATGTAGTTGTTTATTGTTGGAAACTTTATTTAAATGTCAAATTGGTTCCTGTAGTTCAAAGAGCAAAACAGAGCAAACTTGAATCTTGTCCAGATATTTCTCAGTAGTATCTTCTGCATCTGTGTTCATTAGACCCCTTTATTGGATCGTTTGAAGACACAAAGAAAACCATTCACCCAGCTATCCTTTCATAGGTATCAGCTTCCCAAGGTTTTGATCTGAATATGTCTTTTAAAGCAGTGCAGATGTTCGTGCTATTTGCCAAGTTAGTAAACTCTGCACACGTGTGAAATAATTGTAGGGGACAATGCATGCTTCATGTGTGAGTGGATCAGTGTGTGAAGAAAAGGGCATGGCAAAGTGCGAGCATCTCCTAAGTCTGAGCAGGATGTCAGCAATTTAAAGCTTTTGACATAAGTAACTTGTTCTAATTCTGTCATTTTGACTTCTAGATGAATTGGAAATATATAGTCCATTGTAAATACGGCAGATACGTAATGTTAGTTTGATTATCATAGAAGTATATAAATAATAAGAGAAATAGCAAAGAAAATGTGGAAGTGCTACTGAACATAAAAAAAAAAGGTAGGCTTATAAACTGATACAAATAAACTTTCTTGTTTACGCATTGTTATATTGCATCATCCTTCACAAAGGTCACTTACAATGAGATTGTTAATCCAGTTAATGCCAGGATTTCTCTACCTAAAGCAGGCAAAGAACAGGCTATGGAATATATATATAATTGAGAAATCCTGAAGACAGGCATGACAGAACTCTTATTTGAGATTGCTTTAGTCAGTGCTAGCGATTGCCTGAGAACTGATTGTTTGGAATGGATGAGGTGCTAGAAACACTAGAAAAGGGGGAAGTACTCAGAGGGCTCAGGGAAATCACAGAATGGTAGGGGTTGGAAGGGACCTCTCGGGGTCATCTAGTCCAACCCTCCTGCCAAAGCAGGTTAAATAAAGGGGAACTCAGTCTAGCCTCTGTTCCCAGAAAAGTACTGAGAAAGTTACCAAACTATTGTGGGGAGGGGGCGAGGGGGGGGAGAGTAAGAACAAGCATTGGTTTGAAATTTGTTCCTGACAAATCTATCTAGTTTATTTCTGTGATAGAGAAAACACTTGTGGCTACAGGAAAACCAGCAGGTATCCTGTCTTGGCTTCAGCAAGATTTCTGAAGCTCTCATAAGTGACATTTTCAAATTGAAACTGGAAGAAGTGTGTCTTCTGTTGATTCAAGGATTCTGATCCTTTACTGCACCTTTTTTTCCCTTCTCCAGTAGTCTTGTGGATGGGAATCAGCATTCTAATCCACACCAGCTTTAAAACTCTCTTTCTTAGTGATGCATAAGGTACACTATTTTTCCACAGGTGTCACAAGATCTCTGTCATTGTTGAAGCAGAATCATGGGAATGTTCAGACAGAAATCTGACCACAATGGGGATATCCATCTTGGCAAAATACAAACTTCAGCAATAAAACAGTTAGTGGAAGAGGTGGAAATATGTCTGACAGGCTGAGACTGAGCTGAAACTTCAAGAACATAATCCAGGCTCTCAAGAGCACTTTAAAGGTACCTTTCACTGTTCTAGCAGTTTTAAAAGGGTTTAAGTTGTTAAGTTTTATAACTTGCTGCAACAATATGAGAGGTACATTTTTTCTTAGTTAAATCTGTGGACTTGTTCACTGATTTTTTTGGTTTTATTTTTTCTTTTGATTTGTTTTTTTTTTTTAACTGTGTACCTAGCAGCTTGTGGGTCCAGTTGAATAAGACCAGTGTTTTGTAACAGGTTTCTGAAAGCTAGGTGTTGAACTGTGACTTTAAAGCTGGGTGTGGTACAAGTGCAGTTGATAGCCTTATGTGTATTTGAGGAATCTCACCCATCTAAAGACTTGTCATCTTGTTGTGGTATTAGTGTTATCCTGCGGGAATGGGGGGACTGCAGGACAAAAGAGCTGTAAATTAACCTGTTCACGTACTGGTCACTGGGCCTGGAGAGTGGTAGGGTTTCCGCAGCGCAGAAGGACACGAAGTTGCCTATCTATGTCAGTGCTTAACCAAAATGGC
>Ga0181612_108179_pt1 | contig 14637 bp, 7 predicted proteins | sample HoacroProtozoa21_FD_119630 | JGI IMG/M metagenome (GOLD analysis project Ga0181612, IMG submission 119630) | Hoatzin crop microbial communities from Cojedes, Venezuel. Combined Assembly of Gp0051906, Gp0051904, Gp0051908 | reverse complement strand
CGACAGTGGTTGCCACCCGGGGCCAGACCCCGAGCCTTCTAGCAGGCCACGCTGGCCCACAGGCTGGAGCTTGACTGCTCATGGACTTTGCTGCCTCTTTCTAGACTGCCATAAAGATTGAGTTACATTCTCTTATAGACATCAGTGCCCATGTCGCATCACTCCTGTCTTGCAAAACAGAGCATAAAACCATTCAGAGCATGGCAGGCCCTCTGGCACTTCACAGCCTGGCTGAGCTGAGGTGATCACCCAGCAGTTCAGGGGGAGAAGCCAGGGCAAGGGCAAGGGCTCTCCCTTGCGTTTCCCACTTCCCTTCACCACACACTCTTCCTATCAAGCTCTGCCCAACCAGTAGATTGAGGCAGGAACAAAAAGCAGATGGGAAAAAAACAATTATTCTAAGAAAGTAGCTCCAGTTACATGTTCACATTGCTGCTATCTATGCTACTTCCTTCCTTCTCAAAGCCTTCCCTGGCCATTTAGCACCAGCACTTCCTGCTGCTAGAGGAGATAGAGTGAAACAATCTGGATAAAACGCTTAAATATTAATTAGGACAAAGAGTTTCAAAGAACAATCTAATATCCTTAGTAAGGACACAACCTGGGAAGACCTGGGCTTCAATCTCTCCTCCAATAGGGATACCAGTACTGATATGTAGCAAAGCAAGATTCAAAGAAAAGTTCAACAGGTCTTTCTTGGACTACAGACATATAAACACTTTACAATCACTCTATGCTTCTTCACATCTCAAAAGAAACCACCAAAAATTTGATGGACAGATCCACTGACACCTTCAAGTTTACTGATGTGCTGAAACATCATGCTGAAACCCTGTCAGTTTAGCCATTGGCGGTTTCTTTGGAGCTTTTCATTTCAGCAGATGCAGCCCATCCCGACCGCACCTGCAGGCTGACAAGTCGTGACTGAAATTCTCTTCCAAATATAGCCTCGCTCTTCCGCTGTCCTTGCCCTAAGCAGCACACTTCGTTGCTCAGATAACTAGCAGGGGACAGTCATGGCTGGCAGCGTCCTGCAGCAGAGCTCGGTGAGGCTCACAGGCGCTCACCAGATGAGTAACCACTGGCGTGGGGGAGCAGGGAAGAGCCCTTTTTTTCCTCTTTCTTTACGATTAGGTTGAAATTACCCAGTAAAATATCTACAAAGGTGAATCTTGATTCACCCAAGGGGACAGAGATTAATTCACAGCATTAGATTTTGTTCCACGCTTCTCCCTTCATTGTGGGGCAAACAACCATTACCAACCTTGTTAAATGATGGAATTTCCTGTTCTGGTTAGAACTACAGTTAAGGTTTTAAATTATCCCCCAACCAAATGTTTTCCTGGTTTAATTGCCAGGCTTTGGAAAGAGGCCTAACACCCAGGCCCTGACAGGAGCGCAGCTATGCAATATCCAGCTGGCTGCTGGCCCAAAGCAGTTAGAGCAGCCGCTGACTAGAGAGAGATTTACACCCCCATGGGCTGAAACACTTGCAGCTTCTCTTGCAAAGCTCTGCCATCCCCTGCTACCGTAACCCCCATTTCCCAAGCGACTGCGCAGAACAGCTTGCTGGATTTTTTGCATTGCGTTGACCCTGGAAGTCTTGCCAAGCCTTGAGAGAGCTGGATGGGCAGCTGGCTGCTGTGTCAGTCTGCGCAGGCTGCTGGAGGGCTGGATGATGTTGGGATCTGCCCTGCACACAGCCTTGCACCGTGCTGGCTGAAAAATCTTTGCAGCTGAGTTTCTTTGTGAGAATGGGTGATAGACAGCTAGAGTTTCTGATTTTCTTTGGCTTAAGCAAAGTATTTCCACTACTAGTAATGCATAGGATTCACTTGTTAGTTAATCTACATCCCGAAAAAAATATTTCACTTCTTATTAACATCAAAGTGATGGCTAATGTGCACTCATTCAGCTTGATTATGATGACGGTATAAACCCCCTGTTACTCTTTTCATATTGTCCCTTTATAGGCACAGGGCTCGATTCTATCCCCAGCTCATTTGATTACTGCTATTTTACTACTAAGCTGAGCTTGAGGTAATTATTAGCATCAGTCTGTTATTTTCAACAAATGCTCAGTAATTCAGTCTCCTCTGGCTTGTTTTGCCTCTCCTGGGATAGTAGGGGTGACAGAGAGAATCAATCATTCACGTGAAAAGGCAGTGGCAGCCTCAGGGTATTTCTCTGTAGCGCATACAGAGCCGCTGTGCCAATGTTACCAATGCCCAGTCTGGCTGCCATCGCCCTGCCCCATGTCCCACTCACCTCCAGTGCTTTGCTGTGGAGTTCTCAGGGAGCTGCTGGCGTGCCAGTGCAGCAAAACCTCCTGTGCAAGCTACTCTGAGTCCATATCTTGGGAATAAGACTCAGATCCTAGCGATGTAAAGCCACTGGTGACTGCTGCGTTGGTTTATGAGCAGACCTCCGCAAGGCTATGACAGCAGTCAATCAGATACAGCAATGGCTGCAGTTGTTTTAGAGGCCAGCTCCATAATTTTCCTGGTACTTGCACAGCCTGTGCCCATTTCCCAGAGCTGGTTTTACCAAAGAAGCTACTTGATCTTTGTCATAGTGATAGGGCAAGAAGAGTTAATGTCAAGTGACTTCAGCCATTCTGGACTGCACATCAGTATTTAAGACCTGGGACTGAGACCAGAGCCTCGCACCACACCTGTCGTTCAGCCGCACAGCAAACCCATTTGATTAGGCCAGGATGCTTTTCCTCCGACGGGCAATGAAGGCCTTCAGCCCTCAGAGGGCTAGAGGCTCATTAAGAGAGCCTGACCTTCCTCTTCAAAGGCTCTATGCATGGAAAAGTACAGGGGCGTCAGTGCCAAGCTTCTCAGTTTGCTTGGGAAACAGCTGTAGCAGTTTAAGAAGTAAATATGTCACAGCTGCTCTAGACAGTGAATTCCTGCTGTTTCCATGTGATGAGAAGCAGAAGATGAATCCATGAAAACTTTTTAATGTATTTGACTCCAAAGTTAAACTATTACCAATATGGTTTAACCTAATCTGTCTGACTTGGCACTGAGGGGGCTCAGGAGCAGTAACCGAGTCAACCTGAACTGCTCCTCAGCTTGAAGCCGGGAACCAGGAGCTGAGGGCTCAAGGAGATGAGATCACTCCGTTGTAGCTGCAGTCGTTATGGTAAGCCCTGAAGATTTTGAAACAGAAGCACAGCTCCAGGCTTGGATTGTCCCACATCTCTGTGTTGCTCAGGCAGTGTGTTCCGAAGGATGCTGGGGATGGATGAGGGGGTTAAAAGGCTCGCTATGCCACGGCCCTAACCCCAGACCTATGGACAGAATGATCTCTTTAGGTTTTCCAGATTAATGTCTTTTAAAGTGATTAACTAGCCTACAAGGTTAAAATATATCACAAATGAAGGTTAGGTTTTTACAAGAAACCCAATGGGTTTAGGCATTCCAACCATACTGAACATCCCATCTCAGGTTGTACTGAGCTCCTTGTCTGACCCCCAGGCAAAACATGGACATGACTGCAGCAGGCTTACGGCTACCTGTGGTTTTCCCTTACGAAAAGAGGCATCCGGAGACTTCTTCAAAGAACACAGAGTGTGAATAAGATAGAGGGGACCTTGTCCTCCTGAAGTTGCCTTAATGGCCTAAGAAACTTCTGGTGAATGTTGCCAGAGAAAATGGCAGGGAAGATTACACTGAGGCACAAGATGTCCCAGAGAAAATACTGACAGATGAGAACTCAAAGTTTTGGAGACAGAGCAGAAGCAAGGCGGAGGAGCGTGACTTGCTATTTGTGCATTACTGATTTTGAAAAACAACTTACTTTTTTTTGCAGGCCACACTGTTGCAGGCTGTTACCCTGACCCTTGGGAGGCCGGGTACATCAATGAAATGCCACTGCAAATTATATCTTTCTCAGCTCCCAGAACATTCTTAAAACAGGAGCTGGCAGAGTTTGACATGCAGTTAGTGTGGGGGAGGGTAGAGCCAGTGTCCAGAAGTGAAAGGTCTTGAGGCACTAGTTCCAGCAAAGAGCCTGACAGATTTTAAGAACAGAAAGCAAAACAAAGTGCACCAGGAAAGTAAAGCTCTAGGCAGCGAATGCAAAGAGATGGACCTCTGTTGCTGAAATACAGGCTTTTTGCACCACTGAAGGAAGACGCTCTTCATTTTATCCCCTAGTTGCTCTCTTGGAGAAATATCAACAGATAAAAAAACATGCATACACAGGAAGGAGAAATTTAGGTTCTCCCTTGGAATATTTGTCCTTCAGCTTTGGTGCAACGTATTACGTTTGATGACAACATAACTGCGGTGCAGTATTTAAATCCATTGGGAAAAGGAAAACCTCAGGACAAAGTCTCAGTAACATTTCCAGAGAAGTTTCACCCCCATTGGCCCAGCTCACAGTTCCTCATCAACATGTAAGAGGGACGAACAGTGTTCTACATTTTGCCTACCTGGATTTAAAATGTTCAGAGAGTGAATATATCCTATGTGTTCATGTTTCTTGCAGCAGTGGGTCTAATGAACTATACGTTGAATTACTTAGGGTGCATCAGAAAAACAAGGGAAGGACAGAAGGTGAAGCTAAGAGAGAGAGGACAGTGCCTGAGGAAGCAGAGTGACCAAAGCCCACATGCATATGGAAAATACATTCAGGAAAATGTAAGAATATACAGCTTTGGGAAGGGATGGGATGGAAGAAATGGGATAGTATCATTGAAGAAGGGGAGTGGGGACCCTTTTCTGGTAGTATTTGGCTTTCATGGAGAATAGTGATCAAAAATGTATGGTCAGGGGGATCCTGTGTTTTGTGTTTCTCCCAGCTAAACAGGGTGATTAAGTATAATTAGTACACTCATTAAGAACAAATACAGCTGACTATACTGAGAAGTTATGAAAAGCAGGATTGAATCAGGCAGCAACTAGAAGACCATTAACCTCATCCCTGCACAAGCCAAAACAGATGATAAATGAGCCTCCATGAAAAGGAAGCAGCTGAGCAATACGTAGTGCAATATAGGCTGTAATGTTCAGTGATAAGGAAGCACAAGCACGCAGGATATACACAACTCCTGGGGAATGTCTGTGATGTGATAATAAGTTTGGCAGCTGTGCACACCACTAAAAAAAGAAGTTTCTCTTGTTTCTGTTACAGCTTGTGCAGTTAACACATTCTAGGCTGATAGTGAGGCTGAAACAATTAATTAAGGAAAGGGACATTTTTCGCACGTTGCCTTTGGTGCTCGTCACTTTTGTTATTTATTTAATTGTGATAATTTCTGAAGTAGATGGTCAAAATTCTCAAATTCCAGAAAGGCAGAGTTTCCAGTGACCCGACTGAGTTATATGGCGCCATGCTCATTCCCTTACAGGGAAAAATGTTTCTTATCATTACTTCTTGCTCTCTCCATCACATCTAATGCAAATGAGGTAGAGAAATTTGCACTATTAATGCAGCTCATCAATTCAGATCTATGAAGTTAACATAACCTTGCTCTGATGTTTACATTCAGCACTTTGGCTCCAAGACTGTTGCATTCCTGCTGTAACTGAAACATGACCGGACACAGACCACGTGCACATATTTACTAGTCAAAGGCTGTAATATTTTACATTGTTCTTTCTCTTGCCTGCTATAAACAGAAAGAGAATGGAAAAAGAAAAAAGGGGATGTAAAGCATTGTGCTGAGAGACAATCTGGATTGGAGGTTTGGCTTTACCTTCCTTCTCTTTGCCCCTAACTAAAAGACAAGCTTTTATCTAGGAGGTGGTTTTGAAGACTGAGAGAAGTCTCTGTTGGCTCTGTGACTACTACATTATTATATACTGTTCTTTCATTAAATACGTATTCATTGTTATTTTAAAATATCAAGAGTTTAAATCAGAATGTAAATATTTGTATAAACAGGATGATGTTTAACAGGAAAAGCCATGCAGGTCTTGCCTATTCAGTGGCATCTAAGATCATTGTCTGTAGGCAAATAGTCTTGTTTTCGTTTCACAAACCACTTCGCATTTACACAACAAGTTACATACGATTCAAGTTGGTAAAACAATAATGAGAATACATATTGGGCAGATGTGTAGCCCTTTAAAAAAGTGTTTATACTACATATTTCTAATATTTAGCCAAAAATTATTCGTGATAGTTTCTCCTGAAGTAAAATAATTTTAAAATTTTTTTATTTTATTGATATCCTAAGCAAAAAAATAATTTTATTGCTTTTCATCATTTATAATAATGGAGAACATGGTGTTTCTTTATTCAGCTTTCTCAGATGTTAAATCGTTGACAATTACATTCTTGCAAGGAACGTTGAGTCTGCCAGTTTTGATGCTGACTTCACTGTGGGCAGGATAACATGTTTGAGCCTGTTTCCATGAAAGACAGTAGAGAAAACTCCCCTGGATTTCATGGCACAGGATGAACACTTTTAAGGATGATCCATATTGAGTGGGTGTTAGACAGATCTTTTTTCAGTAGTCTCCGAAAGTTTGAAATGGGACTGATTTGATTGGCTTGAATTGATTCATTAGCATGGTTTCCAGTCAGAAGCATATAGCCTTCTAGGTTAATGTGCTCTCTTGAAGGTGCCAACTTTTTCCAAAGACCTGCTAATGGTTAACATTGCAAATATAATACTTTCAAGATCTAATGTTGCAGACAGCTCATGGAGAATATAGTGTATGTAGCAGCTTTCTGGTTTAGATCTTCTAACATTAAAGGCCACGTTGGATGGGGGCTCTGAGCAACGTGGTCTAGTTGAAGATGTCCTTGCTCGCTGGAGGGGGGCTGGGTTAGATGACCCCTAAAGGTCCCTTCCAACCCAAAGCATTCCATGATCATAATGGCAACACATTAAGGGGTTTTGTTTGCTTCAGGTTTTTTGTTTGTTTTCTAAATGCTGGTGCAGGTACTAAGTCCTGCTATTGGGTCAGGTTTTTAAGAAATGGTATGTCAAAGTGGAGAAGCATTTCAGTTGAGAGAATAATAGTTGCAGGGTACTTGGATCCATTTCATACCATTTTAGTGAATTCCAGCCTTACAACACAGGTGACATCCACTAATAATTGAAGCTGGAAAGCAGATAGGGAGTTTAAGTGCAGTTGCTACAGCCAACATGTGTAAAAGTACAAACATTAAAGTCACTTGTGGAATTTAACCCATCCTCTATTTATCTGTTATCAGCACTTACTCCTGTGATCTATATGACAATGGAAAAAGCTTATTAACATAATGAAAGCAAAAGTAGAAGCTTGGCATTGCCCACACGCAGTAACATGATCCGTGGCTCAGAAGGGAATTTTTCTGCTAATCAAAAGGATTTTTACTGATAAAATTAAAGATGATAGTAAAATAGAAATAAACAACTGTGCTAGGAAACACCCCCAGCCACATACTGGTTTCCAGATTTTGCAAAAACCAAGAAAAAGTGAAATCTGCTCATAGGCACCTTATAACATCTGCTCATAGACAGCTAATTAAAAGCAGATAGCTTAAATAATCATAGTAAGCAACCGAAAGAAATAAGAGATATGAAGGAAATGACAAGAACATGCTTTTACAGTAGGACAGATGTGAGCCTAGGCAAAATCAGTAAAATCAGTGATCAGCAGTAATTCACAATAAGGTAAAGAAAGCATCAATTCAAGTGAGCAAGAAAATCTCAGTATTTCCTATTGGCTGTCAACCTACTGTCACCAGCTGGCAGATATGTACAGACAGGCCAGTACAAACAAGTACGGAAGACAACTTGGAAGTGGAGTAGTAGTTTTAGTTGTTTAGCCTGTTGTATGTCTCTAAATGCAAGACAGTGTTTGTTTTCGTAGAGGGAACTCCTCACTATCATCTCTTAGTGTTTGTAACTTGCCTAGTATACAAAGAGAGCTGTCACAAATAAACACAGAAAAGCAGTTTTAATCCACGTTCTTATTCATTCCTAAAATCTCAGCTTATGCAAATTTTGACTGAATTTAATAGGACTTTCCCCTAAGTAAAAGCTGAAGGCACAAAGAGATCATAAGTCTGCTTAATATTAAGCCATTATTCTGCTGGTTTTATATGAATGCCTATTCACCTGCAGAAGCTGGATAGAAAAATGTGCTCGACAGGCCGAAGGCATGAAACCTCTGTAGTGTTACCTGGGGTTCCGGTGGCTGCAGCTGGAGGCCTGCCAACCCACACCTCGCAACACCCCGCGTCGCAGCTGGGCTGGGGAGCAGAAGTTGCAGTACCACCGTGAAAATGGGCAGTTGTGTCTTCTGCTGTACTGTGCTACCTTCTCAGCTGCTTGGCTGCAGCTGCACAAATAGTTTCCCAGAACTGACCAGAAGGATCATCCCCTGACTCTAGTGGAAAGCCTTCCTCTCTTTGCAATCGTTCATCATGCCAGGTCGATGGGGCTTTGAGCAACCTGGTCCAGTTGTTCCATGGTGTTCCTGCCCATGGCAGGGGAGTTGGAATGAGATGATCTATAAGGTCCCTTCCAACCCAAACCATTCTATGATTCTATCATCTCTGTCCTCTCTACAGACAGGAAACCAAGGACACTTCCTCCACAGACCTGCCACCTTCTTCGGATGAAAAGACAGTGTTGGTGGGAACGTGGTATTTCAGTGTAACCACTGTCCAGGGTGTTAGCAGTCCTATTCTACACGGGGGAAAAATGGAGAAAGCTTTTGTCTGGCTCCCTCCAGAAGCTGTGCCTGAAATAGAAACGATCTGCATTGTACTTTCCTGTATTGCCTCTCACTTACTTCAAAGGTAGCCCTATTTTTCCCCCATGTTTCCTAGCATTACTGAATTTTTGTGGTATTCACATAAGAGGTTGTATTTTCCTCTGTGCAAGCAATAGTTTTCTCTTTGGAAACCATGCCTATCTTTTTGAAAGTCCTAGAGGTTCTTCTGAGTTGCCTCGTCTGTGACGCCCGCTCTCAGTCCTGTGCTATGGCCTCTTCTGGCAGAACAGAGTAAGATGAGGGTCCCTTAGGGGACCCAGAGCTGAGCGTTTGTCACTGAGAGCAGCCACTCCTGAGCAAAGAAGAGCTTCCGAGAAGGGAAACAAGTGCTTTCACAGTTCTTGCAGACCTCCCAGGCTGATGCTATTGCATAATATCGTGCAGAACATTTCCATTTGCTGATGGCCAGGTGCAAGTTTGGGTGAAATCAAAGTCTGTGCTGTTCTTCCTACACTGGGAATGGCTGGAAATATTCCCTTGCTCTCAGCCTGAACCCTTTATGTTTTCACTGGTGTATTTAAAGAATGTGAGAATGAGGTCTCCAGGCATGACCGATGGAAACAGTAACTAAGGAAAACAATGATAATGAAGAGAAACTTACCCAAGCCAGGGGGTATGCACATACTGGCTTTAGTGCAGAAGCCTAGAGACATGAGAACACATCGCATTGCCTCCTTCCTCTCTCGGTTTGTTCTTGGTTTGTTATTTTTCCTGACTGCTGCTGCTGCATCAAAGCACTCACACAGAAAAGGGCCTGGCGTGACATGCCAGGAACAAGATTGTGCTCAGGCATGAGGCTTTGATCTTGAAGATTCTTCAGCTGTGTACAGTGCGCAGAGGTGCCGCCTTGGTGCAGCCTAGCACAGGGAAAAAATTCCGGTGGCGAGTTTTGCCTGGTGACGGAAGAGTTAGTGCAGGTCAGTAATAAATGCTGCATGCGCAGATTTCCAGTGCTGATGCAGTTTTAAAACTCTGAGCATATGCAGAGGAAGTCCCAGCATGGTGGTAAATTGCTCCACGCAGATTTTTTTTTATCCTTCTGTGTATTTTTAGAGATGTACAAGAAATGAAATTTTAAACCAGCAGGAAGTGTGAAAAGAACATTCTTTGCAACAGGAAGCCATCAGTGATTGTAAACCACATATATAGAGAGAGAAATAAATAGACAGGTAGAGCAAAATGTTCATATTTTTTCAGATTCCTCCACATGTATTAATATCCAAATCATCCCTAGAATATTCTTTTTACTCACCATTTCAGTATGATGCATTTTCAGTATTTCTTTGATCCCTTGATTTACAGCCACAGGGATGAAAACCAAACAAATACCTTTCCTTTGTTTTCTAGAACTCCATGCTTCGTTCCATTATAAAAACCAACCTGACAAACTTTAAATCACAGACACAAAAAAGGAGACACAGAATGTGTTGCGAACAGTGAACTTCGCTGAGGATAAGTGATATCGCTGCAAAATAAACAAGCACATGTCCCCGAAGAAGGTGCAGCATATTTAGGAAAGGCTGGAACCTCACAGAGAATTTTTCAGTAGCATTATAATGAGCAGTGCTATCTGTGAGCCAAATCTGGTGTATATACATTTTTTTTCCATCACTTTTTTAATCCAATCAAGGATGGATTTAATCCAATCAAGGATGGACAGAATCTCAACAGATGTTTTTAGGCCATCATCAAAAAACTTAACGAAAACTATAGCTACATATATCAGCATGCACACATCAGATGGGTGGTGGTTTTGTGAAAAGCAGCTGAGTACAGAGAATGACACAGGCTAAGCATGCAGCATGCAAAATCTGGCCCAGCACACTCCGCTCCAGAAAGGCCGACATACCTATCTTAACACTCAGGGTAAGGTTTTAAATGGTAAGGCATCATTCTACATTTGCATTGGGTAACTTCCACCTTTACAGTTACATCGATACAGTGGCACTTTTTCTAGATTAAAACCCATTTTTCAAGTTTGAAAAAAATGGAATGTAGCTGATAGAAGTGACAGTGTGTTAATGTCGACATCTGATGAATACAAAATGCAGGGGGAATTGCTTGTTGCTGAAATACATTAGATCATAGCAGCAGCAAAATGTAGCAGTGAGACGCCACCATCATCATTTCAACGTCTGTTCCATGTAATTGCAGAGTGACTGCAAGCTAGCAGAGAAAGCTATCTGTCTTCAGGAGTCTTGTAAATGACATGCTATTTAAAATAAAACATCAAGACTACGAAAAACATTCAGAGGCTTTTCAGCATCTATCGAATTGTGTACAGTCTTCGTGGAACATCGTAAATGCAGTTCTCAGAGGAAGCAAATGGTTGTCTGAAGACACATTTCTACCAATGCCATTAACACAACTCATCAGCTAACAAGAACATACTCATCTGTCTAGACACAGATGATATTAGAAAAGTAATCACCATAGATCATGTTCATGTCCCAGTCCTGAAGGAGCTTTGTGTGGCTTGATTCTGTACCCGCCCTGGCGCGCAGTCCTGAACGCAGCCGTCCTCGCTCACGGTGTCGGGTACCCAAGTTCTGCACGAGCAGTGCAGCTCCTGCTGTCTGGACCTGATGAAGTGTTGGTCTGGCGCAGATAAACAGAGAGCTCGTTGCTGAACCAGAGCTTTAAAATGCCAAGGAAATAGTTCCTTGTCTCTCCTTTTCCCCTGACACTGCAGAGAATGTTCAGAAGATTAGCTTAGATTAAACACCCAGCTTTATGAGAGGTAAAGAAAAAGGATATGATTTTCATCCAAGCTGTTAAGAGCCTGGTCCAAATACAGAAGCACAAATATTTGCTTTTATATATAGTGGTCTGTTCATCATAATGGTCTGTTGTTAATATAATGCTTTGTTGTCATAATGCTCTGTTGCTCATCATTGTATTCAAGCAATGCTTTCTGCTTAAAATTCATTTGTATGTTTAATCCCTTCCTTGAATCTTTGCTAAACTCTGCACTTGAAAATTATTTAAGGGCCCCAAAATCACATCATACCTTTGTGAAAAAGTATTTCCTCTGATCTGTTATTTTGCCACATTTTCCCCCTTTGTCTGTGCTCACATGTAAATATGATTTCTATTTAATGATATTTGGGATAGCATGAACACAAAACTGGCCAGTCTTCTTAGCTTTGTTGTGTAAGGGATGTCATCAACACCAAGCACATTTGTCCCGTCTTGCTCAACAATGTAGCAGAGTCACAAGTGGAAGCGGTCCAAGTCTCCTCCTGAAATTGAAGCTCTAATGTGGTCAGGAGGGCACTATCTTAGTGTCTACCAAGTGCATGTTACAGAAACAGCAAAGACTTAGAAATTAAATCAAATATATTGAGGAACTTTAAGATGTCATTTATGACTGTGAGCTTAGTCTAAGGACACCACCCATGGAAGATTTATAAGCAAGAACCCAGTGGCAGAAATGATGGTACTTAACTAGTTTCATGTAACTAGCAAACTGAATGAAAATTTAAATTTATTTTGATCAAATGAGAGAAATAATTGTCTTGGGATTTGTTTGAGACACTGTAGAGGTTTTGGGGTACCCAGGCTGTGAAACGTCTGTGACAAAGGTTGTTAAGACATATGTTCATCCCATTACAGATTAGAAAAATGCATTATATTATATCTGTACATCTTCAAATGCTATGCCAGCTATGCACAAATGTAATAGTGGTTCTAGTGATTATTTGTTTCAGTAACAGCTTTGTATGATAGCAGATTGAGGTAAATTCTGATGCCATATGAATATAAAACATGAATAATACACAAGTAGTGCACTTTTTCTGTTGCAGAACTCTTACATCATCCATGAATATCTACACATTCGTCAGGGTACATTTCACAACAGTCTTGTGTCAATTTTAATTTGAAAAGTAGAAGTACCATCTTATATATTTAGTATTTATGTGGCCTTTGTTGTTGTTTTTTAGAACTCATCTCTTTTTTTTACCCCCACAAATTATTTCTATAGTTATTTGAGAAGTAAAAGATTTATAGCTGAAAGGGTTATCAAAAGTTGAGATTTACATTCACTTAGATTATGTAGCTTTGTAAATAAGTATGACACAATTTAGTAACACTTCCATAGAAGGGCTGGAGGGAGCAGCACAGGCAGATATGTTTTTGACACCTACATTTTTAACATCTGCAGGGTGAATATTTCAAGTAAGTTATTGGAGAGAATTGTTTAAAAGCATGGCTAATAGAAGTTTCTAAATAATTCACGCTTGTTTATTCCAAGTGTGGCAAAATAACCATATAGTTGAAATAGAGCATAGTGCTCAGGGTGTTTTTGTGTCCACTGAGTCACTGCAAAAGAAAGAAAATAAGAAAATGTTTGGAAAATGGCAGATTGGCTCCTCAGCAAAGTTCTTCATGCACAGCTGCTGATAGATAGCCATATTTTGCTCACAACTGAGATTCAGTTTCATTTTAAAAAAAGAGAAGAGAAACAGGTTAGTATAGATGAACAAATAATTCCAAACTGAAATAAAATATTTATTAAACAGCTTTTCTTTTTTCCTTTGGGACAGTTCAAACACAATATTCAAAACCCACCATTGCTGTGTTATCCAGATCACAGCACCCCATCCAGAAGGAGTTAAGCCAAGATATCTGGTCCCATATCAAAGGCTGAGATCTGGGAGCAGAACTAATCAAAGATGAAAGTAGTGATTCTGCCCTCAGCATATCTATCATCACATGAACCTGTCCGAGAGTGACACTGCCAAATGACTCTGCTCTTACACAGGGAAGGAGAACTGAGACCCAGGATATTCCTCCAGCTTCATCACCAGTACACAGCTAACAGGTCACTTCACAGCTCTAGTGAAGACATGAGTAACATGTGAGTGCTATCACTCTTCCAGGATGTCTCACCATCTCCATTCAGAACAGGGAATAGTACCAGAGCTTTTCTACGAACAGGAAGCTTAAAGAAATCAAACTTTTAATGCCACTGACAGCTTCATATTCTCCTGAAAAGTGAACGCCACCCCTTCTTACTGTCACTGTTATGAAACTTCTGTCGTTTTTAGGACATTGCTCTTTTAATATCCTCATTACTACCCCAGAAAGCGTCTGTGCCTGTTCCCAGGTTTGAACTTAATATATCCCACAGATTTGTCCCTCTCTTGCATTTAAGAGTCTAGATAACCACGTCTATACTCACTGCCCCCTGATGGAATCACCAGTACCACCTTAAGTCAAATCACAAGGATTTCTCCAAAGAAGGAGGGAAGTTAACATTAGGAGAAGAAAAGAAAAAGAGGTTGCAGGCAGCCAGATTCTGTGTACTGCAGAAACCTATTACTGGCACACAGGAGAAAAGCAGACAGCACAAACAGTCATGAACTAAACTTGACAGTTAGCACCGAGTCTGCCCCCAACAGCACTGGTCTCATTAGTGAACACACAACACTTCTCCTGGTTCAGTGCCAGCACAACCTGCACAATGTGTCCCTGAAGTTATTCAGTGAATCACAGACCAGAGAGGAAACAAAGCTGGGCAATGGTGTATTCACCTGCTCATCAGACACTGTGTTTCAGTCAGGCAGCCCAGATGAAAGCAGCTTCGTTAGAGATCATTTATTTCAAAGTAGATATCAGAGCAAAACTGGGAGGAGTGGTAGATACACCAGAAGGCTGTGCTGCTATTCAGCGTGACCTGGACAGGCTGGAAAGTTGGGCAGAGAGGAACCTGATGAGGTTCAACAAAGGCAAATGCAGGGTCCTGCACCTGGGGAGGAACAACCCCATGCATCAGTACAGGCTTGGGGCGGACCTGCTGCAGAGCAGCTCTGTGGAGAGGGACCTAGGAGTGCTGGTGCACGACAGGTTGACCATGAGCCAGCAGTGTGCCCTGGCTGCCAAGAAGGCCAATGGGATCCTG
>Ga0181612_102112_pt1 | contig 14637 bp, 8 predicted proteins | sample HoacroProtozoa21_FD_119630 | JGI IMG/M metagenome (GOLD analysis project Ga0181612, IMG submission 119630) | Hoatzin crop microbial communities from Cojedes, Venezuel. Combined Assembly of Gp0051906, Gp0051904, Gp0051908 | reverse complement strand
TTCAGCTTGGGGTGGGTTACAGACTGACTGCGAGTGGTGCACCTGGACTGGGTCAGCTTGGGAGGATTTTGTTTGCCTTGCTTTGGTTTCCTTGTCCCTTTGGTTTGTAACAGGCCAAAGGGTCTTTCCTGATTCTGTGTTGCTTGAGAAGCCACCACATGTGGTAGATAAGCAAACCAGTCTATTAAGTTGGTTTTATTTATTAATAAGATATGTCTGAGCATTTCAGAATAGCCAGGGTGAGAAGTGTTACGGTTGGCCCTGACAGTGTTAGTTCTTCTCGACCTGTCTCAGGCTCCACAGGTCATCCTCCCTCCCAGCGTGACCTGCGTGTTGAGTGTCTTGGACCTTTGGGATATGACAAACGTTATTCACTGTAATTCTGTTATGCCAGGAAGGGCTGAATTACCCACTATGAAGGAAGGGTGCTAGAAGGGATGTGAAAAAGTTACACGAGAGCGATATGTTCTGGTTTCTCTCCAGAAACTGGAGACCATCTCCCTGCTCCACTGCACACCTTTCACACATGCGTGATTCCCATGAGCTTAATGTCAATCTTTTGGTTTGAAGCATCCCATCAAGCGTGCCAGGCTCCCTACGCTTCTGCCAGAGGAGAGAGCAGGTTTCCATTAATCTGCAGCATCTGACACGGTAATAGGACTCCGAGGATTTGGCTGTTTCCCACGCTCCGGAGAGGTGCTTTTGGAAATGCTGCCTTCCTGTTGACCTTACCGCAGTATCACTTCTAAGAGTTACGTGAGGGAATTTGAAAATGGCTGGTGGGGCTACGTTCCCATGAAGAGCATGCAAGTACAGATGCCCTTACCTGTGTGGGTGACTTAGAAAACTCTCTATTCAGTGCTGAGGTCACCTTGAAAGCAGAAAGTCAAATTCTACCTTTAATCTCTGTGTGTTTTGATATCCTCTTTGAGCTGTGTAACTATTGCAGCTATGTCACTTGCGCATGTGTTCTCTGAAGAATTTGTGCTAAGTAGTTAAGGAAAACCACGTAGTTCAGGGTGAAAGTTGTAGAAAAGCACCTGACTGAGGCTTACTGTTCTATGGGATAAGAGGGAGTCTAGGGGAAAGCATCCAAAGAAAGGTCTTTTCTATTTTTGGGTGCCTTAATCCACACCTTGCTTCACCTTGAAGGTACAGATGGGTGTGTGAGCAACCCTCTATCTAACCAAGCCTGGGTGCCCTCCTGACCAGAAGAATTCGTGATAACTGTGCAAAAAAATATGCTTGTTAGGATGGTTAATAGCAGCAGAATGATGGAGACCGACTTTGATATACAGCCTGCATTAATAAAGGTATGGGCATCCACTGGTGTCAAGCTAAATGCCTCTTGTTTTTTATGGAATGTTTGTTCTGAAACACAAGGAAAGTAATTTCCTATTGTAATTTTTTTTCAGAATATCTATCAAATTAGATTGTTGAGTATTTGCAGAGCAATAACTCAGGATTGACTGGTGGAAATCTTATAATCCAGGAACGTGACCCAGCACAATATCATCCTAATTTCCTGTGTGAGGATTAATTCTGCTGTTTTCTTCCTCCATGACAGTGAATTGAGTGTGTGGCAGATAGCGCACAGTAAACGCAACCTGATCTCCCCTAATCTTTGCAAACAGTTCCAAGTGACCTTTTTGTTGAATGTCCTTTAAAAGCTTCTAGGATATTATCAAAAATAGCCAAAGAAATTACTGACAAAGCAAGCAGGACTCCGTTTCTTCTCAGGCTTTGCTGTACAGCTCACATCTTTGCTATTGAAAGTTTTGTCTTCACTGACTCAGCTTGTTTTTGTTTTCTCTGGATTAATCAACTGTTTGTTTAATTTTAACTAAACTCAAGTTGAATGAATGTTAAAGGAAGACTTTCTGAGCGTGTAATGAAGCAGCCTTTCTGCTGTCTCGCGCGTTGGAGTGCCTATACACCAGCGTGACCAGAGTGTAAACCACTGTGGCATAGTGTTTCACGCCTGCAGACTGCACACCTTGTGCTGCAGACAAAGGCCCATCAGGTACGGCTGGGGAGGACCGGGGATGATAGAGATGTCAGTGGCAAACTGGATTATTCACTTGAATGTTGTGCTATGGGCACAAGCTGCAGTAGCACTTCTCCTTCCTCCCTTACTACACCTTCCAGAAGGCACTGTTTGCAATGCAGAAACTTCATTGGCCTTTTCACCTGTGTAAATAGACTTTATTTTTGCCTGACTAGACACAATTTCCATTTTTGTCCAGGCAGGCCATTTACCAGAGTGCCCCAGATACTTTCAGCATGTCAAACATGTTGGGTCACTCTGGTGTACACTTGAGGCCCTCACAGCATCTGCATGTGCAGCAAGAACACTTGTGTCAAGAAAATACTTCATCAAGTTTTTAAACACCTGTGATTCTGCCTAATAAAGTCTCTGTAGCACATAGGTTTTATACTAAAGTTAATGATGCTTTAAGGCAGTGTGGTAGGTCTGGGCTCTGGCTGAAACAGCTGCCATCAATTTCCCGTTGTGCTGTCAGTTTGTGTGTTTGACACTCTATCCATTTGTTTCCTTGGTCTCATCCATCATTTGCTCACGGTGCTTTCCAACAGTTGTTGTCTTCCTACTAGCCTCTAATTTCAGCTCCTTAAATTCATCACACGGGTTGTATTTATCCTGACTGAGAATTCGTCACAATTACTCCTGTGATGGAGAACGAGTTTTTCAAAAAGTAAGTCTCTTTCATGTGCTGTAGCTTATCTGAAAACTATCATCGCTGTTGGAAAGGAAAGGAAACCTAGAGAGAATGGGACTTTGTCACAGGTCCTACAGTTCAGTCCTTCCCCAAAACTTTGTCAAAACATCGTTTGGTATTTGTTACCCTAGAAGGAGCTCAGTTTGCTCAGAATTGAGGCCGTGCTGTGACCTGCTAGCTCCTGCTTTACTCATGCTTGCATGAATCGAGTGCTCATCTAGCCAATCTCTCAGGCTTTTATCACCATGACAGCTGAATACGACTGTCCTTGATCTTGTCTAACCCTCTGCTTTCACTATGTAGAGCTTGAGATGTTATATGGAAAAACTGCAGGATGTGACTGCCTGTTGTCTGCAGATAACAGATGGGGCAGGGGCTGAGCGAGCTGCCTCTGGCACCAGCCCATCTTTGCCCACCAGCTCTGCCCTGGTTTGGCAGACTGATCTGCAAGAAATCTATATGGGTTTTTTTTCCACTTGATTAGTCATGTGTCTCTCCCAAGGGGATGCAGAGCAGGACTGAGCCTTGGTGATGGTTGTCACGGTTTGGACATCGCTGTACTGGTCGCTGCCTGCATTTGCTGAAGACATTTCTCAGGGAGCAAGTCGGTGTTGAGGTGTAGCAGCAAAAAGTGATGAGATCTGACAGAATGGATGGGGAAGGGTTTGTTGACCTGTCCCCTACATCCGTCACCTCCTGGCAGACCTGAAGGACCTTCTGAGCTCAGTGTGGTCAGCCCACTCCTCCCTGGCCTGGGGATGCTCTTCCACTGTCTCCAGTGTCTGGCTGGAGGCTCTGATCATGGCTTCTGCACCCTGGGCCCACAGACCCGATCCCACTCAGGCTGCTGGACTCAGGAAGCAGTTTTACCTTGCCTCCCAATATTTATTCTCACCCATTTCCTATGTCTGGAATAACTATAATACAACTGTGGACAACCCCCACCCCGAACCCAACAAATGACCATCACTTGTTGGAAAGGCATTTGCTCCCACTGGAAAAATGAGCTGAAGCCACAAAGGATTAAAATTTATTTGTATTACAGCAGTGCTGAGGAGCTGCATCAGAGACTTATTGCGGTAAATGCCGTGCTCACCCATATTAGCAGATAATCACGGCTCCATGTTGTTTGCACCTAAGCAAAAAACCCAAAGCCTCAATGACTTTGTTACCTCTGTTACATGGGTGAGGAGCTTGAAGCGCGAGAGGATGGAGGGACTTATCAAAGTTTCCATGGGTAGCCTGTGCCAGAAGCAAGGCTTCTCCCAGATCCTCCAGATTTCTTTCCTGCCTTGCCAGAGTAGCTTTCTTCCCCTTGCTTTTTGTAAGCAGTTTTTAAAGTCTGCTCTTTGCTTTGGTTTTCTTGATGAGATTATTGCAGTGTTCGCAATACCTGCTGTGCTGGATGTTGTCTGGGCAAGCAGGATAACCTACTGGGGATTTTTCAAAGAAATTGTGTCTCTGTCAAAAGTAAAAGCAGATTCTATATGGTTAAAATAGACAGAAGGGTCTGCTCCTTATCCCATCATTATACAATCATTTGTATTACATAAATGCGTAGAGCACTTCTCGGAAATGATGGTTTAAAAAGGCACTGTTTCACAGTGTCCGATCTAAAGCCTGTCCTTCATCCTAAGCAAATGCCAGTAACTTGTGAGGAGGTTTCCCTGACTTTGGCTTTTCTTTCTTTTCTGTCTCTGTTTTTTTTTGGTTCACTTTGTGAGAGAAAGGAGGACGCATCTTTCACATTTTTCTTGGTCACTTCAAATCCCATCAATACCTTTCTGCCAAGCAGAGGTTTGAGGTGGTCCAGAACAATTTTCTATTCATCTTCCTTTCCTGTCCGAGCAGTTATTGACCTTCTTTCAATCCTTCTCTTTGATGATACTTAACCTTGTCCCTTGCATGTTTCTCTGTCTGGTTTCTGGCTTTTTAATAGGCACTTAGTTCTACATTTTCTCAAGTGTGAGTTTGGCACTTCATTGGTGCAGCTTTCATCTTCTTGCTGATTGCAGACTGTAATAACTTCCAATTATGAAAGCAGAAATATTCTTTGATTTTACTGTGCCAAGCTTCTGTGCTTTAGAGTTCTTACAGATAGTCACAATTCTTTGTTTATAGAAGTATTTTCCTTTCTCCTCAGGCTTCCTCCTTTCTCTGCACTCTGCAATAGGAATCTGTTGTGGGGATCTTCCTCACATCCTTAAATAGAAGTGAAGTTTATGAAATTACTGTAAGCTGTCAATAAAGCTGCTTATATGAATCAGGATCCCCAACATTTCCTTAGTGTTTTGCATAGTCTTTTACCCACAGCAATTATTTTAAGTAGCGTAGGGTCGGTGCGTTACACCCAGTTCTGAGTTTCACCAGACTTTTCAGCTAAGAGGTGAGCCATAAGCATGGTTAGTTGGTGTCTGTGAAGTTGGTTGAATAAAATGAGGCATTTTTCTGCGGGTAGGGGAGAAATCCACGAGCCGTCATCTGCTGAAGGCTGAAGGGAGCTGCTGAGGGAGCAGAGACTGCCAAGCAGAGGTGTACCCGGCTGCCTGCTGGCACCACGTCTCTGCCTTGACGTCCAGCTCAGTATCACTTGCAATGTCACTTCTCTTAAATGGCTTCCAGAGGTTTCCAAGTTTTGTTCTATGTTACTTAATAGCAAGCCTCTTTCTAGACCCTCTGCCTTATTTCCACTGGAGCAGTGACTTTTAAAATTAAGTTCCTTCTTTTCTAAATCTTACTTCTTGATACAGTGGCAATTTATCTCTTAATTCCAGTGCTTCCCATAAACCTCAGGAGTGCAAAGAGAGAGCTTCAGGCTAAGGCAGAAATGCTACCATTTTGTTTGACTTAATCTATAGATCTGGCTCCTTTAATGAAGACTAACACAGTGGGCCTTCTACAAAGCTACTTTGTTAGGTACTTCCAAAACACAAAAGGCTCGTTATCATGCAAAGTGAAAATCGCTCTTGTACGCTGGGTAGAGTGTGTTGCTCCTTGTGTGCCACAGAGACCCGCCAGACCTCGAGTAATTTGCACTCATCAGGGAAAAGCTTCTATCTGCTGTGGCGATGTGCTCAGGAGTTAAAAGTTTCCTCGGCAGGTCACTTTTAACTGCCTTGCCTATTTATCTGGCAGAAGGATAATAGCAGATTGATGTTTTACAGGAAGGAGTCAGGGTGAACAGCACAGTCCAAACAACTGGTAATGAATGTTTTTGTGCATTTGGTTTCGAATTTTTTTATTTCCACATGCTACACTTTGATGATTATAAAAGAAGTCACCAACCCTAAGACACTCTTTGAAGCACCCTTACTAGACTTTATTATTGTTTTCTGAAAATATCTTTGTAAGCAAGGCATGCCGGAAAGGCAGGGTGGACTGCTAGTGCAACGAAAGCTCTTTTCTACCCGTAGGTAAATGGCTGGGTTTATCTCTCCTGTTGGTAAGAGTGGGCTTTATCCTGCAAAAACAGGTCACCTGCTCCATTACTAAGTGTTCTTTTTAAAAATAGAATCTATATTGCAAATTTCACTGAAAGGGCACTGTAGCATCAGCTGAGATGCCTGTACCTCCATTCCTCGGGAGAGAACAGGGATTTTAATAATGCAGATCTTTTATGAAAACTTAATGAGGCTGTCTATCAAGAGTAACAAAATACATTTGTTTGCTCCCTGAAACAATATTCACAAATCAACTCACGGAGGTGCTTTGCTGTCCCTTTGTAACGGTTTAGCTTCCAGGAATGTATCACAGACAGGTCGAACTGAGGGACCTCTGGGGGGAGACCCACCTGGTGAGTAGGCTTCTTACAAGTTTCCTGAGCATATGCCATGCTTATAAATGTTGTGAGATTAGAGTAAGATGAAAAAGCTCTGGAGTTTGCACAACACAAGAGCAGAAATGGATGCATTTTTAAAAGCTGCAGAGCTAAAGAAAATCTTGTTCTTCATAGCTGACTAAAGTTCCGCCTTCCCCATACTGCCTTTTACTAAATTTCTGCCTTTGCTAAAAGCTTGCACCCCAATGACCTGGTTTATAAATAGACCCCTCCCTCAGCTGTACCTGTTTCGGGCCAGTGACAGATTTTCCTAAATCTCCCAGGTTTTTGGCACACAGGTATCAGGCCGTTCAGAGGGACCTGTTGATACGGCAGCCTGAAAGCCAATTGAAGTAGTTGCCATATGCCAGATGAGAATGTAACCTCTTTGGCTCAAGCTGTCAGAAGCCTAAGTCTCGTTTGACTGGCTTCCAAAACATTGTCAATGGGCCTCGATGTGGGAACTGGCTGAAGCACAAAGCAAGTGTCTTGTTGCAGAAGAGGTCTTGTCGCAGTCTCTAATCATCTTCTTGGAGACGGAATTGTTCACCGTGTTTCAACAGTTGAGTTTTGCCACGTGAAATATTGTTTTAATCCTTAAAGCCAAATCCTTTTGTCTTCCAGTGGACAAAGCTCTGACTAAGCCAGCCCAAGTGCTAGATACAGGACCATGGGATGTGGCTCCGTGCTGGCTCAAGTGATCAGGATACAGGCATCGTTTGAAAATACAGTCCCGCTTGATGGGGCGTTCCTTCCAGATTACAGGATGCACTTATTCTTCAGTGGTTTTGAAGGTTTTCCGGCATTCCCAGAGGACCAAAGTCACTGTGGCATAATTTACATTGTCAGCATAGGTCTTTGCCTGAGGATTATGGTTGTCAATGAATACAGATGGAAAAGCCATGACAGAAGTCTAAATATTTTTCCAAATATACATAAATTCCACACCGCCTGTCTGTGGAGGGAACTCTTCTCATGTAAATCTCTCAAGTATAACTAATTACTGTCATACTGTCTTCTTTGGGGATTAGAGATTGACTTTCAAAAGAAGGGAACTGCAGAACATTCAAGAGAGATTTTTGAGATTTTAAACATTTCGACTTTTTGGCTGGTAACAGATCTGAGATTTGAAGCACTGAGTGAGTTACAGAGGGTGCCAAAATCTGTGCGGGGAAGTCGGCTGCAGTGCAGACACACTGCTAACGGATCCCCGCGGGAGAGATGCAGAGCCTCTCTTTTGCAGGGGGCTTGTACAACATTTCTCCAACTTTGTTTAGAAACACAATTCAGGGAGCAGGTATCCCGTGAGGATGGCGAGACACTGAGCAGCGCTTGCAGACTCAGACAGCTGTCATCAGTTATTTGTTAGGCACAGCAGCATAATCCCATCAAATACAATTGGAATAGCATAGGTCAAACTACCAAGGTAAAAAAGTGCCTGCTTTGGGGAGTTTAGATTTAGCTCCAATCACTGCTGTAGTGTGTTTCTCTGAAATGAAGTTGGTCTAAAGCCTTTGAAAAAAAAACAAAAGCACTAACAATGCTGATAATTTTTTTCCCCAGAAAATCAATACAAGAAAGAGTTTGCTTGAAATGTTTGATTTTCGTAGGAGGTACCTACAGTGTTCTTTATCTCAGCAAATAGCACCATGCACGTTGGGAGTGTAGAAAATGTAGCCTCTCTCTCTCTCGTCTCCTTTCTTTTTAAGAATTAATAAACACCACCATTTAGTACTTTCCATATTGTGCCATCAACATTTAAAATTCAGCAGACTGAATTTCACAGCAGGTTTGGTGTAAGCCTTTAATCTTAATAATGATCCCTTGATCTACCATGCTCTGTCCAGCTTGGAGGTTGTTGGAGGTCCCTTCTGGGAACTTTCCAGCTGTTTCTGTTTAGTTCATGTTTATTTATTTACGTGACTTTTTAACCCCATTTGATAAGAGAAAAATACGATGCAATTTAGCTGCAACTATTGTTGATCATTTCCAGAGAACTAAGTGCAGCAAGGGAAAAGCAACATATGGCAGCATTTTCTTTACTGATCGTTTATTATGTACTGTTGTGACCTCATCAGCGCCTTTAGCTGTACTGCTGTAGGTTAAAGAAAAAGGCTTGTGTATTTTTCCCCTTAAGCCTTCAGACAAAAGCAAATGTGACCTGAAGGTAATTCGTGCATACAGCATACCACACTGAAAAGAGCATATTTTTTGCCTGGGATAATTAAATAGACTTTTTAGTAAGGTGTTTCTAATTAGATTTTAAATTTTTATATTTATCAAGTTGGAACTCATCGTTCTGCATCACTGTTACATTTGTGATGAGAGCTCATATTTTCATCACGGTAAAACACCCTGAATTCAGTTAACAGCCTGTTAGTTTAATACTGATATTTTACCTCTAACACGATACTGGGACCCTATGTGATTTCTAAGGTTGTAAACATTATTAGAATAGTTCTGCCATTCTAATATAGAATGGAATGGTATTGAATAGAAGAACGCAAATCAATACAGTTCAAAACTTGCAAAATTTCTTTGTCAAATTGCAGTCAAAGTACCCATATAGTTGTCAGCAGAGGAGGGTTCAATATGAGCTTGAGTGGATAATTCTAAGAAAAGATCAATGAAAAATCATAAATTCTAACAATTTACACCAAAAAAACAACAGAAATGAGGAGAAATTTCAGGGAGGAAGGTGCAGAAGATAGGAGGCAAATGCTCCTCTCAGTTACGGCAGAGTGGCTTTGTTGTCTCCCAGTCCACCGGCGCCGTACTGCTGAGCTGCCGGTGGTGATTTGTCCCAGCAGGATTAATGACCTGGTGAGAACAGAAGAAATCGGTTGGGTTTGACTTTTTCAGACTGCCTAATTCAACGTATTCTGTGCACAATTTTGAAGGCACTGGACCAGCACTTGGAAATGCGGTATCATGGGCATTTGAGGTAATTAGCGACTGTGTGTATGAAATTTTTAAAATGTTCTGATATGATAAACACATTAATTTCTGCGCTATTGATCACAAAAGCATTATGTAGCCAAAGGTCAAGGCCCTGTTATGTGATCACATCCTGAGTTGTTCCAGGAAAAACCTGTTTGTTGTAAAGCAACATTAACTCTGGTGCCACGAAAAGAACAAAACACGGAATTTAGCTCCTCGTCTTCAATGGCCTGGAGAGGGGGCGGCTTGTGCGACTGTGAGCCCTGGCGTCCACCTCTCCCACCTGGAGTTACAACGCAATTTCAGATTGAATTATTGGGAACCACCTACATCTCAGGTAAAGGCTGTGTTACGTACCTGATCCCTACACTATTTTTCATGCACTGACATACAAGCAGTGATGTAACACACTCTTCGTCTCATTTGGTGAGAAAGATTTTTTTTTTTTCTTCTCTTTTTTTCTGGTATGACCTGAAAATAAAAACCCCTATGGTTGGCATAAAATGAATCAGAAAAAACCCCAAAGAATATCTATGAAATATACACAGAGAAAAAGACTCATAATTCTTCGATATTCAACTTGATATTCTGTGGGCTGCTGACCTTTCTTGCATTATTAAAGATGCCTTGACTAATATTGCAGTGTCTCTGGCAGATGTTGATGATAATGTGCTCTGGAGAGCCTTCCAATCTTCCATAGACTAAAAGTGCTAGCAACACTAGGACAGGGGAGCTTCAGAAGCCTGAGTCTGAAATATGTCACAAGAATTATATATTCTGTGTATGCAGGTGAGTAATTCAATTGAGGAGTAAAAAAAACCACCAAACTTGTAAAAAGACCCCCAGAGTTTACAGAGGCTTATGGAAATAACACCAAAGAAAAACTGATACTGTGCTAATTATTTCAGTGGTGTTAGCTACATGTTCAATACACTTACAAAAATGAACAGGACAGGATAAAATTAAAATATTCAGTTCTTTTTCTGGTGACTGAGGATATGGTATTATATGTGACAATGTAAAATGATTTGAATACCCAGAACACACACACAAAAAAGGATTCAAGTGCAAACTGAAGATGAGATTTTGAGGTTTGGATTTAATAGTCTTCAACTCTTAGAGGCTCTCTTTCTGATGTTTATGACTGAAATAGTTGATTAGCGATTTTTCTGCTAATTGAAATATAAGAAGAATGTGAATTCCTACAAAAATCTGCTTTTTGTAGTTGTGGATACAATCCAGAAGCTACTTTTGGGGAGCAGAATTAGAGATGGGAAATTAAATGCGGTAAAGTCCCTGAGATTTGAGCTTGAGATTCCTAAAAAGCCCTGTTACAGAGAAAGGCGCCGCACGGGCAGTTGCAGTGTTGCTGTCACACTGTTTCCAATCTGGCAGAAGGGGCCGATGCCAAAACAAGTCTGTTGAAAGGCAGAAGAATAAACGTGGTGAATAGCTTTATCTGATGTATATAAAGAGCTGTTTTAATAGCCTGACTGCAGTCGTGATCAGGAGAGCCGGAGTATGGGCAGGCCCCAAAGGATCTGGTAAGGAATAACTGCCTGAGAGATGCTGGAAAACGTCCTGGAGAGGCACTTTGGACCTGGAAAAGCGTCAGGAGCTACAGCGACGTGTAAGTCCTGCAATAAGGTGTGCGTAGCAGAGGGATTAAAGCTGTGCTGTGGAGGCCTGGGAATAAAAGGCTCTGCAGGTGAAGAGCTTAACGGGGCGTTCATTGGGTAGTGGGTGAACATAAATGGGAAATGCAGAGAGCACAGGTTAGGGATTTTGTTGCTGAAGGACCAGTGTGAATGCTGTTGCTGAGCTCTGTAATAAAGACTCATTGAACTTCATGGTTCCCTCTCGCAGATGCGGTTGCTGGTTTCTTGTGTGATATTTATAATTTTATAGAAGAAAATGTGAGTGTGGGTGGATAAGTGGTCTGTTAGTATTCCACCCAGAATCATGCAAAGGAGCACCAAAAACCGGATAACATACTTTATCAATTCAAATCTTGGACAATTAATAATAAATTTGGTTAACTGTGGGAGAGTGATTATTCTGTAGCAATCTTCCAAAATATTATAGACTGTCTATCTGAGATTATTACAGTGCCATGGTGCTGTGTGTGTTTGGGGAATGCGAAGCACTACGCCATGAGGGACATTATAATCCCATACTTATACCCTGGCAGATCCTGCCGTAAGCGTCCGTTGGTGTTCGAGGCAGTAGCCCTGGCTAACTTAGCAGGTGCGCTCGCCATATGTCAGAGCCCTGTAACTGATCACAGACATATGTGCAAAAATTAGCAATAAAGCTATGTGAAGGCTGTAGTTCGATATCCTAACGGTGACTATAGTCGAGATTTAAGCCTCTGCTGTGCTGGGCTTACTGTCTCTGCTGTGCCAAAGCATCTAAACGCATGTTTAGCTTCAAGCCCGTCATCAGTCCTGAAGAAGTCAATGCAAAACTCGAGCCTTAAATATCCTGGACAGTAAACACTAAGCGCTGAGAAAGTAGAAATATATTGACAATAGGATTTTTTTTCCTATGTATTTAGCCACCTTGTTTGCCTTAGGTACTGTTCTTTAGGTACTGCCCCTGCTCTTTGCATCACACAGGGGCACGAAGGCATTTATCTTCGTTGTGCTGAGCAAAGTATGAAGAAGAATGCAGTCTCCTTGCTCTGATGTACTTAAGTCTAAAAAAGATTTAAACTAGCAGATCACCTCCCTTTTAACTCTGCTGGCTGAACCAGCTTCAAGCACCACACACGAGCCTTGCGGCCTTATCCTCCCTTCTTATTTTGGAGACTTTTTGAAATTTCCCGCCATGTCCTCTGCCGTAGGAGCACAGGAGCACAGTCTCTTTTTGCTCTTCTTCCCCCATTTCCAGACCACAGCTCGCTGCTTCCTGGACTTTGACATTTTGTTGCTTCGTCCACTCCATACAGACCCAAACAGGCTCAGGCCAAGGAGTCTCCGTGTTTCCTGATTTTTCCCCATGACTTCTTTCTGTTTTGGAGAGTTGACGTTTTACGAGGAAGACAGGCAAAGATGGGGTTGGACTCTTGCTACATTGGTGATACCAAGCAGTCCTTTGACGTGTAGGGCGTTTGCAGGGACACAAACTGCTTGGGGTTTTCTGTTTGGTTTGTTTGTTTGCTTGTTTGTTCTCCTGAGTGTTCTGTGAAATCAAATTGAGTCTTCTCTGCCGTGCTTACTGTTCCCAGAAAACGGGGTTTTCATCAGGTGCTTGGTATAAAGTTTCTACATTACATTTTAGCAGAGAAGTGCAGTAGAAGTGAGCATGGGACCTCACAAGTTTTGCAAGGCTAATGGACCAGTTACGTGACTGGTAACAAGCCCATGGACCATTCGTTCTGTTCCTTCACTTAATCTCCTTTCAGAGCTCTCCTGAAATGTCTGAAGGAAAAAAGAGGAAAATCAAAGTGAAGCCGGTTTTACTGTTCCTTAGCAAAGATTGTAAAACTCGCGGAGTTTCTCAGTAAGGCTACTGTGACGTGTGCCTCTGTGGAAGTTTAAATTGAAGTTGATGAGAAAAGGCTTGGTGTTATTCTCTTGCTAGTAGGAGACTTAATCTATGTAAGGCAAGGAAAGTCTGTCCATTTAAATTCAAGGGATTTTGTGTTGAGTCCATAATTCATAATTGACTGAACCAATTAAGAGTCTTATTAAACAAACCAACCAAAAAGGACCTTACGGCTAGAGTCCAGTATTAGCTATATTAATCTGAATTTCAACCAGTGAAAATGACAAGCAGAAAGAAGTAGTGGGAATGAAAGCCACATTTCTCACTGTTGTAGCGAGCAAATATTTCAGAGGACAGACTTGTGAAAGACCTTCAACAGGTGCTGAGTGTTTCTGCCGATGGAAATGATAGTGTTTTCTAAAGGTGGCTTTTAGTTATTTGATAATTTTTCAGACCAGATGATGGACTGCTAGAGCACGTTATTAAAAGCCTGCACAATTATAGATGCTGAAATGCTTTGGTCAGATCATTGTCCTTGTAACTAAACATGCACGATGGCAATCAATGAGTAATCATAATGTGTAAAAGCCAGAAGGACTACTATTAGGGCTTTTTAATTTGCTGTTTGTATATGTCTGTGGGTGTGTTATGGGACTTCCTATTAAGGAGAATGGTGTCTTATTATTTAAGCCATTTTACTGAATCATCCCTGTTTGATGCTAATTGTACTTGGCAAAAATAGTATTGTGCTGTTAAATGATTGATTAATTTATTAGTTCAAAGATAGGTTTGTACTTCTGTTTTCAATTGAATGGAAATCTAGAGATAATATTTTCTCCCCAGGTTACCAATTTTCATGCTGCTTCTTAGCCTCTCATGACATGAAAACATTGAAATCGAAATAGTTTTCAAAATTGGTGCTCTTAGAGCTGCTACCTCTGCCCTGCTCCAACCTGTGTACTTTCATTTCTTTTTTACGCCTGTCTCAGGAATTCTGGACTCCTAAGGGCGCTGGATAAGAACAGAAACTTTTCTTTGAGTCTACAAAATTTGTGATGCCATACTCATTTGAGAAGGCTTTTTGGGAGATGGACAATGTTGCCTTTAGTGTGTGTCCGATCCCGTGTCACTGAAGCCAATGGGAAATGTGCCATAAAACTTCCGCGGGCATGGGAACGAGCTTCACGTACTTGCTCCCAGGGGCAGCACACAAATCTCCTTTTGGGCAACCTCCTTTTGGGCAACCAGGGAACCTTCTCTGAGTGTATGGAGGCAGTGAGGCGCTGCTGGTTTGCAGATCATTGGTAAAGGTGCTTGTTTGAAACTAAGCTTTGTGCAGTTTCACAGGAACTTTCAGGTGTATAAAACAAGTAACTAAAATGCACATATCAGCTTGTACACTTATGTGTTACGATGCAGAGAGAGGAGTGCAAAGTGTTGAGTATCATTGACTTTCTCAGTAAGTTTTTGCTAGTGAAATAGTATCTGAGTAATCATAGAATCATAGGTTGGAAAAGACCTCTAAGATCATCAAGTCCAACCATCCTCCCAGCACCACCATGCCTTCTAAAGTATGTCCTGATGTGCCACATCTACACATCTTTTAAACACCTCCAGGGGTGGGGACTCCACCACCTTCCTGGGCAGCTTGTT
>Ga0181612_132496_pt1 | contig 14641 bp, 13 predicted proteins | sample HoacroProtozoa21_FD_119630 | JGI IMG/M metagenome (GOLD analysis project Ga0181612, IMG submission 119630) | Hoatzin crop microbial communities from Cojedes, Venezuel. Combined Assembly of Gp0051906, Gp0051904, Gp0051908 | reverse complement strand
GAATATCGCGCCGGCCGGTCTGACCATCTGCATCATCCGGGAAGACCTCCTCGGGAACGCCCGGGAGGACACGCCGACCATGCTCAACTACAAGACCATGGCGGACAAGGATTCCCTGTACAACACCCCGCCCTGCTGGTGCATCTACATGTGCAAACTGGTTCTTGAATGGATTCAGAAGATCGGCGGCCTGACCGAAATGAAACGCCGCAACGAAGCCAAAGCAAAGATCCTGTATGACTATCTGGATGAGAGCAAACTGTTCCATGGCACAGTCGTGCCGAAGGACCGCTCCATCATGAATGTCCCGTTTGTCACGGACAGCGACGAACTCAACAAAGAGTTTATCGCCGGCTGCACGGAAGCGGGCCTGATCAACATCAAGGGCCACCGCTCCGTCGGCGGCATGCGGGCGTCCATCTACAACGCCATGCCCATGGAAGGCGTGGAGAAACTGGTTGCCTACATGAAAGAATTTGAAGCACAAAAGTTGAAAGAGGACATCTGACCATGTATAACATTCTGACCCTGAACAAAATTTCCGCCTCCGGCCTGAGCCACCTGGATCCGGCCAAATACACCTACGGCTCGGATATCACCAACCCGGATGCCATTCTGGTGCGCAGCGCCAAAATGCATGATATGGAGTTGGCGCCCGAGACCCTGGCAATTGCCCGTGCCGGCGCCGGAACCAACAATATCCCGGTGGACAAGTGCACGGAAAACGGCGTGGTCGTCTTCAACACCCCGGGAGCCAACGCCAATGCCGTCAAGGAGCTGGTCATCTGTGCTCTGCTCCTCTCCTCCCGAAAAATCGTCCCCGGCATCGAATTTGCCCGGACACTCAAAGGGGACGGAGACGAAGTCGGCAAAGAAGTAGAGGCCGGCAAATCGGCGTTTAAGGGCCCGGAAATCATGGGCAAAAGCCTGGGCGTAATCGGCCTCGGCGCCATCGGTGTCCTGGTAGCCAACGCCGCCAAATCTCTTGGCATGGACGTTTACGGCTACGACCCCTACCTGTCGATCGACGCGGCCTGGCACCTCTCCCGCTCCATCCATCACTCCAACAATCTGGATGACATCTTTACGCACAGCGACTACATCACAGTCCATGTTCCGCTGACGGATGAAACGGCCAATATCATCGATGAGGAAGCCATCTCCAAGATGAAGGACGGCGTCCGCATCATCAACCTGGCCCGCGGCGGTCTGGTCAACACACAGGCGGTGCTGAAGGCTCTGGAGAGCGGCAAAGTGGCCTCTTACATTACCGACTTTGCGGAAGACGCCCTCCTCGACGTCCCCGGCGTCCTGGTCATGCCGCACCTTGGCGCCTCCACTCCGGAGTCGGAAGACAACTGCGCACGCATGGCCGCCTTTGAACTGATCGACTACCTGGAAAACGGCAATATTGGCAACTCCGTCAACATGCCGGAGACCCAGATGAAACGCACCACGGACAACCGCCTCTGCGTCATCCACAAAAACGTGCCGAACACGATCACCAATATCACGAGCCACTTCAAAGACTCCAACATCAGCAACTTCACCAACCGTTCCCGCGGAGAGATCGCCTATACCCTCCTCGACATCGAGACGGACATTCCCAAAGAGCTGGTCGAATCCATCCGGCAAATGGACGGGGTCATTCGTGCCCGCGTGGTCTGAAATCAATAAAGCAAAAAAAGCAAATGGGCTTCGGCCCATTTGCTTTTTTCTTTCATTATATCTTTCTTTATATAATAAAATACAAATAAATAAAAATATGTTGCAACATTTCTGTGACTTAAGTTGTTTATAGGGTGTAGAGAATGGCATCAAAACGGGGTTTTGTGCCACTGTGATGTTAGTTTTTCTAACAACCATGAACCGAAAATGCCTTTTTGGAGGCTCTTATGATTTCTTGCTTTGAAACATTAAACACCATCGATCCGTCCCCGGTCTTCCCCTTCTGGGAGGAACTGGATGATGAGCTCAAGAAGCTGATCTACGACCTTCCGGTGTATCGCTGTCCGGATGGAGAGCAGCTCCTCATCAATCCCGAAAACCGGGACGGTTGCTTTATGGTCCTGGAAGGCTGTCTGCGGGTCTTTATCTCCTCGCAGAGCGGACGGGAGTTCACCCTGTTTCAGGTCCATCCCGGAAACGGTTGTGGTCTGATTCCTTTTGAGAATCTGGTACACCCGCTCGTGCAGGCCATTGGAGACACCGTCTATGTGTATCTCCCGCTGGCCACCATGGCAGCATTGATGTGCTCCATGCCCCAGCTGTCCAGCTTCTTCCAGTTCAGCGTGACGGGCAACCTTCAGGAAATCGTCGACAACATTGAGAGCGCGTTTTTCTCTCCGCTGATTTCCGGCGTGGCCCACACCATTTTGTCCCTGTGTCCGGAGGACAGCAGTACCTTGAAAATCACACACGAACAAATTGCCAATCACATTGGCACCACACGGGAAATGGTCACCCGGGAAATCCGTAAGCTGAAAGCAGACGGAATCATCCAGAGCGGCCGCGGCAGCATCACGGTCCTGGATCGCCCGCGTCTGGAGGAAATGGCCAGTTCCCACGTCCTGTAAGGTAAGATGTGCAGACCCACCCCCTGCACTCACAATATTTTAATGGAGGTAATTCACCCATGTATTACGGTAAAGGTAACTACGAAGCATTCTATGTTCCGCGCAAACCCGAGGGAATCGAAGACCGCAAGGCGTATATCGTTGGCACCGGTCTCGGCGGACTCGCCGCTGCCTGTTTCCTCATCCGCGACGCCCAGATGCCGGGCGAAAACATCACACTCTACGAAGCCCTGGACATGGCGGGCGGCTCCTGCGACGGTCACTATGACCCGAAGAAGGGCTACATCATGCGCGGCGGTCGTGAAATGGACGACCACTTCGAGTGCATGTATGACCTGTTCCGCTCCATCCCGTCGATCGTGGACCCGAACACCAACGTTCTTCAGGAACTGGGCGAAATCAACAAGGACGACCCGAACTTCTCCAACTGCCGCGTGACCGAAAAACGCGGCCAGGATGCACACACCGACAAAAAATACGCCCTGTCTGCCAAAGGCGGCCTGGAAATCCTCAAACTCATGATGCTCCCCGAGCGTGCGCTCCAGGACGTCACCATTGAAGACTTCTTCACGGACGCCATGTTCGACTCGAACTTCTGGGTCTATTTCGAGACCATGTTCGCGTTCAACAAGTGGCATTCGGCCCTTGAAATGCGTCGTTACCTGTGGCGGTACATCCACCACATCGACGGTCTGCCGGACCTCTCCGCGCTCCGTTTCACCAAATACAACCAGTTTACCCAGTGGATCCTCCCGATGTGCAACTACATCCAGGACGCCGGCGGAAAGATCGTCTTTGACACCGTCGTGACCCACATCGAACTCAAAGTGAACGGCAAAGAGAAAGTCGTCACCAAGCTCGTCTATGAGACTGGCGGCAAAGAAGAGTCCGTGGATATCAAAGAAAACGACATCGTCGTCGTCACCAACGGTTCTCAGGGTGACGGCTCCGTCTACGGTGACATGGAAACCAGCTGCGAAGAAGTCTGCGGCAACAACTTCGGTGACGGCTACAACGCCAACTCCGCCAAGCTGTGGAGAGACATGTGCTCTCAGGTCTCTGACGGCTCTCTTGGCAATCCGGATAAGTTCTTCGTCAAAGACATTACGAAGACGTCCTGGGAGTCCTGGTCCCTCCAGACCTCCAATGTCCAGATCCTCGACCGCATCCGCGAAATCACCAAGCGTGATCCGCTGTCCGGCAAAGTCGTTACCGGCGGTATCGTCACCTGCCGCGACTCGGGCTGGCTGATGTCCTGGACCATCAACCGTCAGGGACAGTTCATGGATCAGCCGAAGGATTCGGCCATCCTGTGGTGCTATGCCCTTTACAACTGGGACCGCAACGGCGACTACGTCAAGAAGCCCGTTTACAAGTGCACCGGTTATGAACTCACCGAAGAGACCCTGTACCATATCGGTCTGCCGGTCGATCAGATTCCGGAGCTGGCCAAAGAGTGCCGCACCACGCCGTGCATGATGCCTTACGTCACCACGTTCTTCATGCCGCGTCAGATCTCCGACCGTCCGAAGGTCGTGCCGGATGGCGCCAAGAACTTCGGCTTCGTCGGCGAATACGTCGAGACTCCGCGTGATACCAACTTCACCACGGAGATCGCCATCCGTACCGGCATGGAACTCGTCTACACCCTGGTCGACCTGGACCGCGCCGTTCCGGAGGTCTGGGGCAGCCCGTATGACGTCCGTGAAATGTTCCGCGCCACCGGTTTCCTGATGGACCACAAGACCACCCTCGAGTTCATGGCTCCGAAGGCCGTTCCGGTCCTCGAGACCGTCGGTAAGGTCTGCGGCCCGGTCGTCAAGACTATCGGTTCCCTTCTGCCGAAGAAGGAATCCAAGGTCAAGACCAGCGTCTTCAAAGAGAACGTCCTCTTTGACCTGCTGAAACAGTACGGCCTTATCTGACCCGAACAAACCTCATAAAGCAGTTTGGATATAAAAAAGGGCTTCCTTCGGGAAGCCCTTTTCGTATTCTGTTCAGACGCTGAGAACTTTTGCTGCAGTGACCAGAAGCGGGATCGTCACCAGAGAAAACAGCGTGGTCATGGAGACCAACCGTGCCGCGAGAATGGCGTCCCGGTCGAACTTGGCCGCAAACATGTTGGTCACAGTAGCCACAGGCGCACAGCTGGCAATGGTGCAGACTAGAAGAATGGTCGGATCCAGATGCATGGGCAGCATAATCAGCAACATAATGCATGGCATGGCGATCAGCCGCAGAAACAGCACCCAGTACTGCTTTTTATCCTGTATCAGATTGGCCCCCTTGACGTTGCCCAGATACCAGCCAATGATGACCATGGGAACCGGCGTATTGAGTGCAGCCAAAGACTCCACCGGCACTTCCAGAACGTCCGGAAGGGTGATTCCCGCCACAAACAGCAGGAGCCCGATCGCGGTCCCGATCAGGCCCGGGTTGAGCAGCAGTTTTCGGGCGGTGATCCTCTCGGTCCCGGCACTCATCATCTTGAGTCCGTACGTCCAGACCATGACGTTGAAAACCGCCACAAACATGGCACCGTAGAAAATGCCATCGGCCCCCAAAAGGGCCTCCTCAATGGGCAGGGACATGAAACCACAGTTGCTGAAAATCACGGCAAAACGGTAGACGATTTGTCGGCTTTCATCGGAATCGTGTACCAGAAACCGTCCCAGCAAAATGGGAATAACCATGCTGAGCACGGCCAGACCGACCGTAATCAAAAGCCCCCGTACCAGTTCCGGCTCCATGGGGCGCTGGAACGAAGCGATCGTCACACAGGGGACCACAAAATAGAGGACGAAATCCGTCATCCCCTTGACCACCGTTTCGTCCATCAGACGGGTCTTGTTACAGACCAGACCGACCCCCATCAGAAGGAATAAAATAACCACCTGCTGGGCAACCATCAAAAACATGGAAAGCATGATGTTCTCCTCGTGAAAAAATTCGTGAATCCAGTGTACCACAGCCCCCTGATTTTTGGGAACGGTTCTTGACAAAAAATAGGAGATAGCATACTATATAGAGTAGTAATACTAGGAAATATTATGTGCTTTTCCGGTACGAAGGAGAGACTGAATATGAAAAAGAATCTGAAGGGAAAAATCGCCGTTCTCGTTCTGGCCATCATCATGATGTTCGCACTAGCTGCCTGCAGTGAGTCCTCCCGGAACTTCCTGAAAAACGGTTGGGACTACGAAGCCAACGGCTACAAGTTCACCGACGGTGTGGCGCCTGGAATCGACGACGAAGGCAACGAAAGCTTCTACGCCTACTCCATGAAGGGCTATGACGCCTATGGACGCAAACTGGACGTCCATGGCGAAAATGCTGTACCGGATCCCAAAGAGCCGGCCACGGACTATGATTACTGGTTCTATGAGTGGAGCGGCTACACCGGCACCCCGTAAGTCCATTAGAATTCAAAAAGGACCTTGCAGTTGCAAGGTCCTTTTTTCATGCTCTTTTTTAATACCACTTAGTGGGATCACCTGCATAGGTGGCATTGGGGTCGTCCGTCGGCTCGTCGGAATCGTTGTCCTCGGTGTAGGACACCTGTGAACTGGAGCCACCGGGAAGGCTGTACGGGTACGTGGTGCTTTCTGTGTTCCCCGAGCTCTTTGTGGTACCGCCGGATGTGGTGCTGTTGCCGGAGCCACTGTTTCCGGATCCGCTGTTGCCGGAGCCTGAGGAGTTTCCGCTGCCCGAGCTGACCGTGTTGCCGTTGGAATCGGTCTTGTCGGCCACCGCCGCACTCTCCGCGTAGACGGTCGAGGTCATGTTATCCCCCAGCGTCTTCGTTTCGGTATCTTCCTCTGAGGTCAGATAGTCCAGAAGGCCCAGGTTCTCCTCCGTCGTCCCGTCGGACGAGCTCTGGCTGCGCTTGTAAAGCGCAAAAGCCGATACCAGGACCGCCACCGCCAGAAGGAACACCAGGATGGTTCCCACGATCTTCCAGCGCTTTTTGCGAGGCGGTTCGTCACCGGGGTCCGGCAGGAACTCCCGCTCCTCGGGCTGCGCATAAGAGAGGGGTTCTTCTTCTATGGCATCCCCATAGTGCGGATCGTACTTGAACTCCTCTCGGGTTTGGAACCGGCTCTTAAAGTCCAGGTCCTCCCCGGCATCCGGGTGTTCGTCGTAGTACTCCTGATAGGCCGAGGCATCATAGAAATCTTCGTTGGACGAAGAGGTCCATTCGGAGAGATCGATGTCCGTCTCCGTGGGCGCGTTCGCGGCGTCCCATTTCGATTTGTTCTCTTTGCTCATAGAACGTCATTCCTTATTCCCCGAGGTCCGGATAGTACCAGGGGGTCGTTGTCGTCGACTCGGTCGGGGCCTCTGTCACAGTCGTGGTCGACTGCGTGGTCGACTGGGTCGTAGTAGTCGTATGCGTGGTCGATGCCGTCGTGCTCCCCTCCGTGTACGGAGTTGCCGTTGTGGCAGCCGAGCCGGTCACGGTAGTAGTGCTGTAAGCAGACGTTGAGTAGGTGGTGCTGGAAGACGAGGACGAAGACTCTTCGTCGGTCTCTTCCTCTTCTGTCTCCACTTCGCGGATGAAACTGGTCTCCTCTTCTTCCGACGTGGTCTCCACGGTAGCGGACTCGGTTTCGGTCTCATCCGTGCCGCCGCGCCGATGGGTAGCAACCCCGATGACAGCCGCGGAGATGGCAATGGCAATAGCTACGAAGAGTGCCAGCATCAGCCAGTTGATGCGGCGTCCGCCTCCGGTGCCGCCGGACGGTGCCGTACCACCCGTTACCGGCGGGAGGACTTCCGTGTCCTCCAGATCCGGATAGGGTTCACCGCTTTCCGCCGCGCGGGCAGCCGCACGGGCTTCCTCCGCGTTGCGGGCATAGGCCTCCCGTCGGGCCTGGGCTTCCAGTTCCTCCGGGTCCGGTTCGTAGTCTTCGTATTTGCTGTACATGTTTTGTTCGGTAGGATCCGGCTCGTCTGACAGGATGCCCTCGTATTTGCTGATGTCGATCTCGACATTTTTGAGGGTTTCGCTGTCCTGCAGATTGTCGTAGTCTTTCATAAACTCCTCCGTACTATTTATGATACTTCCCGCCGGTGCTGATCTGGCAGGCGCGGTAGAGTTGCTCCAGGAGCATGACCCGCGCCAGCTGATGGGGGAACGTCATGGCGGACATGGACAGCCGGGCATCGGCCCGACTCTTAATGGATTCCGACAGCCCGTAGGAACTGCCGATGATAAATACAATGTGGTTGATTCCCTGAACGGCCAGGCGGTCGAGCTGTCGGCTGAGTTCCTCGGAGGACCACTGGGTCCCCTCGATGCAGAGCGCCACCATAAAGGCCCCCTGCGGGATCTCGTTCAAAATCTTTTTTCCCTCCGCATCCAGCGCAGACTGGATTTCTGCCTCGGACGGATTGGATGGCAGTGCCACCGGAGAGAGTTCCTTGAGGTGGAACTTGCAGTAGGGCGTCAGCCGCTTCTGATATTCGCGGCAGGCATCCTCCAGATAGCGCTCTTTGAGGCGGCCCAGGCAGATCAGCGTCATGTTGCGCATGTCAGACCTCCGTTACAAAGGGCTCGTGCCGCGGGGCCACGGTCAGAGAGAGGTCCGCTTTGGTGGCGCCGGCACGCTTCAGCCGGTTGGCCGACGTCTGATACGCCAGTTCCGGCAAATTGTTGTTCGTGCTGAGGTGCCCCAGCAGGATCTGCGTGGTTCCGCTCTGCAACAGTTCTTCACACATGACCGCCGCCGCGTCATTGCTGAGGTGACCGCGGTCGGAGAGGATCCGTTTTTTCAGGTAATAGGGATACGGGCCGTCGTTCAGCATGTCGATGTCATGGTTGGATTCCAGCAGAATGACCCGGCTGCCCAGGATGGCGTGTCGGACCTCTTCGGTCACGACGCCCAGGTCCGTGGAGACCGCCGTCTTCGTTCCGTTGGGAAGCGTGATGGTGTAGCCCATGCTTTCGGCCGCGTCGTGCATCGTGTGGAAGCATTCAATGTGATAGTCCTCCACGTCGGCCGCACTCAGCATCTGATAGACCGGAAAGGCCCCGTTGAGTTCACCCATCCGGTCCAGCGCCTGCAGCGTGCCCAGGGACCCGTATACCGGGGTGTGGTAGCGGTTGCAGAAGACGCGGAGACCGCGGATGTGGTCCACGTGTTCGTGGGTCAGGAACACCGCTTTCACAGCGGTGGGGTCCACGTTCATGCGGGACAGCGCCAGTTCCGACTGTTTGGCATTCTTCCCGAGGTCGATCAGAATGCCGCTCTCCTCCGTGCCCACATAGGTGGAATTCCCGCTGCTGCCGGAATACAGAGTGCCGAATTTGTACGCTGCCATGACCCTACTCCTCTAGTTTAACTCGTATATTTCACCACAGAATTGTGACAATAAGATGAAAATACTATAAAAGAAAAATAAAAGGACGCCGGTCCCCCGACGTCCGTTTCCATTCTGTTATCCGGCGCTTTGAGCCTTGACGGTATCGTCGACTGTAACACGCTGAATGTCCGCACCCAGGCTGGCGAACTTTTCGACCACGTTTTCGTAGCCGCGGTCCACGTACACGATATTCTCGATTTCCGTGCGGCCATGCGCAGCCAGTCCCGCAATGATCATGGCAGCTCCGGCACGGAGGTCATCCGCTTTGACCGGGCATCCGTTCAGGTGATCTACGCCCTGGATGATGGCCACTTTGCCGTTGACCTCGACGTTGGCACCCATGCGGAGCAGCTGGTCCACATACTTGAAGCGGTTGTCCCAGACGCCTTCGGAGACGATACTGGTGCCTTCCGCCGTGCAGAGCGCTGCGGCCATCTGCGGCTGCATGTCCGTGGGGAAACCCGGATGGGGCATGGTTTTAATGTTGCATTTGTGCAGGCGGCCATTGGACACGACCCGGATGGAGTCGTCGTTTTCGGTGACAATGGCGCCGGCTTCCACCAGCTTGGCGGAAATGGATTCCAGATGCTTCGGAACCACGTTTTTCACGAGGACGTCTCCGCCGCAGGCCGCCACAGCGGCCATATAGGTGCCGGCTTCGATCTGATCCGGAATGATGGAGTAGTCACAGCCGTGCATCTGGTGGACGCCGCGGATCTTGATGACATCCGTCCCGGCTCCGCGGACGTCGGCGCCCATGGAGTTCAGGAAGTTGGCCAGGTCGACAATGTGCGGCTCTTTGGCGGCATTTTCAATAACGGTCATGCCGCGGGCCTTGACGGCTGCCAGCATGACGTTGACGGTAGCGCCGACCGAGACGATATCCATGTAAATGGAGTTGCCCATAAGCTGTGCCGCTTCGGCATGGACAATGGCATTCTGTTCCATGGTGACCGTGGCGCCCAGGGCTTCGAAGCCCTTAAGATGCTGGTCGATGGGACGGACGCCGCCGAAGTCACAGCCACCGGGCATGGCCACGCGCGCGTTCGAGCAGCGGCCGAGCAGAGCGCCCAGCAGATAATAGGAGGCGCGTTCCCGGCGGGTCAGTTCGTATGGGACCGTACCGGCCGCAATATGTGTGGTGTCGATTTCATAGGTGCCGGGACAAATGGCTTTGACCTTGGCGCCCATGGCCTCGAGCATTTCGAGCATGATGGTCACGTCGCTGATATTGGGGATATTCTCAATGCGACACAGACCTTCTGCCAGCAGAGTGGCCGGCAGAATGGCAACCACTGAATTCTTGGCGCCGCTGATCTCAACTTCGCCGTTCAGCTGGTTTCCACCGTTGATGACAAATTTCTCCAACGTATGACACTCCCCAGACTAAATTCAATTCACTCTATATAGGGCATGCACCAGAGACGGACCAATCCAAACACCGCCCCGGTGCGAAACAATTCAAGCAGTCGGCGGACGCAAGCTATTGTCCGCTCAAACGTTAGAATTATAACACTTTACAAATTTAATTAAAAGTGAAATCCTGTGAATTCGCATCCACATGGGGAAAAATCAGCAAAATTCATCATTCTGGCAAAAAAAGTCAAACAAAAATTGGTAAATTGTTGACCGGCTTTCCCGGACAATAAAAGAAAGACCTTGACCCTTCCGCAGAAGGTGTCAAGGTCTTTTACTTTACAAGTAAAGTGAATTCCCTTTACATCAAAGTTTGGACTCCGTCCAGTTGTACACATCCTGGTAGACCTGCTCTTTGCAGTCGTCCCGCAGGATCTCATGACGATAGCTCTTATACCATTTGTGGGTGACATCCTCGTGGCCGGTCTTCTCCAGTGCCTTGGCCGCCATCTTGACGCCGACGGTGCAGAAACCGACGATATCCTGCGTGCCGGAGATGACCAGGATGGGCAGATCCTTGCGGACCTTCTTCGCCCAGTGAACACCCGACGAATCCGCCGCCAGGAATCCCAGCGTCTCCATGAGGCCCGGGGTGTAATAAGCAGTGATATACGGGTCGGCGAGGTAGTCCCGACGGTTTTCCTTGCTGCGGCTGAGCCAGCCGGTAGTCAGCATGTTATTGGAGACCTTGACCTGACGGTCCCGGCCGATGATGGAGACCAGAAGGCCAAAGGGAACCTTGGCAAACCGGAGATAGTTGGTGAAGTCACCGGAGCCGCAGTACACGGCGCCTTTCAGTTCCTCGCCATAGTTGGCGGAATAGATTTTGGCCACAAACGAACCCATGGAGTGACCGAGGATGAACTCCGGAACACCCGGGTTTTCCATGACGGCAATGTCCCGCATCTTGTGCATGTCCTTGATGATATCCTTGTCGGCCTTCTTGGGCAGGATGCCGATCTGTTTGAGATCGTCCCAGCCCGCCGTCTTGCCGTGGCCCAGATGGTCCTCGCCGTAGACGGCAAAACCGCGCTCCGCCAGATACCGGGCAACCCCGTCAAAGCGGTCGATATGCTCACAGACGCCGTGGGCAATCAAATAGATTCCCTTCGTTTCCACGGAGTCATCTTTCCAGGTCAGGTAGCGGACTTTGTCCTCCCCGTTGCTGGAGGGAAACCGTCTTTCTTCACAGTTAACAGCCATAGTTATTACCTCCTAAATAGTATCCACAGTCAGCTCACTTCAGCTGCTGATAAATCCTGTTTTAATCATAGCGTCCTGTTTCAACCGGGTCAAGCAACAGTCGAAGCTCTTCGGGCAAATTTTCCTCAATATGGACGGCTTGATGGCTTACCGGATGAACAAAATCCACGGCGCCGCAGTGCAGAGCCTGCCGGTGCAGAGTCGGCAACGGTGGAGCCCCATACATATCATCTCCAGCCAGTGGTGTCCCCAGCGATGCAAAATGGACCCGAATCTGATGGGTACGTCCGGTCTCCAGGTGGATTTCCAGCAGGGTCCTCTCCCCTGCTGTGCGCAAAGCCTTCCAGTGCGTACAGGCCGCGTCCGGTGTCGAGGCTTCCGGCGTCACCGTATAATCCGGTTCCCCGGCAGCGCGCAGGGTCTTGTTGGGGTAGGGACGGTAGATCGGCGTGCGAATCGTGCCGCTTCCCTCATAATGACCATTGACTATGGCATAATAGGTCTTTTCAACCGTTCCCTGTAATCTGCTGGCCACATAGGAGTTGCGGGCTATCAGCATGATTCCGGAGGTGCCTTTGTCCAGCCGTCCGACAGCACGAAAAACTGCCGGAGTTCCCTGCTGCTGAAAATAAGCAGCGACCAGATTGGCCAGCGTGTCCCCCTGATGATTGTGCGTGGGATGCACGGCCAAATCTCCCGGCTTGTTCAAAACCAGCAGGTCCTCGTCCTCGTACAGAAGGTCCAGCACCGAAGGATCCCCGGATGGCTCTACGGTCGGCAGGTCTTCCGGCAGATGAATGGTCAGCACGTCTCCGGTCTTCACCGGGTCAATGGTGCGGATGGGCGCTCCGTTGCGCAAAATGCCCTCCGGGTCGGTCTTCAGCTGCCGGACCAGATGACAGGAAAGCCCCGCACTTCCGCGCAGGAAGTGCAGAGCTTTGCGGTCGTTGTATTCAACTGGAACGGTGAATTCCAATGTTCTCATTAGAGACCTTCTTTCTGCTAGCAGATTTTTATTCTGCTAGCATTTCCCGCTCTTTCCTCAGAAGGCGCACCGCCGTCATCTTGACGTGTTTCGCCGCCGGCATCAGGTTCTTGTACAGGAAGTAGCGCACCGGGTCTCCAATCAGCAGATATTCGCCGATGTACTCCGTATAGTGCGCGCCGAAGCTGAGTTTGAACGAGCAGATGCCCTCAAAGTTCTCCCGTGGTTTCAGGGGACCCAGCGTTCCATCCGGTTCCACCGCCGGATTCTGGACCAGCACATAGCCCAGGTCATGGAAGTCCATCCCCTGGTCAATGCTTTCGCACAGGCGCAGATAATTGAGGTAGTGGCTGGACCGGGTGTTGTTGCGGACAATATTCCGGGTACCGCCAAAGACGCAGGAAGCAAAGCCGCCGTACCGGATGGTCAGGCCGCCGGCCACCGCAATGCGGGCGTCGGCCGGATAGTCTTTCGTCTCCTCCATGCGTTGCTCAAAGTTTTTGGTGTTGTTGTCAATGACTTCGATGTCGTTCTGCAGACCCTTGATTTTCTTCTGCGGGGCGGTCTTCAGAGCTTCCACTTTCCGGGCACGCTCTTTCAAACGTTCCTCTTCCAGCTTGCGGTCCAGAGCTTTATCGTAGTAGACCAGCATGACATCCGTATAATCTTTCAGGACGGAAATCAGGGTGGTCAGGTAGTTCCGGTCCCGGCTGACAAAGGAGTTGCGGTCCGAGGTGTCCCCCATCACCGAAAGGAAGTCCTCCAGAATGGAAGGATCCTGTTCCATATCCGCCCAGGTGTATTTTGCCGCTTCCAGGCCACGGGACGTTCCCACGCGAACGGAGTAGCGAACGCCCTTTTCACACTTTTTCAAAAGGGTCTTCGCCGGAATCAGATTGCCGTCTGCGTCCCGCAACGGAATCATGGTCTGGACCGGGTGCTTGTAGGTGTAGGAGTCGATGTCCCGGTTCAACTGGTAGCCCAGGGCAGACAGCATGGCGTGCACTTTGTGGCCGACCGGCTGCTCCTTGCCGTCCAGCCGAAGCAGGACGGGCGGGGCGACGGTCGGCACAAACGCGTGGGGCCGCTTCATCTCCGCCCGGATGAAATCCGCGAACGCGCGCTGCAGGCGCTCGTCCGTGTAGTCACTGACGGTGCCGTACGGAATGTACCAGAGCTTTCCGGCCACCGGCAGGTTGCGCTCCAGGACCAGGGCGGTCAGAACGCGCGTTCCCGACTCGTCAAAGCCGGAATAGAAATAGGGATTCCAGGCGGTCTTGACCTGCGGCCAGAGCGAGCACTGCTGGTACTGGCCATGGTGCTCTTCGACAAACTGGTCAAACGCCTCGAAATCGGTTTCGGTGCAAAAACGGTACATGGGGTCCGGTCCTTTCAAACGGTGATGCCCCGCTCGGCCAGGGCCTTGCGGATGCACGCCTCTTCGTCAAACGGCTCTTTGCGGCCGTTGCGTTTCATGTATTTCTCATGCCCTTTGCCGCAGCAGAGGAGCATGTCTCCGGGTTCCAGATGGCGGACGGCATAGGCCACCGCCTCTTCCCGGTCAGGAATCGTAATGTATTTGCCGTGGCCGCCGGCCTTTTCGCAGAAGGCGGCAATTTCGGCACAGATCTTCGCCGGATCTTCCCGGCCGGGGTCGTCTTCGGTAATGACGGTAAAGTCGGCGATCCGAGCGCTCAGGGTGCCGAGTTCTTCCCGGCGAAGCTGCGCCCGCTCGCCCACGGCGCCAAACAGAGTGATGATCCGTTTCGGGCCATAGGCGCGCATGGTGCTGACAATACTTTGCAGGCTCATGCCATTGTGCGCATAGTCGATGATGATGCCAAACTCGTCCGACATATAGACGATCTGCGAACGGCCCGGAACGCGGACCGTCTTCAGCGCCGGCCCCAGCTGCTCCGGTTCATAGCCCAGAAGGCTGCCGATGGCAAAGGCCGCCAGGGCGTTTTCTACCGAGAAGTCTCCGGGAAGGCTCATCTCATAGGTGCCGCGCGGAGAGCCCTGCACCAGCAGATCAAACCGGACGCCCAGAAATTCATCGTAGCGGACCGGCTCTTCGTGCTCGGCCCGGAACTCG
>Ga0181612_125853_pt1 | contig 14641 bp, 4 predicted proteins | sample HoacroProtozoa21_FD_119630 | JGI IMG/M metagenome (GOLD analysis project Ga0181612, IMG submission 119630) | Hoatzin crop microbial communities from Cojedes, Venezuel. Combined Assembly of Gp0051906, Gp0051904, Gp0051908 | reverse complement strand
TTCATAACATATAAATGACTTTTTGAGGAGCTGGCAGTTAGATCGCATGGGTGCAAGCAAGAATGTTGAACCATGCTTTTGTAAATTGACAAGATGGCATAAAAGGTGCTAGAAATGCTCTGTAGACACCAGATAAGGTGAGATCACTCCATTCGTGTTAGTGCAAGTCCCACTACGAGTGACCAGTTTTTTCTCTTCATTGAATGTAATATGTATATCCTTATTTGGTGACATCATTTGTTACTTCAGATTATGTACTGTAGCTTTCTTCAAAACAGGGCTATGCCTTTTTCAGCAGTCAATGGCATGCTATTGTCAAAGGCCAGCACCACTTCTTTCTTGACTTTTATTCTTGGTCACTTTTGACCAATACTTTACATAAGCGGCAGAGTAGGACAGAGGATCTCTGCTACTGACTATGTGTCATTGATTTGTAAACTTAGTGATGGAACCAAAACTAGTTATTTCATTAAGCTTACATCTTGTTTTCTTTCTCTGCTTCTCAGATTCTTATAAGAACTTGCCAGGAAAAAAATACAAAGGCATTTATTGATTGAGCAAATGATGTTAAAAGTGATGTAATTTATTACCTGCTTTGTTAATGCAGAATGAACAATTCATATATTGCTGTTCTGAAGATGAAACGATCTAGAAAATTTTCCTTCTGCAGATTTTTCTGACTTATTTCTTTTCTCACAGGGTGTGAAAGAGCACAAATGTGGAATTTGTGGCCGGGAATTTACTCTGCTGGCCAACATGAAGCGACATGTCCTGATCCACACCAATATCAGAGCCTATCAATGCCATTTGTGCTTCAAGAGCTTTGTGCAAAAGCAGACTCTCAAGGCCCACATGATTGTTCACTCTGATGTCAAACCCTTTAAATGCAAGGTAAGTACATTTGCTGGCAGAGGCAGTAACCCACTGGATATATCTGTGATATTATCATCTTACAATATGGTAGAATTAGAAGAATAAGACTTGTTAACACACAATGCAGTTGCATTTAAATTAGCATAAATCAACCTGTTTTTTTTTCTTTATCCAGGTTCTTCTTATGTAGCACAAAATAATGGGGGTAAATATCTGAGGTTTACTCCTTTCCCCTTCAATATCAGTAACTTTCATCCTCAAATATTTTTTCTGCTTTGTGAACATTTAAATGCCATGGTGGTTTGAGGACAATAAACATAGGTGGAATTTGCTTAGTACAGTCATCCAAACAGAAGACTAAGTGCTTAATAGCTTGAAACACTGCCTAAAAACAGATCAAGTCATGCACCCCGCAGAGGACTGTGGAAAAGCAGCAACCACCACTTCACACAGTGGTGCTATGTGACAGTTCAGGGCAGGACTCAAAGAAAGCCACTGCAATATACAACTCCAGAAGTGATTTGAATGGGCCAAGTGTAATTAACAGACTGAAATTCAGGGCAGGACATCAATATCCTAAAAATCCAGCCTCTGAGACCACCTGGTCTTTTTCAGATCCTGTGCAAATTCCAGTTTGCTCTCTCCCTCCAGCACATTGGAGGTTGGCATTCCCTTTCCATCCTCTCTTCTCCTTCCTCCCTCCCCATACACCTTTGAGGCTTTGGCTTTCTTGACCGTGCTCATCTCTAATATCTTCCTTCTGAATTATTCATGTTTATATCCTTACTCAGTATTGGACATTACATCTGTTCCTTTTGCTGCCTATCTGGTGCATTACTGTAGCCATACCTTGTGAAGTTAAAGGCTGTAGGTTTTATTCCCACTTTGATCTGGTCTAAGAGGGCTATAAATACAGAGTGGAGTGTATTACCCGGTTTACGCCTAAGTAACTGAAGATTGATCTGGAAGCAATTTCTAGAACTCTTTCATCCAACATCTTTATGGAGTTAGATATTTTCTTAAACGGAATGTTTCATCAAGAGGCAGAGCTGGATGGAAAATTTTAAGTGGAATTATTGTCTCTTGAAAAATGGCAAACCTCAAAATGTCTTAGGAAAATACATAACTGTGATAATTTTAATAGGAAAAAGTAAAAATCAGTCTTACTTCCTCATTTTGCTTTGATAACTGAAACATTTTGCCTTGAAAAAATAACAGCAAAGACTTTCAACTTTAGCATTTTGTTTCCTTTTAATTTATGTCCTATTAAAATGTTATTTTGTATACTAGGACTTCTGTTATTCTATATTCATAAAATAATTTCTGTTACTGAAATGCTTGGGTAGTTCCACGCCAAGTCTGCTGGAGACTTCCACTGTTCGAGAACACCCGCAAACCTGTCTTTTTGTTCCCATTTGGTCAAAGTCTTCCTCTGACCTTCCAAATTTCAGAAAAGAAACTCAATTATTTGATCAGCTGTTCTGGACGCAGTATCTGGACCCACACTGTTTTTTAGGTATGTGCAGATCAGCTGGAAGTTTATGTTCAGGTTAGAGTTTGATGATGACAGACTATTAAAACTTGGAGATGGCAATAGTTTGAACCGAGAACTGAAGTACCACCAGTATGTTTTCCAGACAGTAACAAAAGCTTAACAGGAACACCTGTTTTTCTTATTTTTTTACTTTTCTGTCCCCACCCAATGTTCCTAAGACGAAAGAAACAAGTAAGCACAGTGAACCAGTTTCCCCTGCGGCTGAAGGGGTATGGATCAACATCAGCCCCCCTGAACGGAGTGGAGATTGTAGCAATAAGCAAAGGGAGAATCAGAAACTGCTCTTTGACGTTAGGAACATCCCTTGTCTTTCTGGCAGAGCACTTGAAAGACTCCAGCAAGTATTTCTGACTGGTATTCAGAGGGTTAAGGCAGTGACCAGATAGCAGCCTTTTGGCACCAAGCTCCTCCTCAGCAGAAGGAAGGATATAGCTGTATGAACAGCCTGCTTAACAATGGCTCACATGTCCCTGGGGAACCGCCTGCAAATAGATTTCATCTTGCTTTCTCTTGTACTTTTCAAAGCTTCCTGTTTTCTCACGGTCCTTTTGGACAGTTTACAGTCTTTCTCCCTCTCCCTCTCTCTTTGAGGAAAGGAACACCCTTCTTATGAAGAAAAAAAACATAGAAGAAGAAGAATGCAAGGGAAAGAGAGCACAGCAGTAGCCTTTCTACTTCACCACATGCAATGGTTTTCTTTACCTTTTTCTCACAGCAAAAGAAAACATGGGGCTTTCCTACGTGTCTAATCACAGCTAAGCACAGACTATCTGAAGTGAAAGAGTAGCAAATAGTTGTCCCTTCTGTTTCCTCATCCAGCTGTAGCCTAGATCTGTGTTTCATTTTTCTCTGGCATCAACTTCTCTGTAGCTTTTAAACACCCGAGCCCGTGCTGCCTTGTTAATTACTACTTAAAAAAAACAAAAAAAAAAACCCGCTGGAGAGTTCTGAAGGAGTTGCACTGACCGGTGCAAAGGTGCTAATTCTCATCTATGGAGGAAGCTTCTCTGAAATTTACAGTTACTTTTAGTGCTGAAGTGAGCAATGTTTCAGACGTCCAGTAGAGACTGCAACAAAGTTATATCCAGCTCAGCCAAATACATTTTACAGCAGATGTTTTGAACTCCACATTTTTCCCATCTAAAATAATGGGTTTAGATCAGGAGTCAAAACCAAAGAAAATGTGACATGTATGTACTTTGGGAAGAAAGAAAACAGACTGAAAAATCTACAAGAGCAATACTTCACGTGGTGGTTTAGGAAGATGAAAATGTAGTGTTGAACCAATTTAGCTTTTCTAGAAAACTGGGCTAAAGTCCATTTCACCAACCAGTGCAACAAAGTATGTTCAGCAGGCTTGCAGCTGAGGTATTTCTCTCCAGGGCTTGATTTTTATTTTGTCTAAAGTTGACAGTTTGACAAAAGGCCCACAAGTAAACCATGTTGTCCCTGTTATCCCAAAATCTCTTACATGACCTTCGCATCTCCCTGAGTGCTAAGGTGCTTCTGTGGTGACTTCTGCTGGAGCTCCCTCCCATGCAACTGGCTTAGGGTAATTTTTCACACTCCGCCCGTTAGTGTTTACACCCCTGCCCTGTCACAGAGAAAGAAAATCTTGTACACCTTCCTAGTTTGGTCTGCAGACTCAGTCTGTTGTTTTAGCACTGACTGTGAACTCCAGCTAGTTCTGAGTTGCCATCTTCCAGAATGTGAGCCCAAACCTGCTCCCTTCACCCTCTGGATCATGGACATTCATCTGAAAGTTGTCTTATGCCTTTTGAAGGGGTAGATTACCCAGAGACCATGCCACACAGAGCCATCGTTCTGAAAAACAATTTTCATATCTGCATTTCTTTCATTTTCCTGCCACGCCTCTCCACTCTAGTACCATTTCCTCATGACCCCAGAGGAGATATCAGGCCAAGAACACATTATACATCCCTAAGATTGTGCATAACTTTGGGAAATGGAAAACCTACCCCATTTATTCAGAGACACAAAAATTTTGTGCTGTAATTGTCCTTTATGAAGTCCTCTGTCTTTTCATTAAGAAGAAAGAAAAATAAATATTGCCTTAACAGAAAAAAAACCCAAATGCTCCTACTAGACTCATTCTAATACTTGGTGTCTTATAAAGGTAGTCTAGCTATTCACCTGTTCAACCTGATTTTCCTTTACCAGTTTACCAGAGAAATATTGACATGTCATAAGTCATTCCAGCAGCTGTCAAGATGTAATCAGCTCCTGTTCTTCCTTGCGGATTTTCTGTGCTCCTCAGTCCTTCATCTTCTCTTTGTTTCCTCCCAGCACTTTCAGAGTGTTTTCCTGGTGCATTCATTTCCCTGAAGATAAGTCATACAGCACATTAGCTTTCTTTGCATGCAAAGAAGAGACAGTCTTCTTTCTTAAGTGGCTGGATGACCTTTGGAATCAGATATCTTACTTTTACAACTTAGTAACTCATTTTCAGTAGCTATTCTCCCCCACTACCCCCACCTCCACACTGCCTCAGTGAATACTTTGCTGATAAATGTATTTGCTAGAATGTTCATTTTCATGAAATCACAGAGAGGAAATCACAGAAGAGAACTTCTGCAGCTGAAGAAAATATTTTATATTTTTTGAAAAGCAAATGAATATTTCCAGATTTTCTTTTTGCAGCATTGTCTCAGCTCTAGTTTTTATTTAAAAATACCTCAGCAAATCTTTACATAATTGAACTGCTTCCATTTTTCTTTAAGAGATGGTTTCAAATGCAAAGGATACAGTACAATTTCACCAAGGGTCATTCCACTATCTACATTTCATCCAAATATTCCAGGTGATGGCTTTGTGAATTTGAATCAACAAGTACTGTAGCAGACCTTCTGCACTACTGAAATAAATTAAATCAGAAGTCAGATTAGACCAAAAATTCGGTGGAATCTCAGTAATTGCTTTTTACTAATTTTCTCCCAGATGAGTACGCTGCTTCATTTTTCAGTTACTCATTAATGGTGATTCTGGCTCATATAGTAATAAAGATCATAAAAAAAATTAAAATCTGATGGTAAAAGTATATGTCTAAAACCATTTCAAAAAAAGAGCTGAAGTAGAAAGCAAACATAGAAATTTGCAGAGGATGGAAATAGCCACTTGAATGTGAATAACAGTATAAATCCTGTTAAGGAAAGACCAGAAGACAAATAAGACTAGAGGCTTGTAATAGTGATGTCAAACTCTCATGTCTTGAGAAAACACTTGATTTATAAGGGACAAGACTACAAAAGGACCCATCTAGATAAACAACAACAATGAAAAAAACCCACTTATTGTTTCATCAAAGGGAATCTTACACGATCAATGGCTTGAGCTGACAGGAACATGCTTCAGGGAAAGCTGAGTCATTCTTACAGCCCCATGACTGTTTAAATTCCAGCTTACTCACCAAAGACACAAAACACAGAAGTTGGTAAACAGAAGATAAGAGGATTAGAAAAAAATGGTGGAGCAAGAAACAAAGAAAAAAAGGAAATGCTTTTTCTAGCTTTAAGAAAAATGTCCTTATTTAATTATTATTAATTATTAAATTTGGAAATTTCATTTCCATTTAATAAGAATATATTCTGCTTGACTATTTCACAGAAATTCTTAATTGGTTTTATTTTGTATCTCCATCTCAGCCTGGCATTGTTCTTGATTAAAGGCTAGATTTATAAACTACACATGAAACAGTTTACCAGGGCAGAAAGTTATACTCTGAAATTCATTCAAGCTAAGAGTCTTCCAGGTTATGCACTCCTTACAACATCATTCCCTGCCTTTGGGCACTCTTTGACTGGGTGTCCTTGTCACCACATTTAAAAAATAGCAGGAGTGCAGAAGGCCTTAGATAAATCAGGCTCTATCACATATTCTTGACTGCAGGATTTTTGCCTATATTGTTGAAAAACAAATTGCAGCCAGAAGCTGCTAGGGCTCAAGTTGAGAAAAGCAGGTCCTATTCCCTTTTAAAATGTTCTTATCAGAAGTACCCCTTCGAACAAATAATTTTCATTTTTATTGTTTTTACAGCTGTGTGGAAAGGAATTTAACAGAATGCACAATTTAATGGGACACATGCACTTGCACTCAGACAGTAAGCCTTTCAAGTGCCTCTACTGTCCCAGCAAATTCACCTTGAAGGGGAATCTAACCAGGCACATGAAAGTCAAGCACGGGGTCATGGAAAGAGGATTTCATTCTCAAGGTAACAATTTTCACCAAGATTATTCTCTGAGTAAACCCAAATGAACTTTGTACCACAGATCCACGATCTCGTATCATAGATCCAATGCTATTGGAAGAGACTGAATCCCATAAGCCTGGAAGATTTTTATGAACTATCTCTGTTACTCCAGTGCTACAGATCAGAGATCCCCAAGGGACCCTTGTCTGAGAGACCTTTCAGAGTAGATATTGGACGACACAGAGGTACAGAACTAGATGGAGTCGTAGATGGAGACAAAATGAGACAGTATTTGTGAGCACAAAGGCAATAATTTTAGCACACTGAGTTGCTGTCGTCAAGTATTAGAGACAATATGATCAGTAGTGTGAGAGCAGAGGATTTATCACGCCATACCAAAATTTCCTGTACTGAAGCCCAGGGCTCCCCATCCATCACTGTAAGAAGGTGCAATATCTGCAGCACTGCAGATCTTCTCCCAACATGTGGGTACACCAAGACATAAACGGGAGTGACCTAATGGAGATTCAGCCTTAGTGAGGCTGTGGCACATGTAGCTGGCCAGAGGAATGATTGGATTACATGATCTTCCTGGAGGTGTGGTTCCACTATTTTGGAATAAATGTTACAGTTTCAAGGCGCTTGATTCCCAGAGGCTGACAGACAACAGCCTAGCAGTAATGAACAAGAAGACATTTTTCCTCAGACACATCTGGTTAGGAGTTTATAGTTTTTCTCTCATATTTGAGGTACATCCTAAATCATAAATTCATTCAAAGCTGACAGAAGCAAAAAAATCTAGAAGATTTCACGGGTCTTACTGCTTGCTGGATTCCAGTCTGGAATGGGAATGGAAGCCTGAGTGACTCTGCCTGGGAGCCTTTCTGCTCAAGATATAGTTATTCTGTACTATATCGACATAGCTGACATTAGGTGAAGGCCATAGGCTCAAGACCCAGTTTACAAAGGAGCTTGTGGACCAGAAGAGACACTCCTCCGCCATCTCAAAGTATATGCATTTTTAACTACCCAGGGTATCCTGCAAAGTATTTCCTATCTCCCAACTACCACATACACTTCATATAGTCAGCCTCATGTGTGCACACATGCCAGTGCTATCTAACGGGGGAATTAGGGAGGATTATTTTGAGAGTTTAAGTATCCAAGTATTCTTGTTAAGAATTTCTGGATAAATAATTCTTGCATGTGTAAGATTTCTTGGTGTTCCTCAAATTCAGGCTTTAGGGCAGCATAGCACGTATGTAAAACACATTCTCTAATGACATTTGGCATAAAACTTACAAAGATCCTAATAGGTAATGAAATACACGGCTCTCTTTTTCCTGTAAATTTCCTACAGCATCATCCTATTTACACAATTACTCGTAAATGAAGCCAGCCCAAGAGCTTTTCAGTACACAGAGATTCTTCAGCCCTTGAGGCCTACCAGACACACGACAATCTGTAAGGGCTGCCACCTGCCCATGAACCCTTTTAACAAATACAACTTGTTGCAAAGTAGCAGCTGTAACTAGTGAGGCTGCATAGATCCTGCAGAAACTGGATTTAGTTACTGAGGGAAAAAAACAAATCAAAACAAACCAAAGCAAAGCGTGTAAAATAGTGGCTTTTGTAGACATACGCTATTGAGTGAAATCCTCAGTATGTCAACCTTTTTTTAAAAGATGGACTATGCCTACAGTATCTGAATCTCCCTTGCATCCTGATGCTGAGAGTGCATTTGAGTCCACAGGTGCCGTGTGGGTAACGTCTGGATTTCCGGCAAGAGAGGAGACACCCTGACAAATATTAAAACAAACCAGATTCAAGACAACACTCAGACTTCCACTACAAAGCTCAAAATCATAATTTTTTTATAATGATTTCCTCAAGCTGAAGCACTATTTAGTGCACAGAGCTTTTCGGTGGCCTGAGTGGCTTCTCAGTGGATGAAAGGGGAAAAATTTAGGAGTGAAGGTCGTAGACTGCTGAGACTTGATTGCCTGTTCATTTTTTAAAGTAGCGGCTTTGAACAAGAGTGTCCATAGTACAAACACGTTGACAAGTTTTTAATCTCTTCCACTCCTCTGGAAAAAAATGTGCAAAACCTGGGACTTTAATTGTGGCCTGTGACGCTTTAGATCAAAGTGTTTATTTAAAAAAAAATAGGAAGGAGGAAGTGGGTAGGTTCATTGGCGAAAATAATTTACAAGAGGCCAGGCCACTTCACTTTTATTCCTAGATCCATCATCAAGTGTCTGGCATGTACAGCACAATGTTTTATGTGTCCTGACCTAGCTGTGAAGTGTATACAACAGTCCTTCTTTTAACAGCATCTCAAAGGAGATGCCATAAGATGTAAACAGTAAAGCACTTGGAGACAGCTGAGTGGAAGACAAAGGTAAAAATACGAAATAGAAGGCCGCCTCACATTTTGTTTTTTAACTGTGTATCACGTAGTAAAATTTCCTGTACATAAATTGTTCCTTTTTTTCCTCTCTCAAACCACTACAAGGTTTTGGAAGAGGAAGAATTGCTCTGTCCCAGACAAATGTCTTGAGAAGCTTGGAACAGGAAGAGCCCTTTGATCTTTCCCAGAAAAGCCAAGGGAAGGGAATCTCATTTCATTCAGATGGCGAGAGTGTCAAGGGAAGCTCATGCCAGGAAGAAGAGGAAGACAACTGCTATGAGGTAGAGCAGTACAGCCCTGCCATTTACCACCATGACGACAACAAGCTGTATGTGGCTCAAGATCTGTCTGGCAAACCTGAATGCATGATGGACTTCAGAGAGTCCTACTGCACTGAGAAGGAAGAAGTGCTAAGTGAGGGAGCACTGGAGAAGAGAATAGGAAATTCAGACAAACAGGAGAGCGAAGAAGAGAGAGAACTTGCAAACAACAAAGAACAGCTCAGCTTTAGATCCTTTGAAAAGGCCAGGCTTGGCCACTCTCTCTCTGATTACTTGTATTTCAAGCACAGGAATAAGAGTTTGAAAGCATTGCTGGAAAGAAAAATGGAAAAACAAACAATGTTTATAGGCATTTAAAAAGGACATTTTAAAACAGCTGGAGAATGGGAACCAGATTTTAACATGAACTGTGATTTACCAAAGCCTGGAAGGTTGTAGTAGTCTTCAGAAATAAACAAGCCAAATTAATAAAAATAATATAAGGTAAAAGTCATACGTTAGAAGAATTATGCAGTCCGAGATCACCAAGAAATGCAATAGATACTGAACAACATTTTTATACTTACCCATTTGATGTATAAGCAGACAAGGGGGTGGGTACAGAAGTCTATTTTCCTTTATCTGGGGCGGTAGATACTTACAGGCAATTTTCTAGTTATCAAAAAGCAACATATTTTAGCATTTGATTTATTATCTGACTAAATATATATGAACACTTCTAACAATACGACTCAAAAAAAAATCTGAAAATATTGCGCATTTCACAGTATAAGCAAGAGTAGTATTAAACATGGTATGCATGGCAGTGCTGTCACTCTCAGAACTAACACAGTCCAAACACTTTCATTTAGTGAAGTGACTGTTAGTTCAAACACTTACAATGTGAAATGGGAAACAAATTAAGATGAAATGCTAACATCTTGTGGGACAGTGAACGGCAGCTCTGTAAGGCTTTGAAAGGACTGGAATTTATTACAAAAAGCAGAAGTTTTTCTTCTGGCACAAGGGTTGTTCATGCTTTGCTGTGTTTCAGTCGGTATGGGAGTATTCAGCAATTCTTCAAGTGAAATAGCATGCATGGACTGTGTTGATAATTTGTCTACCTGTCTGCTCAGACCAATAGATCTAATGAGCAGCAGCCGCATGTAGCATTTGCAAGTCTTGCTGTAATTACACATACAGTAATATGAGTAATTTCATTGAGAAAATGATGCAATTTTCCTGCTTATCTCTTCAGTTTGTCTTTGTTAGCAAGGATGATTTTGAAATACACAGGCCTGATCAGATTTTATTTTAGAAGGTATGCCAAAAAAGAGCCCTTGCAGGGCAAGCAGTACCTCACAGAGGGGAAAATTGGTTTAGGATTTCCTCTTACCAGAGTCAGAAATTTTCCCTTATCAATGTGGCTTGACCAGTAAGTTCCAGGCCTTTCAGAAGAATTCCAATGGCGCTGTTTTCACTCATTCATTCCCAACATTTCCTCCTCAGATTCCCATACAATTATATGTTCATAACAAATATGCTAAAGCACATTCCGTTAAGCACATTCAATTAATTGCATAAATAGTTTGACCAGCATCTTGATTCCTGCATCTTCAAGATAGATGGCAAACAATCCCACACCATCCTATTTCTTATAAAAGAATACAGGTTTAGTAAGTCATTTAAGTAGTCCTATGTCATTCTGACATCCCAGCTCAAAAAGTTAAAATCCATACACATGCTGCATCTTTTCCAAATATTACTACCTTCTTCACTTACCTGCCAAGTTCTTGATTTGAAATACCTTGCTATTTTGCTCAATATCTAGCAAGTTATAACTAAACATAGCCATATACTTGTGTCTTGCTAAGACTAGAGTTACGTAGCTGCAGCTCTCTGTCATTATAAGAAACCACTCACCTTACAGAAATAATGATTCGCACGCTTATCAGTTAATCAGCATTCAGAGGGCAGCAGTCCTTACTCATCATCTAAAACTGGGTAGTCCAAGGCTGCAGAAGGTGATTTTGTTTTTCAGGGCTCAAACATGGCATAGTACAGATTCTGAATGAACAGCATAAAAGGCTGTTGATAAAAGAAGCTGTAACACATGGGTGGCTCTTCTAAATTTAATGAACTCTACATCCGATGTACATACTTTTTTAAAATATAAAGGATATACCAAATTGAAGTAGAATTTTTGTCACTTTCAGCCTAGAATTAATGCTGTCTTTCAAAATGAGGTGTATTTCAGAGGTATACAGCCATGTTTTTTCAGTGATGAACTGTGTTATTATCTATATTCAGCTTCTTTGCTTCCATTGCAGGAAAACTCCTCTTGAAAAAGGAGCCATCTTTCTTTCAAGAAAGACTTTGTGGTCAAGCAGAAGAATCAGAAAATTTTCAGAGTAATGTGTATAACTGTGTTCTTTCTTAGACTAGAGGGGAAATTATCAAGTCGAAATTCAGCATGTCTAGGAGACTGGCTCTTAGAAATGGGAACAAGTCCTTCAGTTACCTACTTGGCAATACATTGTCTCTGCCAGACAACAGCTCCTGTTTGAGAATGTATACAGCCAAGGGCTGGGAGCCACCCACTCTTAGAAATGTCTCTCTCAAGGTGGTGTAGTTTCCAGCTGTGCACCATTCAAGATCAGTCCACTCCACCTTTGCAGCCATATGAGTATGTACGATAAGAGGAATAAGTGAGGAATCAGGAAATTGGCTGCAATTTCTCTAATGGTGATCATGCAGATAAGTTGAACTTAGCAAGTCCTTTCACTTCTGTGGTGGGTAATACAGAAAGGCATGCAGCCCTTCCATTGCAAAGCCCTGTTGTCTATGCACTGGAGAGTGTTACAGCTAGACAATGCTTATCAAGAACAACAAAAATTATTACGTACCAAGAGCACTCCAGGCAAATGGAACAAAGGAGACATTTTCAGCAGAGCTCAGCTGCCAGTAGATAACACTGTAACCACAAAAATTACGTCTACTGGAAGTATACAGTCCAGAATTCCCTTACAGACCTTGTAAGGGAGAGTGCCAGACATGTCCTTAGGAAAGGAAATCACTGCAAACTGTTCTGGGTTGTCTGAATGGTTAACCCAAACACTTTCAACCACAATGTCACTGCAGCCAATTTATCCACTTCTACAATACCACTTATCAGAGTAAAAGCAGCTGTCAACCACATATAGCCCTGTGGAAAAGAGTAGAGGTCCCCAGAATGGCCATGCTATTTGGGAATAATTTGTAATGTGAATCCCTTCTCTTGGATTCTTCCTAGAAAGAGGAGAATATTCCATTACAATGAGGCCTTGAGACTCTGCCCAGTCACATAGTCACACTAAGCTAATTCACTAACACCCAAGGCTAATTCATGTTAGAATAGTAAAGAACTAATCTAAAACCATGTCACCAGTCAGAGGAATTGCAAACAAAACTATTACTGAGATAAGGAGACAGTGCCAAGTGACCCAAGCAAAGACATTAGTAGGTGATAGTCACCCTACTGCAGAACATAATGCAGCTGAGTCTAAGACACTTGTGACAAAGAGGCCCCAAGGGACAAATTAAAAGTGAAATAACAGCCTTCATTGTGAAGCACCTTGCTTTTCAAACATAAGTTATTTTCACGCTATTTACATTGGCACTGTTTTGGGAACAGACAGTAACAGCCTTTGCTTTTTAATAGCTTTGAAAATGCTTTATAGAAATTTGCTCTCATAATGAAGTTATTTCCCATTTCTAATTTTCGAAGGATTAGCTTTCCTTGTTTTGCTTTGAATAGCAGCTGAGAAGTCCTGTATACACATTGACTGTGTCGTGGACATTGGGGATATGTTTTATTTTTTTCCTCCTTTCTAATCTATCTAACTTCTTCTTGGACTGCTGTGCAAAAAGATATATTTATCTGACTCTTCTCTGCTACTTGCATTTTCAGTTAGTGGCAACACATGAAATTAAAGCCCAGTATCCACCACCTCTACATTAAATCATATTGATACCATTTCCCTGCATTATTACAAAGCCTAACATCATCCTCTTGGAGAGCATCAGAGTAAATAATAGTGGCCACAAACTCCAACAGCTGAGATGCTTTCCGAACTCATACAAACTGAGATGCTCCAAGAAACCCTGCTGAGGAAAGGTGAACTGGCCACACTGTAACGAGTCTGGGCAAGTTAAGGCACGTGGTTTGTTAAATTAGAGGCTTTTCTGCTGTTATGGGCAGCAGGGAGAATTATGCAAGACACTGCAATCCACAACAGAGTAGGTGGATGATAAGTCAAAAGGTGGGTTAATAAAATTTGAGGGTAAATAAATAGAACATATTTGCTGAGAAAGTGAATTTGTAGGTAACGCTAGAACAAGCTTTTCTGAGTCTGGCTACCAGGACTCAGGCATCTCCTTGTGAACCTGAGTTCTCCTGTCTGCCAGGCAGCCTCCAGTCTGTGAAGGCAAAGACAGGTGCTCTGAGTTCAGCAGCTCAAAGGACAAAACACTTTATGACAATGTTATTACAGATATTTATCCTGTGCTGTTGCCTATAAAACAAGTTACTAGAAAGATCAAGGAATGATACTGCACCCACCTTTTTACAACTCTGTGTTGGCCTACTAGCTATTCTCCAATTTCTCTCTTCATATGGTGCTGCTGGACTTTGCTGTTATGAGTGTACAGTTAAGAAGTAATATAAGTACTATATTTATTATTCCAAGATTTTTTTAATAATTATTAACAGTTTTGAAATAAGTCATGTCTGCTTAGCTGAACAAGATGTAACAAAGCTAACGTTTTATACTCCTAACTGATTTTACAAATAGTGTGGTGTATATTTATTTCACACAGAACACTGGGCTCCTATTTAAAGCCCCAACTCAAAAAATGGACCAACTGTAAAAGCATGTATGAATAATTGTATTAATTTAAACAAATAAATATCTACTGGAGAAGCTGAGAAGCTGCTGTACTTTGTATTTAAATGGATATGGAGTTACTGGCACTTCAGCTGTTTTACACAGTAAATCCATGGGGCTGGTCTGACAAGGTTATAACTCGCTCAGCACCACTGAGGAGTGGTCCTTGTAAAAGGAAGCCTAAATCAATGATGGAGGACTAGCTAGAAGACAAGGGCAGAATCACAGAATCACAGAATCACAGAATGGTAGGGATTGAAAGGGACCTCTGTGGGTCATCTAATCCAACCCTCCTGCCGAAGCAGGGTCACCTACAGCAGGCTGCACAGGACCTTGTCCAGGCGGGTCTTGAATATCTCCAGAGAAGGAGACTATCCAGAAGAGCTGCCAGGTCATAGAATCATAGAATCA
>Ga0181612_109180_pt1 | contig 14641 bp, 5 predicted proteins | sample HoacroProtozoa21_FD_119630 | JGI IMG/M metagenome (GOLD analysis project Ga0181612, IMG submission 119630) | Hoatzin crop microbial communities from Cojedes, Venezuel. Combined Assembly of Gp0051906, Gp0051904, Gp0051908 | reverse complement strand
TGCTGAACCGCTCTTCCGATCTTCAAGTGAACAAAAGCACAAGATGTATGAATTCTGCTCTTGTACAAACATAATCATCCAATATTGACTAGGTACAAGATGTTCATCTTCAAGACTTATGGTAAAATTCATTGCAACCTGAAAGGGTGCTTCTGTGCAGGAAGCAAAGAAAGTAGCATTGCAGGACAACTCAGAGACTCTTAATGTTTGCTTACTTCTTCCAGACCCCGCACAAAGGAAGATTCCTGGAGGTAGTTTTGTAAATGGTGCTTGCCTACATGTAGCCAAGACACACAACTTCATCTGCCCTGCTGGGTTCGCAGAAAAATAGAGCCAATCTGGGAAACAACAATTGCAGACAGACTTTCAAAGGTTCTCACCACAGGCAGCTCCCATTTACGTAAGAAAGAGCTGAAGACAGAGAACCAGGCTGTGACTGACTGAGGAAGTCATTACCTTGACTTCCTATCAGGATACAGATGGTGAGAGGTATACAAGATGCTGAACAGCAGTGAAATCACAGAGATGAAAGACTCCATCTGCAGAGAATCTGTGTTTCACTGCTCACAGTTTAACAAAGCAATATAACTTTGACCTAGGCCCTCCTAATACCAAAGTACAGGAAGACTGGATTTTGATCCATACATGCAAACCCTTTATTCTGTGTGATTTGTATAGGCTGCTCTATGCATTGTCCGGGGTATTACATGGGATAGATCACCACTAAACTGGTGTGGATGTAAGGCATATCCAACTTGATTTACTACTTGGTGTCATCTGCATGGCAGGAAACATACCTATGCTATGTGAACCTAATTCCAGATTCCAAAACCAGCCTATGTGTTCCCTATGAATTTGCAAGTGCTGCTTGAAGTGGAGGCAGTTAGGTGTAAATGCTGAACTGTATTTGACACAGACCGTGATGCAGCGTGATGCAGGTGCTTGTGCAGCAGGTTGCAAGCAGTTTCTGTGGCCTGTGGCAATGCAAACCTACGATTCCTTCTTTTCAGATGTGCTGCGGTGTCTATAGACATTCTTGTAAAGGGACACTTTTTTGACACAGATCAATATAATATCATCTTCTAATACATAAAGGATCTCTTCAAAGACAAAAAGAATAATCTACTCATCATCACTGCAGCTAGGACAAGAATGTTTCATCTGCAACATGGAACACAATTCAGATTAGATGCCAGAGAAATCTTTCTCAAAATACCTTACGTAGGTACCTAATGTAATGATGCATTATTCTTGGCCCTACTGGCAGGACAAACTAAGCAAACCTCAACCACTGTGCACAGTACTTTTTTTTTTTCCCAGTAACACCAGTGCTTTTATTAGTAACACCATTATCATGTGTTTTTTCTTCATTAAATGTATCCAGCTAAATATCTGTGAGGCTGTACACTTGCTCCGATCTCCATCTAGTTACAGATTTGTTTGGGATCAGAAAACTGGAGAGGGTCTGTGGAGGCTTCGCAAAGATGATCAGAGAGTTGTAGAACTTGGCAGATGAACAAAGACTGAAGGAATTGAGCTTGTTCAGACTAGAGAAGAGCAGGGTCAAGGGAATCTAATCACAATCTTTCAATATCTAGAAGGTGCTTCTAGAGAATACAGAGGCACACTCTGCACAAGGAGACTTGGTCACAATACAAGAGGCAAAGGGCACCAGCTGCTTCACAGAAAATTCTGCCTAGATAGAACAAAGCAATTCTTCACTATGAAGACAAACATTGGAATAAGTTGCCCAGAGATGCCATGGAATTTCTGCCACTGGAGATATTCAAGACTTTGCCTGATAGGATTCCGGGTATCCTACTCTAACGGCCTGCTTTAAACAGCATGTTGGACCAGACGGTCTCCAGAAGTCCCCTCCAGCCTAGACTCTTCTATGATTCTGTGATTTGGTCATAGCTATCAACCCTAAGACATCAGATAATTACGCTCTTCAGTTTGAGTGTCATGCATCTGCCATCTCTTGATAATCTGTACTTTTGTTCAAACGTTTACCGGGCCCTGTTAGATTCTGTGAGAAGGTAATTTATGTAACTTAGATTCGAGCTAGAGTTTGCAACGAAGATAGTGGACTAAGTTCTACGATCGAATATCCTTAACACTGAGAAAATGTAACTGAAGTTGAGAAAAATTTCATAGCTATAGCTGAGGCCAGAATCCAGTTATTTCTTTAAAAAAGAAAGGCTTTGTCTTTGCACAAATAATCTGCCCCTTGCTTTTTTGTGGTTTCTTTGCTTGTTTCCTTGTTTTGAACCAGAGGCAGTACCTTTAATTTGACACAGGTGGCCTGAGTTTTAGATTCATTGCAGTGTTACAATATTTCTCCAGTACAGAAATTCACACAGAAAGTTAATGTAACCAAAGGACACGCAGAGGCAAACCTCTGAGTGGTAGCTGGGAGGACACAGAGGCTGATCTGCATAACTTCAGAAACCTTTCTGGCTGGACTAGACGAAAACAAAGACAGCTTGGTGTTACTGGCTGCCCTTTCTCCCACACAAGTTTGCTGATGAAATTTTAGCCAGGGCTAGATTCCTGCACCCTGTTATTCCCTCTCACAAGAGACAGCGATGATTCTCTGTGTTCTTGTGGTGATAGATTGCTTCTTTAAAGGGGGAGATATGGGTAAGAATTCTCCCTTAATTCTGAAATAGTGCTCCCACTCGTTGGATATTATGCAGGAAAACCGTGCAGGCTTCCTCATCTTCTGTCATGTTTTAAAAAGAGTGCCTGATCCATTCTCGAGGAACTATAAAGAGCAGTCCTCTAAGTGGAAAATAAGTGACTGACTTACACTCAGGTACCTAAAAATTTCAGTAAAAATGTAATGAATTCATCCTTCTAAGCAGCTAGTTTTTTTACTGACTGAACAAGGACTGAACGTGTAAACAAGTGCATAGATCCACCAGCTCTTATGGGCCTAAGACACAGTTCAGAAAAGGCAATGCAGACCTGTGTGACATGGACCCAAAGGCAAACACAGCACAGATTTTCAAGAATCCAGTTGCCATCAAAATAACAAGTAATGCTACCCAAGCCCTTTCCTTCCTTCTAAAGACCTACAGGAATGTCCCTTACTTCAGAGAATAGAGCATACAGAATCGCCTATGTGCTCTGAGAAGCACTCGCATTCTTCTTAGGTATTCACCAAGTAAAACAAAAAATAAATATTAGATGAGCTCATGGTGATAGAAAAGCTAGGTAAGCATATTTTTCCCTGGTGGTACAAATGAAGCAGCAGAAGCTTACATTTATATTTTTGTTACTGCTGTTCACACATTCATAGCAAATCTGACTCCCATCTCTTCTCCTTGAAAAGTGTGTGCTTTGAGTATGATCTTTGACTAGAATTTTCAAAGGTCCCTATTTTTTTATACAACAAAACCTTCCTCCAAGGGAACGCCTCTTGAATGTAATGTGTTTTCCTGACAAACAATACCTTATTGCATATACTAGGTATTGGCAACTTCTGAATTAATACTTAGGTGTTTATTTCACCATTGGGCATCAAATATATAAGCCGGAATTTATGATCCATTGATACCGTTTTTTAAAAAGGTGATAGACGAGGTAAGAGGTAGGAAAAAACACAAGGTGGAAGCTACAGCCTTCAGGAGACTTTCAAAACTTTCTTAGTTATTGAAAAATGAAAGAGTCTGGCACAAGTAGTTTTCTGGATCACCACATTATCCAGTCTTGAAAGGACAGCTTGTTTTCTAGAAATGGACATATTCTCTGCAAAGGTTACTACTTTTGAAATAGCACTACTTTAAATGCTTTGTCTGTGGCCTGGGAATGGAGGACCACCTTCAATTTCGTGAACTTTCTACTATCTTCTTTCTATGATTAAAAAAAAAAAGATTTAATGCATTTTATGTAGTACTTAATATTCAGTTTGGAATAATTATTGTACTTTTCAGTCCTGCCACTTGTTAAAAATCCATTTACATGGGATTAGATACAATGAAAAGGTAGTTTTTTGTTTTTATTCTATTTTGTAGTTATTTCCCATTTGGAATCACCTCAGGCACTGTCCTCAGAATAATAAAACTCTGGAGGCAAGTAAATCTAACTAGGTCTTTGATTCCCCCCCCCCACATATAGATATATATAAAACTTTATGCCGAGTGTGTTTAAATTAGATATACCAATTATAACACCTTGTTCGCACAGTATGTTCACGAAAAATCCCCATGGTGAAACTCCTACTTTAATGCTGAAACCCCAGCACTCAAAATTTGGAAGTGATGCTACTGCTGAAATTGTCATTGGCATCTTCCTAGATCTGCTGAATGCCTGGCGGTGCTGGGTGAAAGGCACAGGGCTCCAGCAATGTGTTCTGACCAAATGCGCTCAGCATCCCAGAACGGGGTGCAGGAAGAGAGTCAGGACCAGATGAGGTTTCTGCTTTGCAGCTCTTCGCTGTGCAACCCTAATGGGCATCATCAAGATGAAAGAAGAAAAAAGGAAGCAAATTCTTTAAAAAGGGAAGAAATATCTAGCTAGTTCTTAAACGCCTCTATTGAAGCCTTTGATTTTTCACAGCTCTGCTCCTGGTTTACAAGGTGCTCCTGTACATATGAAAACACTTCGGTCTGACAGGTAGAAAGACTCCAAATCCTATCTTTTCCGTCTCCTCCTCTACTGACAGACAAAACACCTCTTCTGAGATATCACTCCACACAGCTTTTTGAGCCAGGTGCCGGAAAAATCAATTACCAGTGCTTGACCCACCACTGTTCCTAGTCTCCATCACAGGCAGTAGTGAGCCGTGTGCTTTGGTTCCACTTATCAAGAATCTTGGTGAGGGAGGAGAAAAACTCCACACTGAAAAGTACAACTGGGTCAAAAAGCGTGAGTACAGTTTTGATCCTCACTGAACAAAGTTGTTAAGAGGTCTGCCAAAATGATGTTTGCATTGCCAGGACAGCGAGACTCCTCAGTATTAAGAGGAGTAAGGTCAAAACTCTCTTCTGAATGAATAATGACTGTAACTGAATGGCCTGGATTTCCCCTAGAAGCAACTTGCTTTCAAAATACTAAGCTGCCTCACCAGAAAAGAGATTTGAGGAGAGCAAATGGAGACAAAGAGAAAGCAAAAAGATGAAATCCCTGAAAAACAGAACCAGTGAAGCATCAGCAAGCTAGCCGCATGCAGGGAGACAGGACTTCTGATTATTTCAGACTGTCTTGCTAACATTTTTTCCATTATGGACTAGATATTTTGAATTCTTGTTAAAAATAAAATAATTTCCAGGAAATGATGTTACAGAGATTCTATCCTAGTAATTCCACATGCTGATTTATTTACTTAGAAAAAACCTGGGAGGGTTTGTAATGAATATTAAACATGACTTTTTCCAAGATGCATTAGCAAAAATGCCAGATTTGCTTGCAAATGCAGATCACTTCAAATAGACCTACCCAGTGAAAAGAAACTTCAGTCAGATTCTAAAGCTGCATGTACAGGTGTACAAAGACAGAATACAGTGAAAATAATAGCAGGCATGGTAGGAAGAAGAGAGCACTGAGGAAGCATTTGTCTGGAATGACTGTACATCATGAGCTAGGGGGCATCAAACGAAATAATTGAGTGGCAGATTCATAAGTAGAAAAAGAAATAATGCTTTTACACAGTGCATCATTAAATTTATCTTTGCTATCAGAGCAGTAAATGCTAGAATATACACAGATTTCAAAATAGATTTAACAAACACATGCAAGAAAAAATCCATCAAGAACTACGAGACAAACATACACCATGTTGGAAGTTCCCAGATCCCTGGAGAGTGGCTACCAAAGTACGAAGTATCACTGGAGAATGAAATCTCACTATGTGCCTTCCATGTTCTTACGCTAGACCCTAAACATCTTTTACTGGCCACTGTCAGAGACTAGATATTGAACCAGGAAGACCTTTGCCTTGATCCGGTACAGCTGTTATATTCCGAGCCTACGGGTTCTTCCTCAGTAAGCTTCATAATAAATGTCTAAGCACAATATTGGCATTATTTTTTTCTACCAGAGACATATATAGTGAAATTGTATCATTGGTCACAAGAAACTGCCAAGTGACTGTCAGTGCCTCGGTTCTACTTTCAGGTGACATTGATACCGATATAGTTAGAGCTAGAAGGGAGACACAGGTTACCAGAAGCTGTCCTTACCCCAGAAACTGGGGGTTCTTGGGGTAAGGGCTGCAGAAGGTTTTCCTTTGATGTCAGTGGCCGTCATCTTGAATACCAAGAAATATCATACTTAAAGAGCAGTAATTTTAGGGTAGAGGTCCAAAAACATTAACGTTTTAATTTAGTACACTTGGGTCACCGAAGTATAAGTCTCCAGTAGGACTTGCTCTCTTAGGACAGTCCACTGCCATTCCAAACAAGATATGCAGGTCCTCCACATCGTTTTGGTACTGACAATGGATAAAATATCTTGTGGAATTAAGACATGCCTGGTGGAAGAAAAAGTACTACACACATGAAAGCTCATTAGAGGCACTGTTGGAGCTCTACGGATTTTATTACTAAAGAACACTATTCTTACAAGGCATGCACACACATTTTCAAGCTTTGAGAATATATTCAGCACTTACATAAAATTGGCCTGATTTTAAAAGGGAACTGTTGTCGTTCTGCAACCTGTAAAAATCAGGACACTTTGAGAAACTCTATATATTTGGCAAGCTTATTGTGTGTGGGTGTGTGTGTACACCTGCACTCACATATGCATATGTAACAAAGGTATCTGGAGGACTGAAATGGAGGAAAACTTTTATGATTCTGAACGGTTTGCACATATGTGTGTGTGTGTGTCGATTCAAAATCATACAGGCTGCTGGTATTAAAAAGCAAAAATAGATATTATGTTTTTATGGTTGGGCTGGAAAGCAGACCCAAAATTTACATTTAGGCTATGATAATCAGATGCCTAGAACAGAAAAATAAGCATCTGCAAGTACACTCAGGAGGTCTTTATATCCATTACTCTTTTCAGATAACATAAAAACAACTGCAAACAGAAGAGCTTGTCCTGACATTTTGTTTGGATCTTTTTTGCCCCAAACACAACTGCTTACACTACTGCCTAGAGCGTACCTCATCCTCCCAGAACTCACATGTTATTTTTAGTGCAGAATGGAATGTAGCACACTGCAAGCATTTTAACTACCTCAAGGCACTGGTGGTATAACCAAAAAATATCTGCTCCAGAGTCTCTTTTGTATATTTTAAAAGATAAATACTAAGATTCCTTTTTTTCTTCTCTTTTTTAAAACCTGTGTGAAATACTTTACACTTGACTGAAGTACACACGTTTCAGAAAGATGTGGTCAATGGAAATAAAAATTAGCATCATTCTTTGTCCAGAGCTGAAGTATACCTTTTCTACAAGCTCCTTGCATAACTCTCTGCTTCCCCATCCTAGTTTTTAATCTGATGTCTGGAAATCTCTGACCTGTAAGTAAAAAAGTAATTGCTATTGGCTTGCATATTTAATGGCTGCACTTCTATAGACTGACCACTTCCACGCATAGGGGCATAATAAGAACCTAACGTGACTTTTAATTTTGAATTACTTCTCCAGTAAAAGTTTCACCCTGACACTAAATTAATTTCTCTCAACTGTAAGCAATTAACCAAGGCACCTAGCTTAGTAAACCAGGTATGCTGGACTCCAGCCACAGGAAAGAATGAGCTGGTGGGAGGAAGGGGGCAGAGAGAGAGGGAAATCTGCAGAAGGCAGTTTAGCACTCCTAAGATCTCGCTCTGTCTCTGAAAAAGCCTGTTCCTCTCCATTGCAGAGAGAACTGAGTCAACCGTATTGCTGAGGCCAGAAGTCCGAGGGAGTGAACCCAAGCCTTAAAGTCAGCTCTTATAAGGTTTATGTCAGTGAGTTTTAGCCCAACCAGGGCTTTAACATTTAAATGAATAGTTGTAAGCCATTATAATCTAAAATTCTGGGTGACATTTTACAATGGCTTTGCTACTAATTTAAACATTTACAGGACTGGCTCAAACTTTACCAGTAGATACGCCACCATAATTTTTGTAAGGATTACCTTACCATTAGCATTTTAAACCAGAAATTAGTTTATGTTTCTATAAAGAAAAACAAAACACTTGAGAAGTTTATAGAATAGTTTGCCAAGTCATACAACCAATACTATTTTACCACGCTGAGTCTGTGCCACTGCCCAACTAGTGGCAGCACATGCACATTAACCGAGACCTATGTTTTGTCTGCTGCTTTCAAAGGATCTGTTCACATAAGTGGAAACTACAGAAGCTCATTAGATGAGAGTAAAGTTCAATTTGTGCGTATTGTGCATCTTTTTTTTTAGGACACCATTATCAGAGTCTAAGCACTTACATAAACAAAAAGCACAAAGCACGAGGAGCCCTTTTCTCCCTCATCTCCTAGTAAAACAAATCACCATCCTTTAACCATTCTTGTGGATATTACAGTAGTGCTTAGAGGTTTCAGCAGAGCCTGGGACCACATGCTGTATCAACACACTGTAAACAGGCGTCATCTGTCTTCATGAAGTTAGAATCTGAATTCACCAAGACACAGGAAGATTGGACTGGAAGAATTACTGTTGACGCAGTTTGCTAAATATGGAAGTGAAAGGCTAGCATTTCACTCATATTGAACTTGCTTTATGCTTTTATGTGACAGTAAGAGGCCTCCACAGAAGTAAGGACTGGTCCTTAGTGACCTGCCCAAATTAAAAAACAAAGCCAGGTCTCAAGAAAATAAACCCTTTCTCCCCTGATTTCGCAGGGACACTGAAAGCCTTTTTGGAGCTCAGGAATGAAAAGGGGTAGTGGGAAAGGAGTGGAAGAAATGAAAAGATGAAATCAGGCCCATGGGTCATCCTTGTTATCTGAAACCATGCAAGGGGTCACTTTTGCTCTGTTGGGCATGATGTAGTGAGGATAGTCCTGGAAGACTGCAGTGGTAATGATGATGCAATGTTGTCCTAAGGTTGTACTTGACATAAAAAGTCAGTGACATGATAGCTGGCAACTTAATTCAGAAATCTTAACTACTACTTGATCACTGTGTGAAAATTTTACTGAAACACTGTGCAAATAGGAATGCAGCATTGCTGCACTGTGATGGCCAGCACACGCCAAGTATTGTGATGGCTACGTAACATTATCCTTCCAATTCATATTACGCTTCCTCTGGTGGATAGGAAGCTTCATTTTGAATTATATTAATTTCAGTTGCCCTCAGGGGACCTTGAACTAACAGACTCGATTTCTACACAAAGTCATACCGAGCAGAGATGATGATCATTATATAGTTTGTACTGCAGTTCACCTTAGCTTTATACAACTTCATTCTGTTGAAGTTAATGTTGAAGCTCCTGTCAGCTTCACTTGCATCAACAAGTCTGCCTTACTATTTTGCAGTGGCAGATATAACTGTTTTTTAGTTAGTGGGGTGCCTAACCGCAAACTATAGGAGACATACGTGTGCGTGCACATATGCATGTATAACACAGAGGAGGTTTGAGAGAACAGTATTATACAAAGCCAGAATAGGCGCTATTCATTTTCAAGGTAACACTAACAAGATAAAGAAAATTTAGTTGTTATACACTGGAAAATAGAAAACAACAGCCATCTCAACGTGAATGACCTTATAACTTTCTCCCAGCCCCTGCTCATGCTTAATCCAAATTGCCACATCACTGTGAGGTTAGGGAGAGTCAGTGAAAGCCCCATGCATATGCATAAGGACATGCATTCTCAGTAACACCTTAAGTTAAAAAAAAGTATCTGTTGAAACTCTTACCATCTCGTACACATTGCAACACCCAATAAGTTTCCACAAGAATTTTTCTACTTTTTTTACTAGTACTTTAATGCATTACAGACTTTCAAGTCAGCTTTGAAGACAGACACATTTTGAAAGAAAATATAAGTGGTGCCAAATATAAATAAAGACTACGTTATGGCACTCAGAGAAAATCTTCTAGTAAGAATTTTTTATAACTCCTGAGCTCCTGTGTAAGCTACAGCTTCAGTAAATGAACTGGGAAAGTTTGATCTCCTAGAACTGAACCAGAATACCTTTTTCTTCTCATAATTTAAAATCGAAATATATTGTAAGAATTTTAAGAGAGATTCACCAAGTTTTTAAACAAGAAGAAGAAAAACAACTAGAGGAAGAGGAATACGATAAAGGACAGTCCAGAACCACAGAGCTGAGGTACAGTTTTATGCTGTGGAGGCCTGCATCCTGTATATTCCATGAAAATTTGGTGTCCCTTGCTTCTTGAATGGCTTTAATCTAAGCCTACAATATCTTCATAGGACGAGGTAAGTGGATAAGACCTGTCACTGGAAAGTCTTTTTAGAGGTGCTTTATGTAGATCTGTTGATATCCCAATTTAGAGATCAACAATGACAGCCGGCATTAACAGTTTTGGTTCCTAGAGTAGCTCTGGCAAGTCTTAAAACTGCTTGCAGCTGTTGCAAGCAGCTTGTTTCCTCTCAGCTCATCTAAATCTTCTCATGAACCCAGAGTTAGTTGACATACATCAGGAACTTACTTAAGACATGTAGGGAACCAATGAAAACATCACATTTTCCTCTTCTGTTATCAGTATGACTATCCAGACCCAAAGGCATATACTTCACATAAGGAGCATTCTGAAACAATAGGCTATTGCATACAGCTACCTTGTTCAATACAACTTCTTTGTTTGGGGTAACATTGGTAAAAGTGCCAACTGCTTCAAGCTTCAATACTGCACATGTTCTGGTTTCAGAATAATGCAGGCTCTTGCACTTTAAATATCAAATCACAGATGGTTTGCACTGCAGATAGCTGTGTAACTGCTTTGCTCCAAAATCTGAATTGTTTATGGTTTGGTTTTCATCATAGGGAGAAAGGGAGGATCAAGGACTCTTCCAATACTTTATTTTCTTTTCCCTAGCACAGTCCTCTAAAATGGCCTGCTTTCCAAACAGTCACTTCCCTCCCATAAGGAAAGTAGTTTGCTTTCAAAAAGTCATGCATCACAGCGTGGCGAGCAGTGCAAGACCACTGGCTAGCTGCCATGTAAACATGTTCTGTGAGAAACCAGGGTTCTGCACTGGGGAGAAAAAGCCACATAGAACCTTAGTTTCTGTGCTTTCATTTTAACAGAGATTAAAATAATTGCTTTTTAGAGCTCTCTTACAGTGTGTAAGTATATTTTCTCGATTCCCAAATCCACATTAAGGAAAAGCTTTTACTTTCGTATTGTTTCAGGCATCCCATTTCAACTATCCTTCAGACCATACAACCTAGACTTCCTTCTCCTACTGGGACCAGGCTTAGGTAGAACTTCTTGGCTACACTCATAGTACTGGAGCATATGAGCTTCAGTTTGGCGGACAGTCAGATTTTGACTTATCTTCTCCCCATGACCAGTTCTGCTGAGTAAATCACTTTGTTAGCCCTCAGTTCAGCAAATCTCCCACAGGGGTTTAATTGTGAAGATTTCTGGACCAAAACAAAGGTAAGGATCAACACAGAAATATTTTTTCTTAGAAGTTCACAGTAAAAAGTGAAAGAAAAGTAATCAGGGCACTTAGTTCAGGTTGCTTTCTTCATTTGTTCTGCAGATAATAATACAAAAAGATGCAGCAGGAGGGTCTAGCAGAAGCTATAAAAATAGCATGTATTTTCACTAGCTAGAAAACCAGTGAGCTGTGTTTCAGTTGTTAGAACTGCTTTACATGAAGAGATGATGAATATCCGGAGGGCAAGAGTGTATGGAAATCAAATTTCACAGCTTAGTATCTTGAAACAGTTAAAAAAGCAACTCAAAACTGGAAAGGTGTAAATATACAGACAGGCAGCTTCAGCAAACATCATGAATGTATACTGAAGATGTCAGTAGCAAAACCTTGGCCTTTTCTTCCTGTTCATCCGATTTCAACAGAACGACAACAAAAAAAACCCAAATGTGAAAATGAGTTAAAATTTGCAACCATCCCCAGCACTGAAAGCAGAAACATGCTATGTGTGAGAGAGACAAAAACACTAATGGAAGATGAGGCTGCAGACCTGACTTCTGTAAATAGTTCTGGAAAAGATCAGTTTATTGCTCATTTTTATGTCTTTGCCAGTATAAATTTCATGTTGGGAACCTAGTTTGTGTGAAAGCTTTCTTTTTGCATCACAAAATTTCAGCACTGTGTATATGCCCTGGAGACAAAAACACTGATAATCAATTTTTAGAAGGATGTTTTAGTCCGAAAGAGAGTAGTGATCATTCCCAGATCAAGAGCCAACTTTAAAAAGGAGAGACACCTTGAAACATTTCACGCAAACCAGTGCTACATCCGTGAATTTATGGAGCCTCTCTTAACAAACACATGGTTGTTTTGCAAATTTCCAGCAATGGGAGGATGGGTAAATTCCTTTGATAATGATCGTGAGGAAGTGACTACTGCAGTAACAAATGTGTGATCTAATGTAAACAAAAGACCGCATTAACTGTGTCTGGATATGAAAGAAAAAGAACGAATTACTGAGAAAATGGGAACTATAACATGATAGCTGAGGGGAGAAAGGTGCTGAGCATATTGAGAAGATGAATACTGGAGCTCCACAGTAAATAAAAAAAAAAAAATCCCAGTAACTTGATATTGCGGCAGCTACACTGGCTAACATATCATTGCAGGGAATATAAGACAGATATCCTCAACATCATTGGCAGTGCAGTGAGAGCCTTATTCTCTGGGGAAGCAATTCTTTGTATCTTTGTCTTTTAAGACCAAACATAACTACAAAAACTTGCTAGTGAAGTGTGTGAGAACCACATTTCTGACATATTCCCCCAGCAAATGGTGAATGGTTTCACACCGTGCACTGCTTTTCCCCCTGAGCACACCTTTAGCTCCACAAGTGAGCCAGGGCCTGTATTTCCTCCCGAGCCAACCTGGGTCGAAGTCAGGAACTTTGGCAAAGATCCTGCTGGATTCGCACCATGCACCTTTAGAAAACTCACTGAAGCGCCAATGCCAGGGACCCGATGTTTAATGAACCTAAGTTCACAAAGGAGGAATTAGTTCTCTGCTGCAGGTGAAGCGAGATGATCAGCTTTGAATATTGACTTTCAACCTTCTTTCTTGCCATTATCATCTAAATGCCTAACCTAAATTAGGATCCCAAACCCAGGAACTTCAGTAAAATGCCTAGTGCTACCTACCGTGAGTTTGGGCCTCAGTAATGTAAAAGAACCCATATAATTAAACGTCAGTGAAAGTGGGTTCCTAGTTCATTAAAGTTGGAGATTCATGTCATTTAACTTTATCCACTGAAAGCCAGACATTTTGCCTAATTAGTTGTCTAGACTGACTCTGTAATAGAAAAAGAGAACACCCAACTTAGATGGGATGAATCATTCCCTGGAGGGTAACTATGACTACAGGCAAGTTCAGATGACTAGCTTAGGCTACTTCTCTAACTTTTTGCATGGCTAACAGGTGACATGAATCCTATCCTTTGACATTTTAGAAAATTCCAACCTTTAGCTAAAAGAATGAGAATTTTTTTCTTCGTATATAATTGTTCTAAAACTTAAGGACAGTTGCTTCTAGACTTCTGGGTGCTGGATTAACTATAGAAGCATTAAAAATTTTTGTTATGCTGCTTACTGCCTAAGCACACAAAATTCTCATGATTTATTTTTTTCAGTGTATGTCAGAAGATACACTCTTACTTCTTTCTTAAAAATAACTGCATTTTTTTTAAATGCACAAAGTTTTTTATTCTTGGGAGATTTCTTTTACATGGTTTAAAAATGTGAATGTAATTGCTCTAAGTTATATATGAAAAGCACAGACACTGGAAATATTTTTTAACTGCATCAAAATAATAATTGTGTAATCAACAGCTGATTGCACATGAATTTAAGATCCAAGCTACAAACTGTACCTCTTCTCTCCAGCTTACAGACAACTACAGCAATAACAGTAAAAGAAAAATTATGTTTGTTCTGTGGATGTAAGTTTGAATTGTCTGGCATGTGAATACTGCTTTAGTTTAATGAAAATTCCAACTCTACAAGCAACTGAGTATTTGTGACCCTCCTAAAATCAACAGGGTACTACGGAGACCAGATTCCTGCAACACTGAAAAAAAAATATTTGATTCTACTTAATATAAATGCCTGGTTTGAATCTTTTATTCGAATTCATTCTACTTTAGAGAAAAATGTAGAAGGACTCAGCACAATCTCTTTAGAGGCTAACGCTTTGTCTTGACTGACATTAACCAAAATTTCACTCACGCATTCTTTAGTGAAAGGGGAGCAGTATCAAATTCATATTTAGAATATTTGTGCCAGAATTATCTTGTACAATGTTCAGAAAACATCACTCTCCCTTTGGATACTAGGAGGCCAAAAGTCTCATTATAAATCAGTGATTTTCTAACCTAAAGTACTAAACAGAGTAGTAAAGAAGCAGAAGTAACTGCTTAGTGAGGGAAAAAAAGGTGTTAATTGCTGTTTCCCTGACAACAAAACCAGAAAAAACAGGGCAGAGTTTAAAACCAGAAGGATTAACACCTAAAAATGAACACTTTTTTATTATTATTCTTATTCTTT
>Ga0181612_132024_pt1 | contig 14642 bp, 6 predicted proteins | sample HoacroProtozoa21_FD_119630 | JGI IMG/M metagenome (GOLD analysis project Ga0181612, IMG submission 119630) | Hoatzin crop microbial communities from Cojedes, Venezuel. Combined Assembly of Gp0051906, Gp0051904, Gp0051908 | reverse complement strand
TTCTTCTTCAGATAAAATTGTAATCACTGAAATTGTAGTATCAGAGGACCTCTGAAAGTCAGCTGGTGCAAGCCCTGCTCAGCAAAGCCCATGCTGGAAGTTGCACTGCGCAGATGAGAATTCTGTGTATCCTTATTTCCACACAGAAAGTACTGCTAGATTTATTCACAAAATAAAGTGCTATTGTGGGCTTGGAAATTGTTACAGACTTTTCTAGTATTGGTATCGTGGTGCATCTGGAGGTTCTTCAGTGGTTTTCTGTCATTTGACAGACTTCTTGAAAATTTGAGGAGTAATAATGCTGAAAATAGAAAGTATCAAATGTGTTGATTAGTAGGCAAAAAGGAAGGTTATAGCTGTAGGGCTGAGGAGTAGCGTTTTAACAAATAAACACAAAGAAATGTGTCCATTTCAACATTTATTACAATGTGGTTAATGCGGCACATTATTCGCCTGCAGGATAAAGGTCCGAAAGAAAACGAATGTAAGGAGAAAAAAAAAAGAAAAAGAAAAGTAACTGCAGAACATCAGAACTTTTGAAATGAGATGACTCCGTTTGAAATAGGTATCTATTATGGAAAAATTTCTGAAAGATTGACATGTAGAAGTAATACCATTTTTTAAAGTCTAAAAATACATCGCTCTTAGTTATGAAAGAGAATATTTCATTCCCCTCCAAATGCCTCTTCTCTTTTTCTTTACCAGACCTGCAGCAAATGTGGTGGGGGTAAAACATTGCCCTCCCACAAGTCCGTCGGTTAATATCCCCTTTACTTGCACAGCGTTGACCACTCATGGTCGTAGTCGTGGGTCACCAAGGTAGAAGGGCTGGGCTCCAGCTGTACGTCTGGTTGGGGTGCTGTCCTCCATCGTCTCGGGGCTGGGCTGCTGGCTGGTGCAGGCTCTGGGGGTGGACCTTTGGGGTACTACCTAGGGGAAGTGCTGGTCCCAGGCAGTCTAGCTCACAGATTTGCCAGCAGTGGTCCTGCAGTGGTCGCTTTACTGCTTCTGAGGGAGCCTGGAAAATGGAAGCTGCGTTTAGACCCTGAGGCTTCTACAGCTGTTCCTGATCTGCTCTTTCCATGGTCTTCCAAAGGCAGACGAGGTATGAACAGTGATGGGAAAAGTGGCCAGGCCCCTCCCTCGGTCTGCAGTGTTCCTGCTGGAAAAGGAGAAGTTGTCATTACTACCTGTCTGGCTTTTTTCCTAGCAGGGAGGAGAAAGAGAGTTCATCTCAGTGGACTGTGGAGGAATAGAAGAATAGAAAGAAAGGTGATGTCTTTATGTATATTTATTGCTAGCAAAAGAGGGAAGGCTTGGGCTTTGAAGGCAGATACTGAGTACCTCAGCCACAAGTTACTTGTGATCTTGGTAAATCACGTAATCTTGGCTATCTTGAAGCCCCATCAGTAAAATGCGACAAACGTTCGTGCCTCACTTGAAGCAGGGTGCGGGTAAAGTTCATTCATGTGGTGGATCCAAGTGCTGATATTGCATTGATGGAGTTGGCACAAGTCCATGTAGAGAGAGTCCCATTGCTTTCTGGAGTGCTAGCTCTGCATACGAAACCTTTGGGACGGAGAAGAAAAACTGCCTGAAGGAGTTGCCTTGCTGTAAATGGAAGGTCATTTACTGGATGATGGGAGAAGGTTAACGAGAACTAAGTTAAACTTGTGATTGTTTTCAGCTTCTCAGTGGATGGTTTACTTCAAAGTGTTACAAGCACACTCTTCGCTTTTCCTTACAGCTCTGAAATAGTGGCGTGGGACTAGGTAAAAGAAGGTAAAAGCACGTCTTCCCACAGAATCACAGAATGGCAGGGGTTGGAAGGGACCTCTGTGGGTCACCCAGCCCAACCCCCCGCCGAAGCAGGGTCACCCACAGCAGGCTGCACAGGACCGCGTCCAAGCGGGGCTTGAATATCTCCAGAGAAGGAGACTCCACAACCTCCCTGGGCAGCCTGTTCCAGTGCTCCGTCACCCTCAGAGAGAAGTTCCTCCTCATGTTCAGACGGAACTTCCTGTGCCTCAGTTTGTGCCCATTACCCCTTGTCCTGTCACTGGGCACTGCTGAAAAGAGCTTGGCCCCATCCTCCTGACACCCACCCTTCAGATATTTGTAGGCATAAAATTTCTTTAGGGATAAAGAAGATATTCTTTAGGGATAAAGAAGTCCTGGGACTTGCTTTCTTTAGCCTTTAGGCTACCAGTTTCTGCACTGGGGTGCCTTCTTCAGTCACAAATAAACAAGTAAGAAAAAAAGAGCTGCTAGGACCCCATGTACCAGAGGCACTTGTGTGCCGAGTCCGTAGATCAGGCTGTGGTGCTAGGCGGAGGGAAACAATGCGTTTTTGTAGAGATAGGAGAGCACTCATGACATTGCACGGGACAGTGGAGAGACCTCACTTGACAGTTATGTTTAACCACCTTCGTGGGAAATGAATTTGAACTGGGACAGGTGGAGTTAGGGTGATTTAGGAAATGGAAAGCTTGCCATGTGGAGGGGACAAAAAGAGCTTGGCTTGTTAAATGTAGTACAATAAAGTCTGAGGAGTGTAATTACTCCTTCAGGGCCAGTCACCAGAGAAGAAAGTGAAATAACTGTTTCAGCTAAAGGGTGGTGGTAGCACAAGAGCAAAATGAATGTATCTGTTCCTGAATATGTCTTGGGAGAAGGTTTCTCACCATGAGACGGGACAGGGTTCTGGAGCAACCTGCCAAGAGCAGCAATGGGAGCAAAAAAACCTGGTTGGTTTTACAATGGATCAGCGGCGACTTTTGAAAGACCAGAGATCAGCACAAAAGTTTAAAAGACAGAATTGCTTGCATTCCCTGTGCTGTCCCTTCCAGGTTTATCTTCTTATTTTTGTCTAGCAGAATGAGCAAAATAATTTGGGCATTCAAAGAAAAATAAGCTTGAAGATCAAACACGTTCAGGACAATCCCGACAGTAGTTTTTAGTTTTTTCAGGTTAAGCTATACTGGGAAGAAGCTGCAAACACTTGGTGATCCTCTAGTGCTAAAGAATAAAAACTCTGTGTACATCAGGTTGAATAAATTATGTGAAACCAATGCAAAGAACCTTTTTTATATTTTCTTATTAATTAAATCTTTCTGATTTAAAAATGAAGTTTGAGTGACACAAAGTATCTTCTATAAAATGCCAGTGTTTTCCCACTCATATTGCTAGTCTTTTTCTAAGATGAAATGTAGTTTTGAAATAAATCTATGCTTATTTGTTTTCATACCATGGGAAGCCAGTAATATCCCCAAGGAGTCATGTTTCTTTCATTTTAACTTGGATATAGCATGAGCTTATATTCCTAAAGAAAAATACAAATTCTTTGTGTGCTCATAGTGAAATTAATTGTATAAATCCTGTATGCTCTTAATTACAACTACAAAATGGTAATGCTTTTATGGGCTGTATGAGATCTATGATATAAATTGGCTACAATTTTCTGGTTTACTTTCTGTAAAAGTTGATTAATATTTTACTTATTTGTAATTACAGTGTTCTTTTAAGAGAGCTTATTTGATACATGAGTATTAAATGCTGTATTTTCCTCCTCACCTTTTTATTCAATCTTACAGTAGTTCTAGGGATTGCGATATCTGAAGTCCATCCAGGTATAAAAATAGTAATAATAGGTTAGCCAAAGTTTACCACATAAGATTATTTCCCGAATTTTAGTAGTGAGAGAATACTCAACACAACAGTTAATTTGGCAGTCTTATTTTGGGTGCTACTGCCTTTTGCAGATGTTGGAGATATTATTTGGGGAAGGGGAGAATTCAGGAAAATTTGCTTTTAGAGAACTTGTGACCGGTTATGGTTTCCTTTTCCTGATCTGATGATAACTGGGCAAATTCTAGAGGAAGAAGGTTGATAATAGAGTAAAAATGTATTGTCCCTCAGGGAAAAAGAGTTGCTATTATTTAAAAAAAGTTTGTTAGTTTAGTGAGAGAGACTTAAGAGTTTTCAGGGTAGCAACTGGGGTCTGGGGCTGTACATCCATTGTTACCATTGGTGGAAAAGTTGGTTCATTTAGGGACCATATCTGGACATCTACCAACCTGAGCTGTTATTTGTAGGATATGCTGCTGTAATCTCAGTTGTTCGTGACAGCCTAGTCTTGTTGAAATTTCTGTTTGTTCTATATTAAAAATACCCATTGCAAGCGGTATTACTGGGAGAGGAAGGCTAATTTAAATATATTGTGTAATTATCTTTATATATTGGCATTCTCAAACATTATGTGTGTCTAGTAACTTTTCCTTTGAATAAAGAGACCAAATATATGCAAATGTATGAGGAGGCACCCATTGTTCCACTGCTTTTGTGCCTGAGGGCACTTTATGAAGTGTTAGTGATTACAGGTGCTTTTGTTTCAAACAGCTTTTCCCCTAAAATAGCAACAATCATCAGTAAGAGGAAAACAAAGCCTTGCCAATATCAGCAGCATAAATGAACTCAAGGGTGCTCAAGGGCCCTTCTTCAAACATAGCTGGTGGGTAGATGGTCTGCTCTTGGCATATTAAACGTGTTCTATTGGGGTTTTTTAGTAAGAGAGGAGAATTATGCCTCTCAGAAACCCAGTAGGAATGACACTGCAGCGTAATGGGGCTAACTTTTATGCATCCACTTGAAGCACCTCATCACAGTAGTGAGAGATTCAGGGAATGGGAGCTTCTAATCATGGCTTGCGTACAGTCCCCACAGTGCAAAGAAGCTTCAGAAGAGCAAATACCTATTGCAAAGAATTGTAAATAAACTAGAAGGCTCCCTTAGTAAAAACGTTATGGTATGGTTACAAACACAGGGGTTTAGGCATTCTCCCAGACTCCCTGCTCACTAAGGACTCTCTGGATGAGACTGGTTGTTGGAAGGCATTTTGTTCTGAATCATGCCTTGAGTTACGTGTTGCCACATCATTTTCTGCAGCTTTTGAGCAGGAGCCGTCCCACCTTGCCTCCTGCTTTTGACTACTGTACTTTGGTGTTGGGTACGCTGAGAGCTGTTGATTCCCCAACTAACCATAGCTGCAAGTATGGAAAGATAAATTAAAAAAAAATCCTTACAGAAAGATGAATTTTCACATAAAATTAAGATGTTAATACTTAGGTCATGGTAAATACATTATTAACACATATATTAGAATTTGAGATGGCAAAATACAGGGAAATCAAGCTCATATCTTCCTATTCTTTTGATTAACTCATATTTTTCTCTCTGCTACATGTTGTTACACATTGCTAGGACACTTGCATGGCATCATAAATGGGATCCAGTCTTAATACAGACTTTTTCTCCTAGGCCTTTTTTTCCTGAGCAAAGCCATGTTTTGAAGATGCAGGTTTTGTTACGTGCCCAAACCCTCCTAGAGTGCCAGGGATGCTCTTGCATTCTCTTCCCTCTATGGCTTTTCTGCACAAGCAGAAGAGTATCGTTCAGAATGCCTTAACAGTATCCCTGAAGAACTACTGAATGCAATCTCTAACTTCTAGAAATGCAAACCCGGAGGTGGTATCAGGTTGTGATCTCACATCCAGGCAGGGAGAAGAGTGTGCAACTAGGTCTCAGCATTTTAGCAATGCCCTGCAGCAGCATTAGCCCATGATAAGGTAAACCCTTCCATCTGATTCACAGGTAGGAGCTCATAGCTCAGGTTGTTCAATGCTCTAAGAGCTACATTTTCTGTACAGGTGATGATTCTTTGTGCAAGCGTGCATTTAAATGAGAAAAATGCATCTGAGTCATTACTAGGTCTTGAGTGAAACTAGACTTAATGATAGCCAGTCTGAAGAGAGAGTGTGTTTGGAAGAAATATTTTGGAAGAACATTTTTTTTTTTATTAGCTGTATTTTGTTGAAGCAGGGGTATTTTGTTGGATACTGCTGCAAGTGTGAAATAGGAAAATAGGAATTAAATGAGTCTGTTCCTCTTGACATGAAACAAAATGTTACAGACTTACTTAAAACAATCTGGAGTAGATTTTTAGATGTTTATTTTTAATTAAGATTTACCAAACTTGGTAAGAAAAAGGGTTGATGTGAGAGTACAGCTTAAAATTATTAATAGATTTCACAGGTGGAAATGATGCAGACTTGCATGCTGGGAGATGAATGACTATATAATGCAAAACCTAAATAGCAGAGAGCAAAAGAAATAGATGTGCCTGGCATTATTTCAGTGTGCTAGGCTACTGTGAACTAAAATGTGCGATGGCTCCAAAATCAATAAGAAAGTCCATTTTGGGGAAATAAAGGATGAAAAAATTGTGGAAAATATGTTGGTTCCCCAACAGACTCTTTAAAAAGCCATTTTCAATTTCAGATGATGCATCAAAAGAAAGATAACATCATTTTCTATATTGGTGCTTTTCTAAGGCAGGGCCCATGAAGAGTTTCTACAATGAAACAGATGAAACATCAGATGTAATTAACTTGCATCTGACTACTTAATTTTGCATAGCATTAAATGCCATTAGCAAATCTGATCTTTCCTTTATGATAGAGTGTATCAGGTCCTTTGTCTCGTATTGGTGTCTGTATGGAGACCAATTAATTTCAGACTAGTTTTTACCGAAGTTCTCACTGAACCAGTTTTTATTATAGTGCATATGACTTGCCAGAGAAAAATAATGTCGCCGGGATTTCAGTAGCAGCCGAACTCCATACACTGTAGTAAGTAATCCAGGTCCCAGTTGTGAAAGACTGATCCAAAAAAACAAAGTTCACTATATGAATACAGTCTCCTTTCAACAGCGTGAAAGGCAGTGAGCTGAAGACCAGACATGTAGAGGCCTTGCAATGTAAGGTATATGCAATACATGAAATAAATTAATTTGGAGAAATGTGTATTTTGCCTATAGCCAACTAGGTGTCAGGTGTTTTAATTGTTTTCAGGTTTCTAGAAGGTCTTTTGGCATACTGTTTCATTAAATGTAAGTTTTACAGAAGTTCTACAAGCAGTTTTATATGGTATACCATTTTAAAATAAACCAAGAAAAATCCTATAAAGCAACAATTACTAAATAAAGACAAATGCTTCTAAAGCATGAAATTTCTTGTATGAGCTATAGGCAAATACAGTATTTAGGAACGCTTTTTCAGTATTAGGTTGGTGAAACAGTCATGGAGCGCACACAGCCTATTTGCTTTGTAATTGAAATTTCCTGGGCATCTGAGCAGTGATATGACCCTAAATAAGAGAATTAGTGATTGCAATCATATCTAGCTAATCAAGCCTTCTGCAGTGAGCCATATTTGAAAATTCTCCACGTACATAGGATGTTTCAATTGACTTCTAGATTTTTCTCACACATTTTCACAAGTCCAATGTTGCATATTTGCTAATATTCCCTAATCTCATTAGACAGAGCATGGGAAACGGATAGTTTGTAGGGGAGGAGAATAAAGTCAGAGACTTCTGTGAGCAGAAGTTCAGCTGCTGTGGTTGCTTTACAAGAACTCTTGTTCTGTTTGTTGCTGTGATGTGAGAATTGAGAAAGCTCTGAGGTGCAAAACCATCGCTTTTGAGTGAGGAACAATGCCCAATCCCCTAGAGAAATTCACAGGCTCTGTTTTTTCCTCAATTGATTTTTCATTTAATGAAAATCATGACAATGTGCTAGATGCCCCCAAATAATAATCTCATAAATAACAATGTTCATTTTTATAGGCAGCATCCTTTATGAGGCTGCTTTTAGAGACATCTTAGCTCTAGCCTACAAAATCAGTTTCTTCTATACCTACACTGTCACTCATGTTCATAGAGCAAATGAGTATTTTCTGCAGGTTCTGCCATAAAGAAGTGGTCTTATAAAATGATTTAAGACAAGGAAAAAAACCCCAACCCCGAAACCTAACCCTGAATTATTCAAACTATGACAGAGGTCTTTCTCCTGATTGGTTCCAAGCAGTAAATTAATGAGGTACTTTCCGTACACGTTTAATGTATGCCAGCTCTCTTTCCCATTTAAATTGTCTCACTGAGGAAGCGGGATTTTGTCTGGCTTTGCTGGCTGAGCTACAGATAAAAACAGCAGCACAGGGCAAGACTGTTTTATCTGCAGTAAAACACTGGCTTTGAGGCAAATTTTCTACACCTAGTTCTATAAATTAACAGGGAATTGAGCCTGGGGTTTGAAATCTTGAATTCCTACATCCTAACAGCAGTTCTCTTTATTGAGTCTCACTGTCCAGCTTTGTACAGAGACAGTGGGAAGTGTAATGTCAGATTAGATGATCATAATGTCCTTTTCTGGCCTCAAAAACCTATGGATAAAGCACTTAAACCTCTCTGTTCCCCAGTCTCTCCATTTTTAAATTGGAATAATTCTTGCACACACAGGTCATGGGATATGCTAGGATTATTTAGTGTCTGTGAGTGCAATGAAAATAGAAAGGCATATATTTTTTAAATAGAAATACTCAAATACTGTTAGAGACTTTCTTTAAATGTTTACCAAAGTATCATCTGGCTGTCAGAGTTAATCTAATATGATTAACAATTATATTATTGTGATATGCAATGCAGACATTTCAATACACATTCACAAGGGATTGCTTCTGATTAATTTGTATGGTAATCCACAGTCATTTATTCTACTTTGTGGCTGTTTGTATGGGGTGGGTGTAGTCTGTATTAAGGTGTTTGCAAGCTGGATAGGCAGCTGGATTCATGCTCATTAAGCCTCAAAGCCTCTCACTTTCTCCCCTGCTAGCAGTGTTCAGCATGCTGTGGTTTTGTGATTTGGAAGTACAGCACTGAGGGAATCGAGCTGAAACCACCAGTCTAATTTCAGTTTGGTCTTTCTTTTCACTTGACTGATCAGAATGATTTTCAGTCACTCCAGTCAGGGCTGGAATCCCAGAGGTGAAAAGTCATCGAGTAATCCATTTAGCCACCAGGTCCTCCAGGTGGAGCTTAGCAAACTACAACAATTATTGCATTCTCTTTCCTCTTATCATAGCATGACCATTGCTAATGTTGTGTTGGAGCTTCCATTTTAAACGGTGCTTTGCAGGAGGCGTAGACTTTGCTGCAAAAATTCCCTACGTGATGAATCCAGACACAAAAGGTCACAATGCAAGGGCCATTTTTGGCACCAATTTAAAGATTCAGTGACTTTTAATGGAAAAATGACTTTTTCATCCAGAATATTCTCCCCCAAAATCCATGCACAGAAGAAACCTTATGTGAGGGGGAAGAGGATATTTGGTGGGATATGTGTCACCATTTCTCCCCAGCTGCTGCGTAAGCTGCAGAAGGCCCCTCACTTCAGTATTGTAAGAAATATGGAATAGCAAAGAAATACTTATGGACTGACCCATTTCTTATACATAATAAAGTACATTTATTTATTTATCACCTCATCTTGTTACACCTAAAGTACTGTTTAACCATAGAAATTGCTTTTCATGTTTTCTATTTGGTTAAGCCCTTGCACTTATTTCGAGTTGGAGAATACAGATCTGAGAAGTCACTTGTGTAAACAGACAGTTGCACTTATCAGGTTCCCTGTACTTCAACATCTGGGAAGCAAATAGCACAGAACTGTTTAGTTTAGTACAAAATGTTAGAATCAGGATGACTTTTTTTTTAATAAATGCATTTCTTGAATCCTTGTTGTAGGAAAAACTTCATTTTATGATAAAATTAATACTAAATTAATAACCATCCCTTTTAAAATTATTTTGGCAGATCACGTGTGTGTGTGTGTGTATATTACATATATATTCTCGCATGTGAATTTTTATTTTACAAAGAAAGTAACCTGTCTTGAAAACATGAAATCTTTTGATGAAAACCAGATGGAAGATAAGGTCATTGTTATTATTTTAAAAGCAACTGTTTTATAATCAGTCTTACATTTTGTGAGGCCTTACTGTTAAGGACTAAAGACTCTTGAACCTGAGGGAGCTCATGAAGAGTTCAAAACATTCAAAGGAGGTATTTCTGAACAGTAGTCCGTTTACTGTAATTTCTCCTGTTTGGGCTTGGTTTTTGGTCTCATAGCCTTATATTCCTCTCACTCCCAAGAAGAAAACATGTGAAGATTAATGGCCTTTCTGTTCCCAGACAGGGAACAGGATTATACCCTTAACTTTTTACTGTTGTTAACCGTGCAGATACCTTCCCAGATATTGTTCTTCCAGTTTATCTCTAGTGTTGCCATTTTTCAGTATTTTGTGGCTCCATGGAATCACATAAAAGCTTTTGGTAGATGCACAATTTATACTTTAGCCACGTCTTTGAAAATTCAGCCTCCAATAAAATAACTGGGGAACAAAACAAAACTAGAAAAAAACCCTTCTGTTTTGTGTTACTGACCTTTCACAGCTGCTGTGTAATCCTTATAATTTTATCCTAAATTTCCAGTAAATTATGTAATATTTAGCAGTATCACCAGGTCTTACTTCTCTTAAATCCATTGTATTTGTACCCACTTTTGTACATGGGAACAAGATGGTATGTAGGAGTTTTATGCACTAAGGATATCCCAAGTGTTTTCTCTTTGGGAACTGAAAAATAGGGAATATTATCAAATAGGGAGAAATATTTTGAATGTGTCTTTCAGTGTACAGAACACAATAGGTAAACTGACAAAGCATTCCTGAACTGAAGATCCTTTGTTTATTACAAACCTTTAACAATCTCTTGGCTGTTAGAAGTGAGATGGATTCAATTATTTTTAAAGTGACAAACTCTAATCAATATTCAATTATTGGTGTGTTAATTAGTAGATGATGCCTTGTCTCTATTATTAGCGCAGGCAATTTGCTGCTGAACTTAGTTTCTGTTCTGACTGCTCAGTCTCCAGTTGAGAGTCAATATCACCATGGAAGCATGAGCAGTTTAACAGTTGTCGCCTTGGAGCTTTAGGTTAGCATTTGGCCAATTGACATGCTTAAGAAACATGAAATTTCTGCGAAGAAATATTTCTGTGGGATAATGTTGCATAAAACACTTGAAAGATTTTTTTTTATTCATTAATTAAGCAAAGGCGAAACTGCATGAGATGTTGCAATATCTGCCTGTGCTTGTTTGCAAAGGGCAAGTGCACTGCTTTGGAGTCAGCTGCAAGATATTCTTCGACTTCAGTGCAAGCTAGCTTGGATTATTAGTGTTCATTGCAATTGGGATGGTCTTTCTGTGAAGCTAGCTACATGTTAAATTCATATCTGTACTCCACTTTCAAACTACTAGGCATAGTATACACACTCACATATATTGAAGGTACATTTCAATTTAGGGATAAGAGTGGGCAAAAACAAGAGCTGGATTTATTTCTCACAGTCGTAAAAGCCTAGGAATTTATATCCTATCAAATGGCTGACTTGATGCTTACAAAAATAATCTTAAAAAATGCTACTAAATTTAGGACACTGATAATCACTTGTCTGCTTCTGAAAGTTCATTTATTTAGTACAATAGAACATTAATGCAAAATGAAATGGTCAGAGTCAAGGATTATTAGCAGAGAGACAAAGTTGCATGCAAGCTTGTTTTAATCTGTGAGATGTCACTAAATACTGGAACGCTGTGGCAGCATGCTTTTGGTGAATCTACCTGTTCTGACAGAAACTGGAATCCTAAAAAATGAAAGATAACAACATAGACTTTGCAAATGCTTTTGATTTTAGTGGGCAGCTAGGTAGTTCCAGGTGATCGGTAGTCTCTTGGAGTATTAATTGTGCTACCTAAGGAAAACAGTGTCCATGCTAATTTTTAGCATCATGTCAATCCTGATATAAACCACCCAGTAATTCTACAAAAAAATGAGTACCATCACTTTCTAACCACAGTATAACACTGGCAGGTTTTCTCTACCGTGGTTCCATCTGCCTTTATGTATTTTTCTTCCCCAGGACTTTCCTGCTGGGCTACTAATGCACATTGCACTATGGCTTTGTATTTTTTTAAGTATTAAATATGAATAAGAGTACATGCAGTTCAGCCGTACTCATTTGTCCTTGTTTTATTGTACTGCTTTTCACCCTTTGTGTACAAGGGCGAGAAAGTGAAAGTTGCATGCTGAAAGGGACTACGTGGAGACGAATCAGAATGGGCGATTTTGCTCATCAGGAACTGCCAATGTGTAACCCACTCTAGCTTCAGCATGTTTTCAGATACAGCCTTTTGCTTGACCGCTCTGTCTTACCACCTCTGTGCAGAGCTAAAGTCCTCAGTATTCTTCCCACTTCCCTACGCTTTTCTTGGTGTAATTTAGCTGGGCAACACTTAATTAAACTCCGTTTCCTCTCTTTACGCTTTAGGTATTAATATGCAGCTCCCTTCAAGAGGTAATTTGTGGGCTGTTTATCAAAGCTGTGAATTTAATAATATCAAAGCCATGCTATTGCACTGTTGCTGTAATGAGATGTATTGACATTTCTTACAAACAGAATTTTCTCTTCATAAGTGTGTTGTTCCTCTGCTGAATATTGTGGGCGTTCAAAATAAAAAAAAAAATCCACACCATCTATGCTATTTAGTTATATTATCCCATTACCCTCACTTCCTTTATAGTTAGATAATGCCATCTAAAAACAGAAATTCAGCACCATAGTGCTTTGACTGCAACAGAAAAATCATCCCATGTTTCATCTAACAGTGTTACCTGAAGCACTCTACTACGATTTCTGATCTGAGGCATGAGGGGAATGACAGCAGTGCCCTTTCAGACTGTTGGATATACAGGTAGTCTCTGCTGTGGTTCCAGAGCAGCACTGATTATGTAATTCTAGAACTGCTCAAAACCGCAGATTTTTGTTTCCTGTGGAAATTGTGTATAATTTCTTAAAAAGTTGGGGGAGGTTTAAGACAGAGAGTTCTGAATAAAATATGTAATTATTGTGTAGAAGGTAGATGCCTTCATTGATATAATGGAAAATTACTTGTTGATTTTTTTCTATATAGTTTCACAATAATATGTAGCAAGATTACAATATTTGTTCTTTCCTTAACTATTGTGTGCTTTTTGTGTAACATGCCTTTCCATAATTCTTTCCCCTGCATTCAGGAAGTCTGCTGAGATTGCATATCTAAAATATCCAAAATGCAAATATTAAAAAATGAGCATGGAAGGAAGTATGGAAAAGACTAATAGCAAACAAAATTACAGAGTCTAACTCCTGGTCCCCCCCTTTTTTTTTTTTTTTTTTTAGTTTTTCTTTACTTTAAATTTCAGGAAAGTAGCAGGATGGGAAAAGGAGCATCTTACAGACATTATACAATGTGCAATGATTTAGGTCATTTTAAAGTTAAAGGTCAGAATATGTAGTATATCCATGCATTAATGCTAATGTCTATGGCAGTGTTGTGGCAGGCCTGTGGTATTTTTGAATGAAAAATTATTCTCCAGTATTCAATCCAAATTTTTTTATAGCTTTTTATTTTAAACTTGTGGATTTTATTGTTCCACATCTATGTTTTTGAACTGTTTTTAATATTCCTGTTTTTTTTGGAGGAATATTAATTAATTCTTTTCTTAGCATTAAGAACCAATGGCTGATGTTTCTGGTCCTCTATTTATATGGGGCAACCCAATTCTTATATTGTTTCTTCTTTGAACGAATCTTAACAAAGATACTATATGTGTAACTCGTGTACATGAGACTAGATTTATTTTAAGAACTACTGTAAATATTGTGGTCATGGATACTACTGTTGTTGTAAGTTCTTGGCATAAGATTACCCTTGCTTATCTAAAAACTTCCTTTCTATTGACAAAGTACTTCCTCAAAGCAAATGCAGTTATGTGCTGGCTGCAGAATCGTTGATAAGATAGTCCTAGCTAGGCATTTTGACAGTGTCTCGGAAAGATCTTAAAAAAAACTGGCCTGTCCTTATTGCACTATCCTGTAATATCATCTGCTACCTCAGTGACTGTAGGTGCTGGTATAATCCCGTAGTCAAATTCAGAGGATTTTCTCATCAACAGTCCTCTATTCCTTTCCCTCTTCCTTTCTTGGTGATGCTGCCTGCAGCCTTCTCAGGCTGTGAAAAAGGAATGTACACTGGTCATTGTGGAACACCCAACATGAGAAGACCAATCTAAATCCAGGGGTGGTCTTGGTTGCTAGAGATTGTGGAAGTGCTGCACACCCCACAGAACATGTGCAATATATCTTCAACCACTTAGCACTGTCCAATGGCTTCAATCTCAATGTCAAAGAAGCTGTCCTAGCCCTAGTTAACAGAAAAAGGATCAAAATGGTCACCAGCTTTAGCTATGTTGGTTGCACTCAAATCAGTGGCAAACTACAATGAAATCTCACTTTCAAAGAGAACTAATCTTTTAGTTGTGAGGAAAAATGCAGATCTGATCTTCACTTCACTTGAAATACAATAATACTATACTTTTTGCATTTCTCCCTGAGTCTTGGATTCTGTACAGTCACCATATTCAATGCCTTGAGCTGGTGGAGTAGCACAACTTGTGCTGGATTCTGGAGTTTCACTGTCATAGAATCACAGAATCAGAGAATGGTAGGGGTTGGAAGGGACCTCTGTGGCTCATCTAGTCCAACCCTCCTGCTGAAGCAGGGTCACCTACAGCAGGCTGCACAGGACCGCGTCCAGGCAGGTCTTGAATATCTCCAGAGAAGGAGACTCCACAACCTCCCTGGGCA
>Ga0181612_107904_pt1 | contig 14642 bp, 9 predicted proteins | sample HoacroProtozoa21_FD_119630 | JGI IMG/M metagenome (GOLD analysis project Ga0181612, IMG submission 119630) | Hoatzin crop microbial communities from Cojedes, Venezuel. Combined Assembly of Gp0051906, Gp0051904, Gp0051908 | reverse complement strand
TGCCCAGAGAAGCTGTGGCTGCCCCCTCCCTGGCAGGGCTCAAGGCCAGGCTGGACGGGGCTCTGAGCACCCTGGGCTGGTGGGAGGGGTCCCTGCCCATGGCAGGGGGGCTGGAACTGGATGAACTGTAACGTCCCTTCCAGCCCAAACCAGTCTGTGATTCTATAATTTAGCTTGGACCACTTCTTAATGTGTAGAAATACATCTTCTTGTTTTACCAAACAAGTCAAATATTACACTGCATTAAAATTTTTGAAAAACAGGGAAAAAAAAATGTGTTTACCAATTCTAACTTTATAATGAACACTGAACATGCAGTCAATGTGTTTGTTGCTTACCGATCACAAATTTTACAGATGAATCTGAAAGCTAGCAGGCTCTTCTGCAAACATTTAGTTCTCTCTGAAAAGACACTGACTTGTAAATACCTCTAACAAACTACTGTAGCCTTAATAGAAGCTTAGTTTACAGTTTAATACCTGTAACAATAAAATACTTAAAATAGGAGTTACAACACAGGTAATGGAACGTAATTTGGAATTAGGAAGCGCCTTTAACCCCTTATGATGGCACCTTAAAAAGGATTTGGATACAGAACTTCTAAGTTCACTTTAAGAGGTCAACACACTAACTCTCAGGGAAGCCATCCGCTGCTGGCAAACCCTGTGCTATTCACCCTTGAGACTCCCTGCAGTTCAGTTTTACATTTTAAGCATGAAAAACACATCTTCTTGTCTTTTCAATAAACTGTTCCATTCAAAGTCTGGCAGCCAAGATACATGTGAACAGAAAAAAAAAAAGTCAGTCAGCATTGTTCAACATCATTTTAATCTCCACCGAGGGGAAACAATATAAACATGTTAACACAAATGGAAAATGTTTTGGAAAAGACCATATGGTACTATGACAGGGGTTTAGTTTATAGAAATGTTATAATTTCATAAAAATTATATGAAACAATAACAACATCTTTCAGTAACATCAGACAGTATAGAAAAAATAAATCTCAACATCAGTTATACTCTGATGGTCCTTCTGGTAAGAAATTTAAAAGTGCTTTTTAATAACGGTTTTGCAACTCAAAATTAGTGCAATATGTCAAATCTGTTTTAAAGCAGACATTTATAGCAATTGTGCAAGTTCTTACAATTAAGAAACTCCATCAATCTAAAAATCAACACTAAGTGAGGTAAGTATTCTAATTAAACATTCCTTAAATAGCTTACACATTAGTTATACTACAAGGAAAATATTGGTGTTCCTTCACAGAAAGGCTCGGACCTAAACATGATGTACCACAAATCAGTGAATACTTGGAAGTTTAAAAAGCTCTTGCAAAATATACAGTTTAGTATGTTTACAGCCCAATGCTAGGAAGAGTACCTAATGCAAAATACACCAACTTAAACAAAACCAGACTTCACAGTTAGTGTACTGAATTTGCTTCCGAATACACCGTTTCATTCCCAAACCCTCCTAGAAGCTCCCATATAAAGTTAGCACATTAACTTCATGCAGAAATTTCACTGTATTTTATCTGTAAAAATGAACAATTTGGTTACCTACTATGACTGCCACTGTGAGGACCATTACTCTTCAAGCAAGTGAAAACCACAGCACTGGGGGAGGGGGGGGAATCAAAATTTACCCTTCCTTGTTTTATACCTGACAAGCTGGCCATCATAAAAGATACCTGATATTTCTACATAATATTTTCTGCAAGAATTCTCAGAATTCTGAAATTAGTTTTTATTTTATCGTAGTTTCTCTACTCTGTGATTTACAATGCATAGTAACTATCGCCTTTTATATGCGAGCCTCATTAAGAAAGGCAAAAACTAGACTGTTAATGCTGAGCCCTTATGGCTCATTTGCATATGGAGCCAAAGGCATTTCATATGTTATCTCTCAAGGTGTTTATAAATAGGATTTAAGTCACTCTCAACAACAGGAATAAAATATAAATTAGTGACATTTCGTTCTAATAGGCTATGGCTTCAAAGCCTACCAACCAACTGAACTGTTTTTTATAGTATTGCACTTAACTTTAGTATTAAACTGACAACTGAAGCCTGCACAGAACTTGTTTTATAACAATATTTCAATAAAAAAGCAATAAATAAAATTAAAAAAAGAGCCAGTAGGTTTAGTCCATGTTTCTCCCACCACAGTCCGAACTGCAGCATCTGAAATAGGTCTGGGACAGTCTTTGGATACCAACTGCATAGCTCCTTCAACATAGCAGGCTACCCATTACAATAAGAGAAGCAATTAAAGCTCTCTACAGTCACGTTATAAACTGACAGTACCCTCGAGTATATGTCTCAATTAGCTTAAAAGGATTTGTTGCCATTGCTCAGGATAGCTTCAGAAGCTAGACACAGTTATTCTGTGACTGCATATTATCTCTACTGTGTTATTTTACAGGCAAGTTAAGTCTTTTAAAAATCGGTTATATTAACCCTGATAATCACGCGGAGACTTCCTGCTCCTAAACCAGGAAGCTGTTTCCTAAAATTTAGTAACTCGTCATTGCAGGGACAAGTTGGCCAAGCCTTTAGCAGAGTCTCTGATCATCTGCTCTACCTTGGGATTTGCCACTCCACTGGCTGCTAGCTCCTTATCAATAAGCCCCAGGTTGTGCAAATTGAGGATGGAATCAGCAATAATCCGCGCTGTCCTCTTCTGGTAGCCTCCCGATGTCACCATCAGGATTGGGATTCTGCGGCTCCTGGCAGCCTTGAACACCACTTCATCTCTCTTCACAATTCCCTGCAAGTTTACAACAGTTACAAAAGAAAAAAAAAAAAAACCACAGTGAATCAAATCTGGTATTTTAGTTCTAGCCTGTGGTTTACAGATTTATAGTACTGGATGCTTGATAAGTGAATTAAGCCCAACATTTTACAATACAAATGAAGTAATTTAGAAGTCCCGTTAGCAGGTTTACAGGCATAATAATTAAAAAAAGGAAAAGCAGCAAATCAAAAATCCTTGACTTGATTTTAGAACACACAACAGATAAAAGTCTTCAGTATAAATTCCTAGAAGAATTCCTGCTCAAAGGCCATAAAGTCTAAACTGACTACAAAATTTAGAGATGTTCACCCTACAGGTGAGGAATTAAGACTAAAAGATTATTTGAATTCAAAGCTCTTTAGTTTGTGCTCAACTCGCACAGCACCCTCTGACAAGAGTCTAGCAACTTGATCAAGATTTCAGAAACCTACAGAAGAACAAAAAAGTCAAACAGATTTTACACGTTCACAATCACTAGCTGAATTATAAGCTTCCAGTTTCTTTCAAAGTTAATACTAAAAGAATCCATGGCTGAAGGGGGAATTGCAGAATGTAAGTAATGATAAATCCATATAAAGGAAAATAAATTCTAAATAACCTCTTACTAACAGAGTAGGGGATGGAACTAAAAAATAACAGAGACTGCTGACCAAGAGGTACTGTGCTGTCATTGAAACCATACAACAGAAGACTTGGAGTCTTCTGGGTTTCAAATAAGTACAGGTGGGGAAAGAGAAATCAGAAATAAGTAAAAATCAAATTAAAATCTACTTTTGTGAAAAAACTAAAAGCAGAAAAAAACCAAAGATACACAGGAGGCATACATAATCCTTTACAACTCCTAAAAAAACCAACATAATAGACAGCAGCTTACAATGGACAGCTCAAAATTTACAGTAACTGCAAAAGCTGGAGAAAGGAAAAGGCATTAAAATGCAACCAAATATAAAAAACTAGGGAAGCAGCAGCAAAAGTGGACAACAAAATGAGTATGCACCACTCAGACTGGTCAGAGGAAGACTGTAAATACATCAAGAAATCTCACCCTGCCATCAAAAAAAGTCAGACCACAAACAAATGGTAAAAGAACAAAATTCAACCGTAGCTGAAAAAATATTTAGTGAAACTATACAACAGTAATGCTTTTTGTATAGTTTGACACAGCCCTATAAAAGAACAATGGGAGTAAGGAATAATAACTGAAAAATAAGACAAAGAAAACTGAAGAATTCTATTAGGAACAGATCCTTGCAGGAAGCACCAGAACTAGAGGGTGAGGCGCACGTCCCTCGGGAACCCTCGCGGGACGCAGCGGACAGCACAGCACCCCGGGACTGGCAGCAGTCACTACTCACAGGAGCCGAACCACCTCATCCCTGCGCCAGCATCGCTGGGGCTGAGCCTGGAACAACTGAGGGGAAACACATGGGCTTACCCCAGCATTTGCACGCCACCAAGAAAGAAAATACTTCAAATGAAAATGACAGCCCAATACAGTTCCCACTTACAAAGATAAGAGGGACTTGCCTGCTACACCTCGAGTTTTCCAGCTATAGCCTCAAGCACCAAGAAACTATCACTCATAGCACTCTGAAGAGGCATAATTTTGAGTAGGATTAACACTGTAGAAAGATTTTAAAATATGAATGACATCTACAACTGTAGGACCGAAGACAGGGCTACTGAACCTTGAAGAGCTAAATTATCCAGGTTCAATGTCCTCAGTTCCGGCATTTCCAGCAGCCTGGGATTTTGAGCGTGGTAAAACACACCATTCACACCTAAGCCAACAAGATCAGAGCGAGCAGAAACCCTGCTGTCAATTCAGAAAACATGGGCTTGAGCTACAGAAACCTTTTTTCCATCAGGCACCTGAGCCACCAGTCACACAGAGAAACCGCACTCCACCTTTCATCTCTGCTTGTGACCACAAGTATCATTTCACCTTCCTGTCTCCTTTCCCTACCCAGCACCCAACAAGCTACAACTACTCATTTTTCTCAGCTATTAACACTGTTCCTTCTCAAACAGCAGAAACAAATTTTGAAAAAGCACATCTTAAAGTTTTCTCCATCTGTCACTAAGCTTCCAATCCTCTTGGCAGCCACTGCTTTCCAAAAAGCTCTGCTCTACCAAACGAGGTCTTACACCTGAGGTCATATCCTCTCCCAGGCCAAAATCAAAACAAGTCCAAGCCCCTCAGCTCTTCCTTTCTCCTTAGAGACTTTTACTCAGCAAAGGAAACAAAACCTGGCAATTCAGAGCAGCTCCCAAGCCACCCCACGTTGGGTCCATCGAGGACTTTGCAGGCAGTCAGCAGTGAAGCAGATGCTCAGAGACAGAGAGGATACGAATGAAGAAATATATAAGGAAGCCAAACAAAAACCAAACCAGCAAGGAACTAAAGCTGTGTGCAAGAGGAAGCATTTCAGAAGTACTGCAGAACAGAAAGAAAACTGAACAGATCGAGTGAGCCCACGAGCTCACAAATCATGAAAGCACTTTTCTATGTTGAACTGGTAGATGCTAAAAGAGAATGAAATGTGAAAACAGGAGAGACACAGAACCGAAGAACTATCAGAGAAGGAATCATCAATGGAGGAAAAACAAGATATGTATATTTTTATTTATTTTGAGAAAATGGAAGATGAAGTCTTCTAGGAAGCTATACAGAATAAATCAAAAATTATACCTTTTCTCCCCAGTTTGGTATCAGGTTAACTGAACTGAAAAAGGGTAATGATATTTGTATAGAAAAGGATGTGGGAAGGGGAAAAAAAAGAATCTGTTCATATGCTAACAACACACAGACAGGCTGCACAAAATCACTAGAACTGGATGATACAAGGAGAGCCGTTTAAAACGGCCAGGAATCCTACAGAGGAAATTAAGTGTAAGATATCTACTGTGGACAGGAGATGAAAAACGTATTGCAAAATGGGTTACATGAGGGGAAAAGAAACAAAGAAAGAATGAACCAAACAGGAAAAAGAGGTGTCAGGTAAAGTGTGAAAATATATAGCCCTCTGGTTAATGTCTGGAGGTTCAAAATCAGCGTATTTTTGAGAGAAGTGACATCAGAACAGGCACCTGATAAACAAAATTATTTAGAGGCAGAAAGAGACAACAACAAAAAAAAAGTATGGTGAAAGAGCAACAGAGATGTGTCTGTATGTATCTCTCACAGGAGAATGCTCCAGTTCAGTCTAAAGTATGCACCCTACCTTCCCCTAACGAACTGCCCGAAGCAAGTCACTCTCGGGACTGCCTTCAGTACCCAGCGAGGAGGGAAAGGCTGTAGGTATTTTAGGATTATACAAACCTGAGGCGAAATAGCAAGTCCTCCCAACGGATCGCCGTCCAGAATATCCGTCCCGGCATTATAAACAATGATGTCAGGTTTTAACTCATTCAATGCTCCTTCCACGTGAGTATGTACCTTCTGAAGATATTCTGTGTCCTCTGTACCCCACTCTAACTCCACCCTGCGTTTTATGGCACCTAAAAAAAACGTTTCAATGATACCGAATAAACAAAGCATTGCTTTGAAAGCAAACGCAAGACTTGGAGTAAGCAAGACAAACAGATAGTATTTCTGGAAATTCTGTAAACACGTTGCATTTTCACAGAACCTTGAATTAAGGAAAATTATTCAACTACTTGTTTTCCCAGCAAACGTAAGCACAATGACCTTGAAAAAATTCCACTGAAGAGAGAAAATTAGAACGGGGAGTGGGAGGGATATCTCCGAGACACAAGTAGAAAATGTTATTGAAAAGCAGCTGGTCTACATGCCCATTTACCAAATCAGCAAAGAAATCACAGAGAAAATTATTAACTGAAAAGTAACCTAAATAAAACATAAGGGAAAGAAAACACCGAATTCCTATTGCAGAGAAACAGTTGGGGAAAAAAAAACAACCCAAGATAAATATCACAGACAAATTAAGATATTTTTATCACAACGCTCCAAATTTAACAGCAAGGGATCACGAATTTATGTGAACTGCTTCATAAATACATAACAAGATTCAGCTTTGCCCCAAGCATTTTCAATTTAATGTTCTTACCCTGTAATCCCACCAGAAGAGCAAATATCTATTCTTAATTTAAATCAAATTATTTCTAAAGCTTCTAATAAAACATTAGGAGTAGAAGAGGAGAGTTGAGAAGGTAGAGGAAAGAAACCCAAGGTTATGCAGCCTAGCTCTGGGTGCTTTTACGGACTTATGTGTAACTCTAAACCTGAACTAATCAGATCTATATCAGAGGTGTTTCAAGGTATGGCTTCCACCTCACCACACCCAGTGCCTTGAATTAAATGATGTGGAGTATTAAATCTTAAGTGTGGATGAATCCACTCACCAAATGTGCATGAATGCATTCAACACAGAATGATACTTGTTCCCATGATGGATGGGTACGTTTTTTTCTGGTTTCATGCTTGTTCAACATCAGTGAAGCACTTTTTCTTCCCCTGATTTTACTGCGTTAACACTAGTTCCAAAGATTTTTGTTTATGAGATATTTCCCCGAATTCTTATATAAATGTTCGTGAAAGTCTGCACAGCTGTGCTCTTCTGAACAGCACTTAGAGCCTCTTCAGGGTAAAGACTCCATTAGCTGGATCGAGCTTTAGAGAAGGAGGTAAACACATTAGCACGGGGAACAAGTAACTATTGTTCTGATAAAACCATCAAAAAGTTGAGACAATTGTGAATAAGATTGCATGCCTCTAGGTCTCCTGCCTTCATCTCCACCACAAAACACAGAATTGCAGTGATTAGTTATTACCCAGATCAGGGATTACTGATGGACACAGCGATGGAGCTGTAGGTTAGAACGAACACAGCTTTTGCATTTGATAGCCTTTTGCCCATCTCTTGCTAACTAGTGAATATACTTCTACAGCTTTGAAAACAGGTAAAATGGCACTCAGATCAACAGCAATGCTTTTCTAAGGCCTCAAATTTGAGTTTCAGCTCCCGACTTTTTATGCTCGTCCTTCAGTGAGCTAGCCCTTTTTTCCATCCATCATCTCCTTTCTCTTCCTAAGCCTCTGTGTAATTCCAAACTACTTCCCCTTAGGGACTCCACATGCTTATGGCTAAGCATTAGGCAATATTAGCTAGTCTTTTTTTCTTTTAAATGAAGTGTACAGTGCAAAAACTGTACAGAAGAGACTCCTGTAATAAAACCTGGAGAAAGTAAGTACGAAGTCCAGGGAGACAGTTCTCAGAGTTTACTCTCAGGATTCAAGCTCTCCGGCTCAAGCCTCTACCTCCCCCTTCAAAAAGATGCCCTTTCTGATCTCCTCTTCCTCTGGTCACCTAGCAAGAGAAAGTCTGAAGGATTTAGCCACCCAACTCCTGTTTAGACACCCTTATACAAACTACAAGGAGGACCTCCATATTCACATGCCTTTGGCTGCAGCCTTCTGCGCCTCACACGTCATCTGTGGCAAGGGAATGGCAGTATTCCCCGCTTCCCAGGAGAGGGGCGAGTTCAGTATTTCAGAGCTGCTAACAAGGGCTGACTCTGTTTTGGTCTTAATCCATCTGTTCAAAACGTTGCCATTTGATACACGAATAAAGGGATGCTTTTCTCAGGAAAAAAATAAATCTTCACACGCTTGCAGTTTGTCTGCTTACAGTCATGCTGTGCTTCACATTGTCATTTTTCAGTTTAATACCTTGAAATACATACACTACAATTTTCAAAATCTTTACTAGTTAAAACACAAGAAGTACTATGCACTGCACCTAATTCTGGCCAAGAATCCAAACCAAGCAGGCTTTTCAGAATGACAGCGTCATCGAAGTTCAACAGCAGAAGAACATCTCCCCCAATGAACCATGATTCAGTTAACACATTAAGCCTGTAATAAATGACAGTGTTACAGAATCAAAGATTAAATAAACTGCGGGCTTTTGCATTCCAATTTAACCATTAGCAAAAGCCCCCTAATGAATTGTGACAGGCCACCAGACACAACACCACAGTAGGAATAAACAAGAGGATAAAAAAAAAAAACAAAATCAGGCACCAGCTCTTAACATTTGCATGACTCCCTTTTGCTTCCCAATTTGTTTCACAATCAGATGCATTTTGTTTTCTAGATACTTATAAAACAAGTTCTACTGGAAAGACACCACGTAAATCTCAAATTATAACTTTCAAAAGAACAGGAAACTTTTTTACACAGTATTAACCAATCCTGAGTGAATTCTTTTCTAAATTTAGTGTAAAGGAAAGATTAAGTTCTAACAGTTTTCTTTAGATCAAGGGGATTAACTCACTGGTCTAAGCATGGCGTCAGCTTCTGAACGGACTGCTAACACAGTCCATGCAATACTCGCACCTTGCATTCCAGAAATTCATTCCAGAAGGGAGGGAAAACACCACAGTATTAACACCATTGTGATACATCGCAGTGATCATTGAAAATGGTATCTCCAATGTGAAATTAAAAAAACCCAAAACCTCTAGTCAACATTGATGCAAAGAAACCTCTTAGTAAATGAAGAAGTTATTTAACAACACAGTAGATCTTTCACATTATGGAATATAAATTTTAATTATACTTACGTTTAGCAAACCCATCCCCTGGATAAATATATCTGTTGTATGCATCCATAATATACACCCGATGATCATCCATAAAGTCCCTCTCATGGCCATTTCCCTGAAGGAAACACAGTTAGCTATGCCTAGCACACTAACACAGAATTAAATAATTTGCAAATTCTAAAGTAATTAAGACTACAAAGGTCTAATATTTAAAACTCCTGTGTCATTCTCTTCTTTATAGTTTTGAAGGTTATTTTGAGGTGTAGAGTTTTGGGGGCTTTGACAGTACCAGTCTGAAGACTGCAGGTATTATCAAAATCAACGTCCTTCTATCTCTGTGAAGATAATTATCATAGATGTCATCGTACATATAAGAAAAATAAACAAAAACTAGAAGCTAATTGTCCTCAGCAGCATCACAAAGGTAACTGTGGCCACCAAACAGATCTCTCATCTTCCAATTGTGGCAAAAAAGTCACTTCCAACTGCTGCATGAAGAGTTATATTCTTATAGAAGGATTAATAAACAAACAAAGCAGACTACAGCTCTTGATAATTCAAGCCTTGGTGAGACAAGTAATCTCTGTCAAAACTACGAACACTAAAGACCAAACAGTTTAACCTAGTTTGAGACCAGCAATTCCCTACAAAAAGACTGTATTTGGTTTAAAGATGGATACCCAAGAGAAAACTCAGATTCTGACTATTTCCCTCCCCATTTCCAAATTTAAAATAGTATTCTTTTGGCTCTCCTTTAGACTTTTTTTCCCACTTGTATAAAAATCCCCTTTTCACAGCAATTACTAAGATAATTTTGTTGAAATCAGTGTATCATGCAGGTCCCCAGTCCCCGCCCCACCCCTCCTCGAATTTCATTTGAGCTATAGGAACAAACATTTCCACAGATACAACTTTTGCCATTCAGTTAGGTCATTTATGTCCCCGGACAGTTAAGCTACATTTCTGCTACAATTCCCCTCCTGGGCACAAACAAATAAACAAGAAAGAATCACTGGGCTAAAGTCAGCCAACATGCGTGAAAAAGGGCATGAGAAGCACCAGAACTGCCTTTCTTCATGCTAAAAAATAGCAGTCCCTACTCATTTCTTCAGCACCTTTCTTCCACACGGAATCTGCTCACGAACAGAAGCCTAGAACAGGAGATCCTCAGGGTGAACTATGTGCTTAGGCAAGGTGAAAGAATAGCAACACTTGCAAGTTGAGAATATCTTTAAGCAGACATAGAATATCTAAGCAGACTTCAAAAGGACCTGCTGAGCTACTACTTCACACCCCCCTCATTCCCCAAAAGCAGAATTACAGAAAGCGGTGATTTACTGGGCGGGCTGAGATTATCAGCATAATGCCTGAAAATCAAAACACATTCCAAGTTGTCTTGAAAAAAAACAAATAAAACACCCCAGAAAAGCACAAAAAATGCACACCCTGAGAGGTGGCTGAAGAGATCCATCAACACTGGACATTTTTCTATTGCCTAATCCATGTCCTCGTTTCATGGGAATTTTAGGCTGTCTTAACTTGCAGATAAGAGAAATGACAGAAGATGGAAGACTTGCAGCCATTAGGCTTCCTCACTGCAACGGAGCTACTTAACAGTGGTTTATTTATACATACTAAATTATCTTCAACAGTTCAGACGGGACATAATCTTGGTGCATCAGGTGCTACTTCAAAAATACTACTACCCTCCTTTCAGGATTTATTTTGGAAATCCTACCAAAGATGAGATTTGTTCTTGGCACCCATAGTAAATGAATTCACCAGGTGAAGAGAGGTTTTCTCTGCTCCATCAGCCTGAAGCCAGGCTTTCCGTTAAAACACTGAAAGTCAAACTCCTTCCCTGCAAAGGTTGCTGCAATGATTGTGCACGCTCAAATAACTGTAATTGTGTTTTAAGAGATTCTTGTTTCCTCCAGGATAAAGATCTACTCTGGAGACTGTTATGCAGTACACAACACAAAAGTATTTCTACATGTAGCCACATGATGGAGCTACAATTCAGTTTAATTTTATTAAACTGGCTTAACAGCCTTTTGTACCATAAAATAATTAAACAACTAAACCATTCCTAGTTCCCATCATCTATGATTAACTTTGTATTCTGTGAGTTGAGATTTTATACTATTAGAAAAAATGGTATTTATCACACACTTCTATTTTGAGCAAAACATCTGCAGCACTGAATACAGGTAAGTTACTCACCTGATGAGCATCCAGATCAATAATCGTGGCTTTAGACACCCCTTGTACTCTTTCAAATAAGAACTGGATATATAAGCAAAGAAAAACATGGAGAAAATTATGAAGTTAGGCGACAGATTACACCGGAGGCTTGAAGCTTGCACAGTATATTACTGTTCTGACTTGAATGCAGCACACGCTTATTCATTTCATTCACCAAATAAATGGCTAAACAACTCTAACACGTTCAACGACAAAAGCTCTAGTTATTTCACATATAAAGATAATTTCTGGGGCTATGCAATAAAAAAAAAGAAAATCTATATGCTTCCACCATGAAACATGCATTTCAGAGTCATCTGTGCAGGTATCTACCTACCTGCCGAGAAAGTGGGTGGGGAGAGGGAAGAAAGTTATTTCTGCTCATCTCCTCTTTCTCCTGCAAAGCACCAGACACGACACAGGACCGAGGACGTGTCCTCCTACAGCATCCCACTCTCACTTGTAAGGCAGACGCCGCAGACAGGCACAAGCCCACAGCACCGAGCCAGGCGACGGCAGCCCAGGGCAGTAGGCCCTGTCGCAGTGCCCCTGGCCGCTCACGGGTGTAGCTGCTGCATCTCCGCGCCCCACGCCAGCCAGGCAGAGAAGGACGGGTCCACCTAGGGACCACCGGGCCGGTCACGGCGTGGGTGCTCTTAGGGGCTGGAGTGGAACCAGCGCCAGCACAGGGAAAGCAACAGCAACAACTGTGGGCTGGGACAGGGCAAAGCAAGAGCTGCACAGGCCCCGCAACATCGAGGAGCTAACTTTGCGAGATACACGCGAGGCTCAGCAGCAGGAAGCAAGAAACAGTCCTCTCTGATGGCATCCAACTCTACAAGCACAAACCCAACCGCTTGTGAAAAGCTGCTGGAGGGACTGTATGCATCAAAGCCACTTGTACTGACAGAATTCATTTCTTAGTCCGCATCCATGAAGAAAAAAAAAAAATTATAATTCTTTGAGTCTTAATTTGACAAGTTACTATCTTTAATACAGACATGGTAAAACCCAAAGATTTTGTACAAACTGTCACCCGCTATAATTTCTCAATCTGTTTTTTAATGATAGGGAAAACAGACCACTGTGGATTACTTTTCTGCAAATTACCATGTGGAGAAATTAGGATGTTATGTCATAGCGTGCTGCAATCATTAGAGCTTTTTTATGCTTGGTTACTACTTATACTTTCTAAATATTCTAGTATACAAGCATGCCATAATACATTTGATAAAAATAAGCCCTAATTGCAGAAGGCTCTTGGTTCAGCCTTTCAACCGCTAAATACCAAATGTATTCATTCACATTCAGTGATTATTTTGGAGATGTTCACATTTTTATTCATGAATTTGAACCACTCTGAGCACACAGCACTGTATAGTGCAGCTTGATTCAGAGAGACGGTTTCTGTCTCTGCATTCGTACTGATTGTAACCACTGAAACTCGTGGAATTTTCAGGTTCAACTGCAAGGCTAGGATAATTATCATTGAGGATATTAAAAGACAATCTGGTTTGATTTTGAGGGTTTTTTTGCAAGAAGACATTACTAATGCAGTTGTCGTGGTTCATATTTACATCCATAATCTGACCCCTGCAGCTCTTCCACTTCACAGTACTGCAAATGCGTGGTGTTCTGCAGCATCAAGTACCACACCATTTTCCTATTCCTACCATCTGTAGATGGCTTTATTTTCTCCTACTAAGATGTAAATTAGCTCTTAAGAATTTATGTGGATTTTTTTTCCATTTGCACAAGTAGTAGAAAATACTGGTTTAAGAGTACTCCTTACCTTTATAGCCAGCGTGATATCAGCATATGCACAAAATCCTCCACCTTTATCACTTGAACAGTGATGAAAACCACCCCCTAAACACAGAAATGTTGAAGAGGTGAAAAGTTAAGATACCAAGGAACACAGACGGACTTTGCAAAGAGACAGAGATCACCTACACCTTTTTTTCTTTAGCAAATGCCATGCCTAGAGCTGTCCAACCCCTACCTAGCAACACAAAACCTCTCGCAGGGTTTCTGTACAGATCTCACACGCAGCCCACCGGGCCGTCAGACAAAGGATCTGCAGATGCCCAGATTCTGGGGAATTGTCCCTTGAACCAGCAACCACCTTCGGAACTGAGAGCCGTACGGATGCAACGCTGGTGCCGCCGTGACGAGGCACGCCGCTCCGAAAGCGCAGCTCCCCCCGGCATGCCGGGGCCGCATGATTAACATCACAGGGCAGGAGGAAAGGACATGTGGAAAGTTCTTTTCTACGCTGAACACCAGTTTCAAATAATACCAAAAAAAACAAACCAAGAACTATGATGTTATTATTTGCACACGCCATTGGCTTTTGCAAACACTCAGACCAGAAGAACCTTTCAGGACTCCTCTTTAACACACACACACACTCGTTACACCAAAAACAAATTACTTCGACCTCCCCCTCCCCAAACCTACTTTTATACAAGAAACCAGAACGTTTTGCTGAGAAATCCACTACAAATATCTAAGCAAGAAGCTTAACCAGCTCACTGTATATATCAGGAAGTATGACAGGCTTTGGGGTTTCTTTTTAATGTCTCTAATTTTTAACATTGGATATTCACTCTGTAGAAGATGTATGTAAGGATTAACCGAAAAAAAATCCCAGAAATGACGAGCTCTATGAAAAAGACAAGTTAATTCTTACACGACACAAAATACTGCTTCATTAATTTACTGGTTTTGCATTACTATTTGCTATGAGCTGGAGAGCAGATTTCTATTCACTATATTCTTCATAATTCATTCATTCAAGTTTTTTTCAGGAAAAACTGCACAGCCAAAAATAGACACTAACTGGTACAGCCCTGCTCTCCAGCTTATCAACCAGTCGCTTGACCTGGTATAATCTATAAATTAGCTGACAAGTTCTAGGAAAGTTATTTTAGAATTTAATGAAAATAAAGATGTTATTGAAATATTTACATTTAGTCCAAACACTTTTCCTTAATTTTTTTTTCACACTACTGCAATCCAAACACTTG
>Ga0181612_104573_pt1 | contig 14642 bp, 6 predicted proteins | sample HoacroProtozoa21_FD_119630 | JGI IMG/M metagenome (GOLD analysis project Ga0181612, IMG submission 119630) | Hoatzin crop microbial communities from Cojedes, Venezuel. Combined Assembly of Gp0051906, Gp0051904, Gp0051908 | reverse complement strand
GCTCCTTGTTTAACCATGCAGGTCTCCTGCCTCCTTTGCTAGATTTCTTTCTCAGGGGGATGCATTGCTCCTGTGCATGGAAGAAGTGTTGTTTAAAGAGCGACCAGCACTCATGGACCCCCCTGCCTTCGAGAGCCCTGGACCACGGGATTCCTCCCAGTAGCTCCTTGAAGAGGGCAAAGTCAGCCCTGCTGAGGTCCAGCGTTTTGATCCTGCTTATCGCCCTGCTTCCTCCACGCAGGATCCTGAACTCCCGCATTTCATGGTCACTGCAGCCGAGTCTACCTCCAACCTTCACATCCTCCACCAGTCCCTCCTTGTTTGTTAACACAACGTCCAGCAGCGCGCCTTTCTTTGTTGGTTCCTCCACCACTTGCATCAGAAAGTTATCATCGATACTCTGTAGGAACCTCCTGAATTGCATTGTTAATGGAAAAATCATTTGTTATCTGAAGGGGTTTTCAATACATGTATTGAGGTGATTTCATATCCAAAATGTCTTAAACTCTAAGCTTTCAGCACACATGTAAAGATTAAAGCAGGATAAATTCTAAACATGATAACAAATAGGGAATAGTGATTGCACTACATTATAAGTAAATTGTTACTACTGTAGAAGTGATCTAATTACATTAGTTACATAGTAATAAAAAATTATTTATAATGCAATTATAAACCTGCAGAAAAACACTCCTCTTCCCCACCAAAAACCTGGGCAGGTCGGGGGAACAAGGCCTCCATCTTTTTCAGTCACTAGGCCTGTGCATTGACAGGGTGCAAGGAGGGACACACACCTGCCTGCCTCGCTTTGCTGACTTTCCCAGCAGATTCCCAGAGGTGCTGCTGGGCTAGGGAGGGCCACCGGGGACAGCCCCAGGCACTTACCAGGAGGGAGAGAGGGAGGCCTCCACCATGGCTGCTCACCTCTGCCTGCCACTGGAGGCCTTTTGCCACATGCCTCCCTCCCCACAGCCACCCACCCTGCCAGACCACTCCGACCACTTCCTGGTGAGCCCATCAGGACCCACACAACACAGGCAGGCTGAACACTAGCCAGAATAAAGATAAAAGACTGTACTGCATGCAGAATCCTCCAGGGCCCAGCAGGCCTCATACTTAAGAGGTTTATGGAACAACTTCTAAGCAGCTGATAAAATTGGCCAGGATGAGACAGGCCATCCCAAATATCCACAAACAAAAATCTTCCAAAATACCTGGCTCAGTGAGGGGAACCACAGGGCCATTCATTCCCCCTCATCACGAGAGGCCTCAGCCCAGACACTCGTGCAAGTTCAGCAGACCTTGCTGCCAGGGTCACCTACGCCTTAGGAGACTTCATTGATCACACCAGGAGAATGGGAAGCCTAAGGCGATATAACTCCACAAACATTTAATGTTTCCAGATAACACGGACCACATAAAGCAGTATTAAAAGCAGATGGGTACTATACTACAATTTGTTTTGTCAATGAGATTTAAATAGAACTCTGCACAGACCATGTTTTCAACCAGCACACGCCTCACCTCCAGGAACATGTTCTCAAACAGATGGTGTCACCCCAGGACCTGTAGGATCCGCACGAAGTATAGAAACTTAGATCTTTAAAGTAAAATAACATATATTTATTTCAACTGACAGTGAGGGAAAATGTTTAATATAATTTACTCTGTGAATAATTACAAAGTTCTAAAACTCTGATGCTTTATCTTATACACTACAGCAAATCTTTCAGAGGAAAGATGTATTTGGATGATTTTTAATGCTGATTTTTATTTGGTCCAATCACTTGTAGTACTGCATTACCTCAAATGAGAGTTAAAAAACGCTTCCAGTGTAAATGACACAGCTTCTTATAAATGCTTAAAAGCTACTACATAGACCAGACATGATTTGAAGTTTTGCTTTAAAAATAAATAAATAAACAAACACTCTAGCAGAACATACTTTCTTAGTCAGTTTGGTGAAGAAGTATCCCCTCTTGCTTGCTTTGAATATGTTACCTACCACTTCCATTGGATACCTCTCTGTTTCCACACTGGAAAAGACCACAAATAATTTTCTCTTTCCTCATGCCTTTCATTGTCCCCCTGTTATCTCTTAAAAACTGAAAAATCCTTCCTTTCTTCCTTTTCTATTGAGCTGTTCCTTACTGTTTCACACCTTTGAAAACCTCTACTGCCCTCCTCTACACCTTTCTAATTTTATTATAGCCTTTTTAAATCAGGAGACCACAACTACATAATAGAGTACTGTGGCTTATGCAATAGACTGCAGTGGCATAATGAGCCATAATGTGTAATAGCATAATGAATGTTTTGGGCACAAAATAAGCCTCTACAAATGCACTTTGCAAAAACCCTTGGGTTCTCCATCCTCCACAGATGTCTACAGGAACAGATTAGTGTTCTGAAGGATCTGGTCCAGATAATGATGATGAAGTAGATGAAACAGTAGTTTGATTTACAACTGCAATTCCTGTGATAAACAGGACACAAAAATATTAGTAGTTCTCAACTTCCAAAAATTCTCTGAGAGAAAATTCAGCTAAAATACAACTCTAAAAAACGTGAAGACTAATGTGTTTGTACCCACAACTGTTTTCCAGAGTCACTCTGAAATCCAGCCCGTGTTAGGCAAACAGCGCTCCATTTCTTCAGTGACATGTAACCTTCCAAATTAAGGAGTCCAAAATGAAATATTGATATAATGCAAGAATCAGTAAGCTTTAGAACAAATCCCACCATCAGCAACATTAATTTACAACATCAGCTTAAAATTAGGTGACTCCTTATGAAGCTGCAGCAGGTTTCCTTCCTTAAGCAGGTTGATAAACAATGAAAGGTAAACCTGACAAAACGTTTCAGCTGTATATCATAATAGCTCTTTGCTGTATAAAAGGCTACATTCACTCACCCCAGCTGTCTGCCAAAATGAAACACATCATTGAAGGCAGCCCAAATTTGTGTGGGAGATACGTCAAAATCACATAATTACCTACTTCCACTAGTATGAATTAACAGCTGTGATCATCTCAGCAGAGGCAAATGAGTGAATGCGCACAGAAATTCAACTATCACCTCTATATGTGGCCCATTTGATGTCACAGCTGAATCGTATTGATGCCTTGCCTCACAGTAACATTTCAAGTACACCCATGAAGAGTCCAAAACTTTATTTCAAATGATGTAAGTTTGCCATCACAAAGTAAAACCTGAGCATGGTCTCATGAGAAAGAAGGATATTTCGGAAAAGAAGAAAAAAATTTTGAATTAAAATCCCAGAGCACAAGTCAGTATTTATCAGATAGCCTAAAACAATCAAATGGCAAATAAACTGAATATTATGAAACCTCTGCAGCAGAGTGTAATTTAGAATTATCTGGACTCTCAGTCCACTGAGCTATTTGCTACAGTACAATCAGAGTTTTAAATGGAGTATGTGGGCACCAGTGAGAAGTCTGCATCACTGAACCATACTATGTGCCGAGTCCTAAGATACTAATATCCCATTTTTTTCCAATTCAATTAAGAAAATTATTCTTAATTTACCGTAATATAGATGACTGTTTCAAACAGCTCATTATAACCAACATGAAGGCAGGTTCAGTAAAGAACCGAATGTAACTGTTAAAAGATCTGGTCCTCAGTCCTCAGCATGTGGAGTCCATGGGAGATCATATTAAGACTACACATGAAAGTTGCCTTTTCAACAAGAGGGCAGCATGGAGCCCAAGATGCAGACCAAGCTGAATGCCTCCATGCAGCCTCCAGCATGCCACCTCAGATCCCATAATAACTAAATCCTTCAGCAGCATAAAAGGCAACCATCATACTGGCAAAAAAGCTTTATTGTTATGGTATATTGACAGTTCCTGCAAGATAGAGCACAAAATCAAGCAGTGCTTACAAAGCCCAGGAGAGGAACAGGGGGGCAGAATGAGATGTCACACATGAGAGTACTCCACCTAAGTAACCACCCAGGGGACTCTACCACCAATGCCCTGTCATGCACAACTATCTTGCCACCAGATATTTTCACTCTCTTGCTACACAATCACCCTGGGAAAAGAACTACAGAATATTCTACCAAAATAGTAACTCTGATTATGAAAGTACAATGTGCTTTGAGTTCTACCACATTATTGCAAGTGTCCATAGATGAGGAACTCTGTTAAGGATCATCTTAAAGTAGTTTAAAGATCTTATCCCAGTCTTTAAGCTACTGACTTCCAGTTGAACAACTTCAGAACAACACTGCATATATTTGTGACCTCATGAAAACCAAACTTCCTCAACTACTGTTAAAAAAAAAGCAACTATAAAATATATTCCCCATCCCTAGAAAGAAGGGCTGCGTAAGTGGTTATTGTTAGTTTCATGCTCATATTTACAAATAATATACAGATCAGTGCCACAAATGTTCTACCACACAGACAACCTGAGAACCACTAACACAGGAAGTCCTCACGCAGTGCTCTGCTGGTCTTCTGAACTTAGTGAAGGTGGCTGGATCCTGCCTATTCTATTAATAAAATTACTCCTGTTAGAATCATAAGGTACTCATACACATAGAACAAATAAAATATTTACCACTTCAGCAACAGTGTGTACTAGCAGGACACAGAATTTAATTTGGTTTTATAAATACATCCTTATCTTAAATTTAGTATCATCTAAAAAATTAAGTTAAAAAAGGCACAACAAAACTGTAGCAAGATACTGGCTATTTGCACAAATCTACATAAAAATCAACAGTCACTCTCGACACGACTAAAAAAAATTTTGCATGAGCAGGGACGTATTACTTGTTTTGGCACTGATGTGTACATAAAGGAAAACATAGCAACATAATGTAGGAACAGTGAAAGCATTTGCCTGCCTGCAAACTGTAGGCAAGTATTTTTTTAAACCAAAAGAGCAATATCAACAGCTGCTATAGCATACTTTCAGACCTCTGAACAGGCATCAGCTTACAAAATTGTCTAACAGAACATCACTTCAACACAAATGATTCCTTAGGTGTTTTTTTAATAGTAACATATTGAATGCAAACATTGGAGCTGAGCTGTAAGAATGTTTAGGAAGCCTACATTTAAGTCTGATTTTGTTTAGTACTTTGTTCTATAGATTACTCAGCTAAATACACTGAAATCTGAATAAAACACAGTATCATCCTGGACCATCTACTATCTTCTAAAAGGCGTAATAGCTTGGTGAAACAACAAAACAGTTTGAGATTGGAAAGCATAACAAAATCAATATATATGCAATTTGTAACTGGGAATTTATAATGACAGATCTTCCTCTAACTCTCTGTGAAGATGGTTCTCAGCACAGAAGTAGTAAGAGTGATTTTTCAGAAAAGTAGACGCAATAATACTGCAAGGTTGATTCTTGCCTTTAAGTCAGATAAGCAGAATAGCAGCACGGAGTCCCTGTAGCAAAAGAAAAACCTCTCTGATCTGATGAAAGAAGATAGTCTAGTGTGATTAACTAGGCAGAAAAATTATTCAGCAACATCCTTTTGAATCACAATAAGTGAGGTTACGTGAAACAAGTGCAGGAGAGTAAACAGGCAAATGAATTGGAACAGACCCTTGCAACTAGTTTTGTGGCATATTACTCAGGAAATATTTGTATTAAGATTCTGTTTGCTTCTTTCAGAAACTAGCATTTCTCCATTTTTGACAATAATATGCTACTTCTCAATACGTGAGTTGCTTTTGCTTTTTTAAAAAAAAGACCAGAAGTCAGTACACAGTAAGGATCTGAAGTATACAGCCTGATCATTTAACTTTTGCACTGCTCATTCAGTTCTAAGTGAAACCACAAAAGCAGCTATGCGGGTATTTTCTACGCCAAGGACTGGAAACTCACAAGTTTGTGACTCATTGGTGCCCAGCTGAGAACGGCTGTGCCACACACAATTGACCGAACTGACTGATCCTCTGAACGTGACTCACGAGTCTGTAAAAACCTGTGTTGAGATCTGCTACCAGCCAGAGGCCTCCCCATCAGAAGGCGAGCATCTCCCTACATATTCTTGGCAAACTCTCCCACAGCCATTCTGCTCAAGCCTTTACACCAGCTTCAAGAGTGTCCCCAGGGCAGAAAGGGGCAGCAGTCTAACTTGCTGAGACATGTTACCCAAACATCTGCCAAAGCCTATTAAATCCATACACTGCTAGAAACAAGCGATGCAAACTGAAGATCATAGAAGCCTGTTCTCTGTAATTCAGAGAACATTACCCTCTAAGGATAGCAGGGGGACTAATTAACTGTTCATCTTCCATATTATTTTTTACTATATCCACCCTATCCACTTATGACAGCAACACCCCAGTTAAGAGATGCAATGCCTCTACATGGAATTTTTTAAGTAAACAACAAGCAAAAACCTCAGTTGGATATCAGGGGTAATATTTATCAGTCTATGTAAGCAATAAATTACAAATGTAACAACAGATTATTTGAATTCGTTTTTGTAAATCACTAGATCTACCCAACAGGAAACATCACAGAATCACAGAATGTTTCAACAACAACAGATTTTAAACTTTTTAAATCTTCGGGGTATGTTCAAAGCACATTTTTGGGGGAGATAACTAGCATGATTGCTATTGAAAGGTAGATTGAAAATAATACATCTGAGGTCAATCAATTTGTAATGTCATCAGAGAAGCAGAATAGAAAAGAAGTCTTAAAACCTATGGTTCAAATGCAATTCCCTTTTTAACACCAGTATGTCTTGCCACTGGAGGGTATTTATGATTTTTTTTTTGGACAGTTGCAGAGAATTAGTAAAAAATAAGTTATCTTACTTCCACTTCTGTCAAATGCAGTCAAGTTAATTAATGTCCAGTCTGTCTGCTAAATGTGGTAATTTCTTGAATGCCATAAAGGGCATTGAAGAACATGCATAGGAAATCCAAGGACCTCCTAACACAACAACATGGAAATCACTTCTCCTTTTTGTCAGCTGCCACTGTTTTGAAAACCAAGTTTTATGATTAAAATCATACCCATTACAAAGCGCGGTGGGAAACAACAACATCTGCCATTCATTTATTTGTTCCTTCTAACTCTGGGCAGACTTCTACCCACAAAGAAGTTTTTTATCATCCTAAGGCAACCAACGTGTTGTCATTAATACCAAGGGAGCAGACAACCTAAATAATTTTGCTAACATTGACAGAAAAGAACACAAAGTATTTGGTCATCATGCATCCTTCAAGTGAAACTGTAGCCACTCAAGAGCTCTAGTTTACTTTTCCCTTGGGACATTAACAAACTTTCAATAATTACTATTTAAAAAAAAAAAAAAAATCATCTCAGGCACAGGCTAGAGTTCAGCATTTCTTCCAAAAATTCAGAAATACCTTCACAACCTCATAGGCCACATGTAATATTTTTGTTTACAGGAAAAGGGAGTCATATTGAAAACGAGGAAACTCCAAAGAAGCAAGCATCAGGAATTCAGTAAAACAGGCTAAAGGTAGATGTGACACAGGAGGGGCAGCATCCCCATAAGAAAAGTAAAACACAATCAGTCCTGTCCTGCACAGACACTTATAAGACTGAGCACATCGATAAGTGAATACAGAGACATGATAATGGTTGGAAAAGACTATGACTAAATTAAGAAGTACAACAAATTTTTAAACGAATTTACCTAGTTAAAAATCACCCTTACAACTACAAAAAGTGAATAAAGTTGAAGGAGGCATAAAAGAGTAGGCCAGACTTTACAATGGAAAACTTTAATGATGGAAAGCATCAATGCAACTAAAAAAATTAAGCAAAAGCCACCTCCTTCCCAGAAGCGTATCTGAAGGGGCATGCGAGGACAATGATTCTGAAGTTATGAAGGATCCAAAATTGAAGGGGAAAAAAAAAAAAAAAAAAAAAAATCACTGACCTGAATTAAGTTCTCATCATGAAACAAATAGTTTAAAGCTGCTCTAGTACTTCAAATTATAAGAAATCATAATATCAGCCACCAGAGTAGGATGAATGTCACAATAATTATTCTTCAAATACATGTTTCTCCATTAAACCAGGAATCACATGACAAAATTTTAATTTAGTCCCACTAGAACCTTTAAAAAAAATAATTCTCAAATAGTAATATTGAACTGCTTCACCCTCACAAGGGGAGAAATAATGTGAGCAAATCAAGACAAGAAGTGCTTGTTTACGGGACTGTTACTACCTATTTATGCCTTGACCCTACTGAGCTTTCAATTGCAGCACGTCCACAGATATTGGTGGAGTAACCAGCTGGACATCACCTTTGCTGCCTTCTCTGCCTGCAACACCTATGAATTATACCAGGCCTGTAAAGACCGCATCTGGCCACAGAATGGAAGAAAGCAAAACTCAGAAAACCTGAAGAAACAAACTGTAGTCTGAATAAAACAAAAACATAGTTTCTAAGTAATCTCTGATAAATTTCTTCTCAAATTTCCATCTAACCTGATTTATAGTTGACATTAGCTATTAAAGTAACCCCTCAGGGACACCATCATGTTGCAAATGCATTTATGTCACAATGCAGATACTCAGTTGTAGCGGTTTCACCTTGAGTCTAAATGGTCCTCTCACCTCCAGCCTGGGAAGCTGAAATAAAATTACCATGTCTATCAAGTGGACCTCACCGGAAAAGAGAAAGAAACCATGGAGACTGATGGACAACATGAGGGAGCATGGTATGAGCATACTGGCTAGCAAGGTTGGCTATTTCTGCCTTGCAAGCAACATAGATAATCAATTTGGAAAGTGGTTAAAAATAACTACCATTCCCATCCCCACATGCTCCCTCAGGGCACAACCCCGGAAAAAGATTTCTCAAGCACTGCTGCAGTGGCACAAACCTCCAGAGGTTGGTGGGAAGGGCAGGAATCAAGTGATACTGCCTTTGAAAACAAGTTTCCAGCATCAGTGGCTGATTGACCTTGCAGACTCCCAGCACTAGCTTTCATTCACATCACTTACCACTGGAGTGGTCTGCCCCATCACTTGCAGCAAGCAGCAAAACAATTTTGGGGACACGCTCACATACGTTGGAAACCTCTGACTGCAACAGGAAGGAAGCAGAAATTTTAAAAACAATGGGTAAAAGCAAAGCAATCACCTTTTACAATAAGTAGTCACTGAAAAGCAGCTTCAAACAGACCAACATGTGACAGCTGTTCAAGCACTGTCTGGTCCCTTGAAACCACTGTGTTCGCTGGTCCTAAAAGCGTAACTTCCACTCAACCCCTCCTGCCCAGCACTCTCACCTACACAGGGGAAGTAGCTTCCGGAGGAGACGCGCTCTCATCCATGTAGGAAACATATTTCAGAGGATCTGCAGAGGGATGAGGTCAACAGGAACAGTGGAGACAACAGGGCAGGGAAAATAGCTGAAAGGAAGAAAGAGCATCAGGAAAGAAGTGAAAGAGGAAACAGATGCACTTGGAGGGAGAAGAAAGTAACAGGGAGAGGGGCAAGGAAAATAGACAAGATGAAAGTAATATAGTCCAGATTGAGAGGAGAGAGCGAGCACAGAACAAGCTGCAGAACTGAGATGAGTCAAAATGAGGGAGAAGTAGAGACAAGAAGGGGGAGGGGGAGGAAGTCCAGACCTGTCAGAGAAATACCATTTACTAATAACAGGGCAGTCTGCATTTCTGGGCATGACAGACAAGATCAAGCCACCTGAGTCAAGGTAGAAAAATGTGAGAAACAGTGAAAACTGAAAACAGCTCGTTACTAGCAGAGCTGACAGGAAAATTAAGTATCCTACAGAAATCCTGACATTTCAAAATCTGCTGCTCTTTCAAATCAAGATGAAAGGCATTTTAAGTTCATTAAACTTTAATATGACTTCACTGAAACACTAGATTTTGAGGTCAAGCTAATGATATTCAGCACAATACAGGAAAAGTTAAATACTACTGCATTTCTTTGCCAAATAGTTTTAAGAATGTCTCCCAAGAACGGCATTCCTGCAAAACCTTTTGAGGACTAATTTTCCTGTAGACCTGCTCCACCACAAATTTTACAAACATTAGATGAAATCACTGTTCCTCAATGGAATGAGGTGGTGGTCTTGCATGTTGAGCCACAAATTCTGAAAACCATTTTTAAGACTTAGAGAGCCATTCCCCACATCTACCCTCCCATAGCATGGAAATGGCAATGAGTTCTGAGCCAGGAAAAACCGAGTCCTTAACTAATATGGCAACCACTGTCAGTAGAGCTACGCAGAGAAAACCCACCAAAACACCCTTCCTTTTCTGCCCCAAAGGAAAACATCTCAGCCTTTGGTCACTGCTAATCAGAGGCCACATGAACTCACGGCCACTGTTATACTACCAATGAAAGAAGGATCTGCTCCTCAGGCCTGTTCATAGTGGGGTGTGCTAATGGACAACATTACAAAATACACTTCCTCTTGTTTCAGAAGTGTTTTAATTAGCAGTTGTTTTCTTATGTTTCTCCCATTGGCCATGACAAACAACATACAATTTCTCAAAAAAACCCAAACAAAACAAAACACCCACAAACAACAATACACACACACAAAAAAAAACCACCAAACAAACAAAAAAAAACTCCAGGATTATTATGTCATTGTAACTGGGAATCCCAAACACAACTGTAAGAATTTTTTTTTAATTTCATAATAGGTGTTTTTAACACTAAAGAATTCACATTACAATTATTATCGCTAGAGCTTTGTGCTCTTGAAATAATGCGATGCACTATGGGGCTTACAAACTACAAAAAGCTAAACTCTCAGGAAAGAGAATGCAGATAGTTTAAATTAAGCAGATTCCTCAGGGGCCCACGGATCTGAGCAATTATGGCTGGGAAGACATACAGTTTTGAAATATGCTCTGGTCTGCTGCTCAGGAGCTTCTCATGAAGAGCAGCTCCCCTGTTCCCAGCATGGTTCCTACAGCCTCTGCCCATCACCATGTCCGTATTCACATGCAAATCACACAGGTCCCAGTCAAAGGCTTTCATCTCAGCTAATCAATTTACCAGGGTCTTCTGCAGGAAGGGAAATATATAGGACTCTGATACAACTATAGAGACATTTCAACAGGATTACTGGAGTAATTTCCATAACACTTCCTAAAACCTGCAACAGCACAGAGACAGTAACTACAAGCATTTTCTCAGGTACAGTCCTTCTAACCAACAATATTGCTCAAAGGCATCACTGAAAACAAGTGTTGAGTTAAAACCTCAGCTTTTACAAAGACTGTCATCTGTTCAGCATACCTTACAGCAAAATCAGTGGCCTCAGCACAATCCACAAAGAAGATGCATCACCACATTCACTGCTGCCAGCCACAACTGCAAACTGAATGAACACAGACCCTGAATAACTTTCTCATGACTACTTGTAGTGATTCACATAAAGGTGCAGTGGTGGGTAAATGGTAAATTCACACTGCCCTCTTTGTGACAGATACGAAGATGATCAGGACGTAACAGCAGCAGACAGAACTCAAAACAAAATGGCTCCTGTGAACCCCATTTAGGACTCCTATAAAAGCTCAGTATATTTACATATCTCTTAAAGTCCACTTAAGGTTTTAACACATTCTCCACTTTTAAAAATGCTTTAGGCATTCCCTAGAACCAAACAACTCTAAGAGGACACACACTCCCCAAACGAGACCTCAGAGTAAGACCCAAAAACTATTACTTCATACCAAGCATCCCAAAACCTAAGTTAGATCCACCAAAAAATAAGTGAAGAAGAAGGTGGGGAATCAAAGCTCAGCAAGAATTTTCAACAATATTCAAAATAAGCAATTGCCCATTCAGAAAAGTACGCGATACAACCCGAAACCCTGCACCACTTCATGCACACACATGGAGGATAAACCACTCAGAGAAAGTGAAACTTTAATGTTTCCTCACGCAACCTGGTGCAATTTAGCAAAACTGGTACTGCTCTGAAATGGAAAACTTGAGCCACAAATTACCATGAAGAGGTTTTCAAACTATCTGCCTAAATACCAGTTAGTTTTTTAAAGCTTGGCAGAAATTCCTTTTCAATGAACATCAACTGACCACAAGCCCAAAGGCAGCAGCCTGCAAGGGCACTTCAGAGATTCTCAGTCTTTATCTCAAGAATAAAAAGAGCCACAGGCAATAGCAATAGTTTGAACATTCTGGTGTTTCCCACTTTCTACTTATTCTCCAGGAAAAAGAAATTCAAAGCTTGATCTAAACCCTACACAGTTTTATCCTGAGTTACAGTTCTCATACTAGGCCTATATCATCACCACACCTCCATCCAGAGACATCTAAAATCTGACAGGTACATTAGTGCGATGAAGGTATGGTCCTCCATCTATCTTTAAGCATCTCTGCACTGGAATCAGACATATTTGTTCACAGATCCTGAGGAATTCATAAGAAAGAATAACATGGCCATAATGGCCATGTTATTCATCAGCTGATATAAGGCATCACTGCTACATGGAGTAGTAGTTGATGGGAATCTAAAGTCAATCACTGGACCACGTGGGTGTAATTTAAATCCTGACCATCAAAATGCAAGCAAAACACAAGGAATTACACACACTATGAGGATGTTGTCTTTATTACAGCATAGATTTAGCGTGCGGGTAGACAAAATAATGTATTAAATGTTTTTAGCATCATATTTCCTACACAATAGTGAAGTGAGGCTGCTTTCACAGTCAAAATTTTCAAGGGTCAAGCTCTAATCATTCTACTTTAGTTGACTGTAAAGCTTCTTTCTATGTTGAAGCAATGTGAATGTAGGAACAAGCAATGATACAAAGTATCCTAAGTATAGATTATACAGTACATACTTTTATATAACTCAGAAACAAACAGTAACTTTGACGATATCAACGATTAAAGGGCATATGTAAGGATTTTGGAAATATACATTATCTGGTGCTGCTAAGATTTACCAGTTAAAAATATCTGAAATATAAAAAAATGCTTTATTTTTTTTTCAGAAAACATTTGATTATAGCAACAACGTCAAATATGCATCTTGTTTTCTTCTGCAAGGCAATCATACTATATTCTCTGTATCATTTAAAATAACTTTCAAGTGATTTTTAGAGGGGTAAAACTAGTGAAAAATAGGTAATGACAGGTTAACTGAATTCCTACTAACCAATTATAAAATTCTGATTGAAAGTAAAGGCCAAAATTTACAGGCCAAAATTTTTTTTGATTGTAATACAAGACAGCTGAACATAATTTTCCAAATTACATTAGCTCATACCTGTAGGTCTGCAAGACTGTTTTAAATAGTATATGAGTGGCTTTTATACAAATTGCTACAATACACCACTTGTGACTAAGGTTTCATGTTCTGAATAGACAAAGAATCAAATAACCTATTAATAGTCCTTCAGTGATACATGTTACCAAGACATTTACCACTGTTACTTAATATAGGATGAAAGAAAGGGTCATTGACTGGTATTTTTCTAAAAGGTATGTTCTCACTTGACAATGTGTTGAACAGGAGCCAATAGCACTCACTGAGCTTTGAGGGAACATCTTTCTCCTAAACATAAAAACTCAAAATCTTGCTATAAAGATGACAGTTCAGATTAAATTTTACATATCATAAGTCTTAGCAAACAGTTGGTATTTCACAATGCCTGACGTCTGAAACTTGGCTTGTCAAAGCAAAATACAAGGAAAGAAAAGGTAGCTCCAGATGATGGCGAGTAAACTGGAAGCTGCAGGAAAAAAAAAAATAATAGCTGATTTGACAAAGTACCCATCAATTTGTACTTCTTTGTGAAACAAAATTTTTAAAATACTCAAGTAACATGGCATAAGGTAGTACAAAAGATTACTAGAGTATTATGGAATAATATGAAAGTATTGCAACACTGGTTTGAGGCAATAAAAAGGAGAATAAAAATCAAAGGGTTTTGATGGGGCTTTTTTGTTTGGTTTAAAGAACTACAGATACAATTTTAGTATTGGGGGGAACAAGTTCAAAAACCGAGGCCTCTATATCAATAAAACTTAACGAAGATAAAACTGTCAGTGAACTAACAATACATCTTCCTCTGTACTCATAGATACCCATGCAATGCAGTGCATGAGCCAGGATTTCCCTGCCTGCGACAGGCAGCAAGGCACTCAGGTCTGGATGTGAGCTCTCCTCTCCCCTGGCACATAGCAGGCATACAGAGGTGAGCACACCCCAGCAGGTTTCCTTTGCAGCCACAGGCACTTCTTTCATCTGGGTCAGCTGCTATTCAGGCAGCCAACATCATTTCAACAGAAAACGGTCTGTTTCCCTGCCTGCTTCTATTTCACCAATATCAAACTGTGTTCTGAAAGTCCTTCCTGTCCATGCCTCTCACTGGCCTGCTAGATGCTGCTCCCAGTTAACCCTCCTCCCTAGTGCCCACACCAGTCAAGCCCAGGCTCAGCTATGCCAGGGCCAGGAGCTACCATGTCCCCACCAGCATGGTCATGACCAGACGCACCACCACACTCCCTGCAGGGTCCTCCCCCTCACTCCTTGCCCACCAGCAGCTGCCCTACCTTGCAGTCCTTTCCCTCCCAACCCTCTGTATTTCCTTCTTTACACCTACGATTTAATCAACTCTTTTGACCTTCAAAGG